>Ga0070741_10004338_pt1 | contig 33218 bp, 16 predicted proteins | sample Coa_R1_4_FD_66440 | JGI IMG/M metagenome (GOLD analysis project Ga0070741, IMG submission 66440) | Surface soil microbial communities from Centralia Pennsylvania, which are recovering from an underground coalmine fire - Coalmine... | ecosystem: Environmental > Terrestrial > Soil > Unclassified ... | reverse complement strand
AATGACGACGTGTCCTGCAGTGGCGTCGCGTCGTTCGACACGGCGTCCGTCGGCACCGGAAAGACCGTGACGGTGAGCAACCTGACGCTCAGCGGTGCCGCGGCAGGCAACTACACCCTGTCGAACACGACGGCTACGACGACGGCGGCAATCACGCCGGTGAGCGTCGTCCCCGCAGTCACGATCGCCGACAAATCGTACGACGGTACCACGACCGCCTCTCTGACCAGCTGTACGGTCGCGAATTCGGTCTTCATCGCCTGGGATCCGAACCCGTCGCAAGAGGACGTCCTCGGCTACATCGTCAGCGTCGGCACCGCATCAGGAGTGTACGAGCAGACGTTCGACGTCGGCAATCAGACGTCGTTCGTTTACCCGAACGCATTGCCGGGTCAGCAGTACTTCTTCGCCGTTGCGAGCTACAACGCAAACGGCACGGGGTCGCAGTCGGAAGTGTCCGGTGTTGCGCAGGCCAGCGGCGTCGTAGACGGCGACGTGGTTTCCTGCACGGGCGAGGCCGCTTCGTTCGATACCGCGACGGCGGGGACGAACAAAACCGTCACCGTGACCGGACTCACCTTGTCGGGTGCCGCAGCCGGGAACTACGCGTTGTCGAGTACGACGGTGACTGCGACGGCCAGCATTGCACCGGCCGTCGTCACCCCGGTCGTCGTCGTTGCCGACAAGACGTACGATGGCACGACGAGTGCGACGGTCGCGAACTGCACGCCTTCCGGCGTGATCGGCAGCGACGTGGCGGTGTGCAGCGGGGGCGTCGGGACATTCGAGTCGTCGGGGGCGGGCAGTCGAGTTGCGAACGTCACCGGTCTCGTATTGACCGGTACGGATGCGGGAAACTACACCCTGGCTTTCTCGTCGACGATCGCGGCCGCGACGATCAACGCCGTCACCGTCACGCCGACCGTGACGGTTGCCGACAAGCTCTATGACGGATCGACGACGGCCGCGCTCAGCGGGTGTTCGCTGACGGGGCTTGTTAACGGCGACGCGGTCGGCTGCGACGGCGCGGCGGCATTCGCCACACCAGACGCGGGCGTGGGAAAAGTCGTCACGGTAAGCGACCTCACGCTGACCGGCGCGGCAGCGAACAACTACACGCTGGCATCGACCGTCGCGACGGCGACGGCCTCAATCGTGGGGACGACGGTGATGCCCGCGCTGATCGTGGCCGACAAGCCGTACGACGGCAACACGTTCGCGACGCTCGCATCGTGCACCGTGGGTGGTGCGGTCACCGACGGCCTCGTCGCGGCGTACTCGTTCGACGAAGGCACCGGGACGACGGTGACCGATTCGTCCGGGCACGGCAACGCCGGCACTGTGATCGACGCGACGTGGACGCCAGACGGTATCCATGGCGGTGCGCTGTCGTTCAACGGCTTCGATTCGCGTGTCGTCGTCCCGGACGCGGCGTCGCTGCACCTGACGACGGCGATGACGATCGAAGCGTGGGTGATGCCGACGACCGTCGATCAGGCGCGGCGCGATGTCATCCACAAAGGGGCGGACGACTACTATCTCGCCGCCTCGTCACCCAATGCGGAGCGGCCGCTCGTCGGAGCGACCGCATCACCGAGCGCGATCGAAGCGTACGGCCAGCCACTGTCGGAGAACGCGTGGACGCATCTGGTCGGAACCTACGACGGAACCACCGTCCGCCTTTACGTCAACGGCGTCAACGTGTCGAGCGTGGCGCGAACGATCGACCTGACGACATCCACCGATCCTGTCGAGATCGGCGCCGCCAGTCTCTATGGCGAGTTCTTCGAGGGAATCATCGACGAGGTCCGGATCTACAACGTCGCACTGACGCCGACGCAGGTGTACGCCAACATGGTGAGCGGCACCGTCGGAGGTCGTACGCTCGCGTGCACCGCCACGGCGACGTTCGATACGGCTGAGGTCGGCACCGGCAAGACGGTCACGTTGACGAATCTCGCGCTGTCCGGCGCGGACGCGGCGAACTTCACGCTTGCCTCGACGACCGCAACGGCGACGGCGGCGATCACCGCGGCGACGCTGGTGCCGACGGTGACCGTTGCGAACAAACCGTACGACGGGACGACCGCGGCGTCGCTGACGAACTGCGCGCTCGCCGGCGTGTTCGGCAGCGACCAGGTGGCGTGCGCCGGCACCGCAACGTTCGACACGGCGAGCGCCGGCGTCGCGAAGAGCGTCACGGTGACCGGGCTGGCGCTGACCGGCGCCGCCGCCGGGAACTACACGCTGGCGGCGACGACCGCCACGACGACGGCGAATGTCGCGGCTGCCGGGATCACGGCCGCCGTGACCGCCGCGAACAAGACCTACGATCGGACCACCGCGGCTGCGATTACCTCGTGCTCGCTGTCAGGGGTGTTCGGTGCGGACGCCGTGAGCTGCGCGGCAGGCCAGGCGCTGTTCGACACACCGTCGGTCGGCAGCGGTAAGCCGGTTACGGCGAGCGCGCTGACCCTGAGTGGTGCGGCAGCGGGCAACTACACCCTCGTGTCGCCCACGGCACTCACGACAGCGGACATCGTTACGGCACCTGTGACAGCGACCGTGACGGCTGCCGACAAAGTGTTCGACGGTACTGCCGCGGCGTCAGTGACGAGCTGCATCGTCAACGGCGTGTTCGGCGGCGATTCCGTGACGTGCAGCGGCACGGCTGCGTTCGACAGCGCCACGGCTGGCGTCGGCAAGGTCGTCACGGTGACGGGTCTGACCCTTGGCGGCGCGGCCGCCGGCAACTACGCGCTCGCGGCAGACTCCGCCACGACGACCGCGACGATCACCAAGGCGACGCCGGTGATTACCTGGGCGACGCCGGCGGACATCGTTCAGGGAACGCCTCTCGACGCGTCACAACTGGATGCGACGGCGAGCACAGAAGGCGCGTTCGTTTATTCCCCCTCTGCCGGCACCGTTCTCAGCGCGGGAGCGCAGACGCTGTCGGCGACGTTCACGCCAAGCGACACGATCGATTTCGCGTCGGTCACTCAGACCGTCACCCTCAACGTCCGAAGCGCTGCGCCAACGATCGAGCCGATTGGCAATGTGACCACGGTCATCGGAACGGCGACATCGTTCGTGGTGAAGGCGACGGATCCGAACGCGAATGCGATGCGCTTCGACGCAACAGGTCTGCCGCCCGGCGTTGCGATTGACCCAGACAGCGGCGCGATCACGGGCACGCCTTCCGCCCTGGGCACGTTCGCCGTGACGCTCCATGCCGTCGACGTGGTCGTGAACGCGTCGACCGAGGCCGACTTTTCGTGGACGATCGTGCCGGCGTCGGCAGGTCGCGTGAAGTTCGTTCAGGCGAACTCGCAAACCGCCTCGGGCCGACCAACGGCGGCGGTGCCGTTCGTCTCGCCGCAAAACGCTGGCGATCTCAGCGTCGTCGCCATCGCCTGGCAGGACGGCGTTGCCGCTCAGATTGCGTCGGTCACCGATTCACAGGGCAACGCGTACACAGCGGCCGCGGCACCGATCGCGGCAGCAGGCGTGGGCAGCCAGGCGATTTACTACGCGAGCAACATCGTTGCGGCCCCGGCGGGTTCGAATATCGTCACGGTCACGTTCACGGCTCCCGTGTCGCTGGTGGACGTCCGGACTGCCGAGTACAACGGCATCGAGCCGCTCGACGTGATCGACGCCGTCGGCGGCGCGTCGGGGACGGGCACTCTCGCAGATACGGGAACCGTCGTCACGAGTTATGCGAAAGACCTGCTGCTGGCCGCATCGTTCGTACCGGGGACGAGCGCGTCCGCCGGCGCCGGCTTCACGCCGCGGGTGACCACGGCGGTGGGGAGCCTGGTCGAGGACACCACGGTCGCGGTCGCCGGACCGCACAATGCGACGGTGTCGTTATCGGTCCCGGCTGAGTGGATCATTCAGATCGTCGCGTTCCGTGACACCAATCAACCGCCGGTCGTCACGAACCCTGGCAACCAGTCGAGCGCCGTCGGCGCCACCGTGTCGCTGACCGTGCTCGCGTCTGATCCCGACAGCGATGCGCTGACGTATTCGGCGACCGGACTGCCGCGTGGTCTGACGATCGCCGGCGCGACCGGGGTCGTCTCCGGCACGATCGCGTCGACCGGCGCCGGCATCCACACGGTCACGGTCAGTGCGACGGATGGCAACGCGTCGGCCACGCAGACGTTTGTGTGGACCGTCAGGAACGCTGCCGGCAACATTCCAGTCCTGCGCCACGACGACTTCGACGGCGACGGCAAGAGCGACATCGTCGTGTATCGTCCGTCGGCGGGTTCGTGGTTCGTATTGAAGTCGCAGGCGAACTTCACGACGCAGATGTCGTTCGCGTGGGGAACGAGCACTGACGTTCCTGTGCTTGGAGACTACGACGGCGATGGGAAACCGGATCCCGCGTTCTTCCGCCCGTCGACCGGCGAATGGAAGATCCTGCTCTCGAGCACGAATTACACGTCGACGACGACCGTGACGTGGGGAGCGGCTGGCGATCTGCCGGTGCCCGGCGACTACGACGGCGATGGCAGAACCGACGTCGCGGTCTTCCACCCGGCGACACGCCAGTGGAAGGTGCTGTATTCATCGGCGAACTACACCGCCGGCACGACCGTGACATGGGGCGGCAGCACGGATATCCCGGTGCCGGGCGACTACGACGGCGACGGCAAGACGGACATCGCCGTGTACCACCGCGCCACCGGTGAATGGCAAATTCTGAGTTCATCGACCTCGGCCCCGGTGACCGTGATGCTTGGCGGATCGACGGACATTCCGGTGCCGGCCGACTACGACGGCGACGGCAAGACCGATGTCGCCGTATTCAGCCGCGCGGCGGGACAGTGGAAGATCGTCAAGTCGACGACCGGCGCGACGACGACCGTGTCGTGGGGCGGTGGCAGCGATCTCCCCGTTCCCGGGGACTACGACGGCGACGGCAAAGCGGACCTGACGGTGTTTCGCCCAGGCGATGGCCACTGGTACGTGCTCGAATCGCATTCGAACTACACGACGCAGTGGAACGTGGCGTGGGGAACCGCCACCGATCGACCAGGTCCGGACGTCGGCTTGGCGAACGCGCTGACCGTCCTCGCGCTGCCGATTGTCGCGAACGTGTCGCGCATCGCCGATGTCGACGGCGACGGCAAGACCGATGTCGTCGTGTACCGGCCGTCGAGTGGAACGTGGTACGTCCTGAAATCGCAGTCGAACTACACGTCCCAGACCGCGATTGCGTGGGGCACGCGCACCGACATTCCGGTCCCCGGCGATTACGACGGCGACGGGAAGGCCGACGCGGCGTTCTTCCGGCCGTCAACGGGCGAGTGGAAGATCCTGACTTCGAGCTCGAGTTACTCGACCAGCATGACGGTGACGCTGGGCGGTAGCGGCGACCTGCCAGTGCCCGGAGACTACGACGGCGACGGCAAGACCGACGTCGCGATCTTCCATCCCGCCACGCGGCAGTGGCAGATTCTCTATTCGAGCACCGGGTACGCGACGGGCGCAGCCTACACGTTCGGCGCTCGAACCGACATTCCGGTCCCCGGCGATTACGACGGTGACGGCATCACCGACCTCGCGGTCTACCATCGCTTCGCCGGACAGTGGCAGATCCTTTCGTCGAGCACGGGGTACGCGTCGACGACCACCGTCACACTCGGCGGTGGCACCGACCTGCCGGTGCCGGGTGATTACGACGGCGACGGGAAGACTGACGTCGCGGTCTACCATCGGGCCAACGGCCAGTGGCAGATCATCAACTCCTCGACCGGAGCGACGACGACGGCCACATGGGGCACCGGCGCGGAGCTGCCGGAGCCTGCCGACTACGACGGTGACGGGAAGACGGATCTGGCGGTGTTCACCAACGGCCAGTGGCAGATCCTGAAGTCTTCGTCGGGCACATCCCTTGTGATCTCGTGGGGTACGACCAGCGACACCGCGGGTCCGAACGTCGTCCTCGCGAACACCCTGACGATGCAGGCGCGTCCGCGGCCCTCCGATGCGCTGCGCTCGGCCGACTTCGACGGCGACGGCAAGACGGACGTGACCGTGTATCGACCCTCGACGGGAACGTGGTACACGCTGACGTCGACGAGCGGCTACGCAACACAGAGCGTCATCCCGTGGGGCCTCAGCACGGATATCGCGGTCGCCGGCGATTACGACGGCGATGGCAAGACCGACCCGGCGTTCTATCGTCCGTCGACAGGCGAGTGGCAGATCCTCTACTCGAGCGGGAACTACACGACGCACGCGACCTTCGTCTGGGGCGTGGCCGGCGATCTGCCGGTGCCCGGAGATTACGATGGCGACGGCATCACCGATCTGGCCGTCTTCCACCCGGCCACCGGCGAATGGAAGATCAAGCTGTCATCGACGGGAACGACCTCGATCGTCGCGTGGGGCCGGTGGACCGACATTCCGGTGCCCGGCGACTACGACGGCGACCTGATCACCGACATCGCCGTGTTCCACCCCGCCACTGGCCAGTGGACGATTCGCAAATCGAGCACCGGCGAAACGGTGACGGTCGCATGGGGCGCGAGTGCAGACGTTCCCGTGCCCGGCGATTACGACGGAGACGGCAAGACCGACATCGCCGTCTACCACCGCGGCCAATGGCAGATCATCAACTCGGGCTCCGGCTCGACGACGATGATCACGTGGGGCGCGAGCACGGACGTGCCCGTTCCGGGCGACTACGACGGGGACGGCAAAACCGATCTCGTCGTGTTCCGTCCCGGCAACGGCACGTGGTTCGTGCTGCAATCGCAATCGAACTACCTCACGCAATTCAGTGTGAGCTGGGGAGCCGCGACCGACCGTCCAGGGGCCAGCACGATCATCGCGAACACGCTGACGGTGCAGGCAGGGCCGCGCGTGTCGGACCTGACGCGCGCGAGCGACTTCGACGGCGACGGGAAAGCTGATGTTGCCGTGTTCCGTCCATCCGACGGATCGTGGAACGTCCTGCAATCCACGACGGGCTTCACCTCGCAGCTCACGGTCCAGTGGGGAACGAGTGCCGACGTCCCAGTTCCCGGTGATTACGACGGAGATGGCCGCACCGATCCGGCATTCTTCCGCCCGAGCACTGGCGAGTGGCAGATCGTGTACGCGCCGGCGTACACGACACCGGCGACGTTCGTCTGGGGCCAGAGTGGAGACATCCCGGTTCCTGGCGATTACGACGGCGACGGCAAGACGGACCTCGCCGTGTTCCGTCCAAGCACGGGCGAGTGGCGAATCCTGACGTCGAGCAGCGGTTACACCGCGTCGATGGTCGGGGTGTGGGGCGTCAGCACTGATCGCCCGGTGCCGGGCGACTACGACGGCGACGGCAAGACCGATCTCGCGTTCTTCCGGCCGTCGACTGGCCAATGGCAGGTGCTGTTTTCGTCGACCGGTTATACGACCAGCATGACCGCCAACTGGGGTGCGAGCATCGACGTGCCGGTGCCGGCCGATTTCGACGGCGACGGCAAGATCGATCTCGCCGTCTACCGGCCGTCGAACGGCACTTGGTATCTGCTGCTCTCGCGATCCAATTGGACGAGTCAGCAGAGTATCGCGTGGGGCGCCACGGGCGACAAACCACAGGTCGCCGATTTCGACGGCGACGGCAAGGCCGATCCGACGCGGTTCACGGCGACCGGCTGGATGATTCTGCTGTCGAATGCCGGCTATTCGACGAACCTGTCGTCCGTACTCGGAACCCTTACCGACATCGCGCTGCCGCCGCGGCCGTAGATGACTACTTCACGAACGTGATGGCGCTCGGCGCGCCCTCACCGAACTCGTTGTACGCGACGACCGTGATCTTGTGTGGTCCTGGCGGGACGGGTACCGAAACCGTCGGACACGAACAGGATCGATCGAGCGGCGGCGGCGGAATGTCCATCACCACCTGATCGTCGAGCAGGATTCGATACCCTTTTGGTGGCGGGTTCGGCGCGTCCCATGCGAGCTTCACGGTGTTCTTCGGCTTGCACGCCACCGTGACGGCGATCATCAGCACCAGAGCGGCCGCACGTCGCGCCTTCATACGCGCAGTTTACCTCCGGCCGCTGCGCGCACACATACGAGTAATAGTGAAGGTACGTGAATTGTCTTCAGACGCGCGCTGGATGGCGTTTCTGTAAGCGCCGCGCGCAACATCGTAAGGGCAGATCGTACATCGCTGCCTGCCGCCGGTCGCAACCGCTTACTCGCACAACACGTTACAACCGGACGCAACGCGGGCGCGCAAGTTGCTCTGCTTGGCGAACAACAAAGCAGACTTTGGCGCGCTCTTTTCAAGGCGCGGTTAGGCGGCGACCTTGCGACTTCAAACGAGATACTCCGACCTTGCGGTGATTCCTCCGGTGCTCCGCGCGCTCGCGGCGAAGTGCGCGCTCGCGGCATTGCTCCTGGTGGGTGTCGGAATCCCCGCGTATGCAGGGACCGTCACCGCGTCGTGGAATGCGAACACCGAGTCCGATCTCGCAGGGTACAAGCTGTCGTACGGAACGCAGTCCGGCGTGTACACGACGACGATCGATGTCGGCAACGTCACCACAACGCAGTTGACGCTCGGGCCGGGAACGTACTACTTCGTCGTCCAGGCGTACGACAGCAGCGGCCTGGTCAGCACCTATTCCACGGAAGTGCCGTTCACGGTCGCCGCGGTCTCGTCACCAACGATTACGAGTTTGACGCCCTCGACCGGACCGGTCGGCACGTCGATCGCCGTCGCCGGAACCGGCTTCGGAGCGACGCAAGGCACGAGCACGATCACGTTCAACGGCACGACCGCGACGCCGACGGCGTGGAGCGACACGCAGATCACCGTTCCCGTTCCGTCCGGCGCGACGTCCGGCAACGTCGTCGTGACGGTCGGTGGAACGGCGAGCAACGCGATGGCGTTCACCGTCACCGTGCCGCCGACGATCACGTCGCTGTCGACGACGAGCGGCGCGGTGGGCGCGGCGGTGACGATCACCGGAACGAATTTCGGCGCGACGCAGGGCACGAGCGTCGTGCGGTTCAACGGCACGACGGCGACGCCGACAGCGTGGTCGGCGACGAGCATCACGACGACGGTCCCGAGCGGCGCGACGACGGGCAACGTGGCGGTGACGGTCGGCGGACTCGCCAGCAACGGCGTTGCGTTCACCGTCGTCGCGACGGCGACGATCACGTCGCTGTCGCCGACGACCGGCGCCGTCGGCAAGGCGGTCACCATCACCGGGACGAACTTCGGCGCGACGCAGGGAACCAGCGTCATCAAATTCAACGGCACGACGGCGACGGCGACCTCCTGGTCCGCGACGAGCATCGCGACGACGGTGCCGAGCGGCGCTACGACGGGGAACGTCACGGTGACGGTGGGCGGCGTCGCGAGCAACGGCGCGCCGTTCACGGTCAATCGGCCGCCGACGTTGAACGCGGTGGCGAATCAAACGAATGCCGAGAATACCGTCGTCTCGCTGCAACTCGTCGGCAGCGATCCTGATGGCAACACGATCAGCTACAGCGCGACGAATCTCCCGCCCGGCCTCAGCCTGAACTCCACGACCGGCCTGATCTCGGGCACCCTCACGTTCGCGAGCGCCGGCACCTACAGCGTCACGGCGAGCGTGTCGGATGGGACCCTGAGCGCGTCGCGGTCGTTCTCGTGGACCGTGACGAATGTCGATCGCGCGCCGACGCTCGCGCCGGTGAGCAACCAGTCGAGCGCCGAGAACACCGCGGTGTCGGTGCAGCTGTCGGCGAGCGACCCGGACGGCGGCGCGCTGGTCTACAGCGCGACGAACCTGCCGGCCGGTGTCACCGTGAATTCGTCGACCGGTCTAATCTCTGGCACGCTGACGTACACCAGTGCCGGAACCTATTCGGTGACGGTGTCGGTGTCGGATGGAACGCTGAGCGCAAGCCAGTCGTTCACCTGGGTCGTCGCCGACGTCAACCGGCCGCCGGTGCTTGCCGCGATCGCCAACCAGACGAGCGCGGAAAACACAGCCGTCTCGCTGCAGCTCGCCGGCAGCGATCCGGATGGCAATCCGCTGATGTACAGCGCGACGAACCTACCGGGCGGACTGACGATCAATCCCAACACCGGCCTGATTTCAGGGACGCTGTCGTACACGAGCGCTGGCAGTTACGTCGTGACCGCCACCGTGTCCGACGGCTCGCTGAACACGACGAGCCAGACCTTCGTGTGGATGGTCTCGAACGTGAACCGGCCGCCGACGCTCGCGCAGCCGGCGAACCAGACGAGCGCAGAGAACAGCGCTGCGTCGTTGCAGCTCGTCGGCAGCGATCCCGACGGCACCCCGATTACCTATTCCGCAACGAACCTGCCGGCCGGCATGGCCATCAACAGCAACACAGGGTTGATCTCGGGCACGCCAACGTTGACGAGTGCCGGTGTCTACACGGTCACCGCCACGGTCTCCGACGGGTACCTCACTGCGAGCAAGAGCTTCACGTGGACGGTCTCGAACACCAACCAGGCTCCGACGCTGGCGCAGCCGGCGAACCAGAAGAACTCGAAGGGCGCGCCGGTGTCGATCAGGCTCGTCGCCACCGATCCCGACAACGACACGTTGTCGTACGGCGCAACAGGGCTGCCGCCGACGCTCGCCGTCAATGCCAGCACCGGCATCATTTCCGGCACGCTTTCGTCGAGCAGCGTCGGAACCTACACCGTGACGGCCACGGTGTCCGACGGAGCGCTGACCAACAGCAAGACATTCACGTGGACCGTCGTGGATTCGGCGGGACCGCCATCACTGACCCAGCCGTCGGATCAATTCAGCCGGAAGAACGGATCTGTCTCGCTGCAGCTTGTCGGCAGCGACGAGGGCGGCCTGCCGCTGACGTACTCGGCGACCGGACTGCCGGCGACCCTCTCCATCAACGCGACGACCGGCGTCATCTCGGGCACGCTGTCGCCGACGAGCGCCGGCGTCTACAGCGTGACCGCGACGGTTTCGAACGGCTCGCAGACGACGAACCGGACCTTCGCATGGACCGTCACCAACGCCTCGCCGCGCGGGGACTTTGACGGCGATCAGAAGGCGGACGCGACGGTGTATCGTCCGTCGAACGGCACGTGGTACGTGCTTCAGTCGAGTGGCAATTACCTCACGCAGGCCGCCTACGCGTGGGGCACGAGCACTGACATTCCCGTTCCGGGCGACTACGACGGCGACGGCAAAATCGATCCGGCGTTCTTCCGCCCGTCGACCGGCCAGTGGGAAATCCTCTATTCCGGGACGAACTACTCGACGAACTCGACGGCCACGTGGGGCGTCGCGGGCGATATCCCGGTGCCGGGCGACTACGACGGCGACGGCAAGGCCGATCTTGCCGTGTTCCATCCGGCCACCGGCCAATGGAAGATTCTCAACTCCGCGACGGGCACGACGACGACTATGTCTTGGGGTGTGAGCACCGATATCGTCGTCCCCGGCGACTACGACGGCGACGGGCAAACAGACCTCGCCGTGTTCCGACCGTCCGACCACACGTGGTACATCCTCGAGTCGCACGCCGGCTTCAGCACTCAGTGGTCGCGTACGCTCGGCGTTGCCGGCGATCTCCTCGTGCCGGCCGACTACGACGGCGACGGCAAGACCGATGTCGGCGTGTTCCATCCGGCCAGCGGCCAGTGGCAGATCGTTCTCTCCGGCACCGGCACGACGATGACGACGACGTGGGGCGCCAGCACCGATACGCCGGTGCCGCTCGATTACGATGGCGATGGCAAGACCGACATCGCGGTGTTCCACGCCGCCACCGGCCAATGGCAAATCCTGTCGTCGAGCGCCGGGACGCCGTTGACGCTGACCTGGGGTGCGAGCACGGATCAGCCGCTCCCCGCTGCGATTCTGACGGCGGCGCCGCCCGCAACGACGCAGCGCCCACCGGTGAACGATACGACGCGGTCGAGCGACTTCGACGGCGACGGCAAGAGCGATATCACCGTCTACCGACCGGCCGATGGCACCTGGTACACGCTCAAGTCGACGGGCGGCTACTTCGTCCAGTCTGCGACGGTGTGGGGGACCAGAACGGACGTGCCGGTCGCGGGCGACTACGACGGCGACGGCCTGACCGATCCCGCCTACTTCCGTCCGAGCACGGGACAGTGGCAGATCCTGCTCTCGACGAGCGGCTTCGCCACCAGCCGGACGGTGACGCTCGGGACGACCGGCGACCTGCCGGTACCTGGCGACTACGATGGCGACGGCAAGACTGACGTCGCCGTCTATCACCCGGCGACCGGGCAGTGGCGCATCATCCTGTCGAGCACCGGCGCCACGACGACGACGTCATGGGGCATCCGCACGGACATTCCCGTGCCGGGCGATTACGACGGCGACGGCAAGACCGATCTCGCGGTGTACCGCTCGTCCACCGGACAGTGGCTGATCACGTACTCGTCGACGGGAGCGACCACTACTGTGACGTGGGGGATGGGCCTCGACGTGCCGGTGCCCGGTGATTACGACGGCGACGGTCGCACCGATATCGCGGTGTATCACAACGGGCAGTGGCGGATCATGAATTCGAGCACCGGCACGATCACCACGATCGCCTGGGGCGCGAGCACGGACGTGCCGATGCCGGGCGACTACGACGGCGACGGCAAGATGGACGTCGCCGTGTTCCGGCCGTCGAACGGCACGTGGTACATGCTGAACTCGAGCTCGAACTGGACGACGCAGTGGAGCGAGGCGTGGGGCGCCGGCACCGATCGCACCGTGCCGAACGTCCTCGCTACGAACATTGCGACGGTGCGGTCGCGGCCGCGTCCGACCGACGCCATCCGATCGAGCGACTTCGACGGCGACGGTGTTGCTGACGTAACGTTCTATCGGCCGTCGAACGGGACGTGGAACGTGCTGGGATCGGCATCGGGCTTCGTCACGCCCACGACCTTCACGTGGGGCACGTCGACGGACGTCCCGGTGGCGGGAGACTACGACGGCGACGGCAGAACGGATCCAGCGTTCTACCGGCCATCGACCGGCGAATGGCAGATCCTGTTTTCGGGTGGGAACTACACGACGAGTCGGACGATCGTCTGGGGCGTCAGCACGGATATTCCGGTGCCGGGCGACTACGACGGCGACGGCAAGACCGACCTGGCGTTCTTCCGTCCGTCCACCGGCCAGTGGTGGATTCTCACGTCGAGCAGCAACTACGCCGAGTCGATGTCGGGCAGCTGGGGCCAGAGCGGCGACCGGCCGGTGCCGGGCGACTACGACGGCGACGGCAAGACCGACCTGGCGATCTTCCGGCCGTCGACCGGTCAGTGGCAGGTGCTGTTCTCGAGCGCGAACTACACGACGACCATGACAGTGACCTGGGGCATCGGTACCGACGTCGCGGTGCCGATGGACTATGACGGCGACGGCCTGATGGACATCGCGGTCTATCGGCCCTCGGACGGCGTGTGGTATGTGCTGCAGTCGCAGTCCGGGTGGATGTCGCAGCTCTGGCTCACGTGGGGCGGCAGCACAGACAACCTGGTCGTTGCCGACTACGACGGTGATGGGAAAGCGGATCCAGTGGCGGTCCAGGGCGGCTCGACGTGGAAGGTGCTGCTCTCGGGCACTAACTACACCACAGGGATGACGCTCACCTGGGGTGCTGCGACGGACGTGCCTTTGCCGAAGCACCCATAGCGCTGCGCCACGCCGGGGGTGTGCGATATGTGCGCACCTCCGGCCTCCTCGTTCCGAACCGCCTTGGCGGATGGGCAAAGGCCGGAAAGGCTGCTCTACAGAAAAATCGGAATCGGCTGGGAGCGAGGACGCAGCGACGTGTCAGCGCTGCGCGCGCTCGGCCACGTGCAGGTTGGGTTTGGCCGCTTCGACGCAGATGCTGTAGTACGGCCAGCGCAACAGACGCGTCAGGGCGGGGTCAATGAGTGGCGGGACGATCCGAAGCGGGAGCACGACGGCCCACCCGAGCAGCGGATGCACGCGGGCGAGGGTCCGCAGCAACCAGGTGATCTTCTGGCTGAGGACGCCGCTGCAGAACGCGACCTCCTCGACCACGAGGCCGGCGCCGGCGCACAAATCCGCGAGCATCGCTGGCGTGTACCCGCGCCTTACGTGGCCTCCGTCCTCGTATGTCGACAGCGCTGTGTCGTCGGCCGGCGTAATGGCGCGGTGATGGAGAAACGGCGAGGTGACCAGCAGGCGTCCACCGGGTTTGAGGCACGCGGCGATGTCGCGAAAGAGCTTGGCATCATCGAGGATGTGCTCGGCGTTCTCGAAACACACGACGATGTCGAACGCGCCGCGCAGATCGCGTCGGCGATCCAGGTGCCGCACGTCATGCACATCGAACGTCGCGTTCGCGACGCCGCATGCGCGCGCGCGTTCGGCCGCAGTCGTTTGATTCCGTTCGTCCCAGCTCAATCCGAGCGCGCGGTATCCCCGCCGTGCAGCGCCGATGGTGAATGCGCCGGTGCCGCACCCGACGTCGAGCAGCGTCTCGCCGTGGCCCGCGATCGGGAGATGGCGCTCGAGAAAGCACCACCGATCCAGAACGAGCGTATCGCCGTGAATGAGCGTCGCGCCGAATCCGAACAGCCGGACGAGCAGCGACTTATCCATGGTCGGCGCGAACACGCGGGCGGCGGTCGTCGGTCGACGGTCTGATCGCGAGCGCGGCGAGCACGACGAACAGGACCGCATTGCCGGGCATCTGGAGGCTGAAGTCGCCCAGCTCCTGAAACGCGATCGCGAGCATCCCGGTGACCGCGCCCGCGCGAATCCAGTATCCCGTGCGCGCCGCGGAAGCGTCCCGCACGCGCCGCCAGACGAGGCCACCGAACGCCACGAGCGCTATGGTCGCGGGGACGCAGACGAGGAGTCCGCCTTCGGCGAGCAGCTGCAGGTAGTCGTTGTGCGCTTCGGCGAAGTGCTTGTCCAGGGCGGCGGTCTGGTAGGCAAGCATCGCAGTGCCGTACGTATCGAGCCCTGTGCCGGTCACCGGAAATTCGCGCACGATGTGCCATGTGTCGCGCCAGATTTCGACGCGGCCGCCGAGGGTCGGATCAGGATTCGCCGTGAAGCGGACCGCGAGCGTGTCGACGCCGACCCAGACGACGGCGGCAAGCGCGACGAAGCCGAGATAGGCGCCCAGGAAGGCGCGCATCGAGCCGCTCGCCTGCCGCCGCGCAATCCACCAGCCGGCGATGATGAGTGCCAGGAACAGGCCGACGATCCCGGAACGCGACATCGAGAGCATCAACGAAACCGCCATCACCGCGACGCCGAATCCGAGCAGCACCGTCTCGCTCGCGCTGGCCGACGCGAGCCACCGCATGCGCGCGCCGGAGCCGTGTCGCGCGTCGCGGAGCTCGCGGGTCACCCTGCCCCAGAAGTACCCGAGCGCGAGCGGCAGCGCCATCAGCATCCAACCGGCATAGTGATTCCGGTTGACGAACGGACCGAACGGATTGCCGCCTTCGAGCGGCGTCCAGACGCCGTAGATCTTGCCGTTCCAGACGGCTTTTTGCACGATTGCCGCAATGGCGACGCACGCGCCGAGCGCGCCAATGCCGCGCGCGAGGTGCTCGGCGTCCGCGTGGGTCAGCGCGCGCGACAGGCCGACGAGCAGAAGCGCCAGCGCGCAGACGGCCGTGAGCGCCTTCACGGTCGCCGCCGGAACGATCGAGAGCGCGTGCCGGCCGGCGATGACGTACCCGACGGTGTACTGGCGGAGGAAGCTGTCGGTGCCGGGACTAATCGTCCGAAGCGCCGCGACCGGCAAGGGGATCAACTGGACGGCAATCGCTGCGGCGGTGAGGACCAGCGCCGCGGTGAGGACGAACGGCGTCGGGGCGGAGTGCCGCGCGCCGGCAATGCCGGCAGCGCCGACGAGTCCGGACGCTGCAAAGAGCGGGAGATACGCCCACGGGTACACGGCGCCGAAGGCGACGGCGCCCCAACAGACGAGCGCGAGTGCCGCGAGAGCACGCCACGACATCACTGCGCGCGCCGCGCTAACTTACGAGCGCGACGCGTTCGGCGTCGAGATCGGGCGTGAAGGTCGGCACCAGCCGCTGGAGCTGACGCAGTGTTTCGGTGGTGCCCCCATCGAACGCGAGTCGCTCGAGAATGGCAATCTGCCCGGAGATGTGACTGACGTCGGCGTCCGTGGTGGGCCGTACGCGCCGGATCTTGTCGACCGCGGACGGTTCGATTTGTTCGTCCGCGCCGACCAGCTCCTCGTACAACTTCTCGCCTGGCCGGACGCCGGTGAACACGATGGGGATCTCCTCTTCCGGCACGAACCCGGACAGGCGAATCAGGTTCCTCGCCATGTCGAGCAGTTTCACCTGCGCACCCATTTCGAGCAGGTAGACCGCGCCCGCCTCGGCGAGCGCCGCGGCGTGCAGCACCAGATGCACCGCTTCGGGAATCAGCATGAAGTACCGGCGCATCTCGGGGTGCGTCACCGTGACGGGACCGCCGGCCTTGATCTGCTCCATGAAGGTCGGCAGGACGCTGCCGTTGCTGGCCAGGACGTTCCCGAATCGGACGGCCACATACGATGTGCGGCCCCGTTGCGGCTTCGACTGCACGAGGAGCTCGGCGACGCGTTTGGTCGCGCCCATCACGCTCGTCGGATTCACGGCCTTGTCGGTCGAAATCAGCACGAAGCGGTCGACGCCGTATCGCGCCGCCGCGTCCATGACAGTGTGCGTCCCGAACACGTTGTTCTTCACCGCCTCGCACGGATTCCCTTCCATTAGCGGCACGTGCTTGTGCGCGGCGGCGTGAAAGACGATCTCGGGCGCGTAGAGGCTCATCAGCTCGTCGACGCGCCTGCGATCGGTGACGTCGCCGACGACCGGATTGACCACGCAGTCGGCGCGCGCCGCCAGGCCGTTGGTGACGGCGAAGAGTCCGTTCTCGTAGCGTTCAAACAGCGTCAGCGACGCTGGGCGCAACGCGGCGATTTGGTAGCACAGCTCCGAGCCGATCGAACCGCCGGCGCCGGTCACGAGTACGCGCTTCCCCCGCACGAGGCATTCAATCGGACGCGCGTCCAGGCCGATCGGCGGACGCTCGAGCAAGTCCTCGATCTTCAGCGGCCGAATCTGGCTGACGAGCCGACGTCCCTGCCGGAGATCGCCGACCGTGGGAAGCGTCTTGATGGCAATGCGGTACGGCTCCAGTGCGCGCACGACCTCGGCGACGAGGCCGGGACCCGCGCTCGGAATGGCGACGACGAACTCGGACGGCTGATACTTGTCGATGATCGCCGCGAGCGACCGACGCGTTCCCAGCACCGGCACGCCGTGAATCACCATGCCGCTCTTTGCCGCGTCGTCGTCGATGAACCCGATCGGCTCCAATTCTTCTGCGGCGGTGCCCCGCAGGTCGCGGACGATCTTCTCGCCGGCGTCTCCGGCGCCGAATACGAGTACCCGGCGGCGGCGCTCGGCGCGCGAGAGCTCATGGAACAATCGCCGGCCGAGCCGCGCACCGCCCATGCCCACGATCAGCAGAACCGAGTCGATGACGAGAATCGATCGCGGATACGCGGGCTCCGGCAGCCGCCACAGGGCAAACTGGTAGAACAGGCCCGAACTGGCGGCCACGCCGACGATGATGTTGCGCAGGTCCCAGATGCCGGCGTATCGCCAGAGGCCCTCGAACAGCTTGAACGGCGCAAACGTGATCAGGCGAATCGCGACGAGCCACGGCAACGCCTGCCAGAACACCTGGAGGTAGTTGGGCGGAATCGTCCCATCGAATCGCAGCAGGAAGGCCGTATAGCTGGCGACCACGATGATGACGAGATGAAGAGCGACCACGAGGACGCGACGGTATTTCAGTAGCGGGCTCATCACGGGTGTTCGACTCTCTTGTTGGACGACGAGTTACCGGACGACGTGTTCGCGCACCACCGAGGCGAGTTGACAGCAGACCTGATCGACCTGGTCTTCCGTCATCACGCTGGAAAACGGCAGCGCAAGCGAGGTCTCGCCGAGCCGTTCAGTGACGGGGAAATCGCCCCGGCGAAAACCGAACCGGTCGACGTAGAACGGCTGAAGGTGGATCGGCGTGAAATACGGACGCGCGGGGATCTCGCGCTCGGCGAGCGCGTGCATCGCCGCCGTGCGACGCTTGGCCGAATCGAACCGGACGACGTACACGAACCACGACATCCGCGTCGTCGTTTCCGCGACGTGCGGCGTGTCGAGGCCGTCGAGGTCGCGCAGGCGCTCGTCGTACCACGCGGCGACGCGTGCGCGCCTCGCGAGCATATCGTCCAGACGCGACAGTTGGACGACGCCGAGCGCCGCCGACAGCTCGTCGAGACGGTAGTTGTATCCGAGACGCGTGTGGCGCAACCACGCGTCGAATACGTCGCGTCCCTGGTTGCGGAGCGACGCGCACAGCGAGGCGATGCGGTCGTCGTTCGTCACGAGCACCCCGCCTTCGCCGGTCGTCATCTGCTTGTTCGGGTAGAACGCAAAGCACGCCGTGTCGCCGAACGTGCCGGTCCGACCGCCGCGATATTCCGCGCCCAGGGCCTCGCACGCGTCCTCGACGATGCGCAACCCGAACCGGCGCGCGGTGTCGACGATCGGCTGCATGTCGGCGGGCTGGCCGAACGCGTGTACCGGGAGAATTGCTTTCAGCGCGCCGGGGTCGAGGCGGTCGGCGTCGCGCAGGTGCGGCGGCAGCCACCGGCGCGCGTCATCGCGACCGGACGCGAGGTCCTCGACGGCCGCGGCGACCGCGGTCGGATCCAGGTTGCCAGTCGCCGCATCGACGTCGACGAAGATCGGGATGCCGCGCTCGTACAGAATGCAGTTCGCCGACGCGATGAACGAGAACGGCGACGTGATGACGAGGTCGCCGTCGCCGATCCCGTTCGCGATCATCGATAAATGAAGCGCCGCCGTGCCGCTCGAGACGGCGACGGCGTGCCGGACTCCGACGTAGTCGGCGAGGCGGCGCTCGAGCTCGGTCGTGCGCGTGCCGAGACTGAGCACCGTGCCGTGCAACACGTCGAGCACCGCCTCGCGTTCGGCGTCGGTCAGATCGGGCGAAGACATCGGGATGTGCGTCATGCGTGAGCACCTGTGGAGGCGAACGGGCGAGCGGGCACGCCGACGACAATCACGCCCGCAGGAACGGACTTGGTGACGCAGGCGCCGGCGCCGACGACGGCGTCGTCGCCGATGGAGCGGCCTGGCATGACGACGGCGCCGATGCCAACCAGCGCGGCGGCGCCGATCGTGACGCCGCCACCGGCGTGGACGCCGGGGCCGACGTGCGCGTGGTCGCCGATCCGGGAATGGTGGTCTATCGAGCACGCCGTGTTCAGAATCACGTTTGCTCCAATGGCTGTTCCAATGTTCACAACGACTCCGGCCGCGATGAGCGTGCCGGGACCGACTTGTGTATCGGCGGCGAGCACGGAACTCGGGTGGCGGACGGTGACCAGATGTTCGCCACGTGCCCGCAGCCTACCGAACACCTCGCGTCGCGACGTGTTGTCCCCAATCGCGATCACGACCCCGTCGTGCGGGATGCTCGGCAGCGCGGCGATCGGGCCAAACACGGGCGCGCCGATCAGCCTGAGTCCCGCGAGCGACGGATCGTCATCGACGTAGCCGGCGAGCTCCCACCCGGATCCATGCTGCGCCGCGACGCGCACTGCATCGGCGACGACCTGCGCGTGACCACCGGCGCCGACGAGGACGATGCGCATCCTATGGACGCGGCCCCATGTACTCGGGCATGGTGGCGTGACCGGGCTGGTTCACGCCGTCGCGACGAAGCACGGTCGCCGCCGTGAGCGCGAGAATCTTCAGATCGAGCCAGAGCGACCGGTGATCGACGTACCAGACGTCGAGCGCGAACCGCTCTTCCCACGAAATCGCATTGCGGCCGTTCACTTGCGCCCACCCGGTGACGCCGGGGCGCACCTCGTGGCGACGCGCCTGTTCGGCGGTATAGCGGTCCAGGTACTGCATCAGCAGCGGCCGCGGGCCGACCAGGCTCATGTCGCCGCGGATCACGTTGAGCAGCTCCGGCAGCTCGTCGAGGCTGGTCGCGCGCAGAAAACGTCCGAACGCCGTCAGCCGCTCCGCGTCCGACAACGCGTGGCCGCGCGCGTCCGTCAGGTCCACCATCGTCCGAAATTTCAGGAGCTCGAATGGCTCACCGCGGAGGCCCGGCCGCCGCTGGCGGAACAGGACTGGACGACCCAGTGTTACCCGGACGGCCACCGCGACGATCGCGAGCGGCAGCGCCAGCAGCACGAGCACAGCGGACGCGATCGAGAGATCGAGCAGCCGCTTCATGCCGTGCACTCCAGCAGCAGCGCGCAGAACGACTCCGCCTGCTCCTGTCGATTGAATCGCTGCAGCACGAAGGCGCGCGCGTTCGCGCCCATGCGCGCGCGGGCGGCGCGATCCGCCTCGAGCTGCACCACGGCGTCGGCGAGCGCGACCGCGTCGCCAGGCGCCACGACGAGGCCGCCGCCCGATTCCTCGACGACCTGCCGAATGACGCCGTCGATCGCGACGATCGTCGGCTTCGCGGCGGCCATGTAGTCGAATACCTTGTTCGGGTACGTCGTGCGGAACAACGGAATGTCGCGGAGCGTGGCGACGCAGACATCGGCGGCGGCGACGACGGCCGGCATCGCCGATTTCGGCTGCGCCGGCTCGAAACGGACGTTGTTCAGGCCGGCGGCGGATGCGCGTGCCTGCAACGCCGCCTTCTCTTTGCCATCGCCGACGAGCACGAAGAGCGCCGACGGCGCACGTTCGCGCAGGAGCTGCGCCGCGTCGAGAACGGTTTCGAGGCTGTTCGCCGTGCCATGCGCGCCTGCATAGAGCACGACGAAACGGTCTGCCGCATTCCACTCGGCGCGAAACCGTTCGCCGCGCGCGGCGGGCGAGAACATGACGGCATCGGCGCCGTTTGGGATGAGCGACGGCGTTCGTCCCGACACACTTTGTACGTGTGCGACGAAGCCCGGCGAATTCACCAGCAGCCGGTCTGCGCGGCGATAGAGGAATCGCTCCAGCGCGCGCGCGCCGGCGATGATGAACCGGTTGCGCAGGATGTTGAGTTCGATCGCGAAGTCGGGCCAGAGGTCGCGGACCTCGAACACGAGCGGTACGCGTTTCGTCCGCGCCGCCAGCCAGGCCGTGGCGCCCTGCAGAATGGGCGGCGACGTCCCGACGACCACGTCGACGTCGGCGACGCGCAGCGCCGCCACGGCGGAAGAGATCATGAAGGTGACGTAGCTGATCACGCGGTGCACGAAGCTGCGATGCAGCGCGCGATACGTGTACGGCCGCACGATCGTGATTCCCGGCTCGACTGGCGCCGTGCCCGCGTCGACGCCGCCGGTCAGGTAGTTGACGCGGCCGGCAACGACCGTCACGCGATGGCCGCGGCTCACCAGATGACGAGCGAACTCGTGGTGTCGAGTGCCGCCCGCCTCGTTCGTCGAGGCGAACGCCTGGTGGATGATCAAGACGTGCATGTATCGATCGCGAGGTCGCCGAAGCGGCCGTCGGCGAGCGTGAACGCGGCGCGGCGACCGCCGACCGCGATCGTCCAGCGGTGGTCTTCCGTCACGGCGACGCGGGGTTCACCGCCGGCGAACACGGTGACCAACGTCAGCGGAAACGTGCCGCGCGTCTCGACGGCGAACGACGGCGCCGCCGTTTTGTCGCCGTAGTACCGGGAGAGCCATCCGCGCGGCGGCTGCGCCTGTCCGGCCGCGGCGCTCGCGGTCAGCGCGCATCCGCGGTCGTCGAGCGCCTGGACCACGAACGGCCCAGCGGGAGTGTGGAGGACGAGGCGGCCGCGTCCGGCGTCGTCCGACCATGGAAACGGACCGCCGAGCCAGTGCAGTCGCGCGGTGTGCTCGCCGCTGCCCGTCAGGCGATCGGCCACGACCCAGAGATCGTCCTTGACGAAGAGCACTGCGCGCTGGTGGACACACCTCCCGCGCCGGCGCCGGTAACCGTAGTGTTCGCCGACGCAAACCGCGTGGTCACCACGATCGGCGAAGTTGAGCAGCGTTGCGTGCGTCCAGTACAGCACCTTGAACTGCCGGTAGTGCAGCATCTGGTCGTGGCCGTCGATCGCGACGGTGTTGTGGCTGCTCGTGCGCATGAAGTGGTTGTGCCACTCGGCGCCGTCGTTGTAGCGGAAGCTGCCGCCGTCGACGAGCACGTTGAGGCCGCGCCACCACACGTCGACGTGCAGCATGTCGATCTGCGAAAAGCGATCGCGCAGCGTGCCGCAGCGGAACGCCGCGAAGCTTCGTTCGCCGCGCAGGACGTGCGCGCCGGTCGCCGCAAACGACACCGAACGGCGCACCGGCGGCCGCATCGGCGCGTCGAGTGCGCCGACGCCGGCGAGCCATGCCGTCTCCTCGTCCCATGGACCGGGCTCGTATAGTCGTTCGCCGCGGACGACGACGGTCGCGGCTTGGAGCAGCGGACGCATGTCAGCGAAGTCGCACGTGCTCAGCGGACTGGGCAGCGCGCCGTCGTTCGCCCCGTAGTTCGGCAGCCGGCCATCGTCGGGGTTCTGATGCGCGGTCAGGAAGTCGATCGAGCGATCCAGTGCGCGAAGCCACGAGGCTGACGGGCGCGCGCCGTTCGATCTCGTCAGCGCGCACGCCCACAGGTAGTACTGCATCGCGACGCGGTGATAGGTGTGCGACTGCTGGATGTAGCCGCCGTCCGCGTAGAACTGTCGGTCGGCCTGTTCATCGAGCAGCCGTTGTCCGGTCGCGCGCCAGCGCGGCGCGTCAGCGGCAGACGGCAAGAGCACGCCCGTCGCGTAGAGCGCCAGCGCCTCGGAGAGGAGGTGGTTGTTGTAGACGGCTATGCGCGAGTAATCGAGGTGGCTCTCGATATGGCGAGCGCCGGCGACAAGCGACGCCGCGAGCAGCGGCTCCGCCGCGGCGCCGCTCGGGGTGTGGCGCAGCAGCGTGTTGGCCGCGAACACCCACGCGAGGAGACGGACTGCGATCTCCTGTCCTGACGCCCAGTGGATGCCGAGACCGGGCGGATTCGCATCGGCAAAGCCGGCGATGTGCTCGAGGAGCGCGGCGGCGTACGAGTCGGCCCGGTCCGGCGCGAACGCCGCCGCGCGAGCGAAGTGATACGCGTGCGGGAAGCGCGCGACCTCCCATGGGATTTTGATGTCGCCTTTTCCGCGGCTGGCCAGCGCGCGCGCCCACGGCGCCGCCGCGTCGTAGCGTGCGCCGGTCACCGGATGACGATGCCAGTCAATCGGATCGCCGAACTCCGCCGTCCACTTGCCGAAGCACACGATCCGGCCCCGCCGCGCTTCGTCGGCCGTCCGGACGAGGCTCGATACCGCGCCTGCGTCGATCCGATCGTGCATGGCCTCCCGAACGGCAGCGGGATCCTCGAAGCGGACTCGCTTCGCCATGACGTCGACGGCCTCTCGCGCGCGCGATGGGACCGAACGCGCGCGGCGCTGCAGGCCGGTGCGGAGTTCCCAGGCGACGCGGAACAGCGTGCCGCGCGGGCCGAGCTCGACGAGTTCCTGCGCGAGGTCTCGGATGCTCATCGGATGCGAGCGGATGGCTTCATGAGATCGGATCGTCGAGCGCGATCGGCAGTCCGGTGCGCAGGCTGTGAACGGCCGCGAGCGCCGCCCAGGTGCTGCTGTAGATGTGCTCCCAGGTCATCGGCGATGCGCCGCCGCCGAGGCACGCGTCCACGAACGCGTCCAATTCGGCGGCGTGCCCCTTGTCCTTGCCGCCGCTCGCGCGTGTGTGACGACTGTCGGACCAGATGTCGATGGCGTCCCATCCCTCGGCTACCGCCGTGATGCCGCCCCCGAACACCTCGATCCGCTCGGTCGGACCCGAGCGGTCGCCGCCGGCCTGATACGACACTTGAGAGATGGAGCCGTTGGCGTGGCGCAGCGTGATGAAGACGCGGTCGTCGGTCGGCTGTCCGCCGGCGTTCGCGGCGGAATCGGCGAATACCCGGACCACCGGGCTGTCGACGATCGCCGCGCAGGTATCGATGGCGTGACACGCCTCGCCGACCAGCCGTCCGCCGCCAACGTCCATGTCGTGGGGCCACGACGCCGGCGGCAGCTCGCCGACCGAGAAGCGATAGCTGACGGTGAGCGGCGTCACGCCCGCAAAACGGTTGCGCAGCGTTCGAACCGTCGACGAGAAGCGCCGGTTGAAGCCGACGAAGAGCAGCGGCGCGTCCGGTCCGAGCTCGTGCACGCACGCGGCGATGCGCGCAAGCTCGTCGGGCGTAATGCAGAGCGGCTTCTCGACGAACACGTGCTTGCCGGCCTCGAGCGCGTCGATCACGAGCGTCGCGTGCAGATCGTGACGCGTCGCGATGACGACGGCGGTCGTTTCGTCGTCGCGCAGGATTTCCGCGATATCGGTCGTGGCGAAGGCGAACTCATGGGTTTGCCCGGTGTGCACGGCGCTAAGGCCTTTCGCCGTGCACACGCCACGCATCCGCACGCCGCTGCGACGCGACAGCGCCGGCATCAGAACGAGCCGTGCGAAGTTGCCGGCGCCTACGAGGCTGACGCCCAGCGCACCCGTCTTTGCCGGCGTCGCGCGCAGCTCCACGCGCCGATTGAGCGGGCTTGCGACGTCCGATTCGGGATAGTGGATGAGAATGCCGAGGTGCGGTTCCGTCCGCCGCGCGATCAGTTCGTACGCCGCGGCCGCATCGTCGATGCCGAAGCGATGGGTGGTGAGCTGCTCGACCGGCAGCTTGCCGGACCGCATGAGGCCGAGCGCCGCCTCCATGTTGCGCTTTGCGGTCCATCGCGCATGGCCGATCGGATAGTCGATCCCTTTTTCTTCGTACTGCGGATCGCCGCGGCCCGGACCGAGCGACGACGAGACCGTGAACTCGAGCTCTTTCGCGTAGAACGGCGGCCGAGGGAGGTTGAGGCCGGCGACGCCGACCAGGACGATACGCCCTTTCGGACGGCATACGTCGGCGGCCAACTCGATCGGCTCGTTGCTGTCGGTCGACGCGGTGATGAGGACGGCGTCGACGCCCGCGGGCGCGAACTGCCGCAGTGATTCGCGAGATGGCGCCGTCGCGCCCTCGTCCAGACCCATCGTGCGCGCCAGCGCCACCCGCGACGCGTCAGGATCCATGCCGTAGACGCGGCACCCCTGCGCCGAGAGCAGGGCAACGGCGATCTGGCCTACGAGGCCGAGACCGATGACGAACACTGATTCGCCGAGCGTCAGTCTGGCGAGGCGCACACCCTGAAGCGCGATCGCGGCGACCGACGTGTAGGCGGCGGCCTCGAAGCTGACGCCGTCGGGGATGGCTGCGCACAGGTTCACGCCCGCGACGACGACGGACGCATGCGGCGCCGCGACGGCGACGCGATCGCCGGGCTTGAACGCCTGCACCTGCCGTCCCGCGGCCAGGACGACGCCGCTGGCCGAGTACCCGAGCGGCATCGCATCGTCCAGCTTCGCGCGCACCTGACGGGCGGTCTGCGCAATGCCTTCCTGGCGGATCTTCTGCAGAACGCGCTTGACGTGGTCGGGCCGCGCGAGCGCCTTCTGCATGAGGCTCTTGCGCGCGAGATCGACGACGTAGCGTTCGGTGCCTGCGGAGATGAGCGAGGCGCGCCCGGCGACGAGCACTTGCGTGTCGGTCACGAGCGGCGCCGGCACCTCTTCGACCGCCGTCACCCCGCCGGAGACGTATTGAACGATCTGCTTCATCTGCGTACGCGTTGAAATCTAAGACGCGCGAGCCGCGGTGTCGTCTGCGAGGCCGGGTCGATCGATCGCACCGTCGACGAGCTCGGAGACGACGAACCGGAGCTTGCCGGCGGGAGTGCGTGGAACCGCGTCCACGCTGGTGAAGGTGATCGCGATCGCCGTTCCGAGCCGCCGGGCGAATTCCTCGCGCAGCGTTCGTTCGGCCGATGCGTCGAAACCGCGCCCCTTGACGAAACGCACCTCGAGCGCATCGCGGCGGCGCTGGACGATCTGCGCCTCGCGGACGCTTTCCATGTCCTTGAAGATGTGATCGAGCCGACCGATCCGAGCGCCATTGGGCAGGACGACGTAGTCCTCCCGGCGGCCGTCGAGCGCCGCGACGAGCCGGCCGGGGCGGCCGCAGGGGCACGAGCGATCGCTCGGCGTGGCGGTGTCACCAACCTCGTACCGAATCAGGGGCGTGGCTGCGTTCGTGAAGTTCGTACCGACGATCGCCGACGTGCCATCGGGCCGCCCCACGAATTCGACCGCTGCGAAGTCCTCGTCGACGTGGAGGCCTCCGGCGGGACACTCGGAGATGTTCGCGACCGCTTCGGCCATCCCGTAGTGCTGGCGCGGCGGCACGCCGAACGCCGCCTCGATTGCGGCGGCCTGACCGGGCAGCACGTTCTCCGCGCCGAGCGTGACCCATCGCACCGGATAGCCGAGCGTCTCGCCGCGCTCGCGCAGGTAGCTTGCGATCAGCGCGAGGATGCTCGGATAGCCGTGCAGCCACGGCAGCGAGCGGCGGCGCAGTTCGGCGACGTACGCATCGGCGGTATCCGGCGTCAGGTGATATGCGCTGAACATCACCTGGCGCGCCGGCGGGTTCACGCGCCAGAAGGGTGGTCGCATCTGCTGCGGCGGGACGAGCGAGCGGCCGCCGAAATAGCCGCACCATGTCCCGCGCTGGATGCCGTGCGCGCGGCGGTACCGCCACCAGATCGCCCATTGCTCGCGCATCGACTCGGCCGAGACCGGGAACCGCAGGCCCGCGCCGGTCGTTCCGCTCGTGTGTGCGACGAACGTCGCAGCGCCGGGCGCGGAAAGCGTGCCGTCGCGCAGCGCCTCGCGAACGACGTCCTTGGTCAGCACCGGCAACCGTCGGAGATCATCGAGCGTCCGGATGTCGGCCGGGACCGCGCCGGAGTTGGCGAACCAGCGGCGATAGAAGGGAAAGGACGCCGCTGCGCCGACGAACGCGCGGAGACGTGCATCCCGCCACTCGGCGAGGCGACCCGCATCCCAGCGAGCGCGGTCCTCGCAGGCGGCGAGCGCGGCGTCGAACGGACGTCCGTACCGGCGCCGTTCGACGCGCCATCCCTCGAGCGACACGGCTGCCTGCTGCAGCCATGCCGGCAGCCGAAGGTAGACGCCCTCGAGATCAAGCGCCGACATGTTCGTGGACACGCGTGTCGCGCTCGATGTGACCGGCCCACGCGAAGTGCGGGCGGAACGGCAGCGTCTCGCGCGAATCGATGTCGCCCAGCGGCTGTGCCCACGCGGGGACGTTGCTGCGGATGGCGACATCCCGCCAGCCCCAGTTGGCGATCGGCGCGGCCAGACACCTGAACGCCTCGCGCACGACCGGGATCCGCTCAGGGTCGAATCCCATCAGCACCGCACACGCCGCGTCGACCGACGCTGGATGCGTGCCGAACGCGACGAGGCCCGCGTAGTGCGGATCCGGATTCATCGGTCCGCGGCCCTCGCCTGCGACGATGCCGTCGACGAGCACGAAATGGCGTTTCCGCTCCTGAGGGACGGCAGCGCGCAGTGTGCCGTCGGTGTTGCCGTACAACGCAATCTTGTTGAGGTCCAGACACATCCGCCACGTCGTGTCGTTGCCCCACCAGTTGCCGCTGCGGATCACCTCTTCGCTGTCGCCGAAGAGACGGCGGCCGACGCGCCGAGCGGCGCGATGAACGACGGCGCCGACCAACGGCACGCGATCCGAAAGCGCGCGAAAGTAGGGAACGATGCGACGCTCCGCGTAGTGCATCGGCTGGCCGCCCGGGTGCTCGTCACCGCCCGTCGACGGATCGCCCTCGGTGTGGTGCGGGAGCCAGTTCTTGTCGCCGTTGATGCCCACGAGGTTCTTCAGCCCGACGGTGATGCCCGCCTTCTTGTGTGTCTTCAGCTTCGGCAGATTGAAGAGCACGTCGCACGCGATCGCGCTCCGCGCGACCTTGTACTCGTGCCGCCCGCCGCTGTGGTGATAGTTGACTTCGTCGGTGTCGTAGTCCGCACCGTAGTAGCGCCCGCGATGATCCTGGAACTCGCTTTTGACGCCGAGGTCGAACGCGACGTATCCGCGGGGATCACCGGCGAGGCGCCGTCGCTCGGTGACGACCGCGTCGCGGCTGATCCACTCCTCTTGTCGCAGATCCAGCAGCTCGAACGCGACGCCGCGGGCCGCGTAGTACTCGCACAGCGCGTCGAGGCCGAGCACGCGGACGACCGCCGCGAACGACGTGTCGGTTTGCGGCGCATCGGCGAGCCAGATTCGGCCACGTCCCTCGAGCGCCTTCCAGACGTAGTCGGTGACGGCGCGGATGATCGAACCGTGCGTCAGGATGTATTCCCAGCCGCGAGGATCGCGCGGGTGCGCGTCCTTGACCAGGTTCGGCTTGAGCATCACCGTCTCGCCGGGGCGGACGAGGCCCTGCAGCGGATTCCAGGCGGCGGTTCCGTAGCGGGGCGCATCGAGACCGGCGATCCTGAAGGCCTCACGGACCGCGCGATACGCGTGGTTCGGCGTGGATGCACGCTCGCCGAACGGCGCTTCGACGATGGTCGTGTCGGGGTGGAACGGCGCGTCTGCCGGATACCGCGCGTCGGCGTCGCGAACGGCGGCGACGAGCCGCGGATCCAACATGCGCTCGAATCGATCGACGTTCACGACGACAACCCCATCGACCACGACACGGCCGCGGCGAACAACTGCCGATGCTGTTCGATTGGGACGCTGCTGTTCCGGTGACGTTCGCCGAACGCGCGCGCGCGCGCCGACAGCGCGGCGAACGTTCGCGCGTCCATGTCCACACACTGCTGGAGCGCCGAGATGAACCCGCTGCGATCCTCGAGCGACAGTGCCCACCCGGCGCGCTCCGCGACCACGTCGTGCCACGGCGTGCGATCGCTGATGATGACGGCGCAGCCGGCGGTCAGCGCCTCGGAGATGACGTGTCCATAGTTCTCGCCGTGAGTCGGGAAGAGGAAGACGTGATGGTCCTCGAGCACCGTGACCACGTCGGCGTGCGGCAACTCGCCCGCGTACGTCACGCGGATGTTCGACGGCAGCGCGTCGATCAAAAGCTGGCACTCCTCCCAGTAGCGTCGATCCTCCAACGGGCCGTAGATGGTGAACAGGACGTTGCCGCGGACCTGTGTGAGGTAGTCGAGGGCGCCGGAGAGGTTCTTCTTCCGCACGATCCGCGAAATCCACGTCACACGCAGCGAGCCGGCCAGCTTGGTCTTCGGCACCGGCTGCGGCATTCTGGCGCCCCGTCCGGCCGCGAGGTCGACTGCGGTGACCACTCGCGGGTAGAGCATGGTCTCCGTACTGCCGTACGGAATGGCGAATGGCGCCGCGAGCACCGTGTGCGCGCGCGCGGACATCTCCCGGATGATGTCGTCAGCTTCGAGGGCGCTCGAGGCTTGGAAGATGAAATGCGATCGATGGAACAGCCCGAGCCAGCGGACGAGCGCAAGAAAGATCGCTTTCTTCAGCGCCTTGAACTGCAGCGCGCCGGGCGAGAATTCGCCGCGCGGCGCGAGGACGGTCGGCCACACGCAAAACGGGGCGAGCGCCATCAGCAGCACCGGCAGGATCGAGAACATGAAGGAAAAGAAGCTGTTCAGGTAGATGACGTCGGCGCGCGTTCGGTACAGCAGCCGCGCGATCTTCCACGCGCCGCGGGGGCCGCGAGGCAGGTAGCAGACCTGCGCCTTGCCCACCGGCATCCACGTCAACGGCGTGACGTGGGGATATGCGCGCGTGTCGCCGACGTCTCGGTCGAAGGTGACAATGCGGAAGTCGAATTCGCCGCCGAGAGCCTCGACCAGGTTCGCGATGCTGCGAACGGGTCCGCCGCCGCGGTGGCCCGGCAGGTAGAACGCGACGAACACGAGGATCGTCCGCTTCGCGCGAGCAGGTTCAGCCGATGACATGATCGATGCCGGCGACTCGCCGCGCGCCGGCAGGCGTGTGCCGAGCGGCCTCCAACACGCGTTCGTACAGCCGCGCGTAATGCGCGGCGATCGCCTCGCGCGAGTAGCGCTTCACGTTCGCGAATCCGTCCGCGATCAGTCGCTCGCGATATGCGGCGTCGGATGCGACGCGCTCGATGCCGGCGCGAATGGCGCCGGCGTCGAACGGGTCGACGAGGCAGGCCGCGCCGCCTGCGACCGCCGGCATCGACATCAGATTGCTGGTGACGACGGGCCGGCCGGTCGCCTGCGCCTCGAGAATGGGCATTCCGAACCCTTCGTAGGTCGAGACGAACGCCACGAGGTCGCACTCGCGGTACTCGTCGACAACCTGCTGGTCCGTGAGGTCCGCCGCCGTTGAGTATCGAACGCCGGCGGCTTCGATCTGGCGCCGCTGTTCGTCAGTGAGAGCGCCGACAATCCTCAGCTCGCACGAAAGTCCTCGAACTGCCTCGACGAGCCGCGCCAGGTTCTTGTTCGGGCGTGTTCCCACGTGGAGGATGCGAAACCACGTGGGAAAGGCTTTGGGCGACGGTCGAAACGCCGGCGAGATCGGATTTGGAATGACGGCAATGGCGTCCGGCCGCATTCCAAGCTTCTCGATCAGTTCGCCCTTGGTGGTGTCCGACACGGCGGTGATGGCGGCGACACGGTTCGCGGGAAACACATACCAGAGATACTTGCGAACCGTCCGTCGGAACCAGCGCGGCTCGTTCAGGGCCACGCAATCGTGAATCGTCAGAACCGTGCGGTCTTTGCGCAACCCAAAGGCCAGATAGTGGACATCGCCCGTGATGTGATTGACGTCGGCCTGATGCCAGGCCGCGCACAGGATGTTGACCGCACGCCGGACGACGCCTCGGACGTAGGGACAGACGTGAACCCTGGTGCGGACATGGGACGGCAGGCCCGCACGTACGTCAGCGAAGACGCGTTCGATACTGAAATTGGCGGCAACGGGCCGCCGCTGAAAATACGCAACGTCCATGGTGCGGGAGTGGCTGGACTGCACGGCGACTGCCTTAGCTCAAACCGAGCCGCGGCGCCAGGGCATCGGTGAGTTCGCTCGGAATGACGAGGAGCTCGTCCGTGTCATCGAAGTGGAACGACGAGAGCCGATACGACGGCGAACAGCGCTTGGCGCCGACGTCGAAGATCCGTGGATGGTCGAACAGATGATCCAGAAACCGTGTGCAGTCGCCGAACGCCCGACGCGATTGGTCCGACAATTCCATCAGGATGATCGGTCGGTCGCGTTTCAACAGAGTTTTCAATCCCCGAAGCACGGAGGCCTCGAACCCTTCGACATCGATCTTGAGGATTGCGACCGGTGCGAGGTCGTTGTCCGCGACAAAGCGATCGCCGCACCGAACCGGCAGGCGAAGCACGCGCCCCGCGAAATTGCCCGGAGCCGCGGCAAATGAACCCGTGCCGAGATTTGATTCGTCGGGTTCGAAATAGTCCAATTCGCCGTCGGCGTCGCCGAGCGCCACAGGAAATACGCGCACATTGTCGATGCAGTTGTGTTCGAGCAGCGCCCGCAGTTTCTTGCACACTCGCGGAAACGGTTCGAAGGACGACACGCGGTCGGCATGCATGGACATGAACAATGAGTGCTGGCCGACGTTCGCGCCCACATCGCAAAAGTGAATGGACTGTCCGGAGGCTCTCAGGCCTCGGGCGACATCACGGAGCAGCATCAATTCGTGAGAGGAGTACGCGCCGTAGAAATAGACGCTCCAATCGATGAAATTGGCGAGCGTGCCCGTATAGCGCGCGCCGAAGAAGTCGACGTCGAACGGAACATCGACGGCGCGACCGGGGTCGCAGAACAGGCGCAGCAGCCGCTCGCGTCCGAACGGAATCCAATTCTGATGACCGACGATCCGTAACGTCTTGTGTGCCGTCGTTGGGCCTGACACGGCTGTGTCCTGGAACACGATCGAGACCGCGGTTACGCCGCCCACCGCATTTTCTGGACCGTCGAACCGAGCGGGTGTTTCACCAGCGTCGCGATCAGGACGATGGCCCACACCGTCGCCGTCTGCAGGAACAGGCTGCGCAACGTCACGATCAGAGGGAACCCGTTCGCATCCAGAAACGCGATCTTGACGACAGGGAGAATCAGCACCGCGCAGACGCCTCTGCGGAACAAGTTCGTGCTGCCGACGACGCGTTCCATCGCCACGAGCGCCAGTGTCAACACGAGCGAGAACCCCAGCACGACGGGCGCCCCTCCCCGCGACCAGCCATCGGCAGCCACCGTGAATTCGACCGACGTATCCGAACTCACATGGAATCCGTAATTGCGAGCAGGCGCGTTGAACAGCTGCGCATCGTAAAAGTCGTCGGCCGTCAATCCTGAAAGACTGGCGATTTTGAACGTGCTCGTGGCTTCGTCGAGGATGCCGTCGATTTGCCGATACGGCACTTGCTCCGGCGTCAAGAGCGGCACGACGACGTTCGTCCACGCGAGCAGTCGACTGACGCCCTGGACTTGTGTTTCTTCCGAGTCGCGACCGTTCGAAGACGTCAGCACCAGCCGCAGGCGACGAAACACTTCGGTCGCCTCGTCGCGGCGCATCTCGCCCAAGGCGTCGCGCCCGAGTTGATCGCGGACGACCCCAAGTGCGCCCGCGATCTGAATGAGCGGCACCGCCGCAATCGTCGCAGCCACGACCGCGATGATGCGCTTTCGCCGCGGCATCGCGGAGATGAGTCCGGCCGCGAACAGGACGACTGGAATGAACGCCCGCGACCGCGTGCCGGCCATGATTCCGACAGCCACATTCACCAACACGGTCGCCCACCAAATCCGCGCGAGCGCGCCGTCGCGATAGCTGTCGCGTCCCGCGAGGAACGGTGCGCCGACCAGGGCCGCCGCGCCGATGCGGATCACATAACCGACGATGCCCGAAGCCGGGAGTGTGGCCGGCCAATACGCCAGGTGGATCAGGGCCGAGAGGACGAGAAACAACCGGCGATCAGAGCGAGCGTCATCGGTGTCCAGGTTTGGGCCAACCGGGCGTGTGCGAGTGGCGAACCGCCACGCGGCTGCTGTCGCCAAGCCGCCCAACGCGAGCAACGTCAGCGGTTGGACAACGCGAAACGGCTCGTCCGCCACATTCACCGCGAACGGATGGTACGGAGGCCCGAGCGGTAGCCCCAAGACAGCGATCGCAGCGAGCGCAAAC
>Ga0070741_10004337_pt1 | contig 33219 bp, 39 predicted proteins | sample Coa_R1_4_FD_66440 | JGI IMG/M metagenome (GOLD analysis project Ga0070741, IMG submission 66440) | Surface soil microbial communities from Centralia Pennsylvania, which are recovering from an underground coalmine fire - Coalmine... | ecosystem: Environmental > Terrestrial > Soil > Unclassified ... | reverse complement strand
GGTCGGCAAGTCCGCTGTAGTTAATTTCATTGAGCCGTTGCCCGTTATAAAAAGCTTTTTCTTCTGCATCCGCCCACGCGTAAATGGCTTGCGTGCCTTGCGCCAGAATGTCAGGCGGGATCATCTTCGCCCAATCGGGATTGACCACGCCCTCTTGCGCCGCCGCTTTGATGGCTTCGAGGCGGCGCGCATATTCATCCCATTGATCCACATAGGGCCCCATGACATTCAACGCGTTCTGAATGTCGGTAGCTTGCTGTTGGAGAATGCGTGACTGCTGCGGACCGAGATTGTCATTGTTCAGCCGCTGCTGAATCTTGGCGAGCTGTGCCTGCAGCTGCATGCGCTTCTGCTCGGCTTCGGTGACTTCGGTGGGCTTGAGCACCGACGCGGCAATGCTCTTGACGACGTTCTGCCATTGCTCGCGCAGGCGCTTGGCTTGATCCACCGCCTGCTGTTCCTCCGCCGTGAGCTTGTGAACCCAACCAACACCCTCTTTGAACTCGTGCGTCGCCAGCCACGTGTTCTGATAAAGGTCGTACGATCCCTTAGACAGATCGTGATAGTCCTGAATCGCTTCCTTGCGGGTATCGCCAATGCTCTCTGCCACGCGCTGCGCGGCAGCTAACGCATAAGCATCTTTATAAGCAGCGTCGGTTTGGTCTTTGAGTTCTTTCGTCAGCCGCGCGGCTTTTTCGGCAGAGCTCTCAAACGCGGGATTAATATCTTTGAGCTCGATGCCCACTGCATGTAGCGCAATCGCGAGAGTTCGCCCCTGAATATCGAACTTTTCCCAATTCGCAAGAATGTCGCCCAGGTCAAACGACCAACCCGTTTGCACTTTGGCTTGCGCGTCGGCAAGCTCTTCTAGCTTTTTCTGAGCCTCCGTTTCCGCCAGTCCGAGCTCGCGGATGGACTTGGCGAGTTCCGAGTTCTTGAGGATTTGGTCTCGAATTTGCTGATTGCGCTGCTGCATGACGGAATTCAATGCAGCAAACGCCGCGACCAACCCGCCGATGATGCCGACGCCCAGTCCTAACTCATTAATCGCGCCGGAGATATCTCCAATGCCGTCCGCGATGCCGGTGATGGGAGCAATGACGCCGCTCAAGTCCGCGCCGAGCACCCGCGCGACTTGATCCACCGACGAAAGCCCCACGCGCAGGTTGCGACCGGCTCGGTCCGCCGCTTCCAAGCTCTTGGCAATGTTGCCCTGCGAACGCAGCGAGTCGTAAGCGGCCTTCGCTTTTTGCGCCATCTGCTGGAGGTAAGCAGAGGAGGCTTTACTGGCAGCGCCAATGTCCGTGATGTCCTTGGTGATTTGGCGCGCACCCGGACTCGCAGAGTTTTTAAGGGATACCAGAATCTCGAAATTAGCAGCCATATCGGACTATGGGGATTCCATCAACGCCTCGATGACCGTTAATTGGTCACTCGGCATGAATTGCACTTGCTCGATTGTGTACGACGCTTGCAGGTAGAGATTGACTGCCCGCGTGAGTTGGATCCAGCGGGTTTCCTCTGGCAGCGGCGGCAAGCGGCTGCGTCCATCTTTCATCGCGGGCGCGTTCATTCGCTCTTGGCGGTATTCGATGGCTCCGCTGATTTTTTTTTCAGCGACTTGTGATATTCGCCGTAAAGGTCCGTCCCTTTGATGTAGAGGAAAAAGACAAACCCATCATCGAGCGTTTCCACGAGTTCCAACGGGAGCTCATAGAGCATGGCAACGGAGCGCCGCGCGGCGGGATAAAAAGTTTCGTCGTCGTGGTCTTTGAACGACTCTTCTACGACGCCGGGACAATTGACCCAGACTTGGAGCTGTTTACCGGCATAGTCATCCGCATATTCGCCCAAGTCTACGGGGCGCGTTACTTTGACCGCCAACTGCTGAATCGTTTCAAGATTGGGATTGGACATGCTTTGCTCCTATGTGACGGTTGTTGCGCCGGAGAGTGTGACATCGAACTGGGGCGGTTGCGCAGTCGCCGTTTCCGAATAGCCCGCGTGCCAGGGGAATGTCACCAAGACCAAGCCGTTCTCTTCATCGCCGAGCTTCGGCGCTTTGTCGAAGATGATAGGCAGTTTACAGACCATCACGCGGGACGTGTTGCCGTTAATTTTGATTGCCATGATGCGTCCGCTGCCTGCACGCGCGTTCGCCAGCTCTGTCGCGGCGTTGGCATTAAAGAGGGCTTTCACCGTGCCGCTGATTTCATAATCGCTGAATTCATGCACCGCGAAATCTGCGGCCGGGCGACCATCGCCATAGCGCCCTTCGTTCCATCCCGTCTTGTTGTTGATGGAGAAACCCTTCATGAAGCCCGTGCGCGCGGCCGCAGAGCCTGCGGCGGTGCCAAGGCTGTCAAAATGAATGGTGGAGTTATTGACGTTGGCAAAATCCAAGCTGGGGATATATCCCAAGCCAGCGGTTGGCGAGGCGGGCACTGCCTTGCGTCCGCGCACGCGCCCATTCAAGAGAACTTTCCCATTGTCATTATTCACATCGCCGTGAACTTCCCATTCGGGAATAAAACAATAGGGCACCTGGTAGGATTGCGTGCGCGTGACATATTCATAGGTGAAGGTCTTGATGGTGTTCGGCGTAGTCGTCGGCAGCGGGAATGGGAATGTCGTCAAGGGACCTACATTTGATTTGACGGAATGATTGAGCACCCAGACCATGTATTCGAAGGAAAACGGAGTGTCCGGTAACACAATCTCAGTTCCGGTTTCGGGCACGAAGGCCCCTTCAATGATGCCGCCGAAGACCCCACCGGGCGAGTCACGTTTTGGCGTCGCAATGGCGTCGAGAAATTCACTCATCGCATCGCCAAGCCACTTGAACGTGGCGGGCACCGCCGTGCCGGGCGTGGCTTCGAGACCGTGCTGTGCGTAGGCTAATCGTTTTTCAGCCATAATTTATTCCTCCCTCAACGCTTCGATGTGCGCGCGCTCGGCCGCTTTGCCCACGATCTCCACGACGGTGAAGGCACCGGCTTCGATGGCGCATTGCACATACGCCCGTGCTTCGTGTTCGCTCCAGCCTTGCGCTTTCACGATCCGCTTGACTTCGGTCTCCACGTCGGTATCTTGAGGCGCAAAGCCGAACGTGCGCGCCGTCTCTTCATTTCGCACTTTCAAAGTTTGCATGATTAGACTCCAAAAGCGGTTGTCACGTCCTCATAGATGTCAAATGCGAACGTAAAACCGCGAAACCATTCCCCCTCATAGTCCACCGGACCGCGCGTCCAGCGAATGAGATTGCCAATCAATGTCCAATTGGCATTGCCGCTTAACGTCGAATACAGCTTGTCGGCAATGCGTTTCATAAACGGTTCGAGCTCCGCATCCTCTTCATCCTCTGCGCCCTCGCCGATGGGCTTGTAAAGGAACTTTCCCAAAAAGTGCCACGTGTAGCGGATTCGATCGTTGAGCACACTCTCGGTCGTCAGAAATTCCTCTTGATAATCCAAGAGGATGCTTGGATTGTCGGGACTGATGGGCGGCGTATCCGGTAAATCGCTCGGCGCGGTCTGCACGCCAGTGATGGCGAGAAACTCACTATTCAGTTGGGCCTTGATTGCGTCGAGACTCATGCTGCTCTACTCGCAAGTCATCACGCTCTCTGCGCGATTCAGGCTGAGCGTGATGACTTGCGACCTGAATTCCCATGCCACTCACCAACGCTGCGAGCTGGATGAGACGAATCGCAAGCCACAAGCGCACGCGCATCCGCTGGTAGTGGGTCACTCGAATCTTCATTTGCACTTGGCGAAGCGATTCTTCTGCGTTGACCGACACCGTTCCTATCTCGGCCATGTCACTTCCTCACTAGTCCCAGCATGTCGAGCTGCGCACCAATCCATTTCAGTACGTCCTTGGGCGTCGCAAAGGTTTGACCGTCAATCACGATCGTGTCCGCAATCGGATTCTCGCGGAGCTTGAAGTAGGCCGCGGCGGCACGGCGCGCGAGCATTTCCAAGTGCTGACCAGCATCCCAGACGTAGATTGTGGATCCAGCAGAATGCAGCGCAGGCGTTGAACCATTGACGCCGCGCACCGCTGTCGCATTAACCCCGCTGGCAGCGCTAAAGTAAAAGAACTCATCGCTAATCTTGCCCAGCTGCCCCGCTTTGAGAATCCCACTCGTCACCGAAAGCGCGGTCACCGTCGAATTGATATCACCCGTGAGTTGCGCACCCACGTCGCCCCACGCTTCGCTGTATTGACGGTGATAGCCCCAGATGCCATTCAGCAGTATTGCATTTTCGGGATCGTCTTCGTACGTCCACGCGATGCCCGCCGATGCCAAGAGCTTGATTGCCCAATACGGCGTTTCATCGGGCGATTCCAAGACATACTGATTGGAACTAATCAACGTGCCATCGCCATTCGTTAACGTGAGCACGGCAAGCAAGTCCTCATCGAGCCAAAGCCTGCGCTGTTCCCGCTCGATATTGGCAACTGCATCGAAGTGGCGCGTCTGCACGCGCGGCACAAACCGCCGGTTTGCTGCCTCTTCGATTTCGCGGCACGCCTGACGGATCATGTCCAGCATCAATGCGTCTTGCGTTGACTTGGTGCTATTCAAGTAGGCCGCGCGTAGGTCCGCGACAGTCGTGAGCTCGTTGTAATACGCCATGTCCAGGTTTCATTGAGGAGCGTGATCAACGGTGATTACGCCCCCCAATGAATTTGTTTCCCTACGGGAAATGACAAATCACAATCTCTTACGCGACAATCTGCGCGACGGTGGCAGCGTCGAAATCTGCCGCTGGCGAGAAGCGCAAGACTTCGCCCATGACCGCAACGGACACCAAGACTGATGTGCCGTTGCCAACGACTGCCTGATAGCGAATCCATTGGCGAGTCGGCCCGAGCGCGCCAATTTCTTCCCCTTTGATTTCAAGCCATGCTTGCTTGTTCGCATCGGTAGCTTGTAGCTGCGTGATGGCTTTGCCCGGAATGTCCGCGGCGTTCGCGCCGCCCGCTGATGTGGCGGACTGAATCTTGAAATCCACCGTGCACCCCGTGTCGGCACCGAGCATCAGCAAACCCGCGAGGCGTTTGCAGCGGCTGGCATCAATCCAACCGGTCGAAAGCGTGGTATTGTTCGCAGATTGCGGATTGACCACGCCCAGCAGCGCGAGATTTTCGGTAATTCGCTCTGTGTATTCCATCTTGCTATCCTCTTGGCGAAGGGAGGGGCATCAGCGGCGCTGATGCCCAAACGACCCTCGACGAACGATTTAATTGTTGTATTTGACGAACGCCGAGACCTTATACGTGCCTTGCGGATCGGCGAGCGTGATTTGGTTCTTGAGCCACGGCATGCCGTCAATGCGTTGGTCAAAGCGCCACGCGACTTGACCTGTCGTAAAGTAGGCATGCTCGCTATAAGCCACTTCCAGATCGCCATTTTCAAACAGCAAATACGCGCCGAAATCGCAAAGCAGCGCGGTCCCGGCGTTGTTCTTTTGGGGCAAGTGCTCCGAGAGGACCGGTGAGCCGTAACCGAGATCATCCAGTTTGATGATCTGATTGCCCTGCGTCCACGAGGCCCCGCCAAAATCCACGAGGTCAGAGGGATGAAGCACCCATCGCACCTTTTCCGTGAATTTCTTCAAGAACCCTGCCATCTTCAGCGCATCGGTATACGCGAATGTTCCCGACGCTGCGGCGCTCACCGATACGGTGCAGTCCGCATTGATAATGCCTAACGGCTCACCAACACCATTCCCGCGCAGCATGAAATATTCTTTCTTCGCGCCGATGGCGATGCCAAAGAGCATTTTTAGCAACGCTTCGATGGACTGCGGCGAATCGGCATTCAATTCTTTATTGACGGGCACGATGCCGCCCACCGAATTGACCTGCCACTTGAGCATTTGGAACTGCGCCTGCGTCGCCGCGAACGCTCCACCTTCCGCGCGTTTGGCAGCGGTGACGCCTGCCGCGAACGCAGTGTTTCCGACGCCGGCGGTCGGTGTCGTGAAATAATCGAGCATCGGCCATTCCCCGGACCGCACCGAGACGGGAATGCGATATGCAAGCGCAACAAGCGGACTCGACTGCACCGAGATTTGCAAGAGCTCTGGCGAATACATGGTGGGCACGAGATAACCGCCTGCCTGACCACTGTCTTCGCCTTGCGCTTTCACGCTGCCATAGACTTCGTGCAAGCGTTTCACGTCGTTGCGTTTTACCGCCAGCAAAAAGTCACCGAACGACTTGACCTCTTTATCTGCTTTGCCGCCGTCCTGTGTGAAGTAGCCGGCGTTTTTCAACGCGGGCGAGTCTTCCATGAACTTGAGCAATTTTTCCACCCGTTCGCCGTACGCCTTCATTTCCTTTTCGAGCGCGTCGTAGCGGGCGTCAGTTGTTTGGGTTTGAGTTCCTTCACCCATAGGATTTCCCTCCGTTGGAGCATTTGCTCCCTGAACCGAAATGTTTGTTTTCGCTGCACGATCTGTCGCACCGTCTAACGCGCTCGCCGCGTCCTTCGCGGTTGCCTGTAGATCGTCAATCCCCGTGAGGGGTTTCGATTTCAAAGATTTAAGTGGAATTACTTCATTGCGCGGCTCGGCAGGTTCTGGCGTCACCGACGCATCGAGTCCCAGCGGCCAACGCTTGACGTGATAGGCTTTGCCAACTGCCTCGCGCTCGACAAGATGCGCTGCCGTGCCGCTTGACCATCCCAGCTGACCCAGCATCTTCTCGTAACGCTGATGGTTGTAAAAGACCGCTTCGATTAATACACCGTCGTCCACTTGTTTAAGAAGGCTGTCGCCGATTTTTTCCTTAATCCAGACCTGTCGCCCATTCTTGGTCTCAATCGGCAAGCGATGATTGAACCAAACCGCTGATTTGATGGTCTCGCCCTTCGGGAAACCGAAATCGGTGGATGCATCAAAGTAATCGCCGGTTAAGTCGGGTTGCGCGGCAGAGCTAAACCGCACGAGATACCCGCCGACCTTCCCGCCCTCGAGGGCTTTGATTTCACCGCCATAGGCCACCAATGTTTTCGCGGCATCAATCTCAATCACGGCATCGCCATCCGCCGCGACAACTTCTACCTGCAACGGTTCGGCTGGGCGTTCTTCCCACGCATCGCAGACCCAATTTTCGTTCGTCTCAAAGTCAAACTTTTGGCACATGCCGCGCCGCGTTTCCCAATCCCCCTCCACACGTTGAAAGAATTGGCAGCTCCAACACGACTGCGCGCTTTGGTCGCGCAGGTTCGGCGCATCGGTGATGGATTTCACCGCGCGGTGAAAGTTGGGAACACTTTTTTCATTGGCATAGAGCGCTGCCATTTGGTCTTCTGCCGCGCCCTTCGTGTTATGGCATCCAATCTCTTCGCCACTCGACTCTTTGACGACACAGAACTTGTCGCCCTTTTTCTCGACCTTGTACGGCATGTCTACCCTCCAAATCTCTTTTGGAACTCGCGCTCCATGTTTGCGACAATGTTCTTGCCTTCCTCATTGAGCACTTGTTGGTCTGTCTTCCAACCTGTTGCGGTGTGAACGCGCGCCTGCGGACCGCGCCCATCGCCAAGCTTGGTCGCACTCTGCACCCACGGTCCATAGCTCGCATTGTTGCCAACGACAACCGTCAGCGGACCGCGCGAAGAGATTGCCCAGCGGCGTCCCAACGTTTCACTCGTCGCGTGCGTGTTCCGATAGCCGCGCACCTTGCCCTTGCGCATGATTGGGTAAAACCAACCGGTGCCGCGCTTGTAATAGCCCATCGGCTTGTGCGTTTTGAGCGAAACACGTCCCGGCACCGACCGCGAGCGCGGATACGTTGCCATGCGGCGTTGAATCGCTTGACCGCCTGCCATGAGCACGCGATTCGCAAAGCTGAAATCGTCCAGCGATTTCAGCAACCCCAGCGTTTCGTCGTAACCGCTACTGAGCGTGATTCCATCAGCCATTGTCTTAAACCTCGTCACGAAAATTCGTGACTAATCCAGCATCTACAGCGCGGATGCGCGGGCGGGGGCACCGTCCAACCGTCGCCGTAACGTTTTTGATTCAACGGCGCGCAGATCGGACATACGAAATCATCGTTGTTGGTCTGCCAAATGGCGACCATCTGCACGCCCGCTTGCGAAATCTGCCGCGCCGTTTCCAATTCGCCCTGCACCGCTGCCCGTGTGACTTCGGTTGTCGCAATGAGCTCGGCGCGCACCGGTCCGAACAGCGGTTGTAATGACTCCCGCAATTGCCCGATGGTTTGCCCTTGCTCAAAATAGGCGGGCAATTTTTCTTGGAGCGCCGTGCGCGTATTCGTCGTAATGTCCTGCACCAAGTCGTAGCCGTACGATCGCGCCCATTGCGCGGCGGCTTGGTTAATCAGCGCCCAATCCACGCCGATGGACGTTGTGCCAAGCGTTTGCTCCGCCCCGTCGAGAAAAATCCTTTCGAGCGTGGGAATCAGCTCGCCGCGCAGCGTTGTCGAGAACTCATTCCAAAATTCCGGATGCAAGTTGTCGAGCGAAGGCGGCTCTCCCAACGCTTCAATCAGCCGCGTTAATTCGCGCTGCTGCAAGCGAGCCAGCTGCCGTGATAGCTTGTCTTCCCAATCGGTGCGATTGTTAAAGTCGGGCATAGGACGGTGTGTTATAATTCAATTGACCTATGGCACAGACCAAGTTGCGCTCCGTCGAAACCAAGACTATCGAACACCGCGTCATCGTTTGCTCGGTTTGCGGGACCGAGAGCCCTTATAAAAGTCCATCCCAAATTAAGCAATGGGAAGGGCGCGAATGGTTCTGCAAAAAGCACCGCCCGGTTGACCCTCGCAACAAACAATTCCGCAATCAGCAAATGTTCGAAGCAATCCAGTCAGGCAAACCCCTTTCCCAAGTCGCAGCAGAATTTAAGGTTACCCGTGCCCGTGTAACGGAAATTGTCAATCGCATAGAGCGACAGCGAGCGAAACCTCTCACGGATACCTCACCCACTGCATCGCATTCGTAAAGACCGCGCGCACCTGCGCGTCGTTCGTCGAGTGCTCCAGCGCGCCCGCAATTGCCGATTTCAACTGGCGCGGTAGCGCGTCGCTCTCGAACTCACACGCCGCACGGCGGTCCTCTTTCAAATGCTTGATGGCTTTGCGCTGCCACTTCACGAGCTCGGCCCCAATGACGGTCTTCGCGGCATTGTCATTGCCATTCCGCACATCTACAGGCGGTTGATTCGATGTCCACAATACTTGTGGCTGCGGCTTGGGCAGGCGCGGCTTGAATAAAAGCGGCTCGACCTCTTGGGGAATCTCGTACCCGAGAATCATCATTGCCGCGCGCAACGTGTCGGGATCGTCGGCGTTGTTAATCGCAGACACCAATTGATCGAGCGCCCCGGCACGGTCCGCTTCATCCGCTTGGAATGCATCGAGGGTTTCGGGCTTGAACCGCAGCGAAAGCCCTGACGGACGGAAATGCTGTTCATTCAGCGTGTCGGCAATGAACGTCGCTTCGGGAATGATGGTGTCATTCAAAAAGCGAATATCGTCTTGCTCGACAACCCCACCGCCACCTAACCCACTCGCGGAATCCGAAAACAATTTTGTCTGCGGAATGCCTAGCGCTGTCGCAATGTCCTGCCGCTTCGCATTAGTGAGAGTTTCGTTTTCCAATTCCTTCACGCCCTCGCCGACAATCACAGGCTTGACGGAGGAATTCACGACTTCGGTCTGCCAGGCTTCCTTGACGCCGCTGAACATCCGATTCCACCAAGCCTTGAGTTTGTCTTTCTCGGGTTCCTTCGGACTGCCCTCGACGGTCAGCAGCGTCGCTTTAATCGCGCCGCGCTTGAAAAAGAGCGATACGAATTTATCAAGGTTCAAAACAACATTGGCTGCATTCAATGCCGCTTGCGCGGGCGAATCGTCGCTGTATCCCAACTCGGTAAACGCGCTGGGTTTCCAAAAATAAATAATGTCGTCGGTTGTTAAGGTCTTCGTCCGACCGCCCAGCGAGCGAATGAATTGAATCGTTCCCGACTCTTCGTTGATCTCTTCACGGATGGTCGTCGGCACGAGATAGCGGAGATTCAACGTCTTCAACAAGTTGTATTCGCGGAACGCATACGCTCGATTCACCAGCGTCAGTGACGCTTCAAGCTGGTAGAACAAGCGTTTCGGATCGGGGAGAAACCCGACTTTGTTCTGCCAGTCCTTTGACGAATCAATTTCGGTGTTGCCGTTGAACACGCCAAACGGGAGTGACGCGACGCCTTGCGCGCGCAATTCGACGCCGCGAAAGAGCCACGGCACCTGCCGATACACGTCCCGCAATTCGCCCTGCCCGCTGCCGCCACTAACAATCTTCCACGCTTCCTCAGGCAGTTCGTTGAGGGGAATGGACTTGAGTCCATCAAAGAACAATGCAGAATTTGAGTTCATCGTTTAGTGCAAAAGCCAATCCGCTTCGAGCTCATCATAGAACGCCATGACGACCGCATCTCCGTCATCGGTCGAACGTCCTAACCGTTCCGGCTTGCGCAGTTCGTCTTTGCTCTCAACCCGAATCTTGCCGCCGCTCATCGGTCGCCAATGCGGCGCGGTTAAATCTCCTATCAATGTATCCTCTGGCGGTAGCGCAATATCCGCGCCATTCGCGGGATCCAATAGCTCGCGCATATTCCACCAAGCGTGCGCCCGTTTATCCACAAACCCCAGCTCGCCGCTTTTGTCTTTGGCATTGGTGTGCTCTCCCGCATTAAAGGCGAGCACGGCATACCCCAGTTCCCGCAAGCGGTCCACAACGCCCGCGCCCATATTGAGCACATCAATCACCGCGCGTCCGCCATGCGCATCTAAGAATCCTTTGACGCGCCCTGCCACTTCCATCGTGTCTTCTTTGGAATAGCGTCGTAATTCCTCAATGCCCTCTTTGCACGGCGGATTGGGGTCTTCTGGATTTTCTTTCGGCGGCACTTTCTTGCGCACCGCGAATACCGTCTTGTCCGTGCCGTAGCGCGCCACGTCTACCCCGAGCGAAGCAAACTCACCGATGAACTCTTGCTCGCGCCAGGCGTGCCAGCGTTCATTCGCGAGCTCAACCCATGCCAGCGGAATGATGCCGTCCGCTTCACTTGCCGCGAATTCTCCGACGACGCGGTTCTGATAGACCGCGCTTTTCTCGCCCCATTCCTTGCGGCGCTGCTCGGCCCATTCGCGGCTGACCCGCCCCGCCAGAATCGTGTCCTCGAGCGTGACGTGCTTTGGATGCCAATCTTCATAGCCCGGCTTGCGCTTGTGAATGTCGTAAAAGCGGCCGTTCGGTTCACCCGGTGTCGAAATGGCAATGGCATACGCCTCGCCTGCCGCGTCCTCGCCCGCGTTGGCGAATGCCCCCTCTGCCGCATCGAACAATTCCCCTTTAATGGACTTGGCTTCATCAAAGATGTATAGCAGATGGTCGGCATGCGCGCCTTCGATGAGCGTTTCATCATCCGACGCGACCGCGAATGCTTCGCCTGTAGCGAGTTTCAGTGAGAGTGTTTGCAGCTCTAAGCGTGGATCGAACGGTCCCCGACCAATCACGTCCCAGCGCAAGCGGCGCGACCATTTGTGAATCTCGGGCCACAAATACTTGGTGAGCTGTCGCCACGCCGAGGCGGTTGTGGGAATCTTCCAATCGTCGCCGTCGCGCGTGAGCGCAAACCAAAGCACGAGCCACGAGGCAGCGGCGGTCTTGCCCAGAGCATGCGGCCCGCGCACCGCTTCCCGCTTGTATGTCACCAAGTCGGCAAGAATCTCGTCTTGGTAAAAGGCAGGCCCATCACCCCGCTTCCAATAAAAACAATCGTGCGTGAAGGCAATCGGGTCGGCGCGATATGTTTTTTGAAAGGTGCTGGACGGAAGCGGACTCTTTGTGCGCGGCTCCTCGAAAAGCACATCATCCGTCAATGATTGTGCTAGGCGCGCTACCAACAAGTCGTGCAATGTCGGCGGCGATGCGTTGCCGAGACTGGTTATCGGCAACATGCCGGCGGATCGTTTCACCAATTGCCCCAATCAAAATGAGCGCCCGTTCCATCGAAATCATCTGCTGCATTTCGACCATGCGCTTGCGCTCGCTTTCCACCAGTTTGCGGCGCTGCTCTACGAGCTCAAAGACTTCTTTCCACGCCGCGTAATCGGCAATCCCTTCGGTGATTAAGCGGTCGAGGGCTGCTAATGCGGCGCGCGCTTCATCGGTGTCCTTGATGACTTGCGCCCTTTTGAACTTGTCGAACTCGATACCAATTTGTTCCCACAGCGTGCCGCTTTCGCCCTTGTGAATGCGCTCCAAGACATCGGACAATCGCGCATCAATCAGCGCAATCTCGGCGTGGAGCTCCAACAAATCTTTGTCGGCTGCCGCTTCGGTGTAGCGCGCCGCCAGTTTCGTTGGCAGATATTTCGAGTAGCGCCCGTGTTTGAAATGCGGCGACTCTACGCCATGCGGCGTTTTCCCGCCGTGATAGCGACAGCGCCCGTTCGTTAGCGCAGGCTGTTTGCAAGTCCCACCTGCCCGCGTTTTCGCTCCGCATAGAACCGCCATGGGGTTTTCATGCCCTCATGGGGTCACCGCGCTGGATGCTTCGACTCCATGAGTCGCTGCGGTTTCAAGCCGAGATTCAAGAGCCGTTCCAAGGTCACCGCCGCATATTTCGGATCGAGTTCCATCCCATAGCCAATTCGCCCCAGCATTTCAGCGGCAACGATGGTTGTGCCGGCCCCGAGAAAGATATCAATCACGGACTCCGCCGCCTTGGTGTAAAGCAAAATGTGCCGCGCCGCGAGCTCGATGGGAAAGGAAGCGGGATGCCCGTATTGTCGGGCGACGCCGCGAATATCATCCCATAGGATTTGAAAATCCACTTGTTCGCACTCTTGCCAACGCGCTCTTGTCCGCGCTGTTTGCCTTCGGCGTGATAAAAGGTTTCGAGAATGCCGACTTCGGTCTCTGAGAGCAAATCATCAAACTGGATGGGCTTGCCTTGGTCGTGTTCAAAGGTGCCAAGGAATTCGCTGTGCTGATCAATGAGGTCGGACGCGGGCGAGAGTGGATGATCCGCCTGCCCCGATTTCAGCCAGTGCCGAATGTGTCGGAGATTCCAACCTTGCGCGAACAGCGCGTTTGACCACTTGTCTATGAGCAAGAGCGTGTGCCGTTTCTTGTGCTTGGCAAAGCTCGTTGTAAAGCCAGTGCCGGTGTTAATGACAATGCGGGAAGCATCGCGCCGGACCGCGCGGGCCATGCTTGCGGCAGCTTGTTGGATGAAGGATTCAATCTCTTGAATGGTGCGCTGGCGCTCGAACTCTTTGCCAACCCAGTATGGCGGTGAGGTAAACGAAAGCGCTGCCTGTGTGCCGTTCAAGAGTTTGGTTAGGTCTTGGATAGACAGCGCATCGCCGCACAGAATGCGGTGCGCTTTGCCGCGTGTGATCAGGCTAGGCACTTGCCAGATATCGCCGCGTTTCACCTGCCATTTCCGCTGCAATTCATTTGCGCGTTCCAAGAGCTCGACGTCGCTGACTTTTTCTTCCCGCTCGGCATCGAGCAAGGCGGACAATAAATCCTTGAGCTCGCGCTGACTCCACAACCCCTCTAGCGCCGCAGGATTGGATTGCGCCAGGTCGGCAATGACTTGCGGATCCCACTCGGCAAGCTCCCCTGCCCGGTTATCCAGAATGGCAGCGCGCTCGGCGAGTTTGCCGCGCAAGTCTTTGCGGCGGACGGCAATCAGTTCGTCGGGCTTGGCATCCACGACCTTGACCTTGATGCCGAGTCCTTGGGCTTGCTCGAGCACGCCATTGCCGGCGCGGACAATGTTCTCTCCATCCACCGCGATGCTGCGAAAAGCACCGACCTCTTGCAGTGATTGGCGAATGACCTGCTTATTGCGGTCACCGTGAAGGCGCGCATTGCGCGGGTCGAATTTCAATGTTCGCGCGTGACCGTTCACTCGTCGCGAATAACTTTTTGCCATAAATCGCGTAGTGCCTCTTTTCCCTCATCGCCTTCCGAAAGCACGAGGAGCACCGCCGCGCCCAGAATGAGAATGATGACAACGGTCATAACTTCCGATTCACCCGTGCTAGCAAAAACAGCAAGTCTGGAGCTCGCAGATCGTCACGAGGGCACTCCCCAAAAAGCACATTATGACGCCGCACACAACACCCGCGCCGAAGATGACGAGATTCCGCGTTGGTTGTGCGCTCATTCGTTCATGACCTCGATGACCACCTTCGAACCGACCTCAGGCGCTGCGCCATCCACACTGATGGAAAGATGCGCTGACTTGGTAGGCGGCGGTGGCGGTGATTGCGCGACGCGTTGAAAGGTCAGCAGGAAATTCACGTGATGGTTTTCCGGCAAGCCCATCCCGTTGACATGATCGCTATTCGACCCATCCGAGCGTCCCGCAAAGGCAAAATACGGACCGTCTTTCTTGTCCAGATGCAAGATATGGAACATCGGAATGTCACAGCGCCCCTCCAGGTTGGTGTGCGCTTTCGCGGGCGGGTCTTCGGCGGGATTGCGACCGATCCAGTCTTGCCACACTTGTTGACCGACGAGGGGTTTCCCTTGCTCATTGAGCACGGTGAACCAAATCGTATGCTGCCCTTTCGCCTGCACTTCATCTTGATAGTCCACCTTGACGATGCGGAACTTGGCATTCGGCGTTTCGGTGATGCTGATGCCGAGATCAGCAGCGCGTAGGTCAATTCTTGGGTCGGTCATACTCCTCCATGAGTTTGGCGCGCATGACGCCCATGCTTTCTGTGGTCTCTAACTCCTGTCCACATTCGGCAAGGACTTCGAGCAAACCAAACAGCCAGCGCAAGATGAATTTCATTTGACTCTTACGATGCACCCGACACACTGCGGCATTAAATCGCTGCGATCAATGCCGCCGAGAAAGGCGCATACGAGACAGATGCAGACGGCGAAAAACCATAGCGCGTCGAGCAGCTTAGAGTCGCTTTTCTCGAACATATCCAGTGCGGTTGAGCGGCTTGAGCGCATCTGCCCGTACGAGCAAGGTTGGCACACGCAGTGCGCTGGTCATCGAGAACAGGCCGCTCCCACCGATGATGACCGCCGCTGACGCGAGAAATTGCGTCAGCGCGTCAGCCACATTGGGCGGCAGCGCGGGCAAAAGAAATGTTTGAATTCCATAGATGCCAATGCCGACGATGATGTAGGCGAGGGCTGCCGCGCGGTCAGAGAGTTTGGGTGTGCCGTCAGGATTCTTCCAGCCAAATGCGGCGGAGAGCGATTTAATCCCTTCGGCCACGAGCACAATCATGGCGACTTGTAGGAGCGCGGGAAAAATCGAGCCTTCAATCGGCGCGGTCTGCACGGCCGGTCCTGCCGCATACGTCACCCAGGGTGTGAGAAACCCAGCAATGACTCCGATCAAGACGAACATGAGCAAGCGTGAAAGACCCTTCATAAAATCCTCCTCGTTTGGCAAAGCCAAACGATAAAATCTTATCCCTCACCCGGAACGAAGACCGCATCGTATGGATCACCGTCCGCGAGGGTGGTTGGTTGTGAAATTTCAAAGCCAATGCCGCGCCCGCCGGGGTCAAGATTGGGCGTGATGCCGCGAAATACAATAGCATTGGGAAAGACGCGCTGGACGCGCTCTTCAAACGAAAGATTTTTCGAGGGCGTTTTCTTCAGGCGACCGTTTGCTTTCCACGTGTACTGAAAGCCCTGTTTATTCTTCATCACGTAGCGCTTGCCGATGGCTTTCAAATGCGTTGTGTCGTGGTCTTGCGCCTTTTTGCGCGTCTCGCTGGTGTGCGAACACCAAGGACAAGGAAAGGATTGGGCGCGTCGCATATTTAACTGGCTCCTTCTGCTGCGGTCGTCTCATCCCGGGTTTGGAGGTCCGCGGCGCGGAGCGCATCGGGCAAACGGGGAATGGCAATGCCATTCATGCGGAGCTGATCGCGCAGCCATTGGTTTTCCGATTCGAGGTAAACAATCTTGATGTGGAGTAGCGTGTTCTCGTGTTCGAGGCGTTCATTGGCTCTGGACAATTGCTCAACCCTACCCTGCAAGCGCATGACTTCATCGCGCAGTAGTTGAACCTCGTCTCTTTTCGCGGCGAGTTTTGCCGTACGATACGCAGAGATGGCGGGTGGAATAGTGAGGATGGCAGTGATCACGGCAACGGCACCCCCGGTAATGGCTGTAACCAACGTTGGATCCAAAGCATTGACCTCGGCAAGAAAAGAAAATAAAAAAGGCGGCAACCCTACCCGGTTCGGGTAGAACTGCCGCCTAGAGTCTTTCTGATCTCTAGCGATTACACACGTCGTGTTGTGCGGGAAGTCTATTCGACTTTAGGATACCGCCACAAAGACAATGTGCTTGAGCGCTTGCTCGGATAATAAAATTTGAAGGTCTTTGGTGTCTTCGCGAATAATGACCTGAATGACTGCCGCTTCGCCTTTGGCAAGTTGACTGCGCGTGAAACGCATGAAATTAACGAGCGACCATTCCTCATCGTAAATTTTGGTCGCCAGGGAAACTTGCTTGGTCGGTTGAGGAGGGGTTGCGTTGTCGGCTAGAGCCATGTCCACCAATCAGGACGCAGAGAGTATAGCACTGCCCGCGCGCGCGGTCAAGAGGTTTGAATTACATTTCATTTGGCGCTGACCTCGAAAAAGGAATTGCGCGCAGCTAACGGGTTGTCATTCAACAAGAGCAAGGCAAGTGCAGCATCGCGCTGCTCGCCGACCGCAATCACCTTTGAATCCTTAGCGCCGTTTTGAAACGTGACCTCAATACGGACACTCTCATAATCGCCAAGATAGAGAATGCCGTCCACATTATCCGCTTTCAACAGACCGGACAGGCTCGCGAGCCGCTTGCCACTCGCGGTGCTCGGCGCGCTCGTGCTTGGGGCATGGTGGACGGATTCCGTCTTCGGCCCATCGGCGTCTGCTGTTCCATCCGTTCGTGACGGATTTCCCAATGTATTCGGTTGGGCGGTATCGGCAATCGTCGCGGTATCGAGCTTCCCATCGGAAGACCCAATACCACCGCTTTGATCCGTCTTTATTGGAATAGGGCTTGTGTTCAATGCGTCCTCCTTTTGCCAGCGCGCGAAGATTGTCCGCGTGGGGGTCGAAAATGCCGAAATCGTCCATGTCCCCCACGTCGTCCCCCATGTCAAAATTTCGTCCCCCATGCGTGGGGGACGCATCGATGGGTTCGGCTCCGGTGCTGACCGACGCTATTATATCCTGCGCGTCGTTATTTGCGCGCTGCACCAGCGGGAGCGTTTCGGATTCGCCCTCAATGCGCTCCTCGCACGCACGCTCTCCCGTTTTCATCTCCCGCGCGTCCAGTTCGTTCGTGGAGAGCGTACGTGCGACCTGCCCCACCGAGGGCGTCAGGCTTTTGGGCTGTCGCCGTTGCGGCCTGGGGCTGCCTCGATTGTGAACGGCGGAACGAACTTTCGGGGTTCTAGCAGATTTTCACCGCGCGGTGAAGAATTCTCATTTGGGGGCGATGTCGGTTCGACGGCAGGTAGCGCGTGGCGTCGAATCACATCTTCGGGAATGCCCATCATGCGCGGAATGGATTCGTCCGCCATTACCTTCGCCCAATACTTGGCGCGCGCATCAATAATATCCTGAACTTCGCCGCTGGCGTTAACCTCGCGCATCCGTTTGGAATAGTGGGTGACTTGGTCGGCGAATCCCTCAAAGATAGCGTGCCGCATCTGATTGCGCGGGTCCAGCATGAACAAAACGCCCCAGCCGATGACCGCAATCATGGGGGTTGCGGGCGAGAACGGACGCCAATCGGCGGTCAGTTCATTGGAGAGATTGTTAGCCAGCGAGTAGGCGAGGACTGCATTGGCGGCGAGCAAGCTGACTTCCACCAGCCAAAAGAGCCAGCCCGCGATCATTTGATTGCCCGGCATCAGCCAGCGAATCTTTGCCAGCGGTAACAGGATCGCGCTCGCGGCGGTCATAATCGCACCGCCAAACGCGAGCGTGTGGAGCAGGGGATCGTTAGAGAACATCACACTGACAACCTGCAAAAACATGAGATCACCATAGGCGACTGCCAGACAGTAAACGACATAGGCAGCGCCGACGAGCAAGTAATGCAACGCTTTTTCGTTGCGACTCATATGATCGTTCATTCATCCTCCTTTGGATATTGATGCCATTCCACGCCATCGAGCGTGGGATTCATTTCCGAGCGAATACCGGACTGCTGCTTGAAAAAGAACGGAACGTCTGCCGCGACACACTGATCGCGGATGCTGCGCGCCCAATCGAGATTCATGGGTCGAAAGTTCGGACCCGACTCGCCGCCGACGATGACCCAATGAATATCTTGTTCCCAATAGTATTTCGGGTCGCCTGTGTCTTCGTCGTAATAGCCGTGTTCACGCTCTTGTAAGTAGTCACGTTGATACAGCAAATCAATCTCGCCCAAAAGCGGCTCACACGAGAGAAAGCGAACCGCCGCAGGTGTTTGCAAGAGCAGGGGAATCCGCTCATCGGCGCGGCGTTGGTCTTCGACGCTGACGCCCAGCCACACATTCCGCAACGGAAATACGGTCGGTTCACACTCGCCCACAAGTTCCATCTGTGGTTCAACCCACCGCTCCCCCCACAGATCATCTCCAGCAGAAAAATACTCCAGCATCCGCATCGGTCGTTTCGTCAAGATTTGAAACGTGTGCTGCGGACACAGCGCCATGACTGCGAACGCGCGGTCAATGATTACGTCGGGCACTTGTTCGTGAAACAAATCCGACAGCGAGTTGACGAAAATGCGGCGCGGCTCTTTCCACTTGAGCGGCAATTCCAGTTTGTTTTCTTTGATGATGACATTCTCTTTGGCGTTCTGCGCGCTCCACGGCTTTGTACTCCATCCATAGCGCAGGGCAAGCCGTTCCGCATAGCAATGCTCACAGCCGGGACTCACCCGCGAGCAGCCAACGATGAAATTCCACGTCGCATCCGTCCAAGAGATTTTTGATTTATCCATTCGACTCCTCGCGAAGCGCTCGAAAGTCAATCAGGATGCTCCCGGCGGTCCATTCCTCGTTGGTGGAATTACTCATTGACCCTCCCCGCGCGCCTCCGCAAGCGTGTCTAGGTAAGCCCGTGCCTTTTCCTTTGCGCTGTCAAACTCTTCCTTCACCTTGTCCTGCTGCTCACGTGCCTTCATCGCCCAATCGTCCATTCCCATAATATGGGGCTGATACAAAAAGCCCTTGAGGAATTGCGGTGCGATTTCCGCGAGAAGTTTCTCCGCCTGCTGGGCGCGTTGTTTGGCGGCGGCGAGTTGTCCTTCGAACGATACAATCTGCTGCGCGTACGTCGCATCGCTCGCCACACTCCAGCCGTGATACCATGCGAAGGCACAGAAAATCGCTACGTCGCGCGGGTCGCCCTTCGCAATATGTTCCATCAAGCGCATCGGCAACATATCCGCCCAATCATCGTTCATCCAGGAATTGGGTAAGTATCCGTATTTGGTTTCGGCTGCCTTCGCTTTTTCGAGCAAGGCGGCGGCGAACTTTGACATCAGCGATTCCAAATCGGTAATCGGTTTTTCCGCGACTCCTTGGTTGGCTTCGCCAAGCGACTCTTCGCGGCTGTCGGGGTCCAGGCGCTCCATCACTTCATCCAACAGATAGGAGAGCGGATTGGTCACGGGAATGTATGCCCAAACGCGATTGAGCAAGAGATCGGCGAGTTCTGCGTTGCTCATTGCTTGCAATTCCTTGATTAGCGGCACATCTTCTTTGAGATAGCGTAGGATGCCCTCCGCCAACCTAATCTTTTCGCTCTCGGTGAGCGAATCAAAATGAATTCGTTGTTCTGCACTCATGAGCGACTCCCATTCCGTTGACACTTGCCGCACTCGCAGCGCGGCGCATTATGAGTGTCAATCGCTGCCAAAATCGCTTTCGCTTTGGCTTCCATCTCGGCACCGAGGCGCGGATTGATCGCAATGCGAAAGGCGTGATGGTCAAACGTCTCACTCGATACATATTCCACAATCGCGGTCGAGTATTCGCCATAGCGCATGTAGGCTTGCACTTGCCAATAGTGGGCGACATCAATGCGGTTGAGCTGTAATGCTTTCTCAAATTTCTCTTGGGTCATGCTCTTGATTTCCAAGAGATCGCCGTCCACCGTTTCCCCATCGGTATGCCCGCGAAAACGGGAATCAAAGGGCGCAATGATTTCCCGTTCACAGCCATAGAGCAGGGCACCGGTCTCATGGTCTTGCGCTGGGAATCCGGTGACGACTCGGATAACGCCCATCGCCGCGAGCATGGTCTTGAACTCGCCTTCAATCAAGTAACCGCGCTTGCAATTTTGATGGGCACGGTCCGATTGATGCTCGCGCCCTTCCACGAAATCGAAATAGAGTTGACGCGAGCACCGCGCAATCTGCGACATACCCAGATACGGGCGATGCGTCACAAGTCCACTCGTTTCTCGAATGGCTTGCGTGACTAACTCATTCACTCTGGATGGCTGCATAGTTATTTCCCCTTCTGTCGCGGTTTGCGCTGGCGCGCTTGGCGTGTGCGCGTACTGCGCGCGAGATACAAATCGCGGCATTCATCATTGCAAAATTGTTGTTTGGGATCCGCAAAGAGCGTCGGCTGCCGATGCCCAGCGCACGGACGCGGCGCAACCGCAATGCGGAACCGCTTCGGCAGTTTGGTGGGCACGGTGATGGTGATTTCAAAGTAATGCCCGTAACGCGCCTCGCGTTCCATTTCGTAGCGCCGAATGCGCTGCACCAGCTGCCGCGTAGGTGCGCCATGAGGTAAAGCGACAAGTAGGTTTTCCCACCGCCCGGCGGTAGATTGAAAAAGACCGCGCCCTTGTCCCGAAATTCCCGCTCGAACGGAATTTGATAGTCGCGCAGTTCGATAGAGCAGGGCACGTTGGCATCCCAATCCTCGCGCGCGACCGGCTGCGGTTGCCAAGGCAGAATTCCATCCTTGACCAGTTGCGCGACCAGCTTGATCCACGCATCGCCGGGTTTGATTTTGAAACTGCCGTCTTGTTGCTGCGAACCTAAATGAGCGTCGTATCGTTTTTTGAAAGAGTCCGAATCGCCGCTCGTGACGCGCACGCTCGTGTGCGTTCCATCAATTAATGCCGCGTGCGCGGGCGGTTGCCAACCCATTTCCGATTTCAGCCAGTCTGGAAACGGCGTCAGCAGGTCCATGCCGCGTGAAACTTCGGCGATGGTGAACGCGCCCTCTTGCTTTTTCACCCATCCGAAAATCGGCAGTTTCACACCGCGCCAATGCACGAGTAATGCTTTTTGCTCGTTTTGCGGAATCAAGGTGTAAGGACGCGTCACCGTTTGCTTGATGGCGTCCACGTCGAGTTCCACTCCGCCTGCGGACCGCAGATACTTGGCAATGGTGGCAGCGGTGTCGGTTTCGTATTGCTGGAGCACGACGAGCGCATTCTCCGCGAGCGTGCGCGCCTGCCGCGTTTGCGTCAGGGCGTTTTGCAATTCGCCCAAAGCCGTTTGAAATTCGTTATCCATGCTCCATCGTTCGCCCATTCGGAATTTCGCGCCACTCAAAATCTACCCAGAAGCATTTTTGCTCCGGCACTTCATCCCAGATTCGCAGCGCGCCGAGCGGCACCGCCAAGTAATTGCAAATGATTTCGATTTTCTCTTGCAAGTGCCGGTCCTCGACGGAACCGGGCAATGGACGCTGGGCGTTCCCAAAGAAAATGCGCAGCGTCCACATTTCCCCGTGACACATGAGTTTGAGAAACGAGACCGGCGCAAACACGTGCGGCACGCTCGATCCGGGATTGCGCTCGGCGAGGGTTCGCAGTTCCCGCGCGAGATTCCCTAGCGTGTAGCGCGCGGGCGGCGTCTGCAAAGCCAGAGTGCTGTGAACCGGCGAGGGCTTTGTGGCAAGCATCGTTGTTCACCGCGCGGTGAAGGTTTCACCGCTTCCCATTCGTTCGCGCATCCGGTCCGAAAGTCGAATAAAGCTGCGCTGCCGTCGTTCCGGTGCTTGTGCGGTCCGGGCTTTCTTGCCATTGTAGATTCGCCGTACGATCGCGGTGAAGAATTTGAGGTTCGGATTCTCCGTCTCGGTCTTCATCCGCGCGATGGCTTGTTTGTGCGCAGTGAGGTCGGGATAGTTGCGCCATGCTTTCTCAAACAAATGACAATTCGATCCTGTGAGTGGAAAGAATTCGCGCTCGAAGCTCGATACCGCATTTTGAAAATCTTGATTGGATAGAAGCGATGAATCGAAGACCGCCATTCTATCTTCTAGTTCTTTCCCAATAGTCTCTTTCTTGAATTTCGTTCTAGAGTTCTTTCTCTGTACGGTGGCAACTTTTTTTACGTCAGAGGGCAAATTGTTTTCCGTCACGGGGTAAATCTTTTGCCCCCTAGCGTAATTATTCTTATCGTCAGAGGGCAAATTGTTTTCCCCCCGCCCTTTCTTTCCGTCAGGGGGCAAAAGATTTACCCCCACCTTCGCGATCAGTTTTCGCGCACGTTTTACATTCAAGCGGTAGAATTTTTTGATGCGGCCGCGGTCCCGATCATCCACTTCGACGAAGATAAAGCGATGCTTGAGCGCGCGCCGAATCCCATCACGGACGGTGGGAGCCGTGAGCTTGGTGCCATTGTCAATCCGCGAGCCATCCCGCTTCTTTCGACCGTTGATAAATTCATCCTCCGTGATGCGCTTTTCATCATCCCCATAGCCCCACGTGTGCCGGATGACGTAGAGCACTACTAACGCCTCGCCCAGCGTTTCGATCAGCGGCATCGCCTCGATAAATTCAAGTGGGAACTTGAACCAATTTTCATTCGCCTGCGAGAACCCTTTAAACTTTGCCATGTGCTGTTCCGTTCTAAGTCGGTCTCGACTTTGAGATTGCTTCGCCGCGCACGCGATTAGCGGCGTCCTCGCGTGCGCAGCGCTCTCGGGGTTTTAGAATTGTTGTCTCGTCTATGGTTCCTCTTCACTGTTCATCGGGCCGCACCAATGAACAGCGTCCTTGTATTAGCGCGCTTCGGTTGCTTGCCCCAGTGGGTTCAAGTGGCTGGCGCGCAATTCCGGCTCCGTGATGGGAGCCGCTTCCAAGAGTTCAATTAATTTCTCTGCCATGATCTCATAGTGTTTGTAACGCGCGGCGGCGGCGTCGGCGGCGTCGGCGGCGTCGGCGGCGTCGGCGGCGTAGGCGGCGTAGGCGGCGTCGGCGGCGGCGGCGTCGGCGGCGTAGGCGGCGGCGTAGGCGGCGTCGGCGGCGGCGTAGGCGGCGTAGGCGGCGGCGTAGGCGGCGTCGGCGGCGGCGTAGGCGGCGTCGGCGGCGTCGGCGGCGTGCCTATGAGCGTCTTTCCATTCCTCCTCGAAGATGTAATGCCCTTCGATTTTGCGTTGATACAACAGCGCCACCTTTTCAATCGCGGGTCGGGTCTTTTCGTTTGCAAAGCAAATCACGCCATGCTCAGGGTCAACCAAGAGCCAGTGCGCGAATTTGTACCAAACCATCGAGAGGTCAGCACCCACAGGGATCGCATCGAGAAACCGTTCGGGGAACATAAGCGAAGCGCTATTCGACATTCCTTCAAAGATCCGATCTTCGAGTTTGGCAATAATGCGAGGGATTCCCAGCTCGCGTTCGTACGCGCTGTGATCATCACCATGAATGGTGCAGCCAACGGCGCAACCTTTTCCGCCTTGCCAGTATGCGCCGTGAATGATTTGATCCGCGGCACGATGCGCACGCACTCGCGCGAGATATTTTTCTTTGACTTCTGGATCGCCGTGATAGGCGACTAATGTATCCATGCTGCCTCCTCTGCCGCATTGCGGCTTGAAAATTTTGTTCTATTGAATCGCGTCCGATTCGGCGCGAAAATCACAAAACTTAAATTTCCATTGTGCCGGGGGGACACATCACCTCACGTGCTTTGTGAATATGCCGCCAAGCCCATTCGCAAAGCATGACTTCTATATGTGTTGGCAATGTGCCACTCCCCGGTCTCGCCCGATCCGCGCGCCTCCACTCGGAGGTTATGTCGCGGACCGGGCTTTTTCTTTTTCAGAAGATTGATAGGTGATCGCTATGCTGACCGTTGCCGACTCCGTTGCAATCTTCTTAGATTCCCGCGTGGGACTCGTTACGGCAAAGACCGCTAGAATCAACAAACACTATCTAAAATCACTCGAACACGTTTTCCATGACCGTGACATCGCGAGCATCACGCTCGCGGACCTGCGTGACTGGCGTAAGATGTTGGTCGAGCGCCCCATGAAATATGGTGGTCAGGGAAGGCGCAAGCTTGTCCAGGAACACCTTTCACCGCACACCGTTCACGGTCACGTACGCAACTGCAAGCAGCTCTTCCGCTGGCTCTTTGAGGAAGGTTATATTCCGGCAAACCCAGCTGCGCGCCTCAAACAAGTTCCAATCACCCACGAAACTTCCAACCGGACCATGACCGATGCTGACTTTCAAAAAATGCTAGATGCCTCGATGGGCGAGAGTCCGGAGCGCGTTCGAGATCGGGCATTGCTTTGGTTTTTCGCGTCCACTGGCTGTCGCCTCGGCGGGGCAGCGAAATTGAAGATGGAACATCTGGAACTCTCCTGCGCTCGAGCCATCGTCACGGAAAAGGGCAAGGGTGGTGGAAAGACGCGCACGGTCTATCTGAAATCTGAAGCGATTCGGGCAATGCACGAATGGCTGTTGGTGCGTGCTCAGTTACAACCCACGACCGACCATGCCTTCACAACCGTTCCCAACATGGCAGGGCAGGGTGGCGGCACTGCCTTATGCGAAAAGACCATCTATGCGCAATTCCGCCGCATTGCGAAACGAGCCAGAGTGACCGGGCGATTCAATCCGCACGCGCTACGGCACCGGCTTGCCAAACGAATGCTGCGGCGCGGTGCAAATCTGTCCGCCGTTTCTAAAGTGCTGGGTCATAGCGGGATTCGCGTGACGCATGAGTTTTATGGAATTTATGAGGACGGTGAAGCGCGCGATGCCCATCTGCGCTATGCCTGAATTCATCCACGCCTTCGCCAAGTTTGGGTCCGAAGACCCAATTCTGAGACCTAGGTTTGACGCTGCCGGCAGCGTCAAACGATGCGTCGCGGGAGGCGCGGATGAATAAAAAAAGCGCCGCGGTGATCACCGCGGCGCTTTGCGCCACTTTCAGACTATGCTATAATTTACGAACTCGATGCCAAGCGGAAGAGGAGCCGTAGAGCTTCCTGCTAAGCGGCTCTACTGGGTAATACCGGTAGCGCGGGTTCAAATCCCGCCCCCTCCGCTCTGAATTTATGATTTCAGATTTGAGGGAACTCACCGAATCAAAATCGTAAATTTGAAATCATAAATCTGAAATTCGGTCTGTCCTCGTAGCGCAATTGGATAGCGCGTTACCCTGCGGAGGTAAAGGTTGGGAGTTCGAGCCTCCCCGAGGACGTGAATTTATTATCCGCAATAACTCCTCTTTCATTTTCTATATGAAAGAGGAGTTATTGTTTACGCCTTGAGAGGCAGAAAGGGTGATTGTATGGAGCCAATTACGGTGTATGCGAATCGGGATTTGCGGACGCTGGAACGCGGGACGGATGTAGACACGCTGGAAAGTCCTGAAGATGAATTGACGGGAAGCTTTGAGTATCTGGTGAATCGCGACGATTTTCGCAAGGCATACAAGAATTGGAATCGGGATGAAAATCCGTTGCTCCAAATCCACGATGAACTTTCCAATGTGGATATTTATTTGGGACAGCCATCCGCACGACGCATCCACGAAGCGATTGAAAAGAATGAGGCGAGCGTTCAGATATTTTGAGAGGAATGACGACGGTTCTTGTCATCATTTTTTTGCGCGATGAGCCAGCGAAAGCTGTACGCTGCATCATAGGTCTGGTCGAGATTGCCGTAATTCGCAATTGCCCATGCGCGGAGCTGCGGCATGACTTGGGCAAGCACGTCGCGCGGGATTGACCAGGTTTCGGAATGAATCTGGTTTTCGATTTCCCAAAGCACGTTGTTGGGCGTGTCGGGTTCTGTCCAATCGGTGACATCTATGACACGCAGGTTTGGATCCCACTTGCTTAGTTCCTCGTAAATTTCTTCTTCGGACTGTGCGCCGGGGCGCTTGGTGCTTACTCCATACGGTTCTACGAGCTTGTGGAGTTCCTTGCGTAATACGACATTCGGCATGTCAGGCCCGCGACGGTGGTAATTGGCAACAAAGCGGCCGTCGGGTTTTAGGGTGCGCCACGATTCGGTTACCGCCGCTTGCCAACCCATGACGAGGTGCAGGACGTGTACCGCGTAGATGAGGTCGAATGTCTTGGTGGGAAATGGGAGATGCAACACATCGGCTTGCGCGAGCAAGACATTGCCGTGACCCGCGCGCATTTTGTTTTGCAGGACGCTCATCATGCCGAGCGAAAGGTCAACGCCAAAGACGCGCCCGATGCGTTCACTCAAGGGCAGGGCGATACGCCCCGTGCCGATGCCGATTTCGAGGACGCGCGATTCGTGTGTGATGCCCGTTTCCCGGATCAGCGCGTCGAACGCCTTGTCGAGAATTTGGGAAGGAACGGCGCGGGTCTGGTCGTAGAATTCTACCGCGCGGTCAAAGACGATGCTCATTGAGACGACGGAAGGGCTGCCAGCGGATTCGAGCGGATAAGCGGATGACAGCTCATTGATGATGAGCTAGGGAAGCTTATCGTTTGATGTTGAATTGGTTGATTTGGGTTGGTAGAAACATAACAATGTACTGCCATATTTCCTCTCATCTTCTAACTCGAACGATTGTAATGCTAATTCTTCAAATTCGGTAGGGTGGATTTGGACGACGAGAATGCCTTGTTCAGAGAGCCATTGGGGGCGGGCGTCGAGCAGCTTGAGTGTTTCTTTCCACATTTCGCGGTATTGCGGCGGCGCGACGTAGACGAGGTCGTAGGGCGTAGCGGGCGGTTTTTTGAGAAAGCGATAGACGTTTTCGCGGACGACGGTCGCGCGGGGCGCGAGTTTGGTGAGCTGCAAGTTGGCACGGATGGTTTTGAGCGCGTCGTCGTTGAATTCGACAAAGGTGGCATGTTTCGCGCCGCGCGATAATGCTTCGATGCCGACGCTGCCCGCACCCGCAAAGAGGTCTAGCACGTTGGCGTCAATGACATCGGTGCCGAGAATGTTGAATAGATTTTCTTTGACGCGGTCGGTGATAGGGCGCGTGGATTCGGGTGGAGATTTGAGAGTACGACCTTTGGCAGTTCCAGCAATAACTCGCATGAGATTTCTCGCAAAGCCTGTCCTGAAGGATTGAGGGAACGGCTCGAAATGACAGTATCCTTTTATCTCAAGCCTGCAAGCTGTTCTTCTAATTTGGTGATGCGTTGGCGGGTGGCGTCGAGGCGTTCGCGTTCGCGCTGGACGACTTCGGTGGGCGCGCGGGTGGCGAAATCGCTGTCGAGGCGCGCTTGTGTGCGGGTGGCATCGGCGCGGGCTTTGTCGAGCTCGGTGGCGAGACGCTTACGTTCTTTTTCGAGGTCAATCATGCCTGCGAGCGGCAGATAAATCTGGATGCCGGAATCAAGCACGGCGGAATATGCTTGTTCGGGTTTGGATGCAAGGGTTGGGATAATTTGGAGGTGTGCCGAATCGAGCCGGGCAAGTGATGCGAGCACTGCGCGCTGTGATTCGAGCGATGTGGTGTATTCACCTGCGACGATAATGGCGGCAATGCGGCGCGCAGGTTCGACGTTGAATTCGGAACGCGCGTTGCGAATGGCGCGAACGGTATTCATCACACGCTCGAATTCCTCGATTGAGGCATGGTCAACTACTTTATTGCCTTCGGGCCATTTGGCGACGATCAATGCTTCGCCTTTGTACGGGAGGTGCTGCCAGATTTCCTCCGTGACAAAGGGCATCATTGGATGTAATAGCCGTAGCGCGTGTTCCAAGACATGCACCAGCACTCCGCGCATGTGCTGTTTCGCGGATTCATTATTACCATTGAGTGTGACTTTTGATGCCTCGATATACCAGTCGCAATACTCGTCCCACAAGAAATGGTAGAGGTCTTGCGCCGCCTCGTTGAAGCGATATTCTTGGAACAATTGATTTACACGGTTGAGCAAATTATGCTCGCGCGCAAGAATCCAGCGGTCAGCGAGGGACAATTCGCTGGCGTCGGGTCTGTGCCAGATTGCGTATTGCGCGGGGTTATCGCCCAGATTGGAAATGACAAAGCGCGCGGCGTTCCAGATTTTGTTGGCAAAGTTGCGCGCGTCCGCCACTTTGTCGAGATTCATGCGCACGTCGTTGCCGGGCGAACTGCTGGTGAGGATGAAAAAGCGCAGCGCGTCGGCGGAGTATTCGGCGATGACATCGAGCGGGTTGTCGCCGGGGCGAAAGTCGGATTTGGACATTTTGGTTCCGTCGGTGTGGCGCATGATGCCGTGCAAATACACGGTGTGAAACGGAACCTCACCCATGAGCTCGATGCCGAGCATAATCATGCGGGCGACCCAGAAGAACAAAATGTCGTAACCCGTTTCCAGTACGGAGGTTGGATAGAAATAGCGGAGGTCCTCGGTGTCGTCGGGCCAGCCGAGCGTGGAAAAGGGCCACAAGCCTGATGAGAACCACGTGTCCAGAACATCGGGGTCTTGTTCGAGCTGTACATCATCGCCGAATTTGGCGCGCGCTTGGGCGTACGCGTCTTCTTCACTGCGGGCGCAGAACACTGTCCCATCGGGCGTGTACCACACCGGAATGCGATGTCCCCACCACAGTTGGCGCGAGATGCACCAATCGCGGATGTTTTCCATCCATTGAAAATAAATTTTCTCGAAACGCTGCGGGACGATTTTGATTTTGCCTGTGTGTACTGCTTCGATAGACGGCTCGGCGAGGGGTTTGGTCTTGACGAACCATTGGGTTGAGATGAGCGGCTCGATGACGGTGTGACAGCGCTGGCAAGTTCCGACGGAGAGTGTATAGTCTTCTACTTTAGCTAAAAGCCCATCGCGTTCCAAATCGGTGACGAGTCGGCTGCGCGCGTCATAACGATCCAATCCCGCATAGGGTCCGCCGTTCTCGTTGATGGTGGCGTTGGTGTTCATAATGTTGATGAACGGCAGATGGTGTTTGATGCCGAGCTCGTAATCGGTGGGATCGTGGGCGGGCGTTACTTTGACTGCGCCCGTGCCGAATTCTCTTTCGACGGTTTCATCGGCGATGATGGGAATGGGGCGATTCAGTTCGGGCAGAATTGCAGTCTTGCCGATGAGGTGCTTGTAACGTTCGTCGTCGGGATGCACTGCCACTGCCGTATCGCCGAGCATGGTTTCGGGGCGCGTGGTAGCGACGCTGATAAATGTGTCGGGCATGTCTTGAATGGGATATTTGATAAAGTAGAGTTTGCCCTGCACCTCTTCGTGTTCTACTTCAAGGTCGCTGATGGCGGATTCGTCTTTGGGACACCAGTTGACGAGGCGAGGTCCGCGATAGATGAGTCCTTTTTCGTACAGCCGTACAAACGCTTCGCGTACGGCGCGCGAGAGCTGTTGATCCATCGTAAAGCGTTCGCGCGTCCAGTCTACCGACGCGCCCATGCGTCGAATCTGGCGGGTGATGATTCCGCCGTATTCGTCTTTCCATTCCCATACGCGCTGTACGAATGCTTCGCGCCCGATGTCTTTGCGATGGATGCCTTGTTTGAGCAGGGCGCGCTCGACTACGTTTTGGGTCGCAATGCCCGCGTGGTCGGTGCCGGGCAGCCATAGGGTCGGCTCGCCTAACATGCGATGCCAGCGAATGAGCATGTCCTCGAACGTGATGAACATGGCGTGACCGTGATGGAGCTCGCCGGTCACGTTCGGCGGGGGGATGACGATGACGAATGGTTCTTTATTGGGGTCAATTGTGGGCGTGAAATAGCCTTGCGATTCCCACCAATCGTACAGACGCTGTTCGGTTTCGCGTGGGTCGTAGGTTTTTGGCATTTCGTTAGACATTTTCGGAACCTCATCCCCAGCCCCTCTCCGACACGGAGAGGGGAGCCAGAGAAGATTGATAAAAAATCTAGAATTGAAAATGAAAAACAAAATCCCTTTCACCTCAAGGGCGAAAGGGATTCGCGGTACCACCTTGTTTAAAGACTGGAAGTTAGAGGTTAGAAGTTAGAATTCAACTTTTACGCTCTGACTTGATCTCTATCTCTTGCGCTGTATCGGGCGTTCCCGCAATTTGCTAGTGAAAGTGAAACATTGTTCGCAAATTGGACTCGGCGGCGACCTTCGGCATTCGTCGGTGGGAGCGGCTTGCACCCGATGACCACTCTTCGCTAGCACGCCCGAATGCGTACTCCTCCGCGTCAACGTCGGTCGTGTTCAATTGAGATTGATTATAGCGAAAGGTTAAATTAGGTCAAGCAGATTGACAAAAGAATCAAGGACAGTACAATTGGAAAAATTGGGGCTGTGGCGAAATTGGCAGCCGCGGCGGACTTAAAATCCGCTGGAGTGATCCTCCGTATGGGTTCGAGTCCCTTCAGCCCCATCTCTAGCATAGACCCGGCGGTGTTGGTGATTGTCCCGCCCGCCTACTACCGACACCGCGCAGACGTAAAGAACAATGGAAAAGAAGCGAAACGACCCAAACGGCAAGAGGCGCAGCGCGTCACAACGAACGGACAACGTTCGAGCAAACGTGGCACGCGCGCCCGCACTGACACAGGAGCAAACGCCGATGAGTGAAATTCTTAAGGACTATTGCACTACCCGCGAAGCCGCCGACCTCTTGGGAATTCAAGTTAATACGGTGAATCACCTTATCGCACGCGGCAAACTTGAAGCGCAACAGGTGGGGCGAACATGGCTCGTGTTCAAGCCATCCATTGAGGAATACTACCGGAGCAAAGCACCGAGCGGACAGCCCGGCAGTGGAAAGCCAAAACTGGCAGCCGCAACGAAATAAGAAAACGCAGGACGCACATAACGTCTTGCGTTTTTTGTTAGCTAAATTGTCCATTAAATGGACTATTGACATTGACCACTGAATGGACTATAATCAGTGTGTCCAATAAAAACGCCGCTAGGGAGTGGTGGAGCACTCTCTAACGGCTAATCCCCAAACGTGAAGTGACCACGTTGGAGACTGCTGCGGAGTATAGCAAATGCCTCCAACGGTGTCTAGCCGAAGGAGGCATTTATGTTACACCCCGCACCGTTTTCGACAGGATACCACCCGCGCCATTGTCGCATTTGTGGCGCGTCCTTTGTCGGTCTGGGTGTCTTGTGTCCGATTCACCTTGCCGCACACGCCCGCCAACGCGCCACACAGCTCCAAGCCGAACGCGAACGCTCCGAGCAAATCCTCGCGGCACGGGAGCAGCAAGCGCAAGCCGCACGACCCCAGCGCACCGAATTCCCCGATGAACTCGACGCCTAAAAGACAATGGGCGAACCTCACACCGACGGAACGTGGTGCGAAGTTCGCCCCCTCTCTACTCCCAATGAGCGACGAACGAATCAAACAACGATTCATGCAAAAAGTGAGCGTCAATCCTAATGGTTGTTGGGAATGGCGCGCAGCCATCAAAGAGAATGGCTATGGCGTTTTCACCGTCAATGGACGAAATCACTATGCCCACCGCGTTTCATTTGAAATCTATTGCGGCAAAATTCCTGACGGGTTAGATGTTTGTCACACGTGCGACAACCGCAAATGTGTCAATCCAATTCATTTGTTTGTTGGGACACGCGCGGACAATCTGCAAGACGCAGCCCGGAAAGGACGAACGGCACGCGGCGAAAAGAATGGAACACATACACACCCCGAACGCGTGCTAAAGTGTGAACGCCACCACGCCGCCAAACTCACCGCGAGGCAAGCCGCACAAATTCGCGAGATGCGAAACCAAGGCGTTGTCTATCGGGTGATTGCATCTCTCTTTGGAATCTCTAAGCCATGCCAAAGACATTGCGTTTGGCAGGTATTGGCGAGAGACGAAGGACGATTAACCATGTCTTGTTACCTTCTGCATTTTAGTCGTCCGTACATCGGACAGCGGCGCAATCCGAATGCCAAGCGCGTGCAGGTGGTCAATCACTATCTCGGTTACTCGAAACGCGACCCGTATGAACGCATCACACAGCACCAGCAGGGACAGGGCGCGCGCCTAACCCAAGTCGCCGTCAACGCCGGCATCCAGCTCATCCCCGCGCAAATCTGGATGAGCGCCACTCGCAAGGACGAACGCAAGCTCAAGAATCGCAAGAACGCGGCGCAGCTCTGCCCACTTTGTCACGCCAAACTCTCACAGGAGAAAACAAAATGAAAAAGCAAACTCTCATTCTCAAAACTGAAAGCCAAGTTCAAGCGTTCAAGGATTCGCTGATGCAGTCCGTTGCCAACACAACACCCCTGCTGACCAATTGCTACATCAACTGGCTTGCCGCACAAATGCGAAACGAGAGGTACGACCTTGAATTGACCCATCACCCGAACGTCGTCAAGCACAGCAAGGCAAAGCTACACGCATGGGAGCGCGCCGATGAATTGTTCCGCGAACTTGCGCCCGTAGTCCTTGATGAATTGTTGCAGGCTATCGCGGCACAAGTCGAATTGGAATTCAAAGACGTGGACGAACTCGCCGCCAGCGATGTGCCATTCGCCTTACGCAACGTGGACTTGTTCGACCTGATAGAACACATCAACTAGACCAGCCAACGAGGGCGAGCGATGAACTCGCCCTTTTCACTTTCTATGAGCCATAAATCATGTCGAGACCAAGCCATACACAAATCGCCATTGAGCGAGCGTACAGCCCGTTTTAACCACCCTTTAACTAGTTACAGCGACATGGTTAGAAATATGCACAGCCAACCTCAAAAACTCATGTTGACCCGTTTCTTGCGTGGGGTAGAAGTGCGCGCTTTTCGCAAGACGCACCGACTGAGCGCGAACGAACTTGCCAAACATTTAATCAAAGACGCGAGCAAGGGGACAACCTTCTCACGCGCCTATGTGAAGCGTGTGGAATCTGGGGGACTCAGAGCATCGCCACGTTTCGTGAACGCCTTTGACGAACTGCGAGCTAGTCTCACAGCGACGCCGATTAGCGAGCCGCGCACCGTGAGTGCAATCCTTCATTATGCATTA
>Ga0070741_10004335_pt1 | contig 33228 bp, 26 predicted proteins | sample Coa_R1_4_FD_66440 | JGI IMG/M metagenome (GOLD analysis project Ga0070741, IMG submission 66440) | Surface soil microbial communities from Centralia Pennsylvania, which are recovering from an underground coalmine fire - Coalmine... | ecosystem: Environmental > Terrestrial > Soil > Unclassified ... | reverse complement strand
TGACCCAGGAACCCGGGCTGTTTACAGCGATATCGGCTTCATCATCTTGGGAGTTTTGTTGGAGCGCATTGCCGAAAGCACCCTCGCCAACTTCTGCCAGACTGAGATATTCGGCCCACTAGGGATGGCGCACACTGCTTTTTGCCCTCCCTCGCCATGGATTGCTCTGAGCGTTCCCACCGCGGATGACCGCACGTTTCGCCAGCGCATTATCCAAGGAGAAGTCCAGGACGAAAACGCCTTCGTGCTGGGGGGCGTGGCCGGACACGCGGGGCTTTTCTCGACCGCCAATGATGTCGCGATATTCGCGCACGCCATGCTCCATAGAGGCCTGCCCATATTGCGCCGCGAGACCGTCGCGATATTCACGCGCAGGGCTGAGACTCCGGAGGGAACGAGTCGCGCTCTGGGGTGGGACACTCCATCTGCTCCCTCACAGTCCGGCAAATATTTTTCGCGTGCTTCTTTCGGCCATTTGGGATACACGGGAACATCGCTGTGGATCGATCCCGAAACAGAACTCTCAGTGACTCTCCTGAGCAACCGAACCTGGCCGGACTGTAAGAATCAAGCCATCAAACAAGTGCGCCCGCGATTTCATGACGCCGTCTACGAGGCGCTGGAGCGCTCCCATTGACCAGCGGCACGAATGGATCAGAGCTCAAAAGGCTCCCTACAGAGAAAATCAACAAATTCTCCTCTGAACTCGACTTGAAATCCGCGATGCAGATCGCGCGACTGATCAATTCTGAGGATGCGAAGGTCGCCGCCGCCGTCAAGCATGCGCTGCCATCGATCGGGCGTGCCGTCGAGCTCATTGCCAATGGTTTCCGCCATGGCGGGCGGCTTATTTATGTTGGAACGGGGACCAGCGGTAGAATCGCGGCGCTCGATGCCGCAGAATGTCCTCCCACTTTCAACAGCAATCCGAAGATGGTTCAGTTCATTATCGCGGGCGGCCCGAAAGCGCTGGCCACAGCGGTTGAGGCGGATGAGGATTCGCGAGAATTGGGCTGGCGTGAAATAAAGCGGAAAAGCCCTGGCAAACACGACGTAGTAGTCGGTATTGCCGCCAGTGGACGGACGCCATTCACGCTCGCCGCTATTGAGTACGCCCGCAGCAAAGGCGCAACCACCATCGCGCTCACCTGCACTCGGAACTCTCCGTTGGAGCGCGCCGCTGACTTGGCCATCGTGACAGAGGTAGGGCCGGAAGTGCTGGCGGGATCCAGTCGCATGAAAGCTGGGACCGCGCAGAAGATGGTGTTGAATATGCTCTCGACCGGGGCCATGGCCCGGATCGGCTACGTCTATGGCAATCTCATGGTCAACTTGCACTTGAAGAACTCTAAGCTGCGGGAGCGCGGGATTGGCATTCTGCAAGAGGCGGCAGGCGTCGACCGCTCGACCGCAGCACGAGCTCTCGCCGCAGCCGGCAATAAGGTCGCGGTGGCACTGGTGATGTTGCAGACAGGAGTTAGCCGGCGCGCAGCGGCTCTGGCACTCGGTTCCACCAACGGTCATGTACGGAAGGCCATTGCTCTCGCCTCCGGAAAAAGACTAAATAAAAAGTAAGCCTCGCCGCTTCCGGGCGCCGCATCTCGGGTTTCCGGTCTAGAATGAGAGGACGCCACGGATCGGAAGGTCCACTTGGGGCATACTTAAGGGATTACCTCGACATGGACAAATTCGTAATTCGCGGCGGCAATCCGCTGCTGGGGACCATCCGCGTCAGCGGTGCCAAGAACGCCGCTCTGCCCGCCATGGCAGCGGCCCTCCTTACTGAACAACCTGTCATCCTTGAAAACATTCCCCAGGTTCGCGACATCGAGACCACGCGCAAGCTGCTTTTCGGCATGGGAGCGGAGGTCGAACTGGGCTACGGGCGTGCACAGCACCGCACCACCATTTGCTGCCGCAATCTCAGTACGCCTGAGGTTTCCTATGACGTTGTAAAGACCATGCGCGCGTCATCCCTGGTTCTGGGACCTTTGCTTGCCCGATGCGGTCGAGCGCGCGTCTCGCTGCCGGGAGGATGCGCGATTGGGGCGCGTCCCATCGATCTTCACATCAGAGGCCTGGAACGGCTTGGCGCGAAAATCACCCAGGACCACGGCTACATCGAAGCCGCAGCGGATCGCCTGCGGGGTACCGAAGTCGTCTTCGACAAAATCACCGTCACCGGCACGGAAGACCTGCTCATGGCCGCTACGCTGGCCGAGGGAGAGACCGTGCTGCAAAACTGTGCCCGCGAACCAGAGGTCGTCGATCTCGCTAACCTGCTTAACAAAATGGGGGCAAATATCCAGGGAGCGGGGACTGCCTGCATTCACGTGAAGGGTGTCGCCAGGTTAAACGGCGCCAGGCATCGAATCATTCCAGATCGCATCGAAGCCGGGACTTTCATCATCGCCGGTGCACTCACCGGAGGCGATTTGAACGTGGCCGGCTGTGAGCCTCGCCACCTTAACGCCTTGCTGCACAAGATCGAGGAAGCCGGGGTCCGGACGTCCGCCAGCATCGATTCCGTCCGTGTGATGGGCGATGGTCCGCTGAAGTCTGCCGATATGGACACGGAGGAATATCCCGGATTCCCCACTGATATGCAGGCGCAGTACATGGCCCTGGCCACTCAAGCGGATGGAACCTCCATTATTACCGAGAACATCTTTGAGAACCGTTTCATGCACGCCTTGGAATTAATGCGCATGGGAGCGAACATCAAAATTGAGGGCCGGAGGGCAGTGGTGCGTGGCAAGACGCCGCTGAGCGCCGCGGCCGTGCTGGCTTCAGATCTCCGCGCATCAGCTTCACTGGTTCTGGCCGCCCTGGTAGCCGATGGTGAGTCGATTATCGACCGCGTGTATCACATCGATCGCGGCTACGAGCACATTGAAGAAAAACTGCGCGCGGTAGGAGCGCAAATTCGCCGCATCGGCGAGATGTTTCCCCGGAAAGTCGCCGCCCCGCTCATCGGAGCGTAAGCTCGCCTGCGCTTCCTGTGCCTTACAATGAAGCCATGATCCACGAGATTCTCCCGGTCGGTCCTCTGCAGTGCAATTGTTCCGTGATTGGCGACGAGACCACTCGCGACGGTATTGTTATCGACCCTGGCGACGATATTAGCGATGTCCTCGCGCTCGTGCGCAAACACAACTTGCGGGTCAAGCAGATCGTGATCACCCATGCCCACATCGATCATGTAGGCGGGGCCATGAAGTTGAGGGCTGCAACCGGCGCTCCGATTCTCCTGAACCAGAGCGATTACGCGCTGCTGAAGATGATCGACGTCCAGGCCGCCTGGATTGGAATGCCGGATCCGGGGAAGATAGAAGTCGATCACGACCTGGCGAATGGCGACACTATAAAGACCGGCGCTCTAAGCGCTAACGTCATTCACACACCCGGTCACACGCAGGGAAGCGTCTGCCTTTATTTCCCTCTCGAGAAGAAGCTGATTGCCGGGGATACTCTGTTTGCCGGGAGCATCGGACGAACCGACTTGCCGGGTGGTTCCTTCGACATGATCATCGACTCCCTGCACGAGCGAGTGCTCGCCTTGCCTGACGATACCCTTGTCGTCCCAGGTCATGGGCCAATGACAACCATTGGTAAGGAAAGGGAGACCAATCCATTCCTGATCGAGAGCAGTCGTTAGCGTCGATCTGAAATCACGGATTCAGCATTTCCAATACCCTCCTTGTTCCCTCGCGAAAGTCTTGCTGTGGAGTAAGCAGGCTCACGACAAGATAGCCATCCTGCGGGAAATCAAAAAAGTGCCCCGGGTGCACAGCGACAGAACACTTTTGCAGCAGTTCAATGGCTAAATCTTCGTCCGATCGGGTTACCGGAACACGCAGCACCGCATACCATCCGCCATCAATTGCCAGCCGCCCACAACTCTGTTGCTTCGCCAACGCCGAGTCAAGTTCCTCGCGATTGCTTCGCACCCGGTCCAGGATCAGGGGCTGAATGTTCTTGCGTTGCTGAAGCAGCGCTGGCGTGGCTAGCTGCGATGGCGCATTCATCGAGAGAAACGTGTCGGCAATGACTTCCAGCCGCTCCGTGGCTGCCGTTACAATATCCAGGGGTCCGCTTGCTCCCAGCCAGGCAACTTTCATCTGCGGCAGGCCGGAGATTTTCGACAATCCGCTGAGCGTAAAAGTGAGCACCTCCTGGTTCCCCATAAAGCTGGGCCTCGGCGCACCATCATGCGCGTAATCCAGGAAAACCTCGTCCGCGATAATCGCCAGACTGTACTCACGACAGAAAGCGTTCAGGGCCGCTATCTCCTTTGCGCTGACGAAGGAACCCGTCGGATTATTGGGATGGACCACCACGACCGCCCTGGTTCTATGATTGACTGATTGATAGAGTGACGGCAGATCGATTTGCCATCCGTGATCGTAGATGAGCGGATACGGAACCAGTTTCACATCCTGCAAATCGGCCAGAAACTCAAATAGCGGATAGCTCGGCTTGGGAACCAGGATTTCATCTTCCACATTGCACAGCAGGCGAAAAATGTAAGCGTACGCTTCGCTCGTGCTCGTAGTCAGAATCAAAGATTCAGGACTCAAATCGAAAACCTCATGCTGCTCGCGATAATATTCACAAACAGCTTTTCGCGCGCTGAGCAGCCCTTTCGCTTGTGGATCGTAGTCGAGTGCCTCGGGAGCCGCCAGCGAGGCTAAGATACTCTCGTCGTCGAAAAACAGGGCTGCTCGAGTAGGGTTTGATAGAGTGAGGTCGATTATCGGTCTGCCGCTTGAGGCCAGCTCCCGTTGCACCTGGGTAAAGCGATTGGGCGCCAGCCGCCACTCCGTTCGTCGTGCAAACATTATGGGATTACCCTCGCGAACATGATATCGAACGTGTGTTTAAACACCGCGACCAAACGCGAGCGTTCTCGATAGTTTTGAAAGGCGGTGGCTATGTCGAGAAATTCGTTCAGAACCCGGTTTGCCCCTGCAGCGTGAACTGCATCCTACAGTTGCTACAATGGCTCACTCGTGGGCCAACCCAACCAGACTGTGAATGCTAACGGAGGCCGTTTGTGCTTAAGGAACTGCTTTCTGAGTGGCCGTTACTGAAGCAGATCAAAACCGGTGCCGACGGAACCGGGCCCGAGGCGATGAGCGCCCGGACGCGGAATCTCGTCCCGAAAACTCACGGCGCGCAGGTGGCCCGCTCCATTTGCCCGTATTGCGGAGTGGGATGCGGTCAGCTCATATACCACAGGAACGGCAAGCTGATCTCCATTGAGGGTGACCCGCAATCGCCGATTTCGCGCGGCCACCTCTGTCCCAAGGGCGCTGACACCCACGAACTGCATACCCATGCTGGCCGCCTCCAGAAGGTGAAGTATCGCCGCCCCTACTCGCGCAACTGGGAAGAGATTGATCTCGAGACGGCGATGGACATGGTCGCCGACCGAGTCTGGGCAACGCGCGAACGAACCTTCCGGGAGACAGAAAACGGCGAGACCCTGATGCAGACGACGGCCATTGCCCATCTCGGTGGCGCCACGCTCGATGTGGAAGAAAACTTCCTCATTAAGAAGCTGTTTACCGCGGGCCTGGGCATGGTCTGCATCAGTAACCAGGCTCGTATATGACACAGCTCCACGGTGCCCGGTCTGGGCACCTCTTTCGGACGGGGCGGCGCCACCACCGCACAGCAGGATCTTAGCAATGCAGACGCCATCTTGATCATGGGATCGTCGATGGCAGAGAATCACCCGGTTGGCTTTCAGTGGGTGGTAGAAGCTCGCGAGCGAGGAGCCAAGATCATCCACGTCGATCCGCGATTTACCCGCACTTCAGCCATGGCGGACATTTGGGTGCCTCTGCGCGCCGGAACCGACATTATTTTTCTCGGCGGCCTGGTCAACTATGTCTTGGAAAATGGCAAGGAGTTCCGCGACTATGTCGTGAACTACACCAACGCGGCCACCCTCGTCCGCGACGACTTCCGCGATACCGAGGACCTGGACGGCTTCTTTTCCGGCTGGGATGCGGAAAAGAAAAAATATGATCCCGAGAGCTGGCTCTACCGCGGATCACCGGTCAAAAAGCGTCAAGGAGAAAACGCTCCCGGCCACGCGTCGGTAGGCGGCGGGCATGGCAAGGATCGCGGCGGCGAAGCACAGGATGCCGGCAAGTTTGAAGCCGATCTCACGCTCCAGGATCCACGCTGTATTTTTCAAGTCCTGAAACGGCATTTCTCGCGTTACACCCCGGAGATGGTGGAGCAGAGTTGTGGAGTTCCTCAAGAAGTATTCCGGAAGGCCGCGGAAAGCTTCTGCTCGGCCTCCGGTCCGGACAAGACAGCAGCGATCTGCTATGCGGTGGGCTGGACGCAGCATTCCAAGGGCGTGCAGATTATTCGCACAGCAGCAATCCTCCAGTTACTGTTAGGGAATATTGGCAGGCCGGGCGGTGGCATCCTGGCCTTGCGGGGACATGCCTCCATCCAGGGCTCCACGGATGTGCCTACCCTGTATGACATCCTTCCCGGCTATCTGCCGATGCCCTTCTTCGAAAAAGACTCTAACGATCTCCAGGGCTATATCAAGAAACACAAGGCTCGTACCGGGCTATGGGCAAGTTTCGATAAGTACATCATCAGTTTGTTGAAAGCCTATTATGGGGATGCCGCTACCAAGGAGAATGACTTCGGCTTTAACTGGCTTCCTCGCGTTACCGGGGATCACTCCGAGTACGGGTACTGGCTCGACATGGCGGATGGCAAGTTGGAAGGCTTGTTCGTCATGGGACAGAATCCTGCGGTCGGGTCTGCTAACGGGCGCCTCGAACGTAAAGCCCTGGCCAAGCTGAAATGGCTGGTCGTCCGCGACATGGTGGAGACGGAGACCGCTTCTTTCTGGTACGACTCCCCCGAGACTCGCCGCGGGGAGCTGTCACCCGACACTATTGCAACCGAGATATTCATGTTCCCGGCAGCGGGCACCGCTGAAAAGCCTGGAACCTTCACCAACACCCAACGGCTTTTGCAGTATCGCAACAAGGCGGTCGATCCTCCTGGCGATGCGCGCAGTGAAACCTGGTTCATGTACCACCTGGGACGGCGCCTCAAGGAAAGAGTGAAGCAGGATACCCATCCGCGCAATGCCGGTCTCCGCGCGCTTACTTGGGATTATCCGACTCACGGCAAACATGCGGAGCCGCATGCGGAGACCGTGCTTAAAGAAATTAACGGCTATACAGTAGATGACCGGAATCAGCTTCCGAATATCAAGAGCCTGAAGGGCGATGGCTCCACTGCTTGTGGGGCTTGGATTTATTGCGGAGTCTACCCCGAAGAGGGTGTGAATCGGGCAAACCAGCGCGAACCCAAGGATCTGCTCGGTCATGGCTGGGGTTTCGCTTGGCCTAACGATTGCCGCATCATCTACAATCGCGCGTCCGCCAGGCCTGACGGTAAGCCCTGGAGCGAGCGCAAGAAATTGGTGTGGTGGGACGACGCCAAGAAGGAATGGACTGGCCTCGACAACGCCGATTACGATAAGCACACTCCACCGGACGCCCCCGCCAACATTCATGATGGCGAAGGTGTGGAGGCACTGGGTGGCGCACGGCCTTTCACACTTCATCCCGACGGCGTCGGCTGGCTATATGTTGCGAGCGGCCTTAAGGACGGGCCCTTGCCGGCGCACTATGAAGCGCTCGAGTCGCTGTTTGCGAATCCCTTGTATCAGCAGCAGGACAATCCCGCGGCAGACAAGAAAGAGCGTCCAGACAATCACTACGCGAACTCTCCCGGCGATCCGCGTTATCCCTATGCGCTCACCACGTATCGCCTCACAGAGCACCACACTGCGGGCGGCATGTCGCGCTACTTGCCGCATCTAGCGGAGCTCCAGCCCGAACTGTTCACCGAAGTCTCACCTGAACTCGCCGCCGAAGTAGGTTTGCAGCATGGAGGCTGGGCCACTATCACTACGCCGCGCGCGGTGGTGCAGGCCAAGGTGCTGGTCACGCGGCGCATGCGCCCATTGTGGGTCAATGGCCAGCGCTTGCACCAGGTCGGGTTGCCCTACCACTGGGGATTTCGCGGCCTGGTAAAGGGCGACGTAGTAAATGACCTCCTGGCCATCAGCGAGGAGCCGAACGTCCGCATCATGGAAACCAAGGCGCTCATCTGCAATATCGTGCCGGGACAAAGAGCGTCCGACCGCAACGGTGTGCTTGAGCAGATTGCTGCCATCAAGGAGGCAGTATGAGTACCACTGCGTTTCTTACGGATTCCACGCTCTGCATCGGTTGCAAGGCATGCGAAGTTGCCTGCAAGGAGTGGAATGGTCTCTCAGAAGATGGTTTCGACTGGAGCGGCTACTCTTACGACAATACAGGTGCTGTGGGTGCTTCTACCTGGCGCCATGTAAAGTTCGTGGAGCAGGCGCCGGAGCCTGGCTTTGGGGGCAACGCGGCCGAACTGAATTCCTGGAATTTCTCCTCCGACGTCTGTAAGCACTGCGCAGAAGCGGGCTGCTTGGAAGCGTGTCCCACCGGCGCCATTGTTCGCACCGAGTTTGGCGGAGTGTTCATACAGCCCGACGTGTGTAACGGCTGCGCCTATTGCATCGTGGCGTGTCCTTTTGGTGTGGTTCAGAAAAACCGAAAAGACGGACGCGCATTCAAATGCACCTTCTGTTATGACCGGCAAAAAGTCGGTCTGCAACCTGCGTGCGCACAGGCTTGTCCCACTGAATCGATCAAGTTTGGGCAACTCGATGAACTTCGCCAGAGGGCGGAGGACCGTGTGCGCGAGCTGCATGGTCGCGGTATGAAGGACGTCCGCCTTTACAATCCTCTTGATACCAGCGTGAAGGGCATCCACGCTTTCTTTGTCGTACGCGGTGACCCGCGTAGCTACAACTTGCCGCCCCGGCCGGAGGTTCCAACCATCTATGCCAAAAAAGGCTGGCAGGCATCGGCGATCGCGGCCGGTATGCTCCTGGGCGGAAGCATTCTCGCATTTCTCAGCGATGGCAATCGCAAACATCGGAGGCTTCCGCGATGAGCATTCCCGAATTTATGTCCGGTACGCGCGTTCCGGATGCCGAGAGCGAGCGGCGGCTCGTCGAAATTCGCCGCGAGGCTGAACGACGAGGCGAACTCCGCGTTGTGGGAGTGCGTCCGGCAGGCGCCCCATTTCCGCAAGCATCTCCCGAGACCGGCTACTACGGGATTCCTTTGCTGAAGGAACCGCAGTGGACCCATGAGATTCCTCTGTACTTCTTTGTAGGTGGCGCCGCGGGTGCCGCCGCTGTGATGGGAGCAATTGCGCACTACACGGGCGCAGACCGTCGACTGGTTCGCGATGCTCGCTGGATCGCCGCTGCGGGTGCCATCATTTCCCCTGCCCTGCTAATCTCCGATCTGGGCCGACCGGAGCGGTTCTTAGCCATGCTGCGCGTCTTCAAGCCTCAGAGTCCAATGTCGGTCGGTGTATGGACCCTGATGGGATTCTCCGGAGGTGCTGCTGCTGCCGCTTTCGCAGAGTTCATGCAGAATCGCTACGGACCGACTCTACCCTTACGCATCATTGAAAATGCGGGAGCAGCCGCGTCCCTGGCCTTCGGCCTGCCATTCTCTAACTACACTGGAGTTCTGATTGGCGTGAGTGCCATTCCCGTCTGGAATCAGAACGTCGGCGATCTCCCCATCCACTTTGCCGCTTCCGGAACAAGCGCAGCTGTCGGGCTACTGGAGTTAATGGGACACCGCGACAGCCATGCTCTTCAGGCCCTTGGCCTGGGAGCGGCCATATTTGAACTTTGGGAAGGACTGCGCATTGAGGGGCGCTCCCATTCACATCTCGATCCGTTGAAGCACGGACGAAGCGGCTGGCTGACAAGGGCCGGCGGGGCCCTCTCTGGTCCTTTGCCATTTGCTTTGCGGGCAATCAGCGCTTTCAGCGGACGCAAGCGCTGCAGCCGTCTGCGTAAATGGGCAGCCATGTCGGCCATTGCCGGCTCGTTGATTACCCGCATCGCGTGGATCCACGCTGGCCACGCATCCGCCCGCAACTGGCGTGAGCCCCTTGAGATCCCCGAGCCGCGTAGCTCATGACTCTTAAGGGCCGTCGGAAGGCAAGTATGGACGGGAGCCCTCTCGGATCAGAGGCGGCATTACTTCACGCGAATGCTTCCTTGTTCACAACGTATGGCATTTTTGTGATATCGCCACCGTAGTTGCCTTCGAGCACGTCTATCAGCCCTTGTACACACCTTCCCGCCATGCCTCTGTCCGGATCCCTCGATAAGCGGGTAATGCGCGCCGCGCTTGCGAAATGTGGATACAAACGGCACCGGTCCTCGATCGCGGGATCACGCAGCGCCGAGTTCGTCGGCAGAGGTTCTTGCTCGTATACATCCAGCGCCGCTCCCGCTATCCAATTTTCCTTAAGTGCACGCGCCAGTGCATTTTCGTCCACCACCGGTCCCCGCGACGTGTTTACCAGGAAAGCTGTGGGTTTCATCATCCGCAAGGTCTTTTCATTGAACAGGTGATAGGTCGGGGTCGGCGTCTCACCTTCCCTCAGCAGTGGCACATGCACACTCACGAAATCCGCCTGCGTGAGCGCATCGTGAAAATTGCAGTACCGAATCCAGGTCTTCTCCCGAGACATACCGCGGGCGTAACGCAAATCCTTGATCTCCTGAATTCCACGAATGTAATCGCGGTTCTCGAACGCCGGGTCGTAGCACAGCATGTTCATGTCGAACCCAGTGCACTTTTTGATCATCGCCAGGCCGATCCGGCCCGTACCCACAACCGCAATCGTCTTGCCCGTGACTTCATCGCCGAGAAACGGCAGGTATGGATGCCAGTAATCCCACTTGTTTTCCCGCGTGAGGTGTTCGGCTGTCCACATCCGCCGTGCCAGAGCACCCAGCATGAAGAACGCGAATTCCGCGGTAGCCTCCGTAAGCACGTCGGCAGTGTGGGTGAAGGGAATTTTGTACTGATTTGCGTCGGCGCGATTGATGTTGTCGAAACCAACGGCAATCTGGGCAACGACCTTCAAGGTTCCGCGGCCTGCGGCGAACACTTCGGCATCTATCTTGTCACGCAGCGTGGTGATCAGACCGTCAATCCCTGATTTTACCTTCTCAACAATCAGTTCTTTCGGCGGCGCCACAGGCTCCGGATACACCTCGACCTCGTATCCCTTTTCCCGCAGCGCGTCAATGGCATCTCCGATATCGCAGGTAGCAAACACACGAAATTTCTTGCTCATCGCTCTCCCATGCTGCTCTTTTGCGGCAAGGCTCAACCGCAGGTGGACATCACGGCGCTCCCCACGTCCAGATCGCGGGTAACGAACCGATCATATTACCGCACGCGGCACGATGGCTGCCGAGGCTGCGGAAACATTGGCGAAGCGGGGATACGGTTGGTCTAGCAGATTGTCCATACTAGCTTGCATCTTGACGTTGTAAGATTCGGGCGCGGATCATCCGCCACGCCAAAGTTCACCAGGCTGATAACCGCCGGCTATCTCCGTTTAAGTGAGTACCCAACTCAGGAAAAGCTATGGAAAATGCTAACAGCGTTCGTACTCGATTCGAAAACAGCCAGCCTATCCTGCGCGTGGAGGATATGAGAGTTGCCCTCGCTTTTTATGTGGATGCTCTGGGCTTCAAAAATGTGAGTTGGGGAAGCGACGAATTCACCAGCGTCTCGCGCGATGGTGCCGCACTCTACTTATGCCGACAGGGGCAAGGTCGCGGCGGTGCCTGGGTGTGGATCGGCGTCGACAATGTCGAGAAGCTCCACCAGGAGTTGCAGGCGAAAGGTGTCGAGATTCGCCTCGCCCCTACAAATTTTCCCTGGGCTCTCGAAATGCAAGTCGAAGACCTTGACGGCAACGTGCTGAGACTGGGGTCAGAACCAAAGCCGTAGCGGCTATTCGGCAAATTTTTTAGGGCGCGTCAGTTCCCCATGCTGGGCACATAAAAAAACGATTCTTCCTGCTGACTGCGCGCTCTCTTTACTTCCATCAATTCGGCAGCCTTTTGTGCGATGTGCTCGGCACTGACTTCGAATTCCTTAATCAGTTCCCATGGCGCCCCGGAGTCTCCGAAGCGGTCTTTGACGCCGATCGCGCCGGTGATGATCGGAATTCCATACAGCAGAGGGGTCTCCGTAACAATCCCGCTCACGCGCCACGCCAAGGCGCCAATCTGGTGCTCCTCGGCGGTGACGATGACCCCGGTTTCGCGCGCCGCACGCAGAATTGCCGCCTCGTCGATTGGCTTCAACGTATGCATGTTGATCACGCGCGTCTCGTAGCCGAACTCCGCCTTCAGGATCCACGCGGCGCGTATCGCCTCCGGCACCATCGGACCGCATGCCACGATGGTGAGGTCTTCATTCTCATTTTTGTAGTTGCCGGCAAGCCGGGTTTCGAAGGCATCTATGAAATTCGCGCTCTCCTCCCGCAAGCGGATCACGTTTGCCTTACCAAATACAAAGGGAGTGATCTCGCTTGTTACTACTGGTGTGGCCTCCCGAGCAAAGCGAATGTATTTCGGCCCTACGTGTTTCAGAAGCAGGTAGTCGGTGGCTTTCCTGGTCTCCAGGGCGTCACAGGGCACCACCACGGACATGTTGGGCAGGCCGCAGACAGCAAACAGATCTTCGAGCGCCTGGTGAGTAGCGCCGTCCGGCCCGACAGAAACGCCTCCGTGAGCCCCCGCGATCAACACATTGAAATTGCCGTAGCAAACTGAAGTGCGGATCTGGTCCAGGTTGCGGGCCGCCGCGAACGTGGCATAGGTTCCGAACACCGGCAGCTTGCCTTCTTTGGCCAGTCCTACCGCCGCCGATGTAGCCGATTGTTCCGCAATGCCCATGCTGATCCAGCGATTCTTCCGCCGCGGATACTTGCTGTAAAACTCGCTGATGGTGATGGAACTGGAGATATCCAGACCCAGGCAGACAATGCGCTCGTCGTCTCCATTGGCAGCCAGGGATTCCCCAAATCCCATTCGCGTCGGCTTCATTTGAGCCTTCATCGATGTCGCGGTGTTCCACCAGTAGTCCGCCTTGAACTTCGGCATCTTGGCTTGCAGCTTGCGATCGACTTCTGACTGGTAATCCTTTGCCTTCTGCAGCAGTGCCGTAACCGGGATTTCTTCTCCCAATTGCAATTCCACTAAGCCTTTCGCCATTTCCTCCTGAGTGGGCGCTCTCCCATGCCAACCGGCGACGTTCTCGATAAAGCTCACGCCTTTGCCTTTGACTGTTTCCGCGATAATCATGACCGGCTTACCGAAGCCGCGCTTCGCCTGTTCCAAAGATTCGACCACTTCCTTCATATCGTGCCCGTTGATGCGCAGTACTTCCCAGCCGAAGCTTCGATATTTGTCCTCGAGCGGATCGATGTTCATGACCTCGCACACCGCGCCGTCAATCTGCAGACGGTTCTTGTCGACAATGCCGATGAGGTTATCGAGTTGGTGATGGCCGGCTTCCATCGCGGCTTCCCAGACCTGGCCTTCCTGTTGCTCACCATCGCCCATGATGCAGAACGTGCGATAGCTCTGCTGGTTGAGCTTACCCGCGAGAGCAATCCCGACGGCAATACTCAAGCCTTGCCCCAATGATCCGGTCGACACTTCTACGCCCGGCAGTTTGAGCCTGTGCGGGTGGCCTTGAAAAGGAGAAGACAGCTTGCGCAGGAGCACGACATCGTCCTTCGCGCAAAACCCCGCGAATGCGAGCCCGAGATACAGGCTCGGCGCTTTGTGGCCGGTGGACCAGATAATGCGGTCGCGGTCACGCCAGGAAGGATTGCGCGGATCGTGATCGGCCACCCTTAAGTAAAGCGCGGCAGTGATGTCCATGATGGACAGCGTTCCGCCCGCATGTCCTGAGCCCGCCGCGCACAATGCAACCAGGTTGTAGCCACGCATCAGGTTCGCCGACCGCTTGAGTTCTTCAATGTCGTATTTCCGGATAGTCTCCCCGGTTTCGGAGTTCTTGATTGCCATGGTTCTCTCCTCGACGGGTGGCGAACGAAGATCCACCCCGGGCGCAGTAGGCCCTGCTGCGAGACTAGGCGGGTATGTACATCGGGTCTGTGAGGGAGGTCACAACAGAAAGTGATCTAGCTGTAGTGAAACTGGGCGAATTTCGGCGGGGCACGGACCACTCCGGGTTCAAAAGCGACGCAAAATTTCAACTAAAGGTTCTTGCCCGTCCACTCCTCCAGTTGCCCCAGTGCCTGCCTGAGATTATCCAGCGAATTCGCCACGCTGAAGCGAAGATAGCCCTCGCCAAAGTCTCCAAACGCTGTACCCGACAGGCAGGCGATGCCGGCCTCTTCCAGTAAGGCATCAGCCAATTTTTTGGACTTCCAGCCCGTGCCGGTAATGTTCGGAAACACGTAGAACGCGCCCTTGGGCAGGCGGCAAGAGAAACCTTTAATGCGATTTAGCCCTGCGACAAATACATCCCGGCGGCTGCGGAATTCTTCGCGCATGTGGTCCACTGAGGACTGGTCGCCTCGGATCGCCTCAATGCCCGCCACTTGCGTGAAACTCGCGGTGCAGGAATTCGAGTTCGTCATCAATCTCGTGATGTGCGTTGCCAGGTCGGCGCGCATCACTCCGTAACCCATGCGCCAGCCGGTCATCGCATAAGTCTTGGAAAAACCGTCGAGCAGAATGGTGCGATCCTTGAAGCCGGGCACCGACATGATGGAATAATGCTCGCCTTCGAAAATCAGCCGGCTGTAGATTTCGTCCGAAAGCACCAGGATGTTACGGTCGCCTATCGCCTCGGCTATGTCCTGAACGTCGCGACGCGTGAGCACACCACCGGTAGGGTTCTGCGGTGAATTCAGAATCATCAGCTTCGTGCGGTCGCTGATCAGGCCCGCCAATTCGTGGATGTCAAGACCGAAGTCCCGCTCCTCCCGCAACTGGATCGGAACCGCTCTCCCCCCTACATAGTTGATCATTGATTCATAGATGGGAAAGCCGGGATTCGGATAGATCACCTCGTCACCATCCTCGATCAATGACAGGATGGTGAAAAAGATGATCGGCTTTCCTCCGGGAACGACCACCACTTCGTCGCTGCTGACCTCGACGGCTCGCGTGCGGCTCACATACTCGGCGATGGTCTGCCGCAGCTCCGGTAAGCCGGCCGAAGGACCGTAGTGTGTCCAACCCTTGTGCAGGGCGCCCACCGCAGCCTCCACCACGTTTCCGGGGGTATCGAAATCGGGCTCGCCGATTTCGAGGTGAATAATCTTTCTACCCTGCCGCTCCAGCGCACGCGCCTTGTTTAGAACCTCAAAAGCAGTTTCGGTTCCCAGCCGCGACATCCGGTTGGACAGACGAAGTTCGTACTGCGTCGCTCGTTCCATAGTCGCAAAACTAGGCATTATACCCCCGCTCGGCTGCTTGGCCGACTATAGGATTGTTCGTCCCGGCATGTCGGTTGTCAGGGACTGGTGTCACAGGAGTGTGTGACAGCAACAGCGGGCGTGAACATCTTAAAATCGGCGCCGATACGCAGCACATCCCTCACCACGCCAGGAACGGTAACCGGATGCTTCACTCCGAGATCGTGGATTCTTCGCTCTGCGCGCGCAGAACGCGCTCCACTGAATAGGGGGCGCGCCGAGAAGGCTCGTGATAGTGCCGTACCTGCATTTCTCCCAGAAGCCCGACTGCCAGCATGTTCATGCCGGCCAGCAGCAGCACTGCCGCAAATATCATCATCGGGCCATGCTTGCTCATCAGGTCGGTGTGGTACAGGAATTTTTCCAGTACCAGCCATCCGGCCACCCCTAAGCTACCCAGAATGCCGGCCATGCCCACCGTGCCGAAAAAGTGCAGCGGGCGGGAAAGGTAGCGCAGCAGAAACCGAATCGTGATCAGGTCAAAGAAGACCCGGAACGTCCGCGAAATGCCATAGTGAGACACGCCTCGCTCACGATTGACATTGCGGATCGGCACCTCGACAATCGACGCCCCATGCCACGACGCCAGGGCCGGAATAAAGCGGTGAAGTTCACCGTAGAGCGGCACCTGGTCGAGAATCTCACGGCGGTAAGCTTTGAAAGTCGTGCCAAAATCGTGAATATCGACGCCGCTAAGCTTCGCCATGACCCAATTGGCGCAGCGGGACGGAATGCGGCGCAGCCAGAGATTGTCGATGCGGCGCTTCCGCCAGCCGCTGACAATGTCGTAGCCCTCGGCTATCTTTTCGAGAAAAATCGGTATGTCGGCGGGATCATGCTGCAGATCGCCGTCCATGGCGATAATGTATTCGCCGCGGGCATGGTCGAAACCGGCAGCCAGCCCTGCAGTCTGACCGAAATTCCGCCGCAGCTTCACCACTGTGACTCGGCTGTCCACGGCGGCAATTTCCCGCAGCAGGTTAAAAGTTCCGTCGCCTGACCCATCATCGACCAGGACGATCTCAAAGCTCTCGCCATTGGTCTCCATGACGGCTTTTAAGCGGTCGTAGAGGTCGGTTACATTCTCCTGTTCGTTGTGCAGGGGAACTACGATTGAGTACTTGGGCACAGGCTTTTATTATACTTCACGCCCCTGGCGCTCTCAGCGGAGGGAACCAGAACATCCAACCGCCAGACTCGCTCGGGGCCCGTATAATGTCGTCCACGAAGGCACCGACCTTATGTTATTGCTGTAAATGGAAGAATGCCTGGCACCCCGCGCACTGAGGAGAAGAGCCACGAATGGACAACATTCTGCTGATCATGTTCGGCAGTTTGATTTGTGTGACCACCGCCCTCACCTTTATGGAAGTCCATCGCATTCGCAAGAAACTTGACGTAAAGGAAAAGGCGGTAATCAAACCTTCGGTTTAAGCCGGCCGCGGTCCGTCCTCCGCGGAAGGGGCCGCTACTTCTGTGCTGCCCCTTGTTTGACATCACATCCCAGGCCCCTCGGGATACGGCGGCAGATCGGGAGGCCGTGCCGGCAATTTCTTGGGATTCGCCTGAATCTCCTGCATAACTAATTCAATCGCCTTCTCCAACTGCGGGTCTTGTCCCTTGACGACGAGATCGGGCCGGTTCTCCACCACAATGTCAGGCTGCACCCCGTGGTTCTCGATCAACCACTTGCTGTCCAGGCCATAAAGCGCAAATTCCGGGCGAGTGATGTACCCGCCATCGATCAGCGGAATATTACCGCGGATGCCCCGCACCCCTCCCCAGGTGCGCTCACCAATGAGAGGACCCAATTTGTAATATTTGAAGTAGTAGCTGAATAAATCGCCATCCGATGCAGCCATGCGGTTGGTTATACCCACCAACGCGCCGTGAAACACAACGTCCGGCACAGTGCTGGAAGTCCAATTCCTCGCCGAGTCCATGCCCGCCAGAATGCGGCGAAGTCGTTCGAAAATCAGCTGGTCGACGAAGCCGCCGCCGTTGTAGCGCACATCGATGATCAATCCCTGCTTGCGAATTTGCGGGAAGAATTGCTTTACGAACTGATTCAGCCCGTCTCCTCCCATATCGGGCAAGTAGACATATCCCACCTGGCCTTTGCTCGCCGCATCCACTTTCTTCCGATTTGCCTCAATCCAGCCCAGTTCTCTGAGGCCGAACTCATCGGGAATTGGTTTGACTTGCACATTCCGCGCTCCATCCTCAGTCGGTCTTGAGTTCACCGACAAGGTGACGTTCTCGTTCGCCGTATTGACGAAGAGCTCGTAAGGATTCTGCGGAACCTGTAATGCTCGCCCATTCACGGCCAGGATGTAATCGCCCTGCTTCACATTCACGCCCGGCTCGGTAAGCGGGGAACGCATCTTGGAATCCCAGTTTTCCCCGGAATAAATCTTCTTGATTCGATAGCGGCCGCTCGCCGCATCCGCTTCGAAATCGACGCCCAAAAGCCCCATGTTCACGGGATGCAGGTCAGGATAATCACCGCCGCCCACGTATGTGTGCGAGTTCGAAAGCTCGCCAATCATGTCTCCCATGATGAGCGTCAGATCGTACCTGCTCGCGGCATAGGGCACCAGCGCAGCGTACTTGTCATGAATCTGCTGCCAATCCACGCCGTTCATGGCAGCCTCGTAGAAGAAATCGCGCTCTTGCCGCCAGACTTCGTTGAAGATCTGTTTCCATTCTTGCGGCGGATCAATCTCCGCACGCATGCCGTCCAGTTTCAACCCCCCTTCGCCCACCTTCTTCGGATTGTCGGCCGGCTTTGCATCGATAATGCCGTAGGGCTTGGCTCCGGGCGCGCCTTCCCCTTCATAGAGCAACTTCGAGCCGTCATACGACACTGTGAACTTCTCTACGTTTTCGATGACGGCCTTCTGTTTGCGTTCCTTGAGGTCGTACGCTTGCACCGCGGCAGTTTCACCCGGAAGCGGACCCGAGAGGCCTTGAATGGGAACCGTAGAGTAGTAAAGAAAATCTTTCGACACCGCAAATGACCGAATCACTCCGGGCCCGGTGGGCAGAGCTACAACTCTTTGCTGAATCCCATCCAGGTCGATGCGGAACGGCTTCTTTTCTTTTGCCTTCTCTTTCTCGTCTTCTTTAGTGGCCTCTTTGCTTGCGCTTTTTCCCTTGGCTTCCGACTTCGTGGACGGCTTGTCTTCCTGGTTTTCCACGACGCCATTGGCGCTAAAAGACGACGGCGGGTTTTCCGCTTTCAAGGTGGTCTCATCGCTCAAGGGCGGAAATGGCGAGGGTTCGTCCGCGCGCAGCGTAACGATGTAGACGCGAGTGGTTTTCGGGTTGGCAAACTCGAAGTCGATGTTTCCCAGAACTTCGTTAAAATCGCGATCCGAGAGGAAGTACAGATATCGTCCCTCGGGATCGAATAACGGCGAGTGGCTGTTGCTGAAGTCAGTCGTAACCGGCGTGTTTTTGCTGTCGGCGAGCGAGTACAGATACACCACCGAGTTCTGGTTCTCGGCGTTCTTGTCATAGCTGACCCACTTGCTGTCCGGCGACCACGCGTAATTCGTAATTTCGCCATACGTCGCCTTGTCGATCTTTACCGGCTTCTTCTCTGCAATGTCGATATACCAGAGTTGAAGGTCCTTGTCGGCCCACGCCAGCTTCTTGCTGTCGGGCGACCACGCGGGTGCAAACTTGAAACCTTTGTAGCCGCTCGTTATCTCCTGTTCTTTCCCCAGTCCGTCCTGAGGAGCGAGGAAAATCTCGTCTTCGCCGGTGCGGTCCGATATATAGGCGACCCAGTGTCCATCGGGGGACCATGACACGCTCTTCTCGCGAATAGCGGGAGTGCGCGTCAGGTTGCGAATGCTGCCTTCCTTGGCAGGAACTGTAAACACATCGCCGCGCGCTGCAAAGACGGCACGTCTGCCGTCCGGCGAGAGATCGAAGTCGGTGATCCACTTGCCGACCGACGTCCAGCGCTTCATGGTCATGTCTTTCTCGCCGGGAAGATCGATGGTGAGCTTCTTCGGCTGTTTGCTGGCGAGGTCAAAGAGGTAGAGATACCCGCCATTGTCGAACACGATGGAGTCGGAGCCGAGGCTCGGCCATGACACATCGAAATCCGTGAACTTCGTCAATTGTTCGATCTGCTTGCTGCCCAGATCATAGCTATACAGATTCAGGCGGTGTTCGGGACCGCGATCCGACGCGAAGTAAATCGTGTTGCCGTGCCACATGGGAAAAGTATCGGTCCAATCGGTGTGTGGCACCTGCTCGACAGTGTTGTTCTTCAAGTCGTAAAGAGAAATCCATTGCGCCATGCCACCGGTATATCTCTTCCAGGTGCGAAAGTTGCGGAAGATGACGTTGTATGCGACCTTGGTGCCACCCGGCGAAAATGACGCAAGTCCGCCCTGGTCCATAGGTAATGGCTCAGGCAAGCCACCATCGACGCTGACGGTATACATGCGCCGCGTCCAGCCATTCGTCGCGTCGCGCTTCGAAAGAAACACAATTTTCTTGCTGTCTGGCGTCCATGTGACTACCTCATTATGGATACCCATTCGATCGCTGAGCGGTGCGCCACCTTGGTAGAACGTAAGTTGCTTCGGCTGGCCACCATCGGCTGGCATAAGGTAGACGTTGAAGTTGCCGTCGTACTGCCCGGTGAACGCGATCCACTTGCCATCAGGAGAAAATTTCGGAAACAACTCGCGTCCGGGATGGGTCGTCACGCGCCTCGCGACTCCGCCATTGCTCGACACGATCCAGATGTCCCCGCCATACACGAACGCAATTCTGTCTCCGTGAATATCCGGAAAGCGCATCAGGCGCCCCTCGGACGTGTCTTGTGCAACCGCCAGGCAGGCGGTTGTGATGAGTGCGATAAAAATCCATTTGCGGATAAGTGACATCAGGCAATTCCTCCTGGAAATTACGGAAGATGAGCAGTGAGAAGCTGTGATCGAAGCCATGGACGGAAACTGGCGATTGTAGCAGCTTTGTGCAGCAACGGCGGTGTCGCGGGCACTTTCGCTGCGCGCGGCAGTGACATCCGCACCCGGCATGCAGAGGAGCTAACAATTGTTGGGCGTTTGTTAGATCTTGGGAAAGCACGGCCCCTGGGCAGCGTCGGGTCGCAAACGAGAATTTGGCAGTTCACCGCTCCGACGGGAGTTGCGAAGAGTTCAAATCTGCCGGCGCATCGAGAGGAACAAAAAAAAACAGGCCGCGCACTCGCGTGCATCGGCCTGGTTGGCGAAGTCCTCCGGGGAGGAGGGGAACTTTACATGGAAGGCGGAGTCGCCGTGCTCGCAGACGGCGGATTCGCGCTGGGATTGCTCGGGGCTTGCGCCGGATTATTCGACTGGCCCTGAATGTTCGTCATCAGATGCACGTCGACACGACGGTTCTTGGCCCGTCCCGCAGCGGTTTTGTTCGAGTCCGCCGGTTTATCCTTCCCTAATCCGATCAAGTAAATCTTGTGAGCCGGAACGTTATACTTGGACGCCAGGTATTGAATGACCGAATCGGCGCGGCGTTGGCTCAGACCGTAGTTGTAGTCCTCGCTGCCCACCGAATCTGTGCCGCCTTCGACCGTGATGATGTAGTTCTTGGTGTTCGGAATGTCACTCGCCAACTGGTCAAGTGCTTCCTTAGCCTTGTTGGTCAGATTGTCGCGGTTGAACCCGAAGTGGACTGAGGTATCAGCTACAGGCCGGTAATTGTCAAGATTGGCGACCGTATTGGTCAAACTGTCCACTCGCTGGACTGCGTTGCTGGCCAGAGTTTGCGCCTGGTCCGCCGACTGGCCCGCCGCTACAGCTTTCTTGTCCACGTCCGAAGCCTTTGCCTGCACCTGCTGAATACCCGCTTGGGCGCGTTGATCCACGTCCTTGATGGCATTGCTGTTCTTGGCGGTCAGGTCGTCGAGTTCATTGGTCTTGTTGATCAATGGGGTGGTCTCGTTGCGTACATACTTTTTGCTGGCGCAACCCACCGTGGAAGTGATCGCCAGTGCCAGTAGAACGGCTAACGAAGTGCGATTCATGGTAAGAGAGGCTCCTTCTGCTCGATCTCAAATAACTCCGTCGTAGTAACCGAGAGGTCAGGTCCGAATTCGTGGCCCGCACTGTACTTGAGCAACACAGATGCCAATCGCACAACTCAGGCTTACAAACGCATCTCCCTGTTTCTGCAAGAGTTACACGTGCTGAGATGATCCTTTTTGGGAAAGAGATGGCAAACGCCGCGCCCGGCGTGGAAAATTTATATGGTACCGCCGCGTCTGGCTCTGCCGATGCGATTTACCTTTTTGTACCTCAGTCCGCAACCCGGCTCGCTGTGGGATTGGCTGGGCTTAGGTCGAGAGCACATCTTGCAGCATCTACAATAGAGCGGTAATTCCACCGCAAACCCCTGGTTTATGGATCTTCAGGCAAAAATTCGTGCTCTGCCCACCTCTGCCGGCGTTTACCTCTATAAGAACGCCGAGGGAAAGGTTATCTATGTGGGCAAGGCCAAGAACCTCCGTAGCCGGGTCAGTTCTTACTTTCATGAAGGCCGTGTTGCTGACGCAAAGACCGGAACCCTGGTCCGAGAGGCCGTAGACGTCGACTATATCGTTGTTGCCAACAACAAAGAAGCTCTTGCCCTCGAAAACCACCTCATTAAGCAGCGGCAACCCCGCTTCAACATTCTGCTGCGTGACGACAAGACGTACCCGTACGTGAAGCTCACGTTGGGAGAGCGCTTCCCTCGCGTCTACGTCACCCGCCGCCTGAGAAAGGATGGCAGCGCGTATTATGGGCCGTACTTCCCTGCCAATCTGGCCTACCGCATCGTGGATCTAATTCACCGCCACTTTTGCATCCCCTCCTGCAAAGTGGACCTGAGCCGATTCCATCCTCGGCCCTGTTTGCAGTACTACATTCGCCGCTGCCTGGGACCATGTGTCCAGGGTTTGACAACGCCCGACGCTTATCTCGAGGCTGTGCGTGATGTGAAGCTTTTTCTCGAAGGACGCCAGACCGACCTGGTGCGCTCGTTGCGGCAGCGCATCTCCGAGGCCGCGCAGGCCCAGGAATATGAACGGGCAGCCAAATATCGGGACTTGGTCTCGACTGTCGAACAGCTACAGGAAAAACAACGCATTGCTTCCGTGGAGGGAGACGACGCTGACGTCTTCGGTTATCACTATGAAAGGGGCATGCTGGCCGTAAATCTGTTCCATATGCGCGGCGGACGTGTGCTCGACCGGCGTGAGTTCTTTTGGGAAGACTTGCCCGAGCTTGAACTTCAAACGGACGTGGAGGAAACTTCTGAACCGGCGCTCGAAGCTGCCCCAAGCGGAGCAGCGCCAGGCACTCCGACCGAATTCCACCCCGATTCGTTCTTCTCTGCGCTTCTGAAACAACTCTACATCGGCCAGCCGTACGTTCCCCGGAACATTTACTTGCCTGTCGACTTTAAGGAACGGCCAATGCTCGAGGAGCTCCTCTCCGAGCAAATGGTGAATTCTGGGGCACGCGCCACTCGTGTGCAGATACTCGTTCCGCAGCGGGGTGAGAAGCGCTCTCTTATCGACCTTGCCGGGAATAATGCCAAGCAGTCATACGATCAGCGCTTTCGGGTGATGAAGCCGAATACCCGCGCGATTCAGGAGGCGCTGCAGGATGCGCTCGGCATGCCCGAGCTTCCGCGTCGTATTGAGTGCTTCGACATCTCGCACATCCAGGGAGCCGAAACCGTGGCTTCCATGGTTGTCTGGGAAGATGGTCAGATGAAGAAGTCTGACTACCGCAAGTTCATCATCCGCACGGTGGAGGGGGTGGATGACTTCGCCTCGATGCGTGAGGTCATTGCGCGCCGCTACAAGCGCCTTCAGGACGAAAATAGACCTATGCCGAGCCTCGTGCTGATTGATGGAGGCCTGGGGCAATTGCACGCGGCCGCTGAGGCGCTCGAATCTCTGGAGATTATCAATCAGCCGCTGGCCTCCATTGCCAAGCGGGAGGAGATCATCTACGTGTACGGTCAGGAGGATGAGCCAGTCGTCCTCGATCATCACTCCCCAGTCCTGCACCTGGTTCAGCTGATCCGCGACGAGGCGCACCGCTTCGCTGTGACCTTTCACCGCAAGCGACGCCAGATTCGAGACCGCTCTACCGAACTTTTGCAGATTCGCGGGGTTGGCGCGCGTACCACTCGTCGCCTCCTCGAACATTTCGGCAGCTTGCAAGCTGTGCAGCAGGCGGACGTAGCAGCCCTTTCCGCGGTAGTCACGCGCTCCCAGGCGGAAGCCATTCTCAGCCACTTCGAAAGCAAAAAGTAGACCGCGGACCCAAGCCGCTGCGGTAACCGTCCAGTGGCCGGGTGAGGACCCCAGCGGGCCATGAACCGCGGTTCTTTGTCATAGTGCCGGATTGCACTCTGGGCACTGGAAAACCGCACCGAAAAAAAGTAATCTCCTGTCTACCCATGCCCAAGGCTCGCCAATGGTTCTTCAGTGCGGGACTGCTCATACTCGTCGTGGCAGCCGCGCTCGGACTGCTGTTCACCAGTAATTCGGCGCTCGAACCTTCGGCCAAAAACGCAATTACTGGAGCCAGCGGACAGTCCTTGGTCGACCAGCGTCCGCTGGAGACTGCCCGCGCAGTCGCAGCTTTGCCTGCCACTTCCGACGAACAACGCTTTGCGGCCGAAGTGCTGCGCCTCGCTGATCATGAAGTCGACCTTGCTTTTGCCGACGCTTTGCGCGATGCCGCGCAGCACCCGACCACGCCCTCGCCCGAGGCTCGAGACCTGCAGGCTCGAGTCGTCAAAGCGACTGACGTTCTCAAGACCCACCAGGCCGCGATCGACCGCCTGTCGAAGCAGCTGTCCACCGCAAAGGAACAGGATCGCGATTCGTTACAGCAGCAAATTGACGTTTCCAAGGCCGAGCTCGAACTGGATCAGGATGAACTGGACGATGCTAAGGCTGACTTGGCCCGGGCTGGAGGTGACAGCCGTGACCGCATTCAGCGTCTCATGGAGCAACACGAATCCACACAGCACCAAGGCGATAGTACGCGAGCAGAGGCAAGCACGGGCTCCGATCGCGCATCGGGACCCAATCTGCTAGCCGAAGTGCGCGCGCTCTTCATTTTGCGTGACAAGCAACAGCGGCTGAAGTCGGCGCAACAGGATGCGCTGGCAGCGGCGGCCGACCTGAGTCGGACTCACGATGCACTCGAATCCCGGCTACGGGCAGCAAAAAGCGATTACTCAAGCCAGAATAATTCTCAGAACACGCCAACTCAGACGGCGGCAGCCGTTTCCTCCCTGCGCCGGCTCTCGAACGACCAGAAAAACCTCTCCGATCTCGACAAGCGTATACAGGACAACCAGGAACTGGCGGAAAATTACGCGGGCTGGTCAGGCCTGGTGAGAAAGTATGAGCTCGGATCTTTGCATTCAATCATTCAGTCGGCAATGTGGATCCTGCTGATTGCCCTGCTGGTTTACCTCGCGGGCAATCTGGTTGACCGCTTCTTCAGCGATCCCACCTCGCAGCGCCGGCGGCTGGTCACTCTGCGCGCGGTCTTGCGCTTCTCACTGCAAGCACTCGGAGTAATGTTTGTGCTCTTCGTGTTGTTTGGAATGCCGAGTCAGATGCCCACCATTCTCGGGCTAGCAGGCGCCGGGCTCACCGTCGCACTCAAAGACTTTATTGTGGCTTTCTTCGGCTGGTTCGTTCTCATGGGGCGCAATGGCATTCGCGTGGGCGACTGGGTAGAAATCAACGGAGTGGGCGGCGAGGTCGTTGAAATCGGGTTGCTTCGGACGGTGCTGCTCGAAACCGGGAATTGGACCGACTCGGGGCACCCCACTGGACGTAAAGTTGCTTTCGTTAACAGCTTTGCCATCGAAGGCCACTTCTTCAATTTCTCCACCACCGGCCAGTGGCTTTGGGACGAGCTGCAAGTGCTCATTCCCGCCACTCAAGATCCTTATCCCGTGCTGGACGCAATCCGCTCTCTCATTGCCCGCGAAACAGCGGAGAACGCGCGCACCGCCGAAGACGAGTGGCAACACGCTGCCGGGCCTAATCGAGTACGCTCGTTCTCAGCCAGACCGGCCATCAATCTTCGTCCAACCAGCGCCGGGATCGAGGTTCACGTTCGCTACATTGCTCGCGCCCATGAGCGCTATGCTCTCCGCACCCGGCTCTACCAGGCCGTCGTCGACATGCTGCACCACAAGCCTGCTGACCACGCGAAATTTTCCGTGGCCGCCAGGGCGGACGGGCCGTAGTTCGCGACTTGCGTAGTGGAATGGAGCGTTCATGTTCAGTTCCAGCAAGATCGTAGCTTTCGTGCCAACTCGCGACGCCGCGAAAGCTCGCGCCTTCTACGAGGGTGTGCTTGGTCTCACCTTCGTGAAAGATGATGGGTTTGCCACTGTTATGGAGGCAAACGGCACCAAGATTCGCGTCGCCAAGGTTCCGGATTTCCGGCCCGCGCAGTTCACTATTCTCGGATGGGAAGTGCCCGCTATTGAAGACGCCGTGTCGGAGCTCCAGCAGCGAGGCGTTCAGTTTGAAAAGTTCGGATTCTTCAAGCAGGACGAACTGGGAATCTGGACTGCTCCCACCGGCGACAAAGTCGCCTGGTTTAAAGATCCCGATGGCAACATTCTGTCGCTTTCACAGCATGTCTAGTGTGCAAGGTCGTGTCCTCAGTCTGCTTGCTTGCGAGCGATCAGGCCTTCAAACTCGTCCAGGCTTCTCGGCCAATCCGCCCGCAGCAAACGCGACAGTGCCCGATCCGCCAGCAGCTTCCCTCCCGTCTGGCAAGTCGGGCAATAGTTCGTTTCATTGTCCGCATAACGAATACGCTGAATCTTGGTCGCGCAGCGCGGACAGGGCTGTTTGTAGCGGCCGTGAACTGCCATACCTTCGCGAAAAGCTGTGACCTTTTCTGGAAATTTGTTGCCCGACGCTTCTCGCAAACGGTGGGTCCATTCCAGCAACTGATTACGAGAAGCGATGAACAAGCGTTCAATTTCTTCGGGCGATAGTTTCTTTGTCAATGCCAGGGGAGAGAGCTGGGCGTGAAAAAGAATCTCGTCCGAATAGGCATTTCCGATCCCGCTGAATAGCCGTGGATCAGTCAGCGCGCGCTTGAGCGTGTGATTGGCCGATTGCAGCCTCTCCGCGAAGGACTCTAGCGTTGCCTCCAGCACTTCCAGGCCACCAGGATCCATGGTCGCCAGGGCCGCGTCGCCGGATTGCATGTGCAAGGATGCTCGCCTCCGCGCACCCGCTTCGGTCAAGTACAGCGTCCCATTCGTGAACTCGAAATCAGCAAGCCCGCGGATTTTCACGCCGGGCTTCCCTTCGCGCCAATGCAGGCGGCCGGCAATCATCAGGTGAAATACCAGCCAGACGTCATTTTCGAATCTGATCGCAATTCGCTTCCCCACCCGGCGGATGGCAACTGCTTGTTGTCCTTCAATGCCGGAGGGCGGAGGGCTTACCGTGCGTAGCAGGAACGGGGCGGCAATGCGCACTCGCAGAAGCTTCTGGCCTAGGATTCGCTTCTCGAGAGCTTCGATGTAAACGATGATGTCCGGCAATTCGGGCACAAGTCAAAGTGACACATCCGGAGACACACAGGCAAATGACCCTGCACATCGGGATCCGGCCCAACGCGTAAGAGAGGCTCCCGACTGAAGATCAGCTGAGCTATGACTAGTCGAACGACGAACTGTCGGTATGGAATGCCGCCGATCAGGCTCTCGCGGCGTCAGCGTTCATTGACACCAGAGAGCCTGAAGGCCGGTAGCTTAAACCAGTTCTCGTACTTTGTCCGAAATAGCAGTGAGCGCAATTTTGCTGCGGTTCGGTTCACCGCGCGCGAGGGACTCGGCAAACTTCAGCGCCTGGTCGGCTGTAACCTTGCCAGGGAGCGGCGGTTCGAGCGGATCGACCACAGCTTGCAGGACTGCGGGTCCGGGCACGCTGAGGAATTCTTCCACAACCTTGCCGCACTCGCCCGGATCTTCCACAGTGAACCCGGCTCCTCCGCAGGCGTGGGCCACCGCCGCGAAATCAATCGGCTGTAACTCGACTCCGTACTCAGGATTTCCCAAAAACACCATCTGCTCCCACTTGATCTGCCCCAAGGTGTTGTTTTTGACGATAACCACCTTGATCGGGAGCTGATATTTAACAGCGGTTGCGAAATCCGCCATCAGCATGGAAAATCCGCCGTCGCCGACAAAAGCAACACATTGGCGGTTCGGGTAAGCGACTTGGGCGGCGATCGTGTACGGAAGGCCGTTAGCCATGGTGGCCAGGTTGCCGGAAAGCGTGTGGATTTGTCCGCGCTTCACCGGAATATGGCGGGCCCACCAGGTTGCAATGGTTCCGCTGTCGGCGCAAACAATCGCGTCGTCACGCAGGCGCTTCCCGAGTTCATGCGCAATCACCTGGGGCTTCATCGGCATGTCGCGCCGGGTGCCGCGCTCCTCCATCACCTTCTTCCAGTCTTCCATTCCCTTCTGCGCTTTCTCCAGGAAGCGTCGGTTTTCTTTTCGCTTCAAATGGGGTATCAATTCGCGCAGCACGCGCCGGCTGTCGCCAAGCAGTCCGACATCGACGGGGAATCGCAGGCCGACACGCTTTGGATCAACTTCGATCTGCACCCCCTTGGCCTGGTCTGGTTTCGGCAAGTATTCGATGTAAGGAAAGGACGACCCTACCATCAGCAACGTGTCGCACGTTTCCATCGCCTCTTGCGAAGGTTTCGTCCCCAGCAGCCCGATGGGTCCAGTAGTATATGGGCTGTCATCCGGCACGGCGGCTTTTCCGAGCAGGGCCTTGACGATCGGAGCACCCAGAATTTCCGCGGCTTGTTCCAACTCTGCGCTGGCTCCCAGGCTTCCGCGTCCCGCCAGAATCGCCACGTTCTTCCCCGCATTTAAAATTTCGGCTGCTCTCTGAATCTCGGCCGGATCCGCTAGCATGATCCCGTCTGCTTCCGCCCGCGACGTGTGATGCGGAATGTTGCGCCGCGACCGTTGCCGGTTTTTTACCTCCATGTCCTGGAAGTCCACAGGAAACGTGATATGGCACACGGTCTTGTAAGCGGTGGCCGTACGCACCGCCAGATCGACAACGTTCTCCACGTGTGTGGGACCCATGATCCGCTCGTTATAAGTCGCAACGTCCAGGTACAACTTGTCGAGCGCCACATCTTGTTGCGTGTAGGTTCCAATCAGATCGTGAAATTGAAGGCCGGTGATCGCGAGTACTGGCTGACCATCCAACTTGGCGTCATAAAGCCCGTTAAGCAAATGGATGCCGCCCGGGCCTGAGGTCGCCAGGCATACTCCTAAGCGACCGGTGACCTTTGCGTAGCCACATGCCATAAATGCAGCCGCTTCTTCGTGCCGTACCTGGATGAATCGAATCTTGTCTTGATGGGTGCGCAGCGCCTCCATGATCCCGTTGATGCCATCGCCGGGAATACCGAAGACCGTATCCACCCCCCAATCGATCAAATTCTCGATAAGAACATCTGCAGCGGTCATTTACCGCCTCCATGACTTGGAATAGGAGGAGGGCATCTCCTCTGATTAGTCGGCTCACTCTGGATCAAGTGGCTTCGCAGTGTGCGAGATGATCTCTCGCCCTTGAAGTGGTTTAGCGATGATTTGTTTGTGCGCGTCGTATCTTCTTCTATTCATAGACCTCCACGGCCACTGACAACATCGGGCTCCGACTGTAAGCGCTGGGGAGAAAATCCTGTACGGTTTCCCGAGTCCCGAGTCACACATTCATTAAAGTTGCAGCTGGGTAGGACTAATGCACCGCATCAATGGAGCGCGTGCGCAGGCCGCTCTTGCCTGCCGGTTCTGCCGCCTGGCACCGCCGAAGTCTTTGCCAGGAAGAGCGTGGCAATGAAGATCAGGCCGGTGCCGGCGGCAGACATCCACAGCGTGGTACCGGGACCATACTTCTGGGCTGCCGCCCCGCCAACAAGTGGCGCGACAGTCGCTCCAAACACTTCCCCGGTCAGTGTCGCCAGACCGATTGATGTGGCAGCAAACCGCTGGGGAACGCTTTCCGTCGGCACCAGCACCATGATCAGCGACGCGAGTGCCTGCCCGCCATTGGTGAGAAACAGGATCGTGGCAAGTACCCAAATGTGCGAATAGAGGGAGGAGACCAGCAGGATCAGGGGCACGGTGGCCGACATCGCCGAAAGCAGAAGCAGCACTGGTTTTCGGCCGAACCGGTCGGAGAGGGCCGGAAAAATAAACGCCTGTACAAAGCTTCCCAGTCCGCCCGCGCCCAGCAGAAATCCCGCCGTGGTTGGCGCCTGGTGAGCCACTTCCGTTATGTAAATCGGAGCGAAAACGTTGTGCAGAAAAAGCCAGGAAACGAAGCCACTCGACCCCACGCAGCAGAGCCACATGTTGCGATATCGCAGGACGGAGAGGTAGTCTCTGAACAACGGCTTCTCCTCGGCTTTGATTCGGAGATCCCGGTAAGGTTCTCTGACGAATTTCCAGATGAGAACCCCCATCGCAATCCCTGGCACTCCTGCCACAAAAAACGCCCACCTCCATCCCCATCGTGCTGCCACCTGGGTGCTGAGAACCGGCGCAATGGCAAGACCAACTAGTGCGGCTGCGCTGACCACGATGCCAACGTTCCGGCCGCGACGTTCGGGCGGTGAAGATTCTTCACTCAGCGCAGTGATGATGGACCAGGTCGGCCCTTCCGCCAGGCCCATTAGTGCGCGAACCAGCAAAAGTTGGTTGAAGCTGTGAACCACACCTGACACCCAGGAAAGGAGCGAGAACGCAAACACGGCAGGAATCAGAATCGGGCGGCGGCCGATGTGGTCGGAGAGCGCGCCGAATATCAGCGTCGATATGGCCCAGGTGATGGCGAGAACTGAAGCCAGCAGCCCGATCTGCTCGTGATTCAGGCGAAATTCGCTCGCGAGATAAGGAGCGAGGTAAAGCTGCGACATTCGGTCAAGAAAGACTGTGCCCCAGGAAAGGAACAGGATCGCAACCAGAATTTTTTCGTAGCGGGAGGCATTTTCCATGAAGGTGGACGAGAACCGCTGCGCTCGCTTTCAGCCCCTGCTCAGGCTGCTGCCGCGCGTTCGCCGAGCACTAAGCGCACCGCTTCCACAATTTTCGCTTCGCTCGGCAATACGGCTCTCTCCAATGGCTCGCTGTACGGGATTGATGTATCGAGCGCCGTGACCATCCGAACAGGAGCGCGCAGATACTCAAAGCCATGCTCCGCCACCTCCGCGGCAATGGTGGCAGCTGCCGAAGAGTGGCGTGGCGCCTGGTCCACGAGGACCAATCTTCCTGTCTTCTTCACGGACGCGACAATCGTTTCGACATCGAGCGGAGCCAGCGTCCGCGGATCTACCACTTCCACCTGGATTCCCTCGTGCGCAAGTTGTTCCGCGGCCGCAAGTGATTTGTTCACCATCCACCCAGTCGCGACCACTGTAATGTCGCTACCCGCGCGCTTCACGTCTGCAACACCAAACGGCACAAGATACTCGCCGTCGGGAACCTCGCCGGTATCGAGGGTGAGCATGTAATGGTGCAGGTAGACCACGGGATTATCGTCGCGAATCGCGGCTGCCATTAGCCCCTTCGCATCCGCAGGAGTTGAAGGCAGAGCGATTTTCAGCCCCGGAATACCCATCATGATGTGATACATGCAATTCGAGTGTTGTCCGGCCCAGCCTGCGGCGAATCCGTAGCCTGCTTTCAGGACCAGCGGCACCTTAACCTGGCCTCCCGACATGTAACGCAGGCGCGGCGCCTCGTTGATGATCTGATCCATCGCCACCAGCATGAATTCGTTCATCCATAGCTCGACGATAGGCCGCAACCCGGTCATGGCTGCCCCAACCGCAATTCCAATTTCCGCGGTCTCGGAGATCGGTGCAATGCGCACCCGCTTTGCGCCGAATTCCTTGAGCATGGGATCGCGCTCCGTCATCGCCATGTTCTGGCCATAGAACACGACGTCAGGATCACGCCGCATTTCTTCCACGATAGCTGCGGCCATGGCTTCGCCATACATCATGGGTCGGGGCATGGGATCTCCTAGGCGTATACGTAGCTGGCGGCCTCAGAAGGGTCCGGCAGCGGACTCGAGAGTGCGAACTCCACGGCGTCGTCCATCTCGGTACAGGCCGCGGCTTTGATTCGCTCGGCATCCTCCGCGGAAAGCACTTTCTCTTCCACCAGTTCGCGGCGGAACCGGGTAATCGGATCATTCGTCCGGGCTGACTCGTACTCTGATCTTCTCCCGTACACGCCAACCGCTTCGTGCTCCGGAAACTGCGTAGGAGCCGGGGGCACCGTGATGGCATTGCCGTGCGCGCTTAAGCGATAGAACCTGGATTCGATCAGGCTCGGACCGCCTCCCGCGCGAGCGCGATCGACCGCATTGCCGACGGTTTCGTAGACCCTACGCGGGTCATTTCCGTCCACCGTCACGCCCGGAATGCTGAAGGCCCGCGCCTTCTGCGAGAGCGGATCCCCGGCAATGTAGTTCGCGTCCTCCAGGCTGATGTGCGTGTACGCCTGGTATTCATTGTTTTCCAGGATGTACACGATGGGAAGCTTCCAGACTGCCGCCATGTTCAACGATTCGAAAAAGGCTCCCTGCTTGCTCGATCCATCGCCGAAGAAGCAGTAGACCACCTGGCCGCTCTCCTTTACTTGGGCCGTTAAAGCGGCCCCTGTCGCATGTGCGATGCTCTGCCCAATGATGCCGGAGGTGCCGGGAAAATGGTGCTCTGGATCAGAGAGATGCATGGAACCGCCGAATCCTTTGCACAGGCCATCGCGACGCCCATACAGTTCCGCCATCATTTTGCGTGCAGAAGTGCCGAGCACCAGCGGGTATCCATGACATCGATAGCTGGGCATCGCAGGATCATTCTCCTCACGCGTAGACAGCGAACCGACAATGCTGGCTTCAGCGCCATCGCCTAAATGCGTGTGACCCCGCATGACTCCCGGACGCTCGAGAAATGTCCGCTTCACGCGTTCTTCGAATTCGCGGATGCGCACCATCTGGGTGTACATCCATATCAGGCGGTCGTTGCCGAGTTCTGCCGCATTCCTCATAGCGCCCCTCGTACTCACAACGGAACCGTGTCGTCCGGTTCCCCGATGTGGCCCAACACCTGCCCTACAGGAACCTGGGTGTCCGATTTCGCGACGATCTTGAGCAACACGCCGGCTGCCGGAGACTCCAACTCGTAGCTCACTTTTTCCGTCTCAAGTTCGACGACCGGGTCGCCAAGCTGCACCATCTCGCCTTCGCGCTTTAGCCAACGGACGACATTGGCCTTAGTCGTGGGAATTCCACCAGTCTTGGGGACTTTGAGAGTGGTGATGATACGCGCCTCCCGGAAAACCGCGCACCCAGGCTTCCAACCAACCGGCAAATTTTAGTGGACTGCCCGATCAAACCCCGCCCAGTACGGCTTGCGAATGGCTCTACGATCCAGTTTGCCTGCTGCCGTTTTGGGCACGTCGGGCCAGAATTCAACAGATTTGGGCGATTTAACACCTCCAAGCACATTTTTGCAATGAGCAATTACGTCCGCTTCGGCCAGGTTTTCTCCAGCGCGCAGCACCACGATAGCTTTCACCGCCTCACCCCAGTGATCGTCAGGAACGCCGACCACGGCGCATTCTTGCACCTGCGGAAGCGACATGATTCCCGCCTCTACTTCC
>Ga0070741_10004334_pt1 | contig 33239 bp, 30 predicted proteins | sample Coa_R1_4_FD_66440 | JGI IMG/M metagenome (GOLD analysis project Ga0070741, IMG submission 66440) | Surface soil microbial communities from Centralia Pennsylvania, which are recovering from an underground coalmine fire - Coalmine... | ecosystem: Environmental > Terrestrial > Soil > Unclassified ... | reverse complement strand
CACCTCGGCGAGCGCGAGTGCTCGATCCAGCGCCGCCACCAGAAGATCATGGAGGAGACTCCGTCGCCGGCCCTCACGGCCGACATTCGGGCGGCGATGGGCGACGCGGCGATCCGCGCGGCGACCGCCGCGGGCTACGTCAACGCCGGCACCGTGGAGTTCATCTTCAGCGACGGGTCCTTCTACTTCCTCGAGGTGAACGCCCGGCTGCAGGTGGAGCATCCGATCACCGAGGCGGTCACGGGCATCGACCTCGTCAAGGAGCAGATCCGCGTCGCGGCCGGCTTGGAGCTGAGCTTCCGCCAGCACGACGTGACGTGGACAGGGCACGCCATCGAGATGCGAATCAACGCCGAGGATCCGCTGCGCAAGTTCATGCCGAACCCTCGCCGCATCACACGATGGGTCGCGCCGGCGGGGCCCGGCGTGCGCGTCGATTCGGGCTTCGGTCCGGGCTCGGACGTCCCGCCGAACTACGACTCTTTGGTGGCCAAGCTGATCGTGCACGGCGCCGACCGTGCGGAGGCGATCGCCCGCGCGGACCGCGCGCTGCGCGAGTTCGTCGTCGTGGGCCCCGCGACGACCATCAGCTATCACAGGGCGATCCTCGACAACCCCGACTTTCGGGCCGGGAACCTCAGCACGCGGTTCATCGAAGACCATCCAAACCTCGTCGACCAGGCCAAGAAGTTCGCGGCGGACGTGTCGCCGTTCGATTACGGGCCTGATCCACGGCATGTCGCGGCGGCCGCGGCCGCAGTCGCGACGATGGTGAGCAAATAGCCCGGCTCGACCACCCGCAAAGCGGCAGGCCCTTCATCGTCGAGAGGACGCTGGTCACCGGCCGGTCTGGTCCGTTCGCGCTTCGCGAGGACTTGATCCGGATGCCCGACGGTGCCGAGGCGACCTACACGGTCGTCGAGAATCCGGACTCCGCGTTCATCGTCCCCTACTTCGAAAACGGCGACACGATGCTGGTCCGCCAGTGGCGGCACGCCTGGAACGTGTCGTCCTGGGAGGTGCCCGCCGGCACGTCCGACCGTGGTGAGGATCCGATCGACTGTGCGCGCCGCGAGCTGGCGGAGGAGACGGGACTGGTGGCTGCCCGCTACACAGAGCTTGGCGTGGCCCACGGCGCGGCGTTCTTGACAGGCTCCGCGCACATGTTCCTGGCCGAAGGGCTGAGCCAGAGCGAGCGCAGCCCCGAATCGTACGAGCAGGACATGGAGGTCCTCCGGCTGCCATTTGCGGACGCCCTGGAGGCCGCGCTCGAGGGGCGAATCTTCCACTCCGGCTCGGTGGCGGCGTTGTGCCGCGCGGCCCGCAGGCTTGGGCTCGGCCTCCCGGCCGAATAGAGAGTGCTCTAGCCGGCGGGCGGAGGCGACGCCGGGGCCGACGGGCTGGCACTCGGCGACGGCGATGGGATCGGGCTCGGTGTCACGTTGTCGCGGTTGCCCGCGTTTTGCGACAGCGGGCCGAGGATGTCGAGGTCGTACTCGGCGGCGACGCCTTGACCGCGAACGTCCCGCAATGTCGTCAGCACGACAAGCCGGTACTGAGCGCCCGGCTTGAGGTCGAGCCCGCTCAGCGTCACCGTGTGACTGGCATACGCCGCGGTCGTCTCCAGAGTGTTGCCTTTTGCGTCAATGAGCTCGACGCCGGGCGAGACCGTCTTCGGGTCGAGGTCGCTGTCGAACGTGACCGTGATGCTGTTCGTGGCGAGCTGCACGCCGACCACCTCGGCGCCCTTGCCGAGGTCGCGCCGCGGCGAGGCCGTCGCCTGGTCGATCAGGAACTGCTTGGTGCTCGCGTCGCGGACCACCGTCAGGGTCTCCTCGAAGTCGCTCACGTCGATCTTGCCGCGCGTGAGGACCAGCCTGACGACGAACCTGGCAGTGTCGGGCGACGTCGCCGTCATCTCCTGCGTCAGAACGTAGTAGCGGGTGAAGCGCGAGTCGCCGCCGCCCTGGAGGCTCAGGCCGCCCGCGGCGTACGCCTGCTTGCCGCTGGCGTCGAGGTATGCGCCCGCCTGGTCCGGCTGGCCGGCCAGGCGCGCCTGCATGAACGAGCTCACGGTGGTCTCCGCCTGGTCGAGCGCGGTCGGTTCTGGAGGCAGGCCAGGCGCGGTCGCCGCGAACATCGCGGAGCCCCGGAAGAAGACGAAGGACGCCCCGTCCGGTGCCCACACGGGAGCGAGGTAGGTTCCGTTGGAGAGCTTCGTCGAGCCGGTGCCGTCGGGCCGCACCTGGTAGAGATCGGTGTCGGTGCCGAGCAGGATCGCGCCCTGGCTGGACCAGCTCGGCTCGCCGGCGGTAAGCGTGGCCTGCGTCGCGCCCTGCAGGTCGGCCACGAGCAGGCTCGAACCGCTGACGTAGAGAAGCGACGAACCATCCGGCGCCCACCCGCCGAAAGCGGCGCCCGGCTGCCCGAGCTGAACGCTCTTTCCGGTGCCCAGGTCCAGCACGAAGAGCGACTGGTCCTGGCGGTACACGGCGTGGGATCCGTCCGGCGAGAAGGACAGCACGGCCACGACGCCCGTGCCCGGCAGCGTCGCAAGCTGGACTGAACCATGGCCGCCCGCGGCCTGGCCGAAGATTCCGGCGGGGCCGCCCCAGACCAGGCCGGTCTTCGACCAACCGACGATGGTGGGCGCCGGCGAGGGGGCGGACTCCGCGGTGGTGCCGGCGGCGAACGTCAGCACCTCGATCTTTCCGTTGCGGATGTAGGCGAGGCGGCTGCCGTCCGGCGAGATTGCCGGCGACGTCACGCCGTCGGGGGCGATGACGGAGGCCGAGCCGCCCTTGACCGGCACGGACTTGAGCGCTCCCGCGCCGTCGACGTAGTAGACGGTGGAAGAGTCCGCCGACCACTGCACCGGAGCGGTTTGCTCCCCGCCGAGCGCGACGAGGCTGCGCTCGCCGGTAAGAAGGCTCGTACTGGTCGGCGTCGGCCGCGGGGGCGCGACGAGCGTCGGCGAAGGCGGTGGCTGGGTGACGAACGTGATGGTGTGCGGCGCGGTCAGAGGCTGGCCCGCGGCCGTCGTCGCGGTCGGGCCGATCGTCACCTGGTACTGCGTGTTCGGGGCGAGGTTTCCGCTAGTGGGCTGAACGGCGAGCGTGTTCTCGCGCCAGGAGAAGGTGACGGTGGTGGCGGGAGTGATCTGGACCGCGTCCTGGGTCGTCTGGTGGTTCATCGGCTGGTTGAACGAGACCAGGATGGGCTGCGCCAGCGCGACGCCGCTGTTGCCGTCGATCTGGCTCTGGACCACGATCTGCTGGAAGCCACCGGGCGCCTGCAGCTCTGAGAACACGACCACGGATGCGATCAGGACGAGCCCGGCAGCGGCACCCGCCCACGCGAGCCCGGGCGGGGCGAGGAATCGGCGCCAGAAGGAGCTGCCGCCGGAGCTCATCGTCCACGCCTGCTGCATGAGCTGGCGCCTGAGCGAGGTGCGGAACGCGTCGTCCAGCGGGGGCTCGGGCATGCGCGCCGACTCCAGCACCGACGCGAGGCGCCGGAGCTCGTCGTCCTGGAGGACGTCGTCGAGATCCGGGTCGTGGTAAGCGTTCAATCCGCCGGCCTCAGCATCCCGGCCTCATCGCGAAGCCGGCTCACGCCGCGGTGGATGAGGAGCTTCACGGCGCCCGGCGTCTTGCCCATGGCGACCGCGATGTCCTCGATCTTCATGTCCTCCTGGAACTTCAGGACGAGCGCGGTCCGCTGCTGGTGAGGCAGCGTCTCGACGAGCGACCAGATGCGCCGCACCTCGTCGCGGTGGGCGGCGAGATCCTCCAGGGCCGGTCCGCCGACGGAAAGGTCGTGGAAGTCCTCGAGCGGCTGGGACGGCCGCTGCATGCGGTACCGGTCGGCGATCGCGTTCACAGCGATCTGGTACAGCCAGGCGGCAAAGGGCCGCCCCGTGTCCTGGTAACGGGGAATGGCCTTCAAAGCCTTCATGAAGACTTCCGAAGTGACGTCCTCGGCCGCTGTTTGCTCCCTCATTCGTGAATACACAAATCGATAGATCTGCTGAAAGTGCCGGTCGTAGAGCGCCCCGAACTGTCGGGGGTCCCGCTTGGCCTGCTCGACGAGATCCCGCTCGTCGTCGCGCGTCGGGTCGCTCACTGGCCGTTCAGCCTGTGCCGCTTCAAACGGGTGCATCCTGAAGCTGGTTACGAGGTCCGTCCATGAGCCGTCCACGATTATCCGGCCGGGGACCCTCCGCGGCCGGTCGGACCTTCTACGCCACGACATCTTGGGCCTGCCCGGGATCGGGTCACAAAATCTTGATCAGGCGGTCGGCCGATATAATGCCAGCGTCCCCATTGTTGATTGGGAGCTTTCGTCCCTCTTGATCGAGCGATACTCGCCGCCCGCGATGCGGGAGGTCTGGTCAGACCATCACCGGTTCGAGCTCTGGCTGCGGATCGAGATCCTCGCCTGCGAGGCCTGGGCCGAGATCGGACGCATCCCGCGGAACGCATTGCCGGCGATTCGCAAAGGCAGCTTCGACGAAGCGAAGATTGCCGAGGTCGAAGCACGGGTCGGGCACGACGTGATCGCGTTCCTGACCGTGCTGAACGAATCGATCGGGCAGCCCGAGGCCCGCTACGTGCATCTCGGCATGACGAGCCAGGACCTCAACGACACGGCGCTCGCGGTCCAGATCGTGGAGTCGGCGAGTCTCATACGCCGCGACCTCGGCGCCGTCAGGGAGGCCGCGGCCGAGCTGGCGGTCAAACACCGCCGGACGCTCATGGCCGGGCGCACCCACGGCGTGGTCGCCGAGCCCATCACGTTCGGCTTCAAGGTGGCGGGCTGGGTGGCCGAGCTCGATCGCTCGATGGCGCGCATCGAGCGCGCGGCGGAGCAGGCGGCAGTCGGGCGCGTCAGCGGTGCGGTCGGGACGCACGCGACGATCGATCCAAGAGTGGAAGAGCACGTCTGCGGCAAGCTGGGCCTCAAACCGGATACGGTGTCGACTCAGGTGGTTGCACGCGACCGTCACGCGGAGTTCATGTCGGCGCTCGCTCTGGTCGCCGGCACCCTCGAGAGGATTGCGACCGAAGTCCGGCACCTTCAGCGCAGCGAGGTCGGCGAAGCGTTCGAGCCCTTCGGCAAGGAGCAGAAAGGAAGCTCGGCGATGCCGCACAAGCGCAACCCTGTGCTGACCGAGCGAGTGTGCGGGCTCGCACGCGTCGTCCGTGGAAACCTCGTCACGGCTCTCGAGAACACGGCACTGTGGCACGAGCGTGACATCAGCCATTCGTCGGCCGAGCGCATCGTCTTCCCGGACGCGTGCGCGCTCGTCGACTACATGTCCATCGAGATGGCCAGGGTTCTCGCGGGCCTGGAGGTGAGACCGGAGCGCATGCTGGCCAACCTTCAATTCGGGGGTGGCGTCGTCTTCTCGCAGCGCGTGCTGCTCGCGCTCGTCGAGAGCGGAATGTCGCGCGAGGACGCGTATCTCATCGTGCAGAAGGCGGCGATGCGTGCGATGGAGGGCGGCGCCGAGGGTTTCAGAGTTCTCCTCGAGCGTGATCCCGAGGTCATGAGACGGATTGGAGGAAAGCTCGACGAGGTGTTCGACCCATGGGCGGGCCTGGAGCACACGGATCTCGCGTACGAGCGCCTCGGCCTGGGAGTGGCCGCAAATTGATCGCGGGGCCCGCGGTGCTGCAGACCGAGCTGCCGCTCAAGCTGTTCGCGCGCGGCAAGGTCCGCGACACGTACGAGCTGGGACCCGACCAGCTGCTGATGGTCGCGACCGACCGCCTGTCCGCTTTCGACCACGTGCTGCCCGGTGGGATCCCCGACCGGGGGAAGGTGCTGACCCAGCTGTCCATCTTCTGGTTCTCGCAGACCGACACCTTCCAGTCGAACCATCTGATCTCCGGCATGGTTCCCGACCTCCCGCCAGCCCTGCAGGAGCACCGCGACGAGCTCGCGGGCCGCTTCATGATCGTCCGCAAGGCCAAGCGCATCGACTACGAGTGCGTGGTGCGCGGCTACCTCGCCGGCAGCGCCTGGAAGGAGTACCAGGAGTCGCACACTCTCGCCGGTGAAGAGATGCCGCCCGGCCTGCGGCAGAGCGAGCAGCTCGCGTACCCGATCTTCTCGCCCGCGACCAAAGCGGAGACCGGTCACGACGAGAACATCTCGTTCGCGCAGCTGAAGAAGGACCTCGGCGACGAGCTCGCGACCAAGCTGCGTGACGCGAGCCTGGAGCTGTACAAGTACGCCTCCGAGTTCTCGCTTCGCCGCGGCTTGATCCTGGCCGACACGAAGTTCGAATTCGGCCTCATCGACGACGAGCTCGTTTTGATCGACGAGGCGCTGACGCCGGACAGCTCGCGGTACTGGGATGCGGCCACCTACCAGGTCGGCACGTCGCCCGACTCTTACGACAAGCAGTTCGTCCGCGACTGGCTCGAACGGTCCGGTTGGGACAAGGAATCGGACCCGCCGCGCCTGCCCGAGGACGTCGTCGCACAGACGCGCCAGCGATACCTCACCGCGTACCAGCGCATCGTCGGCAAGCAGCTCTTTCCTCCGAAACCGAGGAACGAGCGGTGACGTTGACCGCGAAGGTGATCGTGACGCCGAAGCCAGTGGTCAACGATCCCCAGGGCGTCACCGTCAGGCAGGGCCTCGCATCGCTGGGCTTTGCCGAGGTGTCCGACGTGCGGGTCGGCAAGTACATCGAGGTGAGCCTTGAAGCGCAGAACGAGCACGAGGCGCGCCAGCGCGTCGAGGACATGTGCCGGCAGCTTTTGGCGAACCACGTCATCGAGGATTACCGGTTCGACATCGAGGGCGAGGGTCACCGTCGCCGGTGAGACCTGGCACCGCCGCGGATCTCGCGGGGACCCCGGCAATTCTTTCGCGGCAGGTACCGTAGTGAGATTCGGTGTCGTCGTGTTTGAGCCCCACGAAATCTCCGATTTCGCGGGGGCCCCTACTCTCCTTACGCAGCAGGTGAAGAGGTGAGATTCGGTGTCGTGGTGTTTCCGGGCACGTGGTCGGACCGCGACTGCGGCTGGGTCGTCGACCAGGTCCTGGGCGCCGAGCTCCAGTACCTGTGGCACAAGGACGCCGACCTGAAAGGCTGCGACTGCGTGATCCTGCCCGGTGGCTTCGCGTACGGCGACTACCTTCGCACCGGCGCCATCGCGCGCTTCGCGCCCGTGATGGAGAAGATCGGCGAGTTCGCGGACCGCGGCGGCCTGGTGTGGGGAATCTGCAACGGATTCCAGATCCTCTGTGAGGCGGGCCTCCTCCCGGGCGCGCTCATCCGCAACGCGTCGCTCGAGTTCCGCTGCCAGTGGACCAACCTGCTGGTCGAGCGAAACGACCTGGCCTTCACTTCAAAGTGCGAGGAGCGCGAGGTGATCCGTGTCCCGATCTCGCACGGCGAGGGCAATTACTTCGCGGACCCCGCGACGCTTTCCCGTCTCGAACAGCGAGGACAGGTCGTGTTCCGCTACTGCGACGGCGACGGCCGTGTCATCCCGTCGTCCAATCCGAACGGGTCCCTGCACAACATCGCCGGCATCGTGAACGCGCGCGGCAACGTGCTCGGCATGATGCCGCACCCAGAGCGCTGCGCCGAGACCGAGCTGGGCGGAACAGACGGTCTCAAGCTGTTTCGATCCGTCGCCGAGTCCGCGATCAAGGTGCTGGTGTCTTGAAGGCGGGTCCCGCAGTGGACGAGCGCCGGCTCCGAGAGGTCGCGCTCAGCCCAGAGGAGTACCGCGGCATCGTGGAGCGCCTGAAGCGTCAGCCCAACGAGGTCGAGCTCGGGATGCTTGGCGTCCTGTGGTCGGAGCACTGCTCGTACAAGAGCTCGAAGGCGCTGCTCCGCCGGCTTCCGTCCGCGGGCAAGGCGGTGCTGCAGGGCCCCGGCGAGAACGCCGGCGCGGTCTCGATCGGCGAAGGCTGGGCGGCCGTGTTCAAGATCGAGTCGCACAACCATCCCTCGGCGATCGAGCCCTACCAGGGCGCGGCAACCGGCGTCGGGGGGATCATCCGAGACGTCATCGCGATGGGCGCAAGACCCGTTGCTCTGCTCGACTCGCTTCGCTTCGGTCCTCCACCCGAGTCGGACCGCCACTTCGAGGGAGTCGTCGCCGGTGTCGGCGGTTACGGCAACTGCATCGGCATACCGACGGTCGGCGGCGAGGTCTACTTCGACGAGTGCTACGCGCAGAACCCGCTCGTGAACGCGATGTGCGTCGGGCTGGTGCGCGTCGACCAGCTCATGCGCGCGCGGGCAGAGGGCACGGGCAACAGCATCCTGCTGGTCGGGGCCGACACCGGCCGCGACGGCATCCACGGCGCGTCCTTCGCGTCGCTGGAGCTCGACGACAGCAGCGCGGAGCGCCGACCTGCCGTGCAGGTGGGCAACCCCTTCCTCGAGAAGTGCCTTCTCGAGGCCTGTATGGATCTCGCGCACACGGACGCCGTGGTGGCCGTCCAGGACCTCGGCGCCGCGGGGCTCACGTCCGCGGTCGCGGAATGCGCGGGGCGAGTCGAGGGTGCGGGCGCGAGGATCGACGTGTCCCGCGTGCCGAGGCGTGAGCGCGGCATGCGGCCTTACGACGTGATGCTCTCCGAGTCGCAGGAACGGATGCTGGTGGTGGTGCGGCGAGGCCGCGAAGCCGAGGTGGAGGCGATCTTCGAAGCGTGGGATCTCACGTCGGCGGTCATCGGCGAGGTAACCGACGACGGCCTCCTCACCGTCATGGACGGGGGGGACGAGGTGGCACGCCTCCCGGTGCAGCTGCTGACCGACGGCGCGCCTGCCCGCCGGCTCGTCGGCATGGCGCCAGAGCCTGCCCCGGAGCTCGACCTCGACAGCCTGGCTCCACTGAGCGACCCGGGCGCCGCCCTGCTGCGGCTGCTCGCAAGCCCGAACCTGATGAGCCGCCGCGGCATCTTCCGTCGCTACGACCATATGGTCGGTGACGGGACGGTGATCGCGCCCGGCGGCGACGCGGCCATGATCCGGGTCAAGGGCACCGAGCTCGGGCTGGCCATGACGACCGACTGCAACTCCCGGTACTGCCACCTCGATCCCCACACCGGCGCGCAGCTGGCGGTCGCCGAGGCGGCGCGCAACATCATCGCCACCGGCGCGCGTCCGCTCGCGGTCACCGACTGCCTCAACTTCGCGAACCCGGACCGGCCGGAGGTCTACTGGGAGCTCGAGGAGGCCGTAGACGGTCTCGCGTACGCGTGCCGGGCGCTCGAGCTGCCGGTCGTGAGCGGCAACGTGAGCCTCTACAACGACGCGTCCGGCCAATCGCCCATCTATCCGACCCCGGTCATCGGCATGGTCGGCCTGATCGACGACTACGCGCGCAGGCTCGGCGCCGGCTTCCGCGCCGAAGGCGACTTCGTGCTGCTGATCGGCTCGAGCCACAACGACCTCGGCGGAAGCGAGTACCTGAAGATCGAGCACGGCCAGGTCGCCGGCAGGCCGCCGGCACTCGACCTTGCGCGCGAGCGCGCCTCCGGCGCCCTCGTGCTCGCCGCCGCCGAGCACGGCTACCTTCACTCCGCCCACGATTGCGCCGAGGGCGGGATGCTCGTCGCCCTTGCGGAGTCGTGCCTGCTCGGCGGAATCGGGATGCGAGGACCCGCGATCCGGCCGGAGTCGCCGCTGCGACTGGACTCGGCGCTTTTCGGCGAGTCGCCAAGCCGCTTCATCGTCAGCGTCCCGTCACGCGCCATGCCCGAGGTCCAGTCGCTGGCGCGCCGCCACCACGTCGAGATCGCGCTCCTCGGCCTCGCCGGTGGCGACGTCCTGGAGTTCGAGGGCCAGGTCAAGGTTTCCCTCGCCGACCTGCGCGGGGCGTGGGAAGGAAGGATCACGTAGCCGTGTGCGGGGTCTTCGGCATCTGCGCGCGGCACGGGGTGGACGTGGCCAACGTCACCTATTTCGGCCTGTTCTCGCTCCAGCACCGGGGGCAGGAGTCGGCCGGCATCGCGGTCAGCGACGGCGCCACGGTGCGCGTGCACCGCGACATGGGCCTGGTCGCGCAGGTGTTCTCGCCCGCGCAGGTGAAGGAGCTCGGCGAGGGCTCGATCCTCGCCCTCGGCCACACGCGCTACTCCACGACGGGATCCAGCCGCGCCGAGAACGCGCACCCGGTGCCGTTCCATCACCCGATGCTCGGCCCGGGCGCCATCGCGCACAACGGCAACCTCCTCAACTCGGAGTCGCTGCGCGCCGAGCTCGAGCGCGACGGCGTCACGTTCGAGACGGCCCTCGACACGGAGGTCATGGCCCGCCTCATCGAGCACACGCACGGCAGGACATGGGAGGAGGTGATCCGTCGCACGTTCGCACGCGTGGTCGGCGCGTACTCGTGCGGCATCATCACGCCAACGCAGCTCATCGCGCTTCGCGACCCGTTCGGCTTCCGGCCCCTGTGCATCGGCTACATCCCGCTGCCGGGGCAGCCGGCTCACGTCATCGCGTCGGAAACCTGCGCGCTGGACACCGTCAACGCACACTTCGTTCGCGAGGTCCAGCCGGGTGAGATGGTGCTGATGGACGAGCACGGGGTCCACAGCGTCATGTTCCAGGCCTCGAACAAGCACGCGATGTGCGTGTTCGAGTTCATCTACTTCGCGCGACCGGACTCGATCCTCAAGAACTGCGAGCTCGAGGACGCGCGCATACGGATGGGACACGAGCTCGCCAAAGAGGCGCCGGTCGACGCGGACATGGTGGTCGCGTTTCCAGACTCGGGCACGCCGGCGGCGATCGGTTACGCGGAGGCGGCGGGCATCCCGTTCCGCGAGGCTCTCATGAAGAGCCGGTACATCAATCGAACCTTCATCCAGCCAGACCAGGCGCTGCGGGAATCGGGCGTGATGCTGAAACTCAACCCGCTGCCGCGCTCGATCCGCGGCAAGCGGATCATCGCCGTCGACGACTCGATCGTGCGCGGCACGACCTCACGCCGCATCATCGAGCGCCTTCGCGCCGCCGGCGCCTCCGAGATCCACATGCGGATCTCGAGCCCTCCGATGCGTTTCCCATGCTTCATGGGCGTCGACATCGGCTCGACCAAGGAGCTCATCGCGTCGGGCCGCTCGGTCGAGGAGGTGAGGGAGAAGCTCGGCGCCGACAGCCTGCACTACCTGTCCATCCCGGGACTGATGCGCGCGATCGGTCGCGGCACCGCGCAGGAGTTCTGCCGCGCGTGCTTCGACGGCTCCTACCCGGTGCCGGTCCCGCAGCAGCTAGAGATGGACAAAATGCAGTTCGAACCGAGCCTTGCTGTTCCGTTACAAACGTGAGAGCTCTTTCCTCTGGGGTCCCCACGCGCAGCGTGGGAGGGACAAATGCAGTTCGAACCGAGCCTTGCTCTCCCGATGCAAGGGTGAGAGCTCTTTTCAGGGCTCGATGAGCGGGGAGGGCCTTTCGTACGCCGCGGCGGGCGTCGACATCGAGGCGTACGAGCGGGCGCTGGAGCGCGTCAAGCCGCTGATCGCCGCGACGCACGGCAAGGAGGTGGCGGTCGGCGTCGGGCCTTTCGCCGGACTCTATTCTTTGCCCGGCGGCGGTCACCTCGCGGCGAGCACGGACGGCGTCGGGACGAAGATCAAGGTCGCCATCGCGGCCGGTTCGCACCGCGGCATCGGCGTCGACATCGTCAACCATTGCGTCAACGACATCGCGACGGCGCGCGCCCGTCCGCTCTTCTTCCTCGACTACTTCGCGACCGGCCAGCTCGACCCCGACGTCTTCGTCCAGCTCGTCGAAGGCATGACCGCCGCATGCCGCGAGGCGGGCTGCGCGCTCCTCGGTGGCGAGACGGCCGAGATGCCCGGCGTGTACGCGCTCGGCGATTACGACCTCGCCGGCTTTGTCGTCGGCCTGGTCGAGGCCGGGGCCACGGCCGACCCGGTGAGGCCTGGCGACCTGCTTGTCGGGCTGCCGTCCAGCGGCCTCCACACCAACGGCTATTCGCTCGTGCGCAAGGTGTTCGAAGACGTCGCGCTCAATACCGTGTTCCCGGAGCTGGGACTGCCCCTCGGCGAGGTGCTGCTGGAGCCGCATCGGTCCTACCTGGCGGAGCTGAGCAAGATGAATTGGAAGAGCGCGGCGCACATCACGGGCGGAGGCATCCTCGGCAACCTGCCGCGCTGCCTGCCCGACGGTCTCGGCGCGCGCATGGACCGCGCGAGGTGGAAGACGCCGGCCATCTTCGAGCTAATCCGCCGCCGCGGCCGCATCGCGGACGACGAGATGTACGGGACCTTCAACATGGGCCTTGGCATGATCCTGGTGGTCGATCCCGCTGACGTGCCCGCGGGAGCGGCGGTGGTCGGCGAGGTCGTTCCCCATACGGGCGACGACCGGGTGAGCTTCCGCTGAGAATCGGGGTCTGCGTCTCCGGCCAGGGGACGAACCTTCGCAACCTTGTCGAGCGCCGTTTCGACGTCGTGGCCGTGGCAACCAACCGGCCCTCGTGCGCGGCAGCCGCGTTCGCGCGCGAGAACGGCATCCCGGTGGGGGATCTGTCGCAGAAGAGCTTCGAGTCGGCTGAGCATCGCGACGAGGCGATGCGCGACTTCTTCACGGGGCACGGAGTCGCGCTCGTCGTCGACGCGGGCTACGACCGCGTCCACACGAGGCCGTTTGTCGACGCGTTCAAGGGGCGAATCATCAACGTCCATCCGTCGCTTCTTCCGATGTTCAGCGGTGGGATGGACGCCGTCGAGCAGGCGCTGGAGAGCGGCCTCAAGTTCACCGGGGCGACCGTGCACGTCGTCACCGCCGACCTCGATGCCGGCCCGATCCTGCTCCAGGAATCCGTTCCGATCCTCGAAGGCGATACGGTTGAATCCCTGCGCGGGCGCGTCCACGAAGCCGAATACCGGATCTTGCCCGAGGCGATCCGCATGATGGAGGAGCGACTTGCCAAGAGCCCTGCTGTCGGTTAGCGACAAGAGCGGGCTGGCGGCGTTCGCGCGGGGGCTGAGCAGGCTCGGCTACGAGCTGTTTGCGACCGGCAGCACCTTCAGGTCCATCCACGACGCCGCGCTCGACGTGCACCCCGTGAGCGACCTCACGGGATTCCCGGAGATGATGGACGGCCGGATCAAGACACTTCATCCTGGCGTCCACGCCGGCATCCTCGCGAGGCGCGACGTGCCGGAGCACATGGCGGCGCTGGAGGAGCACGGGCTCAAGCAGATCGACCTCGTGTGCGTGAACCTCTACCCGTTCGTCGACACGGTGCTGCGGCCGCAGGTGAAGTTCGAGGAGGCCGTGGAACAGATCGACATCGGAGGCCCGGCGATGATCCGCGCGGCGGCCAAGAACCACGAGTCGGTCGTGGTCGTCGTGCGTCCGCAGCGCTACCCCGACGTCCTGGCGGCGCTCACCGAAAACACCCTCGACGGCGACATGCGCCGTCGCCTGGCCGCCGAGGCCTTCGCGCACACCTCGGCCTACGACGCCTGGATCGCGGCCTACATGCGGCAGGGCGAGGCGAACGGCTTCCCGCCGGAGATCAGCATCGCGGGCACGCTCGCCCAGGCCCTCAAGTACGGCGAGAACGACCACCAGCGAGCCGCCTTCTACCGCCTCGGACCGGAACCGGGAGGCATCGGCGGCGCCGTCCAGGTGCAGGGCGCAGAACTGGGTTTCAACAACATCCAGGACTCTTCCGCGGCGTTTCAGCTCGTCATGGATTTCGAGGCTCCGGCCGCCGCGATCATCAAGCACATGAACCCGTGCGGCCTCGCGGTCGCGGGTGACATAGCCACCGCGTATCGCATGGCGTACGAGTGCGACAAGGTGTCGGCGTTCGGTGGAGTGGTCGCGGTCAACCGCCCTCTCGACCGCTCCACCGCGGAGCAGATCGTGCAGATCGTGACCCACGTGGTGATCGCGCCCGAGGTCCTCGATGAGGCACGCGAGACGCTCGCGCGGCGCAAGAACATGATCGTGCTCGCGGCGCCCCTTGCCATGCGCGGCCTGTTCGACTTCGACGTCAGGTCGGTCCCGGGAGGCTTCCTTGTCCAGGACTGGGATCGCGCCGTGTTCGACCGCGCGTCTTGCCGCATCGTGACGCGGCGCTCTCCCACCGACGCGGAGTGGGCGCAGCTCGGGTTCGCCTGGACGGCGGTCAAGCACGTCAAGTCCAACGCGATCGTGCTCTTCAAGGACGGCGCCGCGGCCGGGGTGGGCGCCGGCCAGATGTCACGCGTCGAGGCTGTTCAGCTGGCGGTGCAGCGCGCCGGCGCGAGGGCAAATGGGTCGGTGATGGCATCGGACGCCTTCTTCCCGTTTTCCGACGGGTTGGAGGCGGGTGTTCGCGCCGGCGTGACCGCGGTGATCCAGCCAGGCGGTTCGATGCGGGACGCCGAGGTCATCGCCGCGGCCGACAGCGCCGGGATCGCGATGGTGCTCACGGGACGGCGCCACTTCAAGCATTGAGCGAGCCGTTCCCGGGCGAGCGGCCGGAGCATCACATGAAGAAGTCGCGGGCCGCCTCTCCGAAGGTCACCTGCGGCTCGTGCAGGAAGTTCGACGGTTCGGCCTGGTGCCGGCACTGGAACTTCCACACCACCGCCGAATCCCCGCCGTGCCAGTTCTACACGCCCGTCGCGAGGAGATGACGGACGGAGACGGCCGTCAGGCCGCCTCCGCCTCACTCTGAGATTCTTCGAAGCGCGCGCGGGCGGGCTCGACGCTCCGGGCCCGGCCGCCGGTCGGCCGGACGACCGTGATGACCAGGAGCAAGCCAACCGCCACGCTGATCGCGGCCAGCAGGAAGGCCATCTGGTAGCCGCCGGTGAGCGCGGCTGCCATCGCGTCGCCCTGGGCGAGAAGCGACTTCGCGTGGTCGGCCGACACGGTGCCGAACACGGCGAGCCCGATCGCCGCGCCGACCTGCATCGTGACGTTGCCGAAGCCAGATGCCAGCCCGGCGTCCGCCGCCGGGACCTCGGACATCGAGATCGTGAGCAGTGGGAGGAACGACATGCCGGCACCCAGGCCGATCAGCACGTAGGCGATGAACAGGCGCGGGAAGTAGCCGGCCGCCGCGTCAGTCCCCGCAAGGACGAGCAGTCCGGAGCTGATCGTGACGAGCCCCGCGATTGCCACGTTTCGTGGTCCGAAGCGACCGAGCAGCCGCGCGGTGATGCCCAGCGAAAGCGCGGCGAGTGCCAGCGTGGAGGGAAGAAACGCGAGGCCGGTGCCGATCGCGTTGAAGCCCTTGACGTGCTGCAGGTACAGCGCGCCCATGAAGAAGTTGGTGAACATTCCCGTGATCAGGAACGCGCGCACGACGCTTCCGCCCACCAGGGAGCGGATGGTCAGGATGCGCAGCGGCATGATCGGGTTGCGCAGTCGCGATTCGAGCCAGACGAACGCGCCGAGCAGGGCAAGCGACGCGCCACCGAACCCGAGCGTGTGAATCGATGCCCAGCCGAAGTCCGCCGCCGTCACGATCGAGTAGACGCCGAGCATCAGGGCCGCGGTGATCAGCACGGCGCCCACCACATCAACGCCCCCTCGCAGGCCGAGGCCCGGGTTCTCGTCGATGAGCCAGGCGCCCATGACGGCGGTGAGGATGCCGATCGGCACGTTGATGAAGAAGATCCAGTGCCAGTTGACCCACTGGGTGAGCATCCCGCCCGCCAGCAGGCCGATCGAGCCGCCGCCGGCGATGACGAAAGTGAACACGCTCATCGCGCGAGCGCGCTCCGCCGGCTCCTGAAAGCCGGTGACGATGATCGCCAGGATCACCCCGGCGGACAGCGAGCCGCCCAGGCCCTGGAGGAAACGGGTGACGATGAGCTCGGCCGCGCCGTGCGACAGGCCGCTCGCCACCGACGCGACGGTGAACAGCGCCACTCCGGCCACGAACACCTTCTTGCGTCCGACCAGGTCGCCGACGCGGCCGGCAACCAGAAGGAAGCTTCCATACGCGACCAGGTAGGCGTTCACCACCCATGTCAGCTCAGCCTGGCTGAAGGCAAGGTCACGCTGGATCGAGGGCAGCGCGACGTTGACGATGGTCGAGTCGAGCATGATCATCAGCTGCCCGAAGCAGACGACGACCAGGGCGATCCACCTTCGAAGATTCGAATTCATGAGCACCTCCATGCGAACGAACACCAATCCGGGATGATCACTATAACGGGATCATTAGGATCTTTATTGCATGGATTATTGAGAAGGCGGGAATAATGACTCCGCGGTGCTAGGATCCATAGACGTGAAGAGGCAGGGCTCGGAGCCGGGGCTCATCTCCCTGATGACCCAGTTTTCCAAGGCCCTCCACCGCCGGAGCTCCGAGGAGCTGCTCGGCATGAGGCTGAAGGGCTACATGGCGCTGACCTACGTCCGGGACCACGAGAACGTCACCCAGCAGGAGCTGGAAGCCGCCCTCATGGTCGACGCCAACGCCGTCGTGATCCTTCTCAACGAGCTGGAGGCGGCGGGCCACTCAGTCAGGCGGCGGGATCCTGAGGACCGCCGGCGCCACCTCGTCGAGCTGACCTCCGCCGGCCGCCGTGCCCTGGAGCGCGCGGACAAAGCGCGGGAGGGGCTGGAAGACGAGGTCCTGGCCGGCCTGACCACCGAGGAGCGCGCGACCCTGCGCAGGCTCGTGCAGCGCGTCGTCGACGGGATGCTTCAGCCGGCCGAGCCCAGGGTCTGAGCGGGCTCGTTTCTCAGTCGTCGCTCGCGGCGTAGGCCTGGGTCGCGAAGTCTGTGAAGACCGGCGGCGGCTTCGGTGAATCCCAGAGCTTGTTCGTCAAAAGGATCGTGATCATCTCCTCGCGCGGATCCGAGTCCCACGCGCTGCCAAGTCCTCCGTTCCAGCCGTAGCTGCCCACCGACTGAAGCTGGGTTCGCCCGGTCACGACGTAGAGGCAGAAACCCCAGCCATGATCCGCGAAGAAGTCAGGTCCAAGGCCGGATTGCGCCTTCTGCTCCGCCGTCAGCTGGTCGGTGGTCATGAGCTCGACTGAGGGCCGCGACAGGATCCGTTCCTTGCCGTGGCGGCCGAGGTTCATCAGCATGGCGGCAAAGGCGAGATAGTCGTCGACCGTGGAGACGAGCCCGGCCGCGCCGTTGGGAAACGCGGGTGATCGGGTCCAGTCGCTGCCTTCGGACGGGTCGAAGACGTCGATGGCGCCGGTAACCGGGTTCCGCTGGTAAGCCGTCGTCAGCCGGTCGACGCTCGAGGGCGGTACGACGAAACCCGTGTCGTCCATGCCGAGCGGCTCGAACAGCCTCTGTTTCAGGAATGCGTCGAAAGTCCGGCCTGAGGCGCGCGCGATCAGGACGCCCAGCACCTCGGCGCCCACGTTGTACAGCCAGCGTTCGCCGGGCTGGTACAGGAGCGGGAGGGTACCGAGCCTGCGCATGTACTCGTCAGGCGCCGGCTTGTCGGACGGACGCGGCGGACCGGCGCCAAGGCCGAGCCGGGCGGTCGCTTCGTGGATCGGAAATGGCCTGTCGCTGAAGAGGTAGCCATAACCGAGCGTGAAGGTCAGCAGGTCGCGCACCGTGATCGGCCGGTTTGCCGGAACGGTCTCCTCGAGAGGCCCGTCGACCGCTTTCAGCACACGCCGCTCAGCGAGCTCCGGAAGCAGCCGGTCCACCGGCTCGTCGAGCCGAACCAGGCCGTCCTCGACCAGGATCATCGTCGCGGCCGCGGTGACCGGCTTGGTCATCGAGGCGATGCGAAACAGCGAGTCGCGCTTGATATGGCGGCCGCCCGCGGTCTGGACTCCGATCGCTTCGACGTGCACCTCGCCGCGCCGGCTGACCAGTCCGACCAGGCCTGGCACGTCCCCGCGCTCGACGTGGCCGGCCACGACGTCATGCATGCGACGCAGCCGCTGCGTCGAGAAATTGGCCGGCGTTAGCTGAGGCGCTCCAGGATCATCGCCATACCCTAAGCCCCACGCCAGGGGCGCGTCGGTGTCAGTTCAGCGTCTCCGGACCAGATCCAGAGCCGCGTCGTTCCAGGAGACCCACTCCGGCCGCGGGCGACCTTCCTGGCTCCGTTACCAACCGGCGCGAAGCGCGGTCTTATAGGCGATGGTGATCGCGGAGCGGGCGCACGTCCCCGCCGACGAGCGCGCCAAGTTCGAAGCGGATTTCCGCGATGTGAGCCGCTCGGCGTTCCTGCTGGCGCGCCAGCTCGGACGCGATACCGACGCAGCCGCCGACGTGGTCCAGGAAGCCGCTTTGCGCGCGTGGACGTACCGCCGCACGCGGACGGGCGAGTTTCGACCGTGGTTTCTCGCCATCGTCTACCGCGCGGCCCGCGGACGGATCCGCGACTGGGTCCCGCTTCCCGCAGCGTGGGACGCGGCGGCGCCCGATCCCATCACGACGGCTATAGATCCGGAGCTCCTGCAGGCGCTGCGCGCGCTTCCGCCGCGGCAGCGCGCGGCGATGTGGCTGCGCTACTGCGAGGACATGAGCACAAGCGACGTGGCCCGAATCATCCGCTGCACGGAGCCGGCGGCGAAACAGCTTCTGATGCGCGCACGCGAAGCGCTGCGCGGCAGGCTCGAACAGGAGGGAACATGAGGAACGCGATATCGGTCGAAGAAGTCGAGACACGGCTGCGCGCCCTGGCCCGCACGGCGACGTTGACCGCCGCCGATGCGCGTGCCCTTCACGAGATCTCAAGCGCCGAGCCGCCCACGCGCCGGCGCAGGAGCACCCAAACGCGGGTCGCGGTCGCCTCGAGCGTGGTCGCCGCGACAGTCCTCGCGGTCCTCCTCGTCAACATCGGCGCGGCGTATATCGCGCCTCGCTACGGGCAGGCGCTTGCCGATGCGCCGGGCATAGGACCGATCTCGGGCCGGATGCTTCGCGCCGTCGGCCTCGGCGGAGGCGACGTAACGGTGTTCGGCGACGCGGCGACGTCGTCCGGCCACACTCTCAGGCTCGAGGGCGGGTTCGCCGACGGGCTGCGCATGGTGCTGTTCGTCTCGATCGACGGCAAGGGCCTCGACGGCGATCCGAAGGGCTACGGCATGAACGTGGGCGACTGGGGCCTGTCCTACGACGACTTCACGCTCACCGACCAGTTCGGCCACGTGTACTCACCGATCCTGGTCGGGGGCTCGAACGTCGTCCAGTTCGCGCCGCTGGTCTGGCCTGCGTCGGAGGTTGGCGCGCGCCTGACGTTCCACGAGAGGGGGATCGTTCCCCAGTGGGAGAAGGCGCCCTGGAAGACTCTCGCTGGCGACTGGACGCTGCATGCCACGCTGGTGTCCGGCCAGGCCCACGTGCTTCCTCTCCCCGCGCCTGTGCGCACCGAGAACGCGACCTACACCTTCACGGGAATCACCGCCGCGGGCAGGACGCTCATCGTGGACGTGAAGATCACCGGTCCGGTGACAAGCGAACCCCCGCCCACCGACCCCCACGCCGGCCAGGAGGTTTTCCGGCCCGCTGTCTACGACGCGGCCGGCCACGAGATGCAGCTCGAGGAGTTCGGAGTTGGATGGCCGGGGCAGGTCGGCAACGCGATGAGCGGAGATCTGACCGCATTCATCACCGGGTCCGGGCACTACCGAATCGTTATCGCCGGCCAGGACCGCTGGATCACCGTGCCGTAGGTCCCCGAAACCCCGCGCCGGAAAAGCGCCTAGCTCAGCCTCTCCAGGATCAATCGCCATGCACTGAGCCCCGCGAAATCCGAGACTTCGCCGTGATTTCGCGGGGACGCCACGCTCGTGCGCGTCGCTCTCAGTTGAGCCTCTCCAGGATCATCGCCATGCCCTGGCCGCCGCCGACGCACATCGTCTCCAGGCCGAAGGTCTTGTCCTTTTCGCGCAGCCCGTTGAGCAGTGTGCAGAGGATGCGGGCGCCCGTCATGCCGAAGGGGTGGCCCAGGGCGATGGCCCCGCCGTGCGGGTTGAGCTTGTCACTGAAGGGGTCGACGCCGATCCCGCGGGCCGAAGGGATGACCTGCGCCGCGAACGCCTCGTTGATCTCGACGATGTCGATGTCGTCGATCGTCATCCCGGCGCGCTTGAGGGCCTGCTTCGAGGCGTCGATCGGGCCCAGGCCCATGAACTCCGGCTCGAGCGCCGAAAGGCCGGTGGAGACCACGCGTGCGATCGGCTTGAGGCCGAGCTCCTTGGCCTTGCGGGCCGACATCACGACCACCGCGGCGGCTCCGTCGTTGAGCGGGCAGGCGTTGCCCGCGGTCACCGTGCCGCCTTCGCGGAACGCCGGCTGCAGCGTCGCCAGGACTTCCATCGTCGTGCCCGGCCGAGGGCCGTCGTCCTTGCCGAACGTCTGACCGTTGGGGAGCGGCACCGGGATGATCTCGCGGTCGAAGAAGCCGTCCTCGCGTGCCTTGACGGCTGCGGCCTGGCTCTTCACGGCGTAGCGGTCCTGCTCCTCGCGGCTGATCTTCTCGCGCTGGGCGACGTTCTCCGCCGTATTGCCCATCGCGATGTAGACGTCGGGGTATTCGTCGGTGTTGCCGGGCACCAGCTTCGAGTTGTAGGTGTCGGGTGCGTCCGGGTAGCCGCTTCCGTAGCGGCTGACGCACTCGACGCCGACCGACAGGAACACGTCGCCTTCGCCGGCCTCGATGGCGTGGGCGGCGATCCGGGTCGTCATCAAGGAGGACGAGCAGTACCGGTTGACGGTCACTCCGGGCACGTCGATGCGGGAGAGGATCGAGACGACGCGGCCGATGTTGTGGCCCTGCTCGCCGCCCGGTAGGCCGCACCCGCAGATCAGGTCTTCGATCTGGCTGTGGTCGAGCTCGGGGACCTTGTCCAGCACCTTGGTGACCACGTGCGCCGCCAGGTCGTCCGGCCGCACGTCGACGAGGGATCCCTTGCGCGCCCGCCCGATCGGCGAGCGCCCGTACGCCACGATCACAGCTTCAGTCATGGGACGGTTATACGCGATCCGAGGAAGTGGCCTCAGCCACGGCGCTCGGACAGGGCGAAGAGGCAGAGCCCGGCGAACAGCAGCGAGACCCCGGCGAGCGCGACGGCGCCGCTGATGTTCATCCACCCTTCGAGCAGCATCAGCGCGAACAGAAGGGGGAGCCACAGCAGGCCCGCCACCTCGCGCCTGCCCACCGCGCGGTGCCTCTTCGCTTCGAGCAGCAGCTCGCGCGGGAGCCGCTCGTCGGCGTCGAGGGGGTGGAAGATCGAGTACATGCTCCTTCGCTCCAGGCTGCGAAGGTCGCTCTCGCGCACTGTCTTCATGGGTCCAACCCAAGTCTGCCACCGGGAACGCGGCGGTGCGCGGTTGGATTACGAGCGGACGAGCAGCGCCTCGCGCGTGAAGAGTCTCAGGGCGGCGTACCAGCAGAGCCCGCCGGCGAGGATGAGGCTGGCCGAGGTCAGCGCTATCGCCTGCCACTGGGCGGTGTTGTGGACGATGACGTCGCGCAGCACCAGGACCGCGTTGAGGATCGGGATCAGGTAGTAGGCGAGGCTCGGGTTGAAGTCCGGTATGAACAGCACGATCGCCGCGGGGAAGATCGTGATGAAGTACAGGGGAGTCGCGTAGGCCTGGCCTTGCCGGAAGTTGCGCGCGAGCGTACCCAGCGCGACGGTGAGCGAGCTGAAGGTACCGGCGAGCAGGATCGCGAGCCAAACCATGATGAGCGTCGCCTGGGCATTGAGCCCGACGTGCAGGGAGCTGCCGGGCGTTCCGGTGAATGAGATCTGGGTCAGGGCGATGAGCATCGAGCCGATCGCCACGACGGCGGAGGCAAGGCTGATGGCGCTCACCGCGAGGATCTTGCCCACGAGCACGTGGCTGCGCGGCGCGGGTGTGAGCAGCAGGCTCTCGAGCGTCTTGCGCTCGCGCTCGCCGGCAGAGCAGTCCAGGGCCGCGGACAGACCGCCGGTGAGGGTCATCGTGATGAGGATGTAAGGCAGGAAAAAGCTCAGGAAGGAGTCGCCGGCCGCCTGCACCGGCGAGCTCAACGGGTGCACGCGCACGGGGACCGGGTTGAGGATGCCGGGGTCGACCCCATGCTCCTGGAGGGACGCCGCGATCTTCGCGGCGTCGTACTTGCCCAGGATCGTCTGCAGGCGCGTGTCGGCGATCTGAGCGCTCTGGCGTGTCGGGTCGTAGTACTCGTCGATCTGCGAGGCGCTGAAGACAAGGCCGAGGTCGACCTGCTGCCTTGCCGCGGCCGGCGGGTCCGCCACGAGCTCGAGCTTGAGTCCAGTTGCCGAGAACAGGACGTCAAGCCCGGCTGGGATCGTGCCTGAGTAACCCACCGTGTAGACCTGGGCCGCCGTCTTGGTGGCCACCTGCGAGATGACGAACAGGACGAGCGGCGTCGCGAGCGCGGCAAGGACGATCGCGGTCAGCGTGCGCCGGTCGCGCAGGATCTCGCGAATCTCCTTACGGAACACGATCGCGATCGAGCTCATCGCGCCGCGCCGACCAGCTCGAGGAACGCGTCCTCCAGGTCGCGGCGCGTACCCCGGACCTCCGCTGTCGTCCCGCTTGCGACGACCCCGCCCTGGTGCAGGATGCTCACCCGGTCGCACAAACGCTCTGCGTCGTGCAGGACGTGCGTCGAGAAGATCACGCACTTGCCGCGCTCCCTCGATTCCACCATGAATTCGCGAATCTCGCGCGAGGCGAGCACGTCGAGGTTGGAGGTCGGCTCGTCGAACATGAGGACAGGCGGGTCGTGGACGATCGCGCGCGCGATCGCGACCTTCTGCTTCTGCCCCGAGGACAGGCTCTCGGCGCGCTGGTCCGCGAACGTGGCCATGTCGAGCCTTTCGACCACCGCGTCGACCCGTCGCCGGAGATCGCCGCCGGCGACGCCTGTCAGCTCCGCGAAATACGTGATGTTCTCTCGAGCGGTCAGCCGCGGGTAAACCCCGATCTCCGCCGTGACAACCCCCACGCGCCGGCGCACCTCGGCCGCCTCCGCCCGCGTCTCGAACCCGAGCACCTCGACGCTGCCCGCGTCCGGCGTGAGCAGCGTGCAGACGACACGCAGGGTCGTCGTCTTGCCTGCCCCGTTGGGACCGAGAAGGCCATAGATCTCACCGGATCGTGCCTCGAGCGACACGCCTCGGAGGACGTGGGTCTTGCCGAGGGTCTTCTCCAGGCGGTCGACCTTGACCGCCGCCTGGCTCACCTGGCTTTGGGCGCGGACCTGGTCGCGGTTTTGGCCGCTTTCGCGGCCGGCTTGGCGGCCGGCTTGGCCTTGGAGGAGGCGGCGGCGGTGGAGGTCTTCTTCGCCGGTGCCGGTTTGCGTGCGGGAGGTTCCTTGCCGGCGGCGGCCGCCCTGGCGGCGGGGGCCGGCTCGGCCGGGGCCTTGGTCTTCGTCGTGGCGGGCCGGGCTACCGGCGCGGCGGTCTCGGCCGCGGCCGCGGCCGGTGCCTCGGACGCCAGGCCCATGGAGCTGGAGAGCGTGCGGTGGCAGCTCTCGCACGTCACGATCGTCCGAACCAGGGCGCCGAGCTGCCGCTCTTCGCTCCGCAGGTTTCGGGGGCGACCGCAGAACGAGCAGAAGCCGACCTCGGTCGTCACCTTCGTCTGCCCGGGTCTCTTGTTCATCGACGCCACAGGTTACCGGTTGAAGCTATGCTTACGCGGGATTCCTTTAAGTCCGAACCGGTGAGTTCGGGAAGGAGGTTTTTTGATGGCCGTGACGTCGCGACTGCGACACGTCATCGAATCTCAGCAGTTCTCCCGCTCTCTCCTCGAAGATCTCTTTGCGCGCGCGGAGGAGATAAAGCGCGAGCCCCACCGCTTCATGGGCCGTCTCAACGGCCAGGTGATGGCGGCGCTCTTCTACGAGCCTTCGACCCGCACCCGCCTGTCGTTCGAGGCCGCGATGCTGCGGCTCGGCGGCCAGACCATGGGCACGGACAACGCGCGGGAGTTCTCGTCGGCGGCGAAGGGCGAGACGCTCGAGGACACCATTCGCATCGTCAGCGGCTACGCCGACGTGATCGTGCTGCGCCACAACGAGGACGGCGCCGCCAGGCGCGCCGCCTCGGTGAGCACGGTGCCCGTCATCAACGCCGGTGACGGCAAGGGCCAGCACCCCACGCAGGCACTGTTGGACCTGTACACGATCCGCGACGAGCTCGGTCGGATCGATGGCGTTCGCGTGGCGATGGTCGGCGACCTTGCCAACGGCCGCACCGTGCGCTCGCTGACGTACCTGCTCAGCAAGTTCCGAGAGATCGAGATCTGGTTCGTCGCGCCGCCCGCGGTCGCGATGCGGGACGACATCAAGCAGCACCTCGACGAGCACCGCATCCCCTGGGTCGAGACCCAAGACCTCAATGCGGTCCTGCCCCAGGTCGACGTGGTGTACCAGACGCGAATACAGAAGGAGCGCTTCGACAGCCCAGAGGCCTACAACGCGGTCAAGGGCGTCTACCGGATCGACAAGGACTCGATGGCCCGCATGCGGAAGTACGCGATCCTCATGCACCCGCTGCCGCGAGTCGACGAGATCGCGCCGGAAGTCGACGACGATCCCCGCAGCGCGTATTTCAGGCAGGCGCGGAACGGCCTGCACATCCGCATGGCCCTCCTGGACCGCTTGCTCTCATGAGCATCGCGGAGGGCCGCCTCAAGGCCACGGTGATGGACGCGGACCAGATCCGCCGTTCGCTTTCGCGGATCGCGCACGAGATAGTCGAGCGCAACCGGGGCACCGAGGACGTCGTGCTCGTCGGTGTCGTCAGCAAGGGCGACGTGCTGGCGCGCCGGCTCGCCGCGATCCTGTCCGGCATGGAGCGCAGCACGGTGCCCTTTGGACGGCTCGACGTCTCGCGGCATCGCGACGATCGACATCTTCGGGAGCCCTCGCACGCCGCGGAGTCCGACATGCCCTCGGTCGACGGCAAGGTCGTCGTGCTCGTCGACGACGTCATCCACCGCGGCCGCACCGCTCGCGCCGCGATGGACGCGCTCATGGACTTCGGCCGCCCGCGAGCGATCCAGCTCGCGGTGCTGGTCGATCGCGGCCACCGCGAGCTGCCCATCCGTCCCGACTACGTAGGTAAGAACGTCCCGACGTCCGACGCGGAGCGGATCGAGGTTCTCGTCGCGGAAGACGAGGGCGTCGACCAGGCGGTGATCGTTGCCGGATAGAAGGCCGCACGCGGCGCTCGTTTTCGAAGACGGCAGGGCGTTCGTCGGCGCGTCGCTGGGCGCCGACGTCGTCGGTGAGGGCGAAGTCGTGTTCAACACCGCCATGACGGGGTACCAGGAGGTTCTGACCGATCCCTCGTACGCCGGCCAGATGGTGTGCATGACATACCCGATGCAGGGAAACTACGGAGTCCGGGAGGCCGACGCCGAGTCGGCGCGTCCGTGGGCTCGGGCGCTGGTCGTACGGTGGGCGTGCCCTGCTCCGAGCCACCACTCGAGCGAGGCATCGCTCGACGAGTACCTGCGCCGATGGAACGTCCCGGCCATCACCGAGATCGACACCCGCGCGCTCACCCGTCACCTGCGCACCAACGGCACGATGCGCGCCGTGCTCACTCACGAAAGCTCCCTGCCGGGCGCGGCGCGCCTGTCGGAGCTCGCCGCGGCGGCCCGCCGCGTCACGCCCCTGGTCGAGCAGGACCTGGTCGCGCAGACCTCCCGCACGCGGCGGGAGGAATGGGTCGAGCCGCTGCCGCCGGAGCTGCGCGCGCGAGCTCACGCGGATGGCGAAGGGCTCGTCGTCGCGGTCGTCGACTACGGCGTGAAGGCCAACATCCTCCGCTCGCTGCGCGAGCGCGGCTGCCGTGTCGTCGTGCTGCCCCACACCGCCACCTGGGAGGACGTGCGGGCGACGGGCGCGGACGGCCTCGTGCTCTCCAACGGCCCGGGCGACCCGTCCGTCCTAGACGGCCCGGTCGAGCTGGCGCGCCAGGCGCTGGGCCGGATTCCGCTGTTCGGCATCTGCCTCGGGCACCAGGTCATCGGCCGCGCCGCGGGCGCGACGACCTCACGACTGCCGTTCGGCCACCACGGCGCGAATCACCCGGTCAAGGACTTCGACACCGGGCGCGTCCACATCACGAGCCAGAACCACGAGTTCCAGGTGGACGCCGCGTCGATCCCGAGCGGCGACTTCTACGTGTCCCAGCGCAACCTGAACGACGGCTCGGTGGAAGGCCTCGGCCACCGCACCCTGCCGGTGTTCAGCGTCCAGTACCACCCCGAAGGATGCCCCGGCCCCCAGGACAACCAGCACCTTTACGACCGCTTCGTGGAGATGGCGCGAAGCGGGTCGCCGGTCGCCCGTGCGGTGGCGGGCATGACGGAGCCGGAGAAGCCGCGCAAGGTTCTCATCCTCGGGTCAGGACCGATCGTCATCGGCCAGGCGGCGGAGTTCGACTATGCCGGCACGCAGGCCTGCAAGGCGCTGCGTGAAGAGGGAATCGAGACCGTCCTGGTCAACTCGAACCCCGCGACGATCATGACGGACGAGAACGTCGCCGACCGCGTGTACCTCGAGCCGCTGACCGTCGACGCCGTGGAGCGGATCATCGCCCGCGAGAAGCCCGACGCGCTCCTGCCGACGCTGGGCGGCCAGACCGCGCTCAACCTCGCCACCGACCTCGCGGCTGCCGGCGTGCTCGAAAGGCACCACGTGCGGCTGCTCGGCGCCAGCATCGAGACCATTCGCAAGGCGGAGGACCGCCAGGCCTTCAAGGACATGCTCGCGCAGATCGGCGAGCCAGTTCCCCTGTCGAGCGTGTGCGAATCGATGGAGGAGGTGCGGGACTTCGCGCGGGCCAACGGCCTGCCGCTGGTCATCCGGCCGGCCTACACGCTGGGCGGCACGGGTGGCGGATTCGTGAGCGCCCTCGAGGACCTCGAGCGGATCGCGGCCCGCGGGCTCGCCGCCTCGCCGATCCACCAGGTGCTCGTCGAGCGCTCCCTGTGGGGCTGGAAGGAGCTCGAGTACGAGGTCATGCGGGACGCCTCGGACACGTGCATCACGGTGTGCAACATGGAAAACCTGGACCCGATGGGCGTGCACACGGGGGACTCGATCGTCGTCGCGCCATCGCAGACGCTTTCCGATCGCGACCACCAGATGCTGAGGTCGGCGGCGATCCGCATCATCCGAGCCCTCGGCATCGAGGGCGGCTGCAACATCCAGTTCGCGCTCGACCCGAAGAGCTCGACCTATTACGTGATCGAGGTCAATCCACGTGTGAGCCGGTCCTCCGCCCTTGCCTCGAAGGCGACCGGCTATCCCATCGCGCGTGTCGCGGCCAAGGTCGCGGTGGGCAGGAGGCTCGAGGAGATCCGCAACGAGATCACGGGCCGCACCTTTGCGGCATTCGAGCCCGCGCTCGACTACTGCGTGGTCAAGATTCCACGCTGGCCGTTCGACAAGTTCCCCGCGGGCGATCGGCGGCTCGGCACGCAGATGGCCTCGACGGGCGAGGTCATGGCCATCGAGCGGACCTTCGAGGCGGCGCTGACCAAGGCCCTGCGGTCCGTGGAGCAGAAGCAGCCCGCGCAGTGGGAGCTCGGCCCCGAGACCATCGACCAGCCCAACGACCGACGGCTCTTCGCCCTGCTCCACGCCCTTCGCAACGGCGCCGACGCTTCCTCGCTGTCCGAGCGAAGCGGGGTGGATCGCTGGTTCATCGACCGGCTCGCGACGATCGTACGGCTCGAAACCGAAGGTGACGTGCGCCAGCTGCGGCGCGCCGGGTTCTCCGACCAGATGATCATCGCGCTTCGCGGCGAGACGGTCGAGCCCGCCGAGCCCACGTACAAGATCGTCGACACCTGCGCGGGGGAGTTCGAGGCGGCGACGCCCTACTTCTACTCGTGCTGGGAGGACGAGAGCGAAGCGACCGTGGATCCCGCCGCCGGAAAGACGGTCATGGTCGTCGGCTCCGGTCCGATCCGCATCGGCCAGGGAATCGAGTTCGACTACTGCTCGGTCCACTCGGCGTGGTCGCTGCGCGAGGCCGGCGTGCGCGCCGTGCTCGTCAACTCCAACCCCGAGACGGTGTCGACCGACTTCGACACCTCCGATCGACTCTACTTCGAGCCGCTCGACCTCGACGGCGCGCTGCATGTGGCGAGGGCGGAGCATGCTGACGGTGCGCTCGTCCAGTTCGGAGGCCAGACGGCGATCAACCTCGCCGACGCACTCGACCAGAACGGTGTGCCGATCCTGGGTTCGAGCGTCGAGGCCATCGACCTGGCCGAAGATCGCAGGGCGTTCGCCGCGGCGCTCGATGCGATCGGCGTGCCGCAGCCCATGGGCGGCACGACGACCACCGTCGACGAGGCCGTCGAGATCGCGGAGCGGGCAGGCTACCCGGTGCTCGTGCGCCCCTCGTACGTGCTCGGCGGGCGCGCGATGGAGATCGTGCGCAACCGTGACGAGCTGCGCCGCTACATGGTGTGGGCGATCGGCGCGATGCCACGCGGCCAGGTGCTCGTCGACAAATACCTGCAGGGAATGGAGGTTGAGGTCGACGCGATCTCCGACGGCGAGACGGTCGTGATCCCCGGCGTCATGCAGCACGTCGAGCGCGCCGGCGTGCACTCCGGCGACTCGTACGCCGTCTATCCGGCACAGGGGCTGGAGCAGCGCGAGATTGACGACATCGTCGACTACACCGTGCGCGTCGCGCGCCATCTCCGGCTGCGCGGGCTCGTCAACGTCCAGTACGTCGTGCACCGCGGCCACGTTTACGTGCTCGAGGTGAACCCGCGCGCCTCCCGCACCGTGCCCTTTCTCTCCAAGGTCACGGGCGTGCCGATGGTGAATCTCGCGACGCATGTGATGCTGGGCGAGAAGCTCGACGCGATGGGCTGGAAGACTGGCCTGGTCCCGCCGCGCGAGCTCGTCGCGGTCAAAGCCCCAGTCTTCTCGATGAACAAGCTGCCCGCGGTCGACTCCTACCTCGGCCCCGAGATGAAGTCGACCGGCGAGGCCATCGGCGTGGCGCGTACCCTCAACGAGGCGCTGCGCAAGGCATTCGCGGCCTCCGGCATGCAGGTCGAGCGCGGCTCGGCGGCGCTGCTCACCATCGCCGACGTGGACAAGCCCGAGCTGTTCCCGATCGTCTCGAGGCTGGTCGAGCTTGGGTGCACGCTGGTCGCGACCGACGGCACGGCTCGCGCCCTGCGCCAGGCGGGATTCTCGCCGCGCGTGGTCGCGAAGATCGGCGAGGAGGGGCCGACCGTCCTCGACGTGATCGTGCGAGGCGAGGTGAAGCTCGTCATCAACACGATGTCGAACATCTACAGCGAGCCGGGGGAGGCGGGTGGCCCGGTGTTCAAGGACGGCTTCGAGATCCGGCGCGCTGCGGTGGAGCGCCGCATCCCCTGCCTGACCTCGCTCGACACCGCGACCGCTCTCCTCGAGTCGGCCGTCGCGGCGGGTGACGAGATGGAGGTGCGCACGATCACCGAATGGAGAGAGGGTGTTCCTGCTTGACGCTCCCATAACGGGAAGACGTCAGGTCGCCGCGGAGATGTTCGTCATCTCGATGCGCGCGCCGGAGATCGCGGCCTCGGTCCGCGCCGGACAGTTCGTCAACCTGGGTTGGGCGCCGGGTCCGCTCCTGCGCCGTCCGTTCTCCGTCTACCGGGTGGCGGGGGAGGACGTGGAGATTGTGCTCAAAGCGGTCGGCGCCGGCACCGCGCAGCTGCTCGCGATGGAAGCGGGTGACCGCGTCAGCTGCCTCGGTCCGCTCGGCCACGGCTTCGCGCTGAGCCCCGGGCCGAAGACGGCCGTGCTCGTCAGCGGCGGGCTCGGCGTCGCCCCGATGCCCCTCGCGGCCGCCGAGGCCCGGGCGCTGGGCATGCACGTCACGTGGGTACATGGCGCGCGCAGCGCTGAGGAGCTGTGCCACGAGTCCGACGGCGACGAGGTGGTCTTCGCGACGGACGACGGGTCCCGTGGCGTCAGGGGCACGGCGGTGGCCGCCGCGCCCGATGCGGACGTGGTGCTGGCGTGCGGTCCCAACCGGATGCTCGCCGCGGTGAGCGAACGATGGCCGGACGCCAGGGTCGCGGTCGAGACCTACATGGGCTGCGGCACGGGCGTCTGCCTGGGCTGCGCGGTGCCGCTGAGCCGCGGCGGCTATGACCGCGCGTGCAAAGAGGGACCGGTGTACCGCGCGGCGGACGTCGACTGGCGGCTGCTCCCCTCGCACCTCGCGTACGCGACGTCGCCGTGAACGCGGACATGTCCGTGACGATCGGGGCATCGACCCTTCGCGGGCCGGTGCTCGCCGCCTCCGGCACCTTTGGTTACGGGACAGAGGTACCGCTGCTCGAACGCCGCGCCCTGGGCGGCATGGTGTCCAAGGGCATCTTCCTGCGGCCTCGCGCCGGCACGCCGCCGCCCCGGATCGCCGAGACTCCGAGCGGGATGCTCAACGCCATCGGACTGCAGGGCCCCGGCGTCGAGGCGCTCATACGCGACTACGCGCCACAGTGGGCGACCTGGGACTTCCCCGTCTTCGTCAACATCAACGGCGAGTCGGCCGCGGAGTATGGCGAGCTGGCGGCGCGGCTCGACGGCGTGCCCGGCGTGGCGGGGTTCGAGATCAACATCTCCTGCCCGAACGTCGAGCAGGGAGGGCTTTACTTCGGCAACGACCCTCACGCGGCGGCGGCCGTGACGGAGGCGGTGCGCCGGCGCACGAATCTGCCGGTCTGGGTGAAGCTCACGCCGATGGTGTCCGACATCGGCGTCATCGCTCGCGCGGTCGAGTCCGCGGGCGCCGACGCGCTGTGCGCCATCAACACGTACGTCGGCATGTCGATCGACCTGAACACGTACCGGCCTCGCCTGAGCTTCCGCACCGGCGGTCTCTCAGGACCGGCCATCAGGCCGCTGGCGGTCCACCTCGCGCACCAGGCCGCGCGCGCCGTGCGCATCCCCGTCGTCGGAGTCGGAGGCATCGCCCGGACCGAGGACGCGCTCGAGTTTCTCGTCGCGGGCTGCACGGCCGTCCAGGTGGGCACCGCCACGTTCGGCAATCCACGGGCGATCGCGGAGGTGCACGACGGCATCGCCGCTTTCCTCGACGAGAAGGGATTCGCGTCCCTGGCCGAGCTCCCTCGTTACCTGCCCCGGGACTGAACGAGCGCCCGGGAATACGCGGTCGCCGGGGAGACGCGCCGGCGTGTTCGAATCGGCGAGGCGTCACAATCGGTCGTCGAGATGGCCGCCGAGATCCCGCCGCAGCGCAAGGACTCGGAGGTGATCCAGATCCTTGCGACAGAGCACTGGAGCCTGCTGGCGACGCGCTCTCTGACCTACACCGAGTCCCTCGGCCGGGTGAACATGTTCCTCGGCATCCTGTCCGGAGCCGTGATCGCGCTGGCGCTCGTCGCACAGGCGGATCGTTTCGGAACCACGTTCATCGCGGTGGCGATCTTCATGCTCACCGTCGTCTTCTTCGTCGGGATCGCCACGGTCCGACGCCTGAACATGCTCAACCGCGATGACTACAAGTGGGTCGTCGGGATGAACAGGCTCCGGCATGCGTATCTCGAGCTGCATCCGGAGCTCGAGCCGAACTTCGTGACGAGCCCTTACGACGACCTGGCGGGCGCGATGAGGACGCTCGGCCTCGACCCCGTCAGCGCGCCCACCCTCGGGTCGGTCTTCCACGGGTTCGTGACCCTGCCTGGAATGGTGTCGGTGATCGTGGCTTCAGTCGGCGCCTCGATCGCGGGCCTGGCGGCGATCGGCTTCAGCGCCCCATCGTTTCTGGTTCTGCTCGTGGGCGCCCTGGCCTTCGTCACGGCCTTGGCCGTGATGTTCATGTCGGGCCGTCGGGCTTTTCGCACCAACGGTTCCAGCGCCGAGGTCAGGTTCCCATCACCCCGGCCTTAGCCGGCAAGAAGCGGCCCTCCAGCCGTCAGAATCGGTGTTCCAGATGCTGGAGGTCGAGGGTCTCGCGAAGCGTTACGGCGATGTTCTCGCGCTTCGCGATCTGACCGTCACCGTCCAGGAAGGCGCTTGCCTGATCCTTCTCGGCCGCAACGGCGCGGGCAAGACGACTGCGCTGCGGTGCATGGCGGGCGTGCTGGCGCCGACGTCCGGCACTGTCCGCGTCGATGGCCTCGACGCGGGCGAGGATCCAGACGTCGTCCGCGCGAGGGTCGGGTTGATGCCGGAGGTGCCCGGGCTTTACGAGCGGATGTCCGCGCGCGCGTATCTGGACTATTTCGGCGCGATCTACGACATCGCGGCGTCTGAACGCCGGCAAAGGATCGAGGACCTCCTGGAGCTGTTCGAGCTCACCGACGCCGGCGACCGCTGGCTCGGCACCTTCTCCAAGGGCATGCGGCAGAAGATCGCCCTGATCCGCGCGACGCTCCACCGGCCTCGCCTGATCCTGGCCGACGAGCCCACGTCCGCCCTCGACCCGGACAGCGCACGCCGGGCGTGGGTCTACCTGAAGGATCTGCAGAAGGACGGGTCCGCCCTGGTCATCTGCACGCACAGCATGGAGGAGGCGGAGCAGCTCGCCGGGGACATCGGCATCATGTCCGCCGGCCGGGCGCTCGCGGTGGGCAACCTTTCCGAGCTGCGCCGGCGATCCGGTCTCAAAACGCGGCAGGAGGTCCGCGAGCTGCCGACCCTGCAGGACATCTACCTCGCGATCGTGGGAAACCACCATGAGCTTGCCGAGACTAGATCGGCGTAAAGCCCTGCTGGTCGCGGTCCGAGATCTGCGGGACGCGGTCAGCGAGCTGCGCCTCATCGCGGCGATGGTCGCCCTGACCGTCGCTATACCGATCGGCTCCGCGGCGGGAGTCCGCGCGCTCGCCTACTTCGGAGGCGGCACCGCGGTCGTCAACCGCCTCTCCCTTGTGGGTGCGTTCTTCGTGGTGTTCATACCGGCGAGCTTCTCACTAGTGCTGGCCCTCGAGTCGTTCGTGGGCGAGCGCGAGCGCATGACGCTCGAGGTGCTGCTCTCGACTCCGTTGCGCGAGACGGAGATCTATGCCGGCAAGGTCATGGCGGTGCTTGCCGTGGCGCTGACGCTCTGCTACGGCGGCCTGATCGTCTACTGCCTCGTGGCGTTTCCGGGTCTTGGCTACTTTCCGCTCGCGATCCTGCTCGCGCTCGCCGTGTCGACGGTATGCCAGGTCGCGGCGATGGTCTCCGGCGCGGTGATCATCAGCCTCAACGCGCGGACCATGCGCGCGGCCAACGTCATGGCCTCGTTCATCATCCTGCCGATGTCGGTGGTCCTCCAGG
>Ga0070741_10004333_pt1 | contig 33253 bp, 29 predicted proteins | sample Coa_R1_4_FD_66440 | JGI IMG/M metagenome (GOLD analysis project Ga0070741, IMG submission 66440) | Surface soil microbial communities from Centralia Pennsylvania, which are recovering from an underground coalmine fire - Coalmine... | ecosystem: Environmental > Terrestrial > Soil > Unclassified ... | reverse complement strand
GAGCCCTCGGGCATGACGACGTGCAGCAGGGGATAGAAGCCGTCGTTGAAGAGGATCTGGGGATCGTTGACCATGATCAGGTAGATCCCGATGAACATCTTGAACATGCCTTCCGAGAGGTAGAAGTTGATCGGGCCGAGGGCCTGCGGATCGGTGCCCGACCAGTCGAAGAAGGCGTGGTCGCCCTCGCGCCAGATCGTCAGCTTCATCTTGAACGGGCCGTTGCCGAGGCCGTCGTCGTCGATCCAGTCCTCGAAGCTCTGCGGCTCCTCGGGGATCGCCACCTGGATCAGCGTGCGCATCGCCTCGTACGTCCGGTCGAGCAGCGCCTGCAGCGCGGCGAGGTAGGTCTCCTTGCCGAAGCGCTCGCAGAGCTCGATCACCCGCTTCTCGCCGGCGCGGCAGCCGGCGACGATCGCGAACAGGTCGGCGCGGTTCATCTCCGGCAGGCGGACGTTGTTGAAGATCAGCTTGAGCACGTCCTCCTGCGGCCGGCCGCGCTCGATGATCTTGATCGGCGGGATGATGATCCCCTCCTCGAAGATCGTCTTCGCGCCGGTCGGGAGCGAGCCGGGCAGCGGGCCGCCGGCGTCCATCTGGTGGCCGAACTGCGACGACCAGCCGACGAGCTCGTCCTCGTAGAAGATCGGGACGAGCACGAGCCAGTCGTTCGTGTGCGAGATCGACGCGGAGCACTTGAACGGGTCCGACGTGAGGATCACGTCGCCCGGGTACACGCCCCGGTCCCAGCCCTCCATCATCTCGTTGATGTAGGCCCCGAACTGGCCCACGACCATCCGGCCGCGCGGGTCGGTGATCATCGGGAACTCGTCGTGCTGCTCCCGGATCACGGGGCTCATCGCCGAGCGGAAGAGCACGGCGTCCATCTCGTACCGGGCGCTCTTCAGCGCGCCTTCGATGATGTCGAGCGTGACGGGGTCGACCTCGAGGTCGGGGATCTCCGCGATACGCAGCTCTTCGGTGACAGCCATCGCTCCTCGCTCAGTCGTCGGGGGTGATCAGCAGGTTGTAGTTCACGTCGACGGACGCACGGTGGCCGGGGAGGACGACCGTGGTCGAGTCGAACTCCGTGACGATCGCCGGCCCGTCGAGCGCCGCGCCGGGCTCGAGCTTCGCGCGGTCGTAGATCCGCGTCGCCCGCCGCTCGCCGTCGAACACGACCTCGTGCTCGTCGACGACCGCTCCGGAGGCGTCGGCGGAGCCGGCCTCGCCGACCGGCAGCTCCGGCTTCGGCACCGCCCCGTAGCCGACGGCGCGGAGGTTGACGATCTCGCACGCGGTTCCCGGCATGCGGAACCCGTAGAGCTGCTCGTGCAGGCCGTTGAACCGCTCCTCGAGGTCGACGAGGCCGCCCGAGCGGATCTCGTCCGGCTCGAGCGCGACCGGGATCTCGTAGCCCTGGCGGTGGTAGCGCATGTCCGCGCTGTAGGCGATCCGGCGGGCGTCGGCCGGGATCCCCTCGCCCTCGAGCCAGGCGGTCGCCCGCGAGCCGAGCCCGTCGAGGATCGCCGCGACGTCGGCGCCGTCGGCGTCGGCGAGCAGGCGGATGTAGGTCTGCGCGAACTCGTCGCGGAAGTCGGCGACCAGGTCGCCGATCGCACACAGCAGGCCGGGCGCGGGCGGGACGATCACCGGGAACGAGCCCATCAGCTTGGCGAGCGCGTTCGCGTGCAGCGGCCCGGCGCCGCCGTAGGCGACGAGGGCGAAGTCGCGCGGGTCGTGGCCGCGCTGCACGGAGACCAGCCGCAGCGCGCCGGCCATGTTCTCGTTGACGATCGCGAGGATGCCCTCGGCGGCCTGCTCGACCGAGTCGAGCCCCATCGCGTCGGCGACCTTCTGCACCGCCGCCCGGGCGGCGTCGGTGTCGAGCTGCATCTCGCCGCCGAGCAGCGACGGCGGCAGGTGGCCGAGGACGACGTTGGCGTCCGTGACGGTCGGCTCGGAGCCGCCCTTCCCGTACGCGGCCGGGCCGGGCTCGGCGCCGGCCGACTGCGGGCCCACGCGCAGCGCCTTCGTCAGCTCCGGGACGTGCGCGATCGATCCGCCCCCGGCGCCGACCGTGTGCACGTTCACCGACGGCACCTTGATGCGGAAGTGGCCGATCGCGGTCTCGCGGCCGATCGTCGGCTGGCCGTTCTGGCAGAGCGCGACGTCGGTCGACGTCCCGCCCATGTCGAACGCCAGGATGTCGTCGAAGCCCGCCTTGCGGGCGACGTAGAGCGCCCCGGCGACGCCGCCGGAGGGGCCGGAGAGCACGCCGTAGATCGGGTTGCGGGCGGCCTCGCGCGTCGTCATCAGCCCGGCGTCCGAGCGCAGGATGTTCACGTCCGCCTTCGCGCCGATCGCCCCGAGCTGCTCCTGCAGCCGGTTGACGTACGCGGCCACCTTCGGCCGCACGTACGAGTTCATGCAGGCGGTCAGCGCCCGCTCGTACTCCCGGAACTCGGGCAGCACCTCCGACGACAGCGTCACCGGGAAGCCCGGGTACAGGCGGTCGACGATCTCGCCGATCTGCCGCTCGTGGTCGCCGTTGACGTACGAGTTGATCAGCGCGACCGTGAGCGTCTCGACGCCCGACTCGACCAGGTCGCGGACGATGCCCTCGACCTGCTCGACGTCGACCGGGACGATCGTCTCGCCGCGCGCGTCCATCCGCTCGACCGCCTCGCGCGTGTCCGCGAGCGAGGCCGGCGGGTCGGGCTTGATCATGATGATCCAGCCCGCGAGCGGCCCCGGCGTCTGCGACCGGGCGAGGTGGAGGATCTGCTGGAAGCCGGAGGTCGTGATCAGCCCGACGCGGGCGCCCTTCGACTCGAGCACCGCGTTCGTCGCCACGGTCGTCCCGTGGAGGATGTTCCGGATGTCGGCGACCTCGATCCCCGCCTCCTCGCAGATGCGGCGGACGCCGGTGAGCACGCCCTCCGAGGGGTCCGCGGGCGTCGACGGGGTCTTCACCCGGTAGCGGCCGCCGCCGTCGCCGTTTCCGTCGCCGACCAGGAAGAGGTCGGTGAAGGTGCCGCCGACGTCCACGCCGAGCCTGTACGCCATCCTGCCCTCTCCTCTCAGCCGGCGACCGGCGCGAACGTGCCGGCGCGATAGACCTGTCCCGGGAGCTCCCGTCCGACCTCGCCCTCGAGCCATTCGGCCACGCCGATCAGCGCCTCGAGGTCGATGCCCGTCTCGATCCCCTCGCCGTGGAGCAGGTAGACGAGGTCCTCGGTGCAGATGTTGCCGGTCGCCCGCGGGGCGAACGGGCAGCCGCCGAGGCCGCCGACCGAGGCGTCGAGCACGGTCGCGCCCGCGTCGAGCGCGGCGTACGCGTTCGCGAAACCGGTGTTGCGGGTGTTGTGCAGGTGGACTCCGACCACGGGACCCAGCTTCGCAGCCTCCGAGACCAGGTGCTTGACCTGGCGCGGCACCCCGACGCCCACGGTGTCCGCGAGCACGATCTCGTCGGTTCCGGCGTCGGCCAGGTCCGACGCGTAGCCGAGGACCCGGTCCGGGTCGACCGCGCCCTCGAACGGGCAGCCGAACGCGACCCCGACCGTGACCGTCGCCCGGATGCCGTCGGCGTGCGCGCGCCCGACGATCGACGCCGCGGCGGCGAGCGACTCCTCCGGCGACGCGTTCTGGTTGCGCCGGTTGAACGTCTCGGTCGCCGCGAAGGCGACGTGCACCTCGTCGAGTCCGGTGGCGGCGAGCCGGTCGTAGCCGCGCTCGTTCAGGACGAGCCCGGCGTAGACGACGCCGTCCCGGCGCTCGATCCCGGCGACGACCTCCTCGGCGCCGGCCATCTGCGGCACCCGCGCGGGGTTGACGAAGCTGACCGCCTCGATCCGGGGGAGGCCGGCCCCGGCGAGCTTGTTGACCAGCTCGGCCCGGGTCTCCGGTTCGAGGTGCCTCTCCTCGTTCTGGAGCCCGTCGCGCGGGCCGACGTCGCAGATCGTGACCGCGCTCACAGCACGCCGTCCTGCTCGAGCTGCGCGAGCTCGTCGTCGGAGAGCCCGAGCAGGCCGCCGTAGACGTCCCGGTTGTGGCTCCCCTCCTCCCAGGTCGCCGACCAGCGCACCTCGCCGGGGGTCTCAGAGAACTTCGGGACGATCCCGGGGCCGATGTACGGCCCGAACTCGGGATCGACGTGCTCGACCAGCATGTCGCGAGCGCGGAACTGCTCGTCCTCGAAGATGTCGGCGATCGTGTAGATCGGGCCGCAGATCACGCCGGCGTCGTTCAGCACCCGGTCGATCTCGGCGGCCGTGTGCCGGCCCGCCCACTCGGCGACGATCCCCTCGAGCTCCTCCTGGTGCTCGCCGCGCGCGACGTGCGTCGCGAACTTCGGGTCGGCGGGCAGCTCGGGCCTGCCCATCGTCTCGCAGAGCCGGCCGAAGACCTTGTCCGCGTTCGCGGCGATCACCATCCACTTGCCGTCGCTGGACTTGAAGATGTTGGACGGCGCGACCCCCTTCAGACCGGTCCCGCCGGGGCCGCGCACGATCCCGAGCCGGTCGTACTCCGGAACCATGCTCTCGAGCAGGGCGAAGCAGGCCTCCATCAGCGACACGTCGACGACCTGGCCGCGCTGCCCACCGAGCGCGTCCCGGCGGTAGAGCGCGGCGAGGATGCCCTGCGCGGCGAACATGCCGGCCAGGGAGTCGCCGAGCGAGATGTGGATGCGCGGCGGCGGCTCGTCGGGGAAGCCGTTGATGTACCGGATCCCGCCCATCGCCTCCGACACCGACGCGAAACCGGCCCGCGGCGCGTACGGCCCGGTCTGGCCGTAGCCGGAGACGCGTGCGATCACGAGGCCGGGGTTCGCCTCCCACAGCCGCTCGGGCGCGAGGTTCCAGCGCTCGAGGGTGCCGGGCCGGAAGTTCTCGACGAGGACGTCGCTGTGCTCGACGAGCGACAGGAGCAGCTCCTGGCCCCGCTCCTCGCGCAGGTTGAGGGTGACGCACTTCTTGTTCCGGGACTGGACCGGCCACCACAGCGAGCGCCCCTCGTAGCGGGCGTGCCCCCAGTCGCGCAGTGGGTCGGGCTGCCCGGGCGGCTCGACCTTGATGATCTCCGCCCCCATGTCGCCGAGGAGGCGCCCGGTGAACGGCCCGGCGAGCAGCATCCCGAGCTCGACGACCCTGACCCCGGCGAGGGGGCCGGGGCCGTCCGTCCTGCGGGCCTTGCGCCCGGTCTCGGCGACGGTGTCGGTCACGCGCCCGCCTCCACGGGGGCGGGGGCCTCGCCCGACCGCAGCCGCGCGACGAGCAGGTCGCGGGCCTCGAACACGTGCTCCTTCATCACCAGCTCGGCGCGGTCCCCGTCCCCGGCCGCGAGCGCGTTGACGATCTGCCGGTGGTAGTGCGACGAGATCCGCTTCTGGTCGGGCGAGTACCAGATGTACGACTTGTAGACGAGCGGCAGCTCGATCACGCGGCGCACCATGCTCGCGAGCCGCGCGCTGCCGGCGATGTCGAGGATCGTGCTGTGGAAGAACATGTTCTCGCGCACGAGCTCGCGGAGCTCTTCCTCGGGGGCGAGCGCGTCGAAGCGCTCGCAGCTCTCGCGCAGCTGGTCGACCTGCTCCTCTGTGATCCGCACTCCGGCACGGCGCGCCGCGTGCCCCTCGAGCAGCGCGCGCAGGACGTAGAGATCCTCGAGGTCGTCCGGCGTGTGCGAGCGGACGGCGGCGCCGCGGTTCGGAGCCGCGACGACCAGCCCCTCGACCTGGAGCATCAGGAGCGCCTCGCGGACGGGCGTGCGGCTGATCCCGAGCTGCCGGGCCAGATCCTCCTCCTTGAGCCGCTGCCCGGGCTGCAGCCGGCCGTCCAGGATCGCCTCGCGGATCAGCTCGGTCGCACCCATGCTGGCGTTCTGGACGAGGTCCTGGCCGTTGCCCAGCGATCCTTCCACGGCCGGGAAAATACAGTATGCAATCCGAGCCGCCAACGGCCTGGCCGCGTCCGGCCGACTCGCACGTCTATCGTTTTCGCCCCGTGGACCGTCGTGCCATCGCCCGCGCAGAGCGCCGCCGACAGGCGATCGAGGAGCTCGAGCTGGAGCGGGACCGGGCCGTGGCCCTGCACGACGAGATCGCCCGGATCGTGGTCGAGCTCGACGGGCCGGAGCTCGACGAGGCGGCGTTCGCGGAGATGAGCCCCGAGGACGTCGAGGTCGTCCGCAGCGCGATCCAGGGGCCCGATCCGTCCGGGCCGGAGGGCTCGGAGGAGTGGCTGGAGCTGGCGGGCGGCGAGGAGGTGGACGTCCGGGACGAAGAGGCGGAGCGGGCCGAGCTCGAGGCCGAGATCCAGCGGATCGAGGGTGAGATCGAGGCGAGCACGCGGCGCCAGCAGGCCTTCGAGCGCTACCTGGAGGCGCTCGGTGAGTGAGCATGCGCTCTCGGTCGACGAGCTCGAGCGCCGCTGGGGCGCCGCCGAGCCCGCGCCGCAGGGCAGCGGCACGGTCCGGCTGATCTGCGTCCGGGTCGAGGAGAGCGTGCACGAGACGCCCGAGCGCGCCGAGGTCACGGTCGAGGACGGCCTCGTCGGCGACCGCTGGGCGGCCGGCAAGCGTCATCCCGACGCTCAGATCACGTTGATGAACGTCCGCGTGGCCGAGCTGATCGGCGGGCCGCTCCACCTCTCCGGCGACAACTTCCAGGTCGACCTCGACCTGTCCGAGGCCGCGCTCCCCGTGGGCACGAAGCTCCGGCTCGGCGAGGCCCTGCTCGAGGTCAGCCCCGCGCCGCACACCGGGTGCAAGAAGTTCCGCGAGCGCTTCGGCCTGGACGCCCTCACGTGGGTCAACGGCCACCGCGACCGGCGGCTGCGCGGGCTGAACTGCCGCGTCGTCGAGCCGGGCGCGGTCGCCGTCGGCGACGCCGTCGTCGTGGCGCAGTAGGCGATTTCGGCCATGTCAGGGGTCTGACCCCTGCGGTGACGATTGTGGTGCAACTCGTCCACAGCTCCGCTCAACCATGCGCCGCGCCGACCCGTTCGGACATGTCAGGGGTCTGACCCCTGACGTGTCCGAACGAGGCAGGAGGGCGACGCTCGGGTTCAGCGCGTCTGGGGGAAGCCCAGATCGATCTTCGACGTCGCCGGGTCCGGCCAGCGCGACGTGACCACCTTGCCGCGCGTGTAGAAGTCGATGCCCTCGGGGCCGTAGATGTGCCGGTCGCCGAAGAGGCTCGCCTTCCAGCCGCCGAACGAGTAGTACGCCACGGGGACGGGGATCGGCACGTTCACGCCGACCATGCCCGCCTGCGCGTCGAACTGGAACTGGCGGGCGACGCCGCCGTCGCGGGTGAAGATCGCCGTCCCGTTGCCGAACGGGTTGTCGTTGACGAGCGCGACCGCCTCGTCGTACGTCCCGACCCGCGTGACGGACAGGACCGGCCCGAAGATCTCGTCACGGTAGGCGTCCATCTCGGGCGTGACCTCGTCGATCAGCGAGACGCCGAGGAAGAAGCCGTCGCCGTCGACCTCCAGGTCGCGGCCGTCGGCGACGACCGTCGCGCCCTGCTCGGCCGCGGTGTCGAGGTACGACGCGACCTTGTCGCGGTGCTCGCGGGTGATCAGCGGCCCCATCTCGTTGCCGGACTCGAGGCCCGGGCCGACCTTCACGTTCGGCAGGCGCTCCTTGATCGCCCCGATCAGCGGGTCGGCGACGTCGCCGACGGCGACGACGACCGACACGGCCATGCAGCGCTCGCCGGCCGAGCCGTAGGCGGCCGAGACCGCCGCGTCGGCGGCCATGTCGATGTCGGCGTCGGGGAGTACGATCATGTGGTTCTTCGCCCCGCCGAGCGCCTGCATGCGCTTCCCGTTCTTCGTCCCGGTCTCGTAGACGTAGCGGGCGATTGGCGTCGAGCCGACGAAGGAGACCGCCGAGATGTCGGGGTGTTCGAGGATCGCGTCGACCGCGACCTTGTCGCCGTGGACGACGTTGAAGACGCCGTCCGGCAGGCCGGCCTCCTTGAGCAGCTCGGCCGTGTAGACCGCGGCCGAGGGATCCTTCTCGGACGGCTTGAGCACGAAGGTGTTCCCGCAGGCGATCGCCGGCGCCCACATCCACATGGGCACCATCGCCGGGAAGTTGAACGGCGTGATCCCGGCGACGACGCCGAGCGGCTGCCGGATCGAGTAGACGTCGATGCCGGTCGAGGCCTGCTCGGAGTACTCGCCCTTGAGCAGCGTGGGGATGCCGCAGGCGTACTCGACGACCTCGAGGCCGCGTGCGACCTCGCCCATCGCGTCGGAGAGCACCTTCCCGTGCTCGGCGGTGAGGATCCGGGCGAGGTCCTCCCGGTGCTCGTGGATGAGCTCGCGGATCGCGAAGAAGAGATCGGCGCGCTTCGAGAGCGAGACGGAGCGCCACGACAGGAACGCCTCCTTCGCGGCCCGGACGGCGGCGTCGACCTCCTCGACGGTCGCGAAGTCGACGGCGCCCGTCTGCTCCCCGGTCGCCGGGTTCCAGACGGGGCCGGTGCGGCCCGACGTCCCTTCGACGCTCGTGCCTCCGATCCAGTGGTGGATCGGCTTCGTGGTCGGCGCTGCAATCGTCTCGGTCATCCTCGTGCCTCCTCGAAATCGACACCGCCAGCGTAGCGCGTAGGATTCGGCCCGATGGCCGTCACGGAGTCGAGACAGGCCGAGGGCGAGCGCGTCGTCGCCGAGGACCGGCAGTACCTGATCCACTCGTGGTCGGTGCAGTCGGCGCTGGCGCCGATCCCGGTCGCGGGCGGCGAGGGCCGGTACTTCTGGGACTACTCCGGCAAGCGCTACCTCGACTTCGCCGCCCAGCTCGTGAACCTCGCGCTCGGACACCAGCACCCGAGGCTGGTCGCGGCGATCAAGGAGCAGGCAGACCGGCTCTGCACGATCGCGCCGAGCGTCGCGAACGACAAGCGGTCGGAGCTCGCGCGCCTCGTCGCCGAGTGCATGCCGGGCGACCTGAACCGCACCTTCTTCTCGAACGGGGGCGCGGAGGCGAACGAGAACGCCGTCAAGCTCGCGCGGTGGGTGACGGGCCGGCACAAGATCGTCGCGCGCTACCGCTCGTACCACGGGGCGACGGCGGGCGCGATCACGCTCACCGGCGACCCGCGCCGCTGGTTCGCCGAGCCGGGGCTGCCGGGGATCGTGCGGATGTTCGACCCGTACACGTACCGCTGCCCGGCCGGCCACCCCGATCCGTGCCCGGTCTGCACCGGCGGCCCGCACCTCGAGGAGCTCCTCATGTACGAGGGACCGCACACGGTTGCGGCCGTGATGCTCGAGACCGTCACCGGGACGAACGGGATCATCGTCCCGCCCGACGGGTACCTGCAGTCGATCCGGGAGGTCTGCGACCGGTACGGGATCCTGCTCGTGCTCGACGAGGTGATGGCGGGCTGGGGCCGCACCGGGCGCTGGTTCGCCTGCGACCACTGGGACGTCGTCCCGGACATCATCACCACCGCCAAGGGGATCAACTCCGGCTACGTCCCGCTCGGCGCGCTGACCGTTCGCGACCACGTCTACGACTCGATCAAGGACCGGTTCTTCGCCGGCGGCCTGACGTACTCGGGGCACCCGCTCGCGTGCGCCGTCGGCGTCGCGTCGATCGAGACCTTCCGCGAGGAGGGCGTCGTCGAGAACGCGGCGGCGATGGGCGACTACCTGGCGACGCGGCTGCCGGAGCTGATGGAGCGCCATCCGTCGGTCGGCGAGGCGCGCGGCCTCGGCCTCTTCTGGGGCCTGGAGCTGGTGCGGAACCGCCAGACGCGCGAGCCGCTCGTGCCGTTCAACGCGGGCGGCGAGCCGGCCGAGCCGATCGCACGGATCACGAAGGCGTGCCTGGAGCGCGGGCTGTACCCGTTCGTCCACTGGAACGTGTTCGCGCTGACGCCGCCGCTGACGATCACCCGCGACGAGCTCGACGAGGGCCTCGAGATCGTCGACGACGTCCTCTCGATCGCGGACGAGTACTCGACCGAGTAGCCCTGCGGGCGTGCGCGGGCTTGCACGTCCGTGGATCGGCCTGACGGCGATCGTCGCGGGCGCGTCGGCGCTGCTCGCGGTCGGCACGCTTCGCGTGCACGAGTGGGTGGTGATGACGGACGAGCTGCTCTACGCGAAGCTCGCCCGCCACATCGGCACCACCGGCTCGATCCTGCCGGTGCTGCACGGCACCCGGGTCGGGTTCCTCGGGATCGTCTACCCGGTCCTCCTGTCGCCGTTCGCCGCCGGTCTCGACACGGTCGCGGCGTTCAGGGCTGCGCACGTCCTCAACGCCGTGCTGTTCGCGAGCGCGGCGATCCCCGCCTACCTGCTCGCCCGCCGCCTGGTCACGCCCGGCTGGGGCCTGGCCGTCGCGCTGCTCACCGTCACGGTGCCCTGGGCGGCGAATGCGGCGTTCGTGATGTCGGAGCCCGCCGCCTACCCCGTGTTCCTGTGGGCCGTCCTCGCGAGCCACGTCGCGCTGTCCGAGCCCGAGCCGCGTGCGGACGCCCTCGCCGCGCTCGCGATCGGGCTGGCCTTCGTGACCCGGCCGCAGTTCCTCTTCCTCGTCGCCGTCGTGCCCGTCGCGGCGGTCGTGACCGCCGGGCCGCGCAAAGCGCTCGCCGAGCACCGCGTGCTCGCCGCCGTGTACGCCGCCGGGGCGGTCGTGGTCGTCGTCCTGGCCGCGCTCGGGCAGGCGCACACGCTGCTCGGCGACTACGGCGTGACCGCGACCGAGGGCTCGATCCTCCCCGCGATCGCGTTCAAGTCCGCTGCCCTCCACCTGGACGTGCTCGCCGTCGGCCTCGGGGTGCTGCCGTTCCTCCTGGGCGCCGGCTGGACGTACTCGTCGCCGCTCCGCGGGCCGGTCCGCCACCGTGCGTTCGCCGCCCTGACCGGCCTCGCGCTGCCGGCCCTCGCGCTCGAGACCGGCTCGTACGACGTCCGTTTCGGCGGGCCTGACGTGATCCGCGACCGGTACGTCTTCTACCTCGCCCCCCTGCTGCTGCTCGCGTCGGCCGCCGGGCTCGCGGGCGAGCGGCTGCCGCTCGCCGGGATCGCGGCCGCGACGGTCTTCTTCGCCGCGACTGCCGTCTTCGCGGACTTCACGCCGACCGCAGGGCTCTGGGTCGACTCGCCCGAGTCGGTGCTGAACGGCGTGATCCACGACGAGTCGGGCGGGCTGCCGGCCGGCGTCTTCGTCGCCCTCTGCGGTGCGGTGCTCGGCGTGATCGCGCTCGCCCTCGTGTTCGTCCCGCGGCCGGTCGCGGCGGCCGGTGCCGCGGTTGCCGTCTTCTCGTTCAGCGGCGCGTTGACCGGCTACGCGTTCGAGCGTCTCCTCGACAGCACGACGCCGCAGGGCATCCCGGTCACCGGCAGCCCCCGCGTCCGCGACTGGGTCGACCGGTCGATTCCGTCCAGCCGCCACGCCGGGCTGATCGCGTACCCGATCTCCCGCAGGTGGGACCAGAGCGCGATCGTCTGGTGGGACACCGAGTTCTGGAACGCCGGCATCGACCGCGCCTTCGTCGTCCCCGACCGGACCTTCACGTACACGCCGTTCCCCAGCACCGTCCTGGGGGTGGACTTCTCGTCGGGCAGGTTCGACGGGACGGACGACGCGCCCGTGTTCGTGGTCGCGGCGCAGAACGACTCCCGGTTCCAGCTGGCGGGGTCGCAGACGGGGACGAACCAGGGGCTCGTCATCCGCGCGGTCGACCGGCCGTACCGCGCCGTCTGGGCGTCGCGCGGGCTCGACCCGGACGGCTGGGCGCGCCCGCGGCGCCCCGCGACGATCCGGGTCTACGCGGATCCGGGGTCCGGTGATCGCCCCGTCCGGGTCACGGTGCTCCTCGACTCGCCGCCGGAGGCGGCCGCGCCCGTGGGCTTCACGCTCGGCGAGGCGCGCGGGACGATCCCGCCGGGCACCCGCACCGAGCCTGCCCAGACGATCTGCGTGCCGGGCGGCGGGCACGCCGACCTCCGGCTCACCACGGGCGCGTCGGCGACGATCGACGGGCCGCCGCTCGGCCCGACGCCGTCGCCTGCACGCGTGGTCGGGGTCGCCGTGTCGGGCGTCGACGTGACGCCGCAGGACGGAGCCTGCTAGAGATTCGCGCGATGCCGCGCTACCACGACGCGAGCCGCGCGTTCCAGGACCGGTTCGACACGCGTCGCCTCGCCGACCGGATCGACGAGCGGATCGTCCACGAGACGATCGACGAGGACGATCGCGCCTTCATCGAGAGCGTGGACATGTTCTTCATCGCCACCGCCGACGCCGAGGGGCGGCCGCAGTGCTCGTACAAGGGCGGCGACCCGGGGTTCGTCCGCGTGCTCGACGAGCGCACGATCGCGTTCCCGGTGTACGACGGCAACGGCATGTACCTGACCGCGGGGAACGCCGCCGTCAACCCGCACGTCGGGCTGCTGTTCATCGATTTCGAGCGCCGCCGGCGCCTGCGGCTGAACGGCGTGGCGTCGGTGTCCGAGGACGATCCGCTCCTGGCGGCATTCCCCGAGGCCCAGCTCGTCGTCCGGGTCGAGGCGAGCGAGGTCTTCCCCAACTGTCCGCGGTACGTCCACGAGTACCGGCTCGTGCAGCGGTCCCGCTTCGTCCCGCGCGAGGAGTGCCGGACGCCGGTGCCGGCGTGGAAGACCCGCGACTGGTCGAACGACGTGCTCGCGGCGGACGACCCCGCCAACGAGCCCGGCGCGGAAGTGATCGAGCGATAGCACCCCGGATCTTCGCGTCGCGCCGCTTCCCCGACCGCGTCCGGGCGGAGCTCGAGCGCTCGTTCGAGGTCGACCTCCACGACTCCGCCTGGCCGCCCGGCCGCGAGGAGCTGCTCGCCCGGGTGGCGGGGAAGGACGGGTTGATGCTGATGCTCACCGACCGCGTCGACGACGAGCTCCTCGACGCGGCCGGCCCGCAGCTCCGGATCGTCGCCGACTACGCGGTCGGGATCGACAACGTCGACGTCGAGGCCTGCCGCCGCCGGGGCGTCGTCGTGTCGAACACGCCCGACGTGCTGACCGAGACGACCGCCGAGCTGGCGATCGCGATCATGCTCGCGCTGGCGCGGCGGGTCGTCGAGGGCGACCGCCTGATCCGGCGCGGCGAGGAGTGGATCTGGGCGCCGAACCTGATGCTCGGACGTGGGCTGGGCGGGCTCGTCCTCGGCCTCGTCGGCCACGGCCGGATCGGGCAGGCGGTCGAGCGGCTCGCCCGGGCGCACGGGATGGACGTCGTGTTCGGCACGCGGACGAGCGGCGTGCCGCTCGACGAGCTGCTCGCCGCCGCCGACGTCGTCTCGCTCCACCTGCCGCTGACCGACGAGAGCCGCCACCTGATCGACGCGCGGGCGCTCGCGCGGATGAAGGAGACGGCGGTGCTGGTCAACGTCAGCCGCGGCCCGATCGTCGACGAGGACGCGCTCGCCACGGCGCTCGCCGAGGGCGGGATCGCCGGCGCGGCGCTGGACGTCTTCGAGCACGAGCCCGAGGTGCACCCGGGGCTCCTCGGGCTCGAGAACGTCGTCCTCGTGCCCCACCTCGGCTCGGCGACGCTGGAGACCAGGGAGGCGATGGGGATGCTCTGCGTCGACGCCCTGCGGGCGGTGCTGCTCGAGCGCCGGGTGCCTCCGAACGCCGTGGCCTGATCAGGCTTCCTGTGGACAGATCGTCACGCTCTCGGCGCACGTCCGGTGCCAGGCATTGGCTGTGGATAGTGGAAAACTCGTTCCGCTCTCGGCACACCTCGGGTGCCAGGCACCGGTTGTGGAAAACCGCCGGGCGCGGCGCGCCGGTCAGCCGACCGGCGGCCGCCGGTCGCGCCACGGGCACGCCGCCTCGAGCTGCGCCGAGACCCTGATCAGCGTCGCCTCGGCGGCGGGCCGCCCGACGAGCTGGACACCGACCGGCAGACCGTCGTCGGTCCAGGAGAGCGGCAGCGAGACCGCCGGCTGCCCGGTGATGTTGGCCACCTGCGTGAAGGGCACGAAGCGCCCGACGTTGCGCAGCTCCTGCCAGGGGTCGTCGTCGTGCAGCGAGCCGATCGGGACGGGCGGCTGCGCGATCGTCGGCGTGAGCAGCAGGTCGTAGCCGTCCCAGAACGCGACGATCCGCCGGGCGAGCTCGCGCAGGCGCGCGGTCGCGAGGACGTAGTCGACCGAGGGGGTCCGGGACGCCGCCTCGATCAGCGCCGCGGTCAGCGGCTCGAACTGCTCGACCGGCCTCCCGTACAGCGCCGGGATCACCTGCCACGCCGTCATGAACAGGGGGAAGAGCCGCTCGTCGCCCCACGGCGGCGTCGCCTCCTCGACCTCGTGTCCCAGCTCCGCCAGGAGCGCGGCCGCGTGCCCGGCCGCGGCGGCGCACTCCGGGGCGACCGGCGCGTCGATCAGGGGCGGCGTCGTCGTGACCGCCACCCGCAGCCGGCCGGGGTCGGCACCGACCTCGTCGGCGAACGGCCGCTCGGGCGGAGGCGCCCAGTAGGGATCGCCGGTCTCGTAGCCGGCCATCACGTCCAGGAGCACCGCGGCGTCGGCGACGGACCGCGTGATCGGGCCGCTGGTCGAGAAGCCCTCGAGGCCGCCGTAGGGCGCGGGCGAGACCCGGCCGCGCGCCGGCTTGATCCCGAAGAGGCCGCAGCACGAGGCGGGGATCCGGATCGAGCCGCCGCCGTCGCTGCCCTGCGCCGCCGGCGCGAGGCCGGCCGCGACCGCCGCCGCGGCGCCGCCGCTCGAGCCGCCGGGCGTCCGCGACGGGTCCCACGGGTTCCGGCACGGCCCGTTCAGCTCGGACTCGGTGACGGCGGTGATCCCCAGCTCGGGAGTGTTCGTCTTGCCGAGCACGACGATCCCGGCGTCCTTCAGCCGCCGGACGACGGCGCCGTCGAACGCCGGCACGTAGTCGGCGAAGGCCCGCGAGGAGTACGTCGTCCGGATGCCGGCCGTCTCGTTCAGGTCCTTGATCGGGAGCGGGACGCCGCGGAGCGGGCCGTCGGGCAGCTCGCCCGCCGCCGCGGCCCGCGCCTCGTCGGCGCACACCGTGACGTACGCGTTCAGCTCCGGGTCGATCCGCTCGATCCGCTCCAGGTAGGTCTCGACGAGCTCGCCCGACGTCACCTCGCCGCGGCGGACGAGGTCGGCCTGCTCGAGCGCGGTCAGGAAGGCGAGCTCGTCCACTCGCTCCGCTCCTCGATCGTCACGGCGAGCACCGGGCCGGCCGGCGGCCGCTCGGCGTACTGGGGGTACCTGGCGGCGAGCAGGGCCACGGCGCGGGGATCGTCCACGATCCGCGCGGTGCCGCGCAGGCGGATCCACCAGAGGCGCGCCCAGTCCTCGTCGTAGTGGTCGATCAGGACCTCGACGCGGGGATTCGCCTCGACGTTGACCAGCCGCTGCAGGCGGCGCGTGCGCTTCGGCTTCTCGTCGACCGCGGTGTAGAGGGTGTCGCCGTCGATCGCGAAGCAGATCGGGACGACGTGCGGCCGGCCCTCGGGGTCGACGGTGGCGAGCCGCGCGACGCGGGCGTCCTCAGGCGAGGGCAAGGCCTGGCCGGACGAGCACGGCCGGCCGACGCAGCCGGGCGGTGTCGACCGGCGGGTTGAGCGGCTCCGCCAGCGGCGGCGCGCCGAAGGACGCCTCCGTGCGGTCCGGCGCCGGCGTCCCGTAGAGGGTCGTCCGCTGCCGGGGGACGCGCCCGGCCGCGCGGATCGACGCCTCCATCCGCTCGGGAGGCAGCTCCTGCCCGTGGCTCGCGCCCGCGGCCCGGGAGATGGACTCGTTCATCAGCGTCCCGCCGAGGTCGTTGACGCCGGCGCGCAGGGCGGCTGCGGCGCCGTCGAGCCCGAGCTTCACCCACGAGGCCTGGACGTTCGTGATCCACGGGTGCAGCGCCAGCCGCGCGACCGCGTGGACGAGGAGCGCCTCGCGGAAGGTCGGCCCGGTGCGCGCCCGGCCCTTGAGGTAGATCGGCGCCTCCATGTGCACGAACGGCAGCGGCACGAGCTCGGTGAAGCCGCCCGTCCGCTGCTGGAGCTCGCGGACGCGCAGCAGGTGCCGCGCCCAGCTCCGCGGCGAGTCGACGTGCCCGAACATGATCGTCGCCGTCGAGCGGAGCCCGGCCCGGTGGGCGGTCTCGTGGACCTCGAGCCACTGGGCGGTCGTCACCTTGTCGGGACAGAGCACCGCGCGCACCTCGTCGTCGAGGATCTCCGCCGCCGTCCCGGGCAGCGACGCGAGGCCGGCGTCGCGCAGCCGTCCGAGGTACGCGTCGAGCGGCTCGCCGAGCGTGGCCGCGCCCTGCCAGACCTCGAGCGCGGAGAACGCGTGCACGTGGATCCCCGGCACCTCGGCCTTGACCGCCTCGCACACCTCGGCGTAGTAGTCGCCGTCGAAGCCGGGGTGGATCCCGCCCTGGAGGCAGATCTCGACCGCCCCGCGGTCCCACGCCTCGCGCGCGCGGCGGACGATCTCCTCGGTCGGGACGACGTAGGCCGGCCCGCGCAGATTCTCGGCGAGCTTCCCCTTGGAGAACGCGCAGAAGCCGCAGCGGAAGTAGCAGACGTTCGTGTAGTTGACGTTGCGGGTGACGACGTAGCTGACCTCGTCGCCGTTCACCTCGCGCCGCAGCGCGTCGGCGGCGGCGAGGACGCGGTGGAGCTCCTGCCCGCGCGCGGCGAACAGGCGCGTGATCTCGTCCTCGCCGAGGTAATCGGCGGTGTCGACCGGGAGCGCGTCCCGGGGCACGAAAGGGATCGGCGTCTGCGCGCCCGCGAACCAGCCGTCCTCGCGCGCGAGGCCGTCGCCGTCGGACGAGCGGAGCGCCTGCGTCAGCACCCGCGGCGCGAGCCAGCGGCCGCTCAGGAACGCGGGGTAGACCGGGAGGCGAGGCGCCAGCTCGAGCCCGGCCGCCTCCGTGGCCAGCCGCAGCCGCTCGATCTCGGGCCACGGCGCTTCCGGGTTGACGTGGTCGATCGTGACCGGCGACACGCCGCCCCAGTCGTCGATTCCGGCCTCGAGCAGCCGGGGGAAGTCGTCGTAGCTGAGGTTCGGCGGCACCTGGACGCCGACGTCGGCCGGGAGCGTCAGCCGGGCCGCGGCGGCGGTCCAGAGCAGGTCGTCGAGCGCCGGCTCCGGATGATCCGCCATCTTCGTGCCCGGCTTCGCCCGGAAGTTCTGGACGATCACCTCCTGGACGTGGCCGTGCTCGCGGTGGAGCGCGGCGATCGCCTCCAGCGCCTCGATCCGCTCGGCGCGCGTCTCGCCGATCCCGATCAGGATCCCCGTCGTGAACGGCACCCGCAGCACGCCGGCGAGGCGGATCGTCTCCAGCCGGGCGGCGGGCCGCTTGTCGGGCGAGCCGAAGTGCGGGCCGCCCCGCTCGGAGAGCCGGTCGGAGAGCGTCTCGAGCATGATCCCCTGCGAGGCGGTGACCTCCCGGAGCGCCGCGAGCTCGTCGCGCGTCATCACGCCGGGGTTCGCGTGCGGCAGCAGGCCGGTCTCCTCGAGGACGAGCGCGCACATCCGCGCCAGGTACTCGATCGTCGTCTCGCAGCCGAGCGCGGCGAGCTCGTCGCGCGCGACGCGGTAGCGCCGCTCGGGCTTGTCCCCGAGGGTGAACAGCGCCTCCCTGCACCCCGCGGCGGCACCGGCGCGGGCGACCTCGAGCACCTCGTCGGGCGTCAGGTACGCCCGCTCGCCCCGGCGGGGCGACCGCGCGAACGTGCAGTAGTGGCAGACGTCCCGGCACAGCTTCGTGAGCGGGATGAAGACCTTCGGCGAGTAGGTGACGACCGGGCTCGCACGCAGGCTCCCCGCCTCGGAAAGGAGCTCCTCGAGGGGCCGGTCGAGCACGCGCTGAGCATACGCGCCGCGGATAAGGTCACGGCGTGGACGCCCACGTGCTCGTGCCCCTGAAGACGCTCGACCCGAAGAGCCGGCTCGCCGGGACGCTGTCGGCCGGGGAGCGCTCCGCGCTGATGCTCGGCCTGCTCGAGCGCGTCGTCGGAGCCGTGCGCGAGGCGGGTGTCGAGCGCGTGACGGTGGTCACCGCGGAGCCCGTCGACGGGTACGAGGTCTGGCGCGACCGCGGGCTGGCCTGGAACGACGCGCTCGGGTCTGCGATCGCCGAGGTCGTGACGGCGCCGGTCGCGGCGGTGATCTCCGCCGATCTCCCGCTCCTCGCCGCCGAGGAGGTCGAGGAGCTGATCGCGGCGACGCCGGAGCGCGGGATCGCGATCGCGCGCGCCCTCGACGGCGGGACGAACGCGGTGGCGATGCGGCCGCCGGGGCTCGTCCGGACGCGGTTCGGGGAGCCGGGCAGCGCGGCGGTGCACGCCGGCCTCGGCGTCCCCAGCGTCGTCGTCGACCTCCCGGGCCTCGCCTTCGACGTCGACACGCCGGCCGACCTGGCCAGGATGCAGGCCGCGTGCCTCTGACGCTCGGCTACAAGGCGTCGGCGGAGCAGTTCCCGCCGCGGCGCCTGCTCGACCTGTCGGTCGAGGCGGAGCGGCTCGGGCTCGAGCTCGTCGGCGTCTCCGACCACTTCCAGCCGTTCCGGCACACCGGCGGCCACGGCCCTGCCTGCCTCCCGTGGCTCGGCGCCCTCGGGGAGCGCACCGAGCGGGCGCGGCTCGGGACGAGCGTGCTCACGCCGACGATGCGCTACCACCCGTCGACGATCGCGCACGCGTTCGCGACGCTCGCGTGCCTCAACCCGGGACGGATCTGGCTCGGCGTCGGCACGGGCGAGTCGATCAACGAGACGCCGGCGACGGGCGCCGAGTGGCCCGGCGCGAAGGAGCGCCGCCTGCGGCTCGCGGAGGCGATCAGGCTGATGCGGCTGCTCTGGACCGAGGAGCGCGTCAGCTTCGAGGGCGACTACTACCGCACCGAGAAGGCGACGATCTACGACCGGCCCGAGGCGCCGGTGCCGATCTACGTCGCCGCCTCGGGCCCGCTCGCGGCGAAGCTCGCCGGGCGGGCCGGCGACGGGTTCATCGTCACGAGCGGCAAAGCGCCCGAGCTCTACACGGAGCTGAACGCGGCGATGGCCGAGGGCGCGCAGGCGGCGGGCCGCGACCCGGCCGGGGTCGTGAAGATGATCGAGATCAAGGTCTCGTACGACCACGACCTTGAGTACGCGAAGGAGGCGTGCGAGTACTGGGCGCCCCTCGCCCTGACGCCCGAGCAGAAGCGGGACGTCGAGGACCCGGTCGAGCTCGAGCGGCTCGCGTACGAGAACCCGGGCATCGCCCAGCGCCGGTTCATCGTCTCGAACGATCCCCACGAGGTCGTCGAGCGCATCGGGGACTACGTCGCGCTCGGGTTCGACCACCTGGTCTTCCACGCGCCGGGCGACGACCAGCTGCGCTTCCTCGAGCAGTTCTGCGCGGACGTCGTGCCGCTGCTCAGAGAGCGGTTCTGAACGCCGCCTCGGCCTCGCCGCCGTAGACGGCGAAGACCACGCGCCGGAGCGTCCGCGGCTCGTGGGCACGCGTCGCGGCGACCATGAGCCGTGCGCACTCGTCGAGCGGGAAGCCGCCGACGCCGGTCCCGAACGCCGGCAGCGCGAGCGACGCGGCCCCGAGCTCGTCGGCGACCTCGAGCGTCCGGCGCGTCGCGCTCGCGATCGCGTCGGCCGAGGTGCGCAGGTTCTGGCCCATCACCGCGGCGTGGATCACCCAGCGCGCGGCGAGCCCGCCGGCCCCGGTGGCGACCGCGTCCCCGATCGCGATCGGCCCCTTCGCGATCGCCTCGCGCTCGATCTCCGCTCCGCCCGCGCGCTTGATCGCGCCCGCGACGCCCGCGCCCATCCAGAGCCGGTCGTTCGCTGCGTTCGCGATCGCATCGACCGCGAGCGCGGCGATGTCCCCCTCGACGACCTCGAGCTCGAGCGGCATGTGGACGAAATGTTCCAGGTTCGTCACACCCCGGTGCCAGGTATCAGGGCTTCGGGCCCTGTCCGGAACGGACAGGGCCCGCTCAGATGGCGAGCTTGGCCTGGTCGGCGAGCCCGGCGAGGAGGTTCAGCCGGCGGTCGTCGAGCTCCGCCTCCGTCTCCGCACCGACGATCAGGAAGCCCATCCGGTCTCCGTCGAAACGGAACGGCGCGATCGCGAAGACCAGGCCGTCCCGGTCGTCGGCCGGTGCAGGCACGTCCGGGTGGTCGGCGTGGAGGAAGACGAACGGCCCGGGGAGGTCGACGAAGCGGGCGCTGATCTCGGGCGAATAGCGGAAGGCGAGCATCTGCTCGCGCGCGGGGCTCTCCACGCCGTAGAGGGCGACGGCGCGGATCTCTCCCGACTGCGGATCCTGCAGCCACAGCGACGCCTCCGGGACGCCGAGCGTCTGAGCCGCCCGCTCGACGATCCGGTCGTGGACGCTGCTCGCGCCGTCGGGCGAGACGAGAGCCCGCGCGAAGTCGAGAAGCGCGCCGGCGACGTGGGCGGCCTCCTGCTGCTCCCGGAAGAGCGCCGTCTTCTGCAGCGCCTGTGAGAGGCGGTAGGCGATCCCGTCCAGCAGCCGCAGGCGGTCCTCGGTGAACACCGAGGCGTCGCCGCCGGGCTCGCGCAGCGAGATCCACCCGCGAACCCCGTGACCCTCCGGAAGCGGGGCGCAGGCGATCACACGAACGGCGACGGAGCCGTCCTGGCCGAAGAAGTACGACCGCACCTCGTCCGGCTGGAGGATGAACGGTGTCCGTCGGCCGGCGAGGAAGCGCTCCCCGACCTCGGCCGAGTGCCGCCATCTCGTGATCTCCTCGACCCCCGAGCCGACGTAGCCCGCCGAGGCGGTGCACCGGAACTCGGAGGTCTGCCGATCCTCCAGCCAGAGCGAGCACTGCTGGACGCCGAGGAGGTCGGTGACGGTCGAGACGGCCACCTTGCACATTGCCTCGAAGCTGCCCGCCGCCGACAGCGAGTCCGCGAACTCGAGCCACGCCCTCGCGTTCTCGGCCTCGCGGCGGGCGGATGCGTACAGCCGCGCGTTCTCCAGCGCGGCCGACGCGTGGCCGGCGACCACCTCGAGCAGCCGCAGGTCGTCGTCGTCGAACTGGGCGACGCCGAGCTTGCCCATGGTGATCGCGCCGACGACGCGGTGCCCGTGGCGGAGCGGGACGGATGCGAGCGTCTCGTCGCCCGGGCTGTCGCTCAGCCTCAGGCAGAGGTCCGAGTCGAGCACGTTCTCGACGAGCATCGTCTTGCCCGTCTCCGCGACGTGCCCCGTCAGGCCCTGGCCGAGCTCGAGCTCGAAGTGGTCGAACCCCTCGGCCTCGAGCTGCCCGCGAACGGCGACCGGCAGGAGCCGCCGGCCGTCGAGCTGGTAGACGACGCAGTTGTGGTAGTCGACGAGCATCCGCAGCTCGTCGACGATCACCTCGCCGATCTCGGTGACCTCGTTGAGGCGGTTCAGCTTGCGGACGAGGCTCTGGAGGAGCTTCATGTGGGCGATCGACCGCAGGTCGCGCTCGCCGTCGGTGTCGGTCGGCCGGTCGCCGCCGCGCTCGTCGAAGACGACCACGCGGTTCTTGCCCTTCGTCTTCGCCTCCATCATCGCCGCCTCGGCGCAGGCGAGCAGCTCGCGGGCGTTCATCGCGTGCTCCGGCCCGAGCGAGACGCCGATCGAGAGCGTCACGCCACCGCTCTCGGACGTCGAGACCTCGGCCAGCCTCCCCATCAGCCGGTTCGCCATCGCGACGGCGTGCGCGGCGGTGCAGGACGGCAGGATCACCGCGAACTCCTCGCCGCCCACCCGGCAGACGACGTCCGACTCGCGGGCGGTCGAGGCCAGGATGGTCGCGATCGTCTGGAGGACCTCGTCGCCCTCGGCGTGCCCGCACACGTCGTTCACCCGCTTGAAGTCGTCGATGTCGAGCATCATCAGCGCGAGCGGGTCGCGTGCCCGCCCGACCCGGCTCAGCTCCGAGCGCAGGCGCTCGTGGAAGTAGCGGTGGTTGTAGAGGCCGGTCAGCGAATCCGTGTGGGCGAGGTGCTCGAGGCGGGCCCGGATCTGCGCGTTGTCGAGCGCCAGCGCGGCCGCGTCGCCGAACCACTTGGCGAGCTCGAACTCGTCCTGGTCGAAGGACACGTCCTCGCCGACGCGGTAGATGTTGAGGGCGCCCTTCAGCGAGCCGCGGGAGATCAGCGGGACGCTGATCAGCGCCTCGGGGTCGGGCGGAGTGCCGGGCACGAACGAGACGCGGGGATCGAGGTGCGCCTCGTTGGCCAGCACGGGGCTGCGGTGGGCGACTGCCCAGCCGGTGATCCCCTGCCCGTACGGAATCGTGCTGGCGAGCACCTCCTCCTTCCACATGCCGTCCGCGAACACGGGCACCAGCTCGCGACGCGTGTCGTCGGCCTCGTAGATGTGCATGTCCTGGTGGGGGATCAGGTCGCCGAGTGCGTCGGCGATGCGCCCGAGGAGCGCCTCGGGATTCTGCTCGGACAGGACCTCGTGGAACACCGCCGCCAGCCGGCGGTAGGACTCGACCAGGGCATCGGAGCGCGCAGCGGCATCCGACCCGGAATCGGGCTCCGGAAAGATCGCAGCATTGATCGCTGCCACAGTGCTTCTGGTATCGGCATCCGGGGCGCGCCGGGGCACCCCGTTCGGGGGATCGGGCGCCTGTTTTACATCAGCGAAACAGATCGCTTCCGGCCGGCATCACCAGGTCGGCCGCGGCACCTTCGCCGCGCGCGTCCAGGCCCCGGACCACGGCGGCGGGGATCCGCGCGGTCTTGCCCATCACCAGCTCGGCGGCGGCGGCGATCTCGTCGGCGACCGCGATCACCGTCGAGTGCAGCTCGTAGCCGGCCGGGTCGTACACGCCCCGGAGGTCGCGCAGCACCTCGATCCCGGCCGCCCCGATCGCGACGTTCGTGATCCCGAGGCGCCAGGCGCGGCCGAACGTGTCCGTGACGATCACGCCGAGCTCCCGTCCCGTCAGCTGCTCGAGGCCGCTCCGCAGCGCGGCGGCCGACGCGTCCGGATCCTCCGGGAGCAGCACGAGCGTGTCCGGCGCCGGGGCGTTGGACGCGTCGACGCCGGCGGACGCGCAGACGAAGCCGTGCCGGGTCTCGGCGATCACGAGCGGCGGGCGGCTGCGGACGACGCGCGCGGACTCGCCGAGCACGACCTCGAGGCGCCGCGGGTCGCCGTCGGCGCCGGCCAGGCGGCGGGCCTCGGCCGACGGCTCGACCTCGTCCAGGCGGACGACGCGGCCCTCGGACTTCGACACGACCTTCTGGGCGACGCACACGATGTCGCGGTCGCGGAGCTCGATCGCGGCGGCGATCAGCGACGGCAGGTCGTCGCCCTCGACGATCTCCGGCAGCCCCTCGACCGGCAAGACCTCGATCACGCGCGCGCCGCCTCGAGGACGGCCTCGGCGAGACGGCGCGCCGCGCGGCGGTCCCGCATCAGCGTGCGGGTCACCGTCGGCCGGATGCCGAGCCGCTCCACCGCCTTCGCCCCGGAGGCGTCGGCCTCGTCGAGCACGAGGCCGTCGAGCAGCCCGTCGTAGCAGCCGGCGACGTGGATCGGAGCCGTGCCGCCCGCCAGGCTGCGGAGCATCCGCTCGGCCGGCCCCTTCACCGCCTTGCCGCCGATCAGCGGGCTGACGGCGACCACCGGCCGCGCCCGCCGGACCGCGGCCTGGATCGCCCGGACGGCCAGGATCGGCCAGATGCTGATGCAGGGGTTGCTGGGCGCGATCAGGACGGCCGACGCGCCGCCGATCGCCTCGATCACGCCGGGCGCCGGTTTCGCGAACGCGGCGCCCTCGAACCGCAGTCCCTCGACCCGGTCGCGGGCCCGGCGCCGGACGAACCACTCCTGCAGCGACAGCTCGCCGGCCGCCGTCCGGACGATCGTGCGCAGGCGGTGGTCGGTGGCCGGCAGCAGCCGGACGTCGACCCCGAGCGCCGCGGCGATCCGCGCGGTGACCGCCGAGAGGGGCTCGCCGGCACGCAGCGCCTTCGTCCGGACGAGGTGGAGGCCCAGGTCGCGGTCGCCGAGCTGGAACCACGTCTCGTCGTCGCCGAGCGCCCGGGCCGTGTCGAGCGCGTTCCAGGTCTCGCGGCGGCGGCCCCAGCCGCGCTGCTCGTCGTGCACCCCGGCGAGCGCGTAGACGAGGCTGTCGAGGTCGGGGGACACGTGCAGGCCGAAGAACTCGTCGTCGTCGCCGACGTTCCCCACCACGACGACGTGCGCGGCTCCGATCACGTCGACCAGGCCGCGGACGAACCGCGCGCCGCCGACGCCGCCGGAGAGGACGCACACCTGGGCCATCTGGGCGGTGACACTACCGCCGTGGCCGAGCACGACCTCGAAAACCGGGCGATCGCCGGGCGGCTCGACTCGTTCGCGACGCTGCTCGAGCTGGCCGGCGCGAACCCCTACTCGGCGCGCGCGTACCGCCGCGCCGCCGAGCTGATCCGCACGACCGAGGCCCCGGTCGCCGGCCTGATCCGCGCGGGTCGCGCCCGCGAGCTGCGCGGCATCGGCCGCGGGATCGAGGCGCGGCTGAAGGAGCTCGTCGAGACCGGCACGATCGCCGAGCTCGAGGAGCTGGAGCACCGGGTCTCGCCGGATCTCGTCGGGCTCGGCCTCTTCCTCGGCATCGGCGCGCGGCGGGCGGTGCAGATCGCGGAGACGCTGGGCATCCGCACCGCCGACGAGTTCCGGGAGGCGGCGGCAGCCGGCCAGCTCCGCGAGGTGCCCGGGATCGGGCCGGCGAACGAGGCGAAGCTGCTCTCCGCGCTGGCCCGCGCCGACGAGCCCCGGCCGAGGCGCGGCCTCCTCGTCCATCGCGCGCGCCGCCTCCTCGCCGAGATCGCCGAGCCGCTCGGCAGAACGCCCGCCGGCGACCCGCGGCGCTACCGGGACTCCAGCGAGCGGCTCGCGGTCGTCGTCCCCGCCGCCGACCCCGGGCCGGTGTTCGACGCCTTCGAGGCGCTGGCGGCGATCGTGTCCGTGCTCGACCGGGCGGAGCGGTCCGCGCGCGGGGTGACGGTCGAGGGCGTGCCCGTCGAGCTGGTCGTGGCCGAGCCGGCGCTCTTCGGCACCGAGCTGGTCCGGGCGACCGGCTCGCCGGCGTACGTCGCCGCGCTCGAGCCGCTGCCGGACGCGCCGGACGAGGAGGGCGTCTACCGCGCGCTCGGCATCCCGTACTGCCCGCCCGAGCTCCGCGAGGAGCCCTTCCGCGGCGAGCCGCCGCCGCTGGTCGAGCTCGCCGCGATCCGCGGCGACCTGCACACGCACACGACCTGGTCGGACGGGACCGCGACCGTGGAGGAGATGGCGCGCGCAGCGATCGCCCGCGGCTACGAGTACCTGGCGATCTGCGACCACACCCCGGCGGTCGGCGCCGTCCGCGGGCTGACCGCGGACGACCTGGGCCGGCAGGCGCTCGAGATCGCGGACGCGAACGAGGCGCTCGCGCCGTTCCGGGTCCTGCGCGGCACCGAGTGCGACATCCTCCCCGACGGCCGGCTCGACCTGCCCGACCCGGTCCTCGCCGGGCTCGACTGGGTGCAGGCGAGCGTCCACGGCGGCCAGCGGCTCTCGAAGCGGGACCAGACGGCGCGCGTGGTGGAGGCGCTCCGCAACCCGCACGTCGACTGCCTCTCCCACCCGAAGGGCCGGTACATCAACCGCCGGCCCGAGAACGAGCTGGACGTCGACCGCCTGATCGAGGTCGCGCTCGAGGAGGGCGTGGCGCTCGAGGTGAACGGCCTCCCCGACCGCCTCGACCTGCGCGACGTCTACGTGCGGCAGGCGGTCGAGGCCGGCGTGCGGATCGTCTGCTCGACCGACGCCCACTCGATCCGGGGCCTCGGGAACATGGAGCTCGCGGTCGCGACTGCGCGCCGCGGGCTCGCGTCGGCCGGGGACGTGCTCAACACCGGGCCGCTAGATTCGGTGCTGCGTGGACGTCGACCGCTTCGTCGCTGAGCTCCCCGACCTGTTCGACGACTACCCGCGCTCGCCGGTCCCGCGCGGGCGGCGCTTCGACGACATCGTCGACGGGATCCCCAACCTCGCCACCGAGAACGTCCTCGCCCTGCTCAACCTGGCGGCCGCGCAGCTCGAGCCCGGGGAGAGCTACGTCGAGGTCGGCTCGTTCTACGGCGCGAGCCTGATCGGGGCGATGCGCGGCAACGCCGGTGACTTCGTCGCGATCGACCGGTTCTCGTTCGACGTCGCCGAGGTGCGCGGGCGGCGGCTTCCGCCGGCCGGCCGCGCCGGACTGGAGGCGAGCCTCGCCCGGTTCGGCGCCGAGCACGCGACGATCCTCGAGGGCGACGCGTACGAGGTCATCGAGGGCGGAGCGCTCGGCGGCCGCACGGTCGGCGTCTACTACTGGGACGGGCCGCACGACTACGACTCCCAGCTCCGCGGCATGTACGCGATCGAGCCCTGGCTCGCGCCGAGGGCGGCGATTGTGATCGACGACTACGACTGGGACGACGTGGCGCGCGCGACGCGCGACTACGCCGCCGCGAATCCGAGGGCGGAGCTCGTCGTCGAGATCGCCGGCGAGGCGGGAGGCCAGGAGTGGTGGTGGGACGGCGTCGCCGTGATCGGCTGGCGCTCGGAGACCTAGCCGCCGGTCCGCCCCGGGCCGGAGACGGTCCACTCGGTCAGGTCGAACCAGTGCGAGCCCTTGAGCGCGTCGACCACGCGGGGATCGGTGTGGCGCTTGAAGAACACGTGACGGTCGACGTCCGCGCAGATCTCCGCCTCGTCGAGGTTCACCTCCGGGATCTTCATCAGCGCCTCCGCCGGCAGCTGCGCCTCCCGCACCGTCAGGTGCTTGAACTGGAGGTCGGGCGCGACCTCCATCAGCTCGGGCCAGTCGGGGCAGCTCTGGTAGCTCATCGTCCTCCAATTTCGGCGGGAGCGCCGATCTCCTGTAGCGACCACGTGCCTGCGAGCAGCACCGGGCCGCGCGCCCCCTCGCCCGGGTAGACGACGAACCGGGCTGCGTCGTCGAGCCAATGGTAGAGGCGGCGGCCGGTCCGGTCGCCGAGCTCGGCGCGCAGCCGGAACCGCCCGTCGGAGAGCGGCGGCCGCTCGACCTCGAAGCGGAGCACGCGCTCGCCCGGTGCCTCCTCCCAGCCCAGCTCGCCCGTGTCCTGCGCGACGGCGGCCAGGAGCAGCCCGGCCTCGTCGCGCAGCTCGAGCGAGACGCGCGGCGGCGGGAGCGCCTCGCGCACCTCGACGCGCAGCTCGACGACGACCGGCTCGCCCGCCGCCAGCTGGAGCCGCTCCTCGCCCTCCGGGCCGAGCAGCCGGGCGGCCGTGATCCGCGCCTCGCCGCTCCCGTACTCGCGCAGGCCGGCGGCGCCCTCGGCCGGGTCGCGCTCGTCCGCGAGCAGCGTGTGGTACCGGGCGATCGCCTCCTGGGCCGAGCCGTCGAGCTCGACACGGCCGTTGCGCAGGAGCACGGCGCGCTCGCAGAGGCGCTCGACCGACGCCGCGTCGTGCGAGACGAACACGATCGTCCCGCCGCGCTGCTTGTACTCGAAGATCTTCCCGAAGCACTTCCGCTGGAACTCCTCGTCGCCGACCGCGAACACCTCGTCGAGCAGCAGCACGTCGGCGTCGATGTGCGCGGCGACGGCGAAGCCGAGCCGCATGTACATCCCGGACGAGTAGGTGCGCACCGGGTTGTCGATGAAGCGCTCGAGCTCGGCGAAGGCGACGATCTCGTCCAGCCGCTCATCGATCGTCCGCCGCCGCAGGCCGTAGAGCGAGCCGTTCAGGTACACGTTCTCGCGGCCGGAGAAATCGGGGTGGAACCCGGCTCCGAGCTCGAGCAGCGACGCCACCCGGCCGCCCGCCTCGACCCGGCCCGAGGTCGGCGTGATGATCCCCGCGACCAGGCTGAGCAGGGTGGTCTTGCCCGAGCCGTTGCGGCCGACCAGGCCGACCGCCTCGCCCGGCTCGACCGTCATCGAGACGTCCTGGAGCGCCCAGACCTCGCTCGCCGGCGCCCGTCCGCGGCGGAGCACGAGCTCCTTCAGGGTGCGGACCGGCTCGGGATGCACACGGAACCGCCGGCTGACGCGGTCGGCCCGGATCTCGCCCGGTCTCATGCGCCCGAGGGTACCGCGAGCACCCGCCGCACAACGGCCGCGAGCGTGGCGACGAACGCCGGGTCGGCGTTCGGCATCTCGATCCGGCTCAGGCCCAGGCCGAGCTCGTCCGCTTTCGCCCGCGCCTCGGTGTCCAGGTCCCAGCGGATCTCGAGGTGGTCGGCGACGAACCCGATCGGGCAGAGGAGCACCTGCTCGACGCCCTGCGCGCGGAGCGCCTCGAGGTGGTCGAGGATGTCCGGCCGGAGCCACGGCTCCCCGGTCGGCGAGGCCGACTGGTAGCTGAACGTGAAGTCGCGAAGTCCTGCGGACTTCGCGACTGCCCGGCTCGTCTCGAGCAGTTGCCGCTCGTAGGGATCCCCGTCGTCGAGCACTCTGGCCGGCAGCGAGTGCGCGGTGAAGACGACGTGCGCGTCGGTGCCCCGGACCCGGGCGGCGAGCAGCTCGACGAAGCCGGGCTCCAGGTGCCAGCTGTCGACGAAGGCGAGGCGGGCACGGCCGGCGAGCGCCTCTTCGAGCCGCTCGCGGTAGCCCGCGATCGAGAGCCGCGAGTAGTGCGGCGCGAGGACGAGACCGGCGACCGTGTCCGCCCCGGCGGCGAGCGCCGCCCCGGCGGCGTCGGCGATCCGCGGCGTCCAGTGCTTCATCCCGGTGAACACCGGCAGCGCGAGCTCGGCGGCCAGCGCGGCCCGCGTCCGCTCGGTGATCTCGTTCAGCGGGTTGGAGGTCTCGATCCCGAGGCTCCGGTACCGCTCGGTCAGGTCGGCGAGCAGCTCCGGCCGGACCGGCCGCCCGCCGCGGATGTCCGCGTAGTAGGCGGGGACGTCCTCGATCCGGTCGGGCGACCCGTACGCCATCAGCACGACCGCTTCGGTCACGCGTGGACCACCTCCACCAGCCGCAGCAGGTCGTCGGGATCGGTCTCGGGCAGCACCCCGTGGCCGAGGTTGAAGACGTGGCCGGGCCGTCCCCCGGCCCGCGCGAGGACGTCGCGCGCGGCCGCCTCGGTCCTCGCCCACGGCCCGAGGAGCAGCGCGGGATCGAGGTTGCCCTGCACCGCCCGCTCGCCGACCGCCGCCCACCCCTCGTCGAGCGGCAGGCGCCAGTCCAGCCCGATGCAGTCGCCGCCGGCCGCCGCCATCGCCGGCAGCAGATGCGCCGTGCCGGTGCCGAAGTGGATCGTCGGGACGGGGACGCCGCCGAGCACGCGCGCCGAGTACGGCGCGACGAACTCCTCGTAGTCGGCCGCGGAGAGCACGCCGACCCAGGAGTCGAACAGCTGGATCGCGTCCGCGCCGGCGGCCGCCTTCGCGGCGACGTAGGCGGCGAAGCCGTCGGCGAGCCGGCCGAGGAGTGCGTGCCAGACGGCGGGCCGGCGGTACATCAGCTCCTTCGTCCTGGCGAAGTCGCGGCTCGGCCTCCCCTCGACGAGGTAGCCGGCCACGGTGAACGGCCCGCCGCAGAAGCCGACGAGCGCCTGGTCGGCGCGGAGCTCACGGCGCACGATCCGCACGGCCTCGAGGACCGGCGCGTACGCCTCCTCGGGATCCGGCAGCCGCAGGCGCTCGACGTCGGCGGCGGTCGCGATCGGCCTGGCCACGACCGGACCGACGCCCTCGACCAGCTCGACGTCCACCCCCATGCCGATCACCGGCGTGACGATGTCGGCGAACAGGACGGCGGCGTCGACGCCGTGCCGGCGGACCGGCTGCAGCGTCACCTCCGCGCAGAGCTCGGGCGTGCCGGCGACCTCGAAGAACGAGTACCGCTCGCGCAGCGCCCGGTACTCCGGCAGCGACCGGCCCGCCTGGCGCATGAACCACACCGGTGTGCGCTCGACCGGCTCGCGCCGCAGCGCCCGGACGAGGAGCGGGTCGGACACGGCCGTACACTAGCCCCGCGATGATCGCCGCCCCTCCGCACGAGGTGCCGGCGGGCCCGCTCGGCGTCCGCTGGCTGGAGTTCGACCTCGACCCGGTGCAGGCGGGGGCGGCGGGCCGCGCGCGGCTGCGCCTCCGGAACGCCGGCACCGCCGCCTGGCGCGACCTGCTCGCCGCCTACCACTGGCTGGACGGGCTGGGCAACGCGATCCACTGGGACGGGCTGCGGACGCCCGTTCCGCCGCTGGCGCCCGGCGAGGCCGCCGACCTCGAGCTCCGGCTGCGCGGGCCGATGCCCCCGGGGACGTACCGGCTCGCGTTCGACCTCGTGCTGGAGCACCGCTACTGGCTCTCCGAGATCGGGAACAGCATGCTCGAGACGGACGTCGCCGTCGGCCCGCGCGACGCGAGCGGCGCGGTCGCCCACCTGCCCGAACGGGTCGAGCCGGCGGACGGCTGGCACGAGCTCGTCCGCGCGGCGCACGAGGAGGGGTTCGCCGCCGTCGGCGGCGCGGTCGACGGCCGCGAGCGCGCCCTGCGCCCCTACCGGCCCGGCGGCGGGAGGAACCCGCTGTTCGCGGAGCCGCTCGTCTGCCCCTCGCTCCTGCCGCCGCTCGCCCCGAACTGCGAGGTCGCCGGGCTGCCGGCCTGGGCTCTCGAGGGGGACGAGCCCTGGATCTACGACGGCCGGATCAGCGCCCGCGTGCGCAGGTAGCTCAGAGCTCTACCGCGATCCGGTCGTCGACGCGGCGGAAGACCCAGGCGCCGACGGTCAGCGTGACCACCGCCTCGACCACGAGGTACACGACGTCCCAGGCGTCCGGCACGCGCCCGTAGAAGAGGGGGTCGCGGAGCGCGTACAGCGCCGGCGTCAGCGGGTTCACCCAGCGCAGCAGCGTCACCACCCAGTCGTAGCGCTGGACGCCGCCCGGCAGGTCCTCGAGCCGGTAGAGGATCGGCGTCAGGAAGAACCACGGCAGGAGCACGGCCTGCACGAGGTGCTCGACGTCGCGGAACACGACGTTGGCGCACGACACGATCAGCGCCAGGCCGGCGACGAGGGCGACGGCGCCGGCGGCAATCGGGATCGCCAGCAGGAACGTGTCGCGGGTGTCGGAGATCACGATCGCGTCGACGACGATCAGCACCGCCAGCATCGCCGTGAACGTCACCAGCTGGGTCGCGACCACCGACAGCGGGACGAGCTGGCGGGGGAAGCGCACCTTCTTCACGAGCGCCGCGCTGTCCACCATCGAGCGCGCGGCCGTCGTCAGCGAGGTGGAGACGAAGAGCCAGAGCGCCAGCCCGACGAGCAGGTAGAGGGCGTAGTGGGGGATGTCGGCCGCCTTCCAGAGCAGCGAGAAGACGAGGACGTAGATGCCCATCAGGATCAGCGGGTTGAGCAGCGACCAGACGACCCCGAGCGCCGAGCCCTTGTACCGGGTCTGGAAATCGCGCCGGAAGAGGTTCCCGAAGAGCTCCCGGTAGCGGTAGAGATCCGCGTAGACCGTCAAGGCGACACAGGCTAGAGAACCCTGCGGGCGAACAGGGACACGCCGGAGTAGCCGTAGCAGGTCTGGGCGAACCAGGTCGCCGCCGAGCGGCCGACGACGGGGATCCGGCGCAGCCGCCCGCCGATCCGGCGGCCGCACAGGTCGGCGTCGCCCTCGGCGTGCTCGACCCGCCGGACGGCGAGCCCCGACCGCGAGAACGCCCAGAGGTAGGCGTAGAGCGTGTGCACGTGCTCGTTGATCCCGAAGCTCTTCTCGTGCTCCTGGTCGTCGACGCTGCCGCTCGCTCGCAGGGCGCGCGTGCCCTCGTTGAGCGCCGCGACCGTGCCGCCCCGGCGCGTGACGCGGGCCATCTCGCCGGCCATCCGGCGCAGGTCGAGGGCGTGGTGGAGCGCCGCGACGCAGTAGACGAGGTCGAACGCGCCGTCCGCGAACGGCAGGTGCTCGCCGTCCGCCTGCACGCGCGCGAACGGGCCGACGCGGGCCTCGTAGAACGCACCGCGGCCGAGCCCGATGTTGGCGTCGGCGAGGAGGTCGGTGGCGACGTACTCGACGCCCAGCGGGACGAGGTGCTGCGCCGCCCACGCCTTGGCCGCGCCGACCTCGAGCACGCGCATCCCCCGACGCACGTACCGCTCGAGGAGCAGCGAGAACGAGTGCTCGTTCGCGCGCCAGGTGGTGTCCTCCCAGTTGCAGTCGCGGGTGAGGTAGGGCAGGTGCGCGTCGACGTCGTCGTCCGGCTCGTACCAGCCCTCCGCCCGGGCCATCGCGGGCCAGCCGGCGATCTCGGCCCGCTTCTCGGCGATGCCCGGCAGCCGGTCGTCGAGCATCCGCGGAATGCCGTCCTCGACCGGGAAGACCGCTCCGCAGGCGGTGCAGCGGAGCCCGTCCGCGCCGCCCTCGAGGCGGCTCCGGCAGACCGGGCAGCGCATGACGTCGAGCAGAGCGATCACCATTCAATGATGCGCACAGAGAGGGAAATGATGAGCACGGAGAGGGACAGGTCTGACAGACCTGTCCCCGGTTCGTTCGCGGGACCTGTCCCCGGTTCCGTCTCCGTACCAATGCCTAACACCGCTCGGTTACGGTGTCGGCCGTGAGTGCCGCCGCCGCAGCGGTCGCGTTGCCCGTGGCCGCGTTCGTGACCTGGTCGCTCCTCCACTCGCCCCTCGCCCGGCGGCTCGTCGCCCGGCCGACCGGCGAGCGCTGGAGCGAGCACGTCACCCCGACCTTCGGCGGCGTCGGCATCTTCCTCGGCCTCGCGGCCGGGATCGGGGCGTCGATCGCCGCCGGCGGCGTCCACGCCCACGAGGAGCTGCTCGGCGTCCTCGGCGGAGCCGCGCTGCTCTTCGCCGCCGGCCTGGCCGACGACGTCCTCGCCCTCCCCGCGGTCGTGAAGCTGGCGGCGCAGTTCGGGGCGGCGGCGATCGTGCTCGCCACGGGGCTCTCGGTGCAGGTGATCTCCAGCGACGTGCTCGGCTGGATCGTCGGCCTGCTCTGGCTCGTCGGGATGACGAACGCCTTCAACCTGCTCGACAACATGGACGGCCTGGCCGGGACGCTGGCCCTGATCGCGGCGGTCTTCTTCGCGATCGACGCCCTCACCGTGCACGAGGAGCGCCTGCTGGTCGTGCTCTCGCTCAGCCTCGGGCTCGCCTGCCTGGGCTTCCTCCTGTTCAACTTCCGCCCGGGCAGGCCGGCGCTCGTGTTCATGGGCGACTCCGGGAGCCAGGTGCTCGGGTTCACGCTCGGCGC
>Ga0070741_10004332_pt1 | contig 33255 bp, 35 predicted proteins | sample Coa_R1_4_FD_66440 | JGI IMG/M metagenome (GOLD analysis project Ga0070741, IMG submission 66440) | Surface soil microbial communities from Centralia Pennsylvania, which are recovering from an underground coalmine fire - Coalmine... | ecosystem: Environmental > Terrestrial > Soil > Unclassified ... | reverse complement strand
TCGATGTGGAGGAACTGCTTCGGCTTCACCGACGACGCCAGCCAGGCCGGGTCGACCTCTTGGAGCTGGTAGGAGGTGGCGAACTCCGGCATCGGCGGGTTGGCGTCGGTCTTGGCCATGTCGGGTCTCGCGTTCCTCTAGCTGAAACCAAATAATAGCGGCAGCCATGGCCGGGAAGGGCCGAAAGTCCCTAGTGCCGGCGGGGAGCGTCTCGAAATAATAAGTCGATTATTTACTCGAAGAATTCGGACGGGTGGTGCCGCGCCCGTCGCCTCGAGGAGGCCAAGCATGCCGACGCTCGATCTCCGCCCGCTCGCTCCGCCCCAGCGTCACCGTCTCGTCTACGACGCGCTCGACCGGCTGGCGGTGGGCGAGGTGCTGGAGCTCCTCAACGACCACCGCCCCTCGCCGCTGCGCTACGAGCTGGAGGCGACCCGCCCCGGCCAGTACGCCTGGGAGGACGACCAGGACGGCCCGGTGGTCTTCTCGGCCCGGATCACCGCCCGGGCCCGCATCGTTGACGTCCGCCCCATCGTGGCCGCCGGCGGCGAGCCCTTCGGGACAATCATGGAGGCCGCCGCGGCGCTCGAGCCGGGGCAGGACCTCGTGGTGGTCGTCCCCTTCGAGCCGGTGCCGCTCGAGGGGGTTCTCGGCGGCCAAGGCTTCGTCCATGAGGCGGTGGTCCTCGACAGCGGGGACTGGCGGGTCACCTTCCGCCGGGTCCCCTGAGACCCTCCACTCGGTCGTCGCCCGGACCCGCAGGCTGGAGGGATTGACAGGCTAGACTTATCAGTTCAGACTGATAATATGGCCGAGGATCCCGACGTCTGGCAGTTGGCGAGCGCCCTGCGGGTCAGCATGGGCCTGATGGTGCGGCGGTTGCGCCAGGTCGAGGCGGGGGATGAGCTGACCATGCCCGAGACCGCCGCCCTGGCCCGTCTCGACCGGGGCGGCCCGGCCACCGCGGCCGCCCTGGCCAAGGTGGAGCAGATCAGCCCCCAGTCGATGGGGGCGACGGTGGCGGCCCTCGAGGCGCGGGGGCTCGTCGCCCGGCGGCCCGATCCCGGCGACGGCCGGCGCATCCTGCTGTCGCTGACCGAGGCCGGCCTCGACGTCCTCCGGACCCGGCGCAACGTCAAGACCGAGCGGCTGGCCCGCGCCCTCTCCGGCGGGTTCACCCGCAGCGAGCTCAAGCAGCTCATGGCGGCCGCCCCGTTGATCGAGCGCCTGGCCGAGACCTTCTGATGGCGATGATCGCCGAGCCCGGGGGGCCCGAGGCGCCGGGCCCGGCCGGCTTCGTCCGGCGGACGCTGCCGTCGCTCCACTCCCGCAACTTTCGGCTGTTCTTCGTCGGCCAGACGATCTCCAACAGCGGGAACTGGCTCACGATGGTGGCCCTCACCCTGTTGGTGCTCCACCGCACGCACAGCGGGACGGCCGTCGGCCTGCTGTCCGCCTGTCAGTTCGGCCCGTTGCTCCTGCTGTCGGCCTGGGCGGGCGTGATCGTCGACCGGCACGACAAGCGCCGCCTGCTGGTGATCACGCAGTCGATCGAGATGGCCCAGTCGTTCGCCCTGGCCGCCCTGGCCTTCATGCCCCACGCCCCGGTCGGTGCCTTCTACGGCACCGCCGTCCTCGGCGGCGCCGCCCTGGCCTTCGACAACCCCGTCCGGCGGTCGTTCGTCAACGAGATGGTCCCCCTGGCCGACGTCCCCAACGCCGTGACCATCTACAGCGCCATGGTCAACATCTCCCGGGTCGTCGGGCCGGCGCTGGCCGGCGTCCTGATCGTGACCGTCGGCTACGGCTGGTGCTTCACGCTCGACGCCGTGTCCTACGTGTCGGTGTTGATCGCCCTGGCCATGATGCGGCCCGAGGAGCTGCGCCGGGTGGCGAGGACGCCGCGGGGGCGGGGCCAGATCCGGGCCGGGGTGCGCTACATCGCCTCGGTCCGCGAGCTGTGGGTCACGTTCGTGATGCTGCTCATCGTCGGGATGCTGGGCTACAACTTCAACGTCGTCTTCCCGCTGCTGGTCGAGAAGGGGCTCGGGGGCTCCGACGGCACCTTCACCCTCGTCTACTCCGCCTTCAGCGCCGGAGCGCTGATCGGGGCGGTGATCGTCGCCCGGCGGACGGCGATCACGGTCCGCACGGTGGCGCTCGGCGCCGTCTGGCTGGGAGTGTCGATGCTCGTCCTCTCCGCCGTACCCAACATCCCGATCGCCGTCTTCGTCGCCGCCGTCACCGGCGGCGGCAGCATCGCCTACATGACGGCCAGCACCGCCCTGGCCCAGATCCGCACCGACCAGCCGATGATCGGCCGGGTCCTCGCCATCCAGACCGTCCTCCTCGTCGGCACGACCCCGATCGGAGGCCCGATCCTCGGCTGGCTGGCCGACGTCGCCGGCGGCCGGGCTCCGGTCCTCATCGGCGGGATCAGCACGCTGGTGGCGGCCGCCTTCGGCCTCGTGGCCGGTCGGGAACGTCGCCCCTCCTCCCGGGAAGACGACGAACCGGGATGGGCGCCGGTCGAGGAGCAGGCGTCGTGAACCGCCCGGAGCCGCCCGGGAGCCGTCGTTGCGCGCCGCCGCCGGCGCAAACTGGCGTTCGTTTACCGCTGGGGGGCGGTAAAGGAACGCCGGAATGGTCGGGCCGGCCCGCCGGCGCAACTGGCGTTCGTTTGCCGCTGGGGGGCGGTAAAGGAACGCCGGAATGGTCGGGGCGGCCCGGCGGCGCAAAGTGGCGTTCGTTTGCCGCTGGGGGGCGGTAAAGGAACGCCGGAATGGTCGGGCGAGCGGGATTCGGCGATCCCCAGCTGTCGGGTGGCGGGGTCAGCGCAGGGCCAGGGCGGCGACGACCGCCGTCAGGCCCCCGATGAGATAGGCGGCGTAGTCGTTGACGGAACCGGTCTGCACCGCTTCCCGCATGCGGCCGACCAACCCGTCCTCCGGGACCGCCATCGCCAAGCGGGCCAGCGGGACGGCCGCCACCAGGGTCAGCGCCACCAGCGCCAGCTCCTTCGGGTCGAAGTAGTCGAAGGACAGGCTCGGAGCGATGATCCGGACGGCGGCCCCGAGTGCCGCCCGGGCCGACGAGGCCGGGTCGAGCAGCGCGCCGGCCGCTGGTCCGGCGACGCGATGCAGCAGGATGCCGGGCACCGCGCCGGAGACCAGGCAGGCGGCGCTCAGGACGACGAGCGCAACGGACATTCCCGCCCGCAGCGGTTCGGGCCCTTCCAGGGGTTCGTGGCGACGGCGGAAGAACGCCAGCCACGCCGCCCTGCCGAGGGCGGCGATCGTGAGCGTCTGGGCCACGATCATGAGACCCAGCACCACCGGCTGGCCCGATTCCATCAGCGCGTGGTGGATCAGGCCGACCGAGACGTAGCCGTCGAAGGGCGGGACACCGGCGATGGCCGCCACCCCGACCACGAAGGCGCCTGCCAGCCAGGGCGACTCGCGCCCCAGCGAGCCCATCTCCGACAGGCGGGTCAGGCCCCGCCGGTGGACGATGGCTCCGGCGCAGAGGAAGAGCAGCGACTTGAACAGCGCGTGGTTCACCAGGTGGTAGGCCGAACCGGCCAGGCCCGACGCCTCGTGCGTGGCCAGGCCGACGACCAGCACGCCCATCTGGGAGATCGTGTCGTAGGCCAGGAGCCGCTTGAGGTCGTCCTGGAAGAGGGCGTAGAGCGCGCCCCCGAGGGCCGACACCACGCCGACGGTCATGAGGACGCCGAGGATCGGACCGGTCGCCTCGGGGGAGAAGACGCCGAAGGCGATGCGGGCGGTGGCCACGACCCCGAGGCCGACCATGAGGCCGGAGAACAACGCCGAGACCGACCCGGGAGCGGCGCTGTGGGCGTCGGGCAGCCAGCCGTGGAAGGGGACGAGCCCGGCCTTGGTGCCGAACCCGGCGACGAGGAGCCCGAAGGCGATCCGGTCCGGCGTCGTCGGATGGCCGGCCAGGGCGGTGTGGAGCTGGCCGAAGTTGGTGGCGCCGTGGTTGACGTAGAGCAGCGCCGCGCCGAGGAACACGGCGAAGCCGGCGATGGTCGTCAGCACGAGGATCTTGAACGCCGCCTCCAGGGCCGGCGGCCGCTCGAGAAAGAAGGCGGTGAGGGCGTAGCTGGCCAGGGCGGCGACCTCGAACCAGACGAACAGGTTGATCAGGTCGGCGGTCAGGCCCACGCCGATGAGCCCGGCGTCGAGGAGCAGGAACAGCGCCGTGAGCCCGCCGACCTCCTTGTCGGCCAGGTCGGCCTGCTGCGACAGTGTGGCCACGAGGATGACGGCGCCGACGGCCGACGCCGCCAGGGCGTAGGTCAGGCCCCAGGCGTCGGCCGAGAAGGCGACGCCGAGGGCGGCACCGCCGACCGGCGTCCAGTGGCCCATGAAGTGGGACAGGACCCGCCCGGCGTAGACATCGGGGGCCAGGAGGGCCAGGACCACGGTCGACGCCGCCAGCGCCGCCGTCCCCACGATCAGCGCCAGGCGACCGGACCGGCGGGCCACCAGTGGCGCAGCCACCGAACCCAGCAACGGCGCAACGACGGGAAGCGGGAGGAGCGAGGCGAGCCCGGCGGTGCTCACCCCCGTAACGTCCGGACCTTGTCCGAGTCGACCGTCCCGTAGTGCTGGGCCAGGCGGACCACCACGGCCAGGAACACGCCGGTCACGGCGACGCCGATCACGATGGCGGTGAGACAGACGTTCTGGAGCATCGGGTCGGCGACGTTGCCGGTGGCGAGCTGTTGCGGCGTCTGCCCGGCCGGCGGGTTGAGGAGCACGGGCGCGGTGGAGTGGGCCCGGTAGCCGAACGACAGCAGCATCAGGTAGGTCGACGCCTCCATCAACGACAGGCCCATCACGATCTTGACCAGGTTCCGCTTGGTCAGCACGGCGTAGAGGCCGATGCAGAGCAGGGCGACGGCGGCCAGCTCGTTGACGACGATCACCGGCCCGGCTCCTGGTCCTGTTCCTGCTCCGCCTCCTCTTCGTCTGCTTCGTTCCAGTCGTGCCCCATGCCGAGGAGGCCGAAGACGACCAGGGTCAGCCCCGTCCCGACCTCGACGAGCTCGCTGAACGAGAAGGCCTGCAGGACCCCGCCCGACCGGATCGTCTGAAGTTTCCCGAGGGGCAGGAAGCTGGCCGTGAACGAGCCTTTGAAGATCAGCCCGCCGGCCCCGATGGCGATGATGGCCAGCGCCCCGGCCAGCTCGACGGGCTCGATCACGTCGGGGCGGATGACGGGCTCGACGCGCCGGTAGCCGAGGGCGACGTATGCCAGCAGCACCACGCCGAGCAGGACGGCGCCGGCCGGGAGTCCACCGCCGGGGCTGTAGCCCCAGGCACAGAGATAGACCCCGGCCACGATCAGCAGCGGGGCGAGGACCCGTACCGAGGTGCGGGCGACGACCGTCATCGCCTCCGACGTCTCCGGTCCGGGCGTGCCGAGTGGGATGGCATCGGGAGTGGGCCGCTCCCAGCCGCCGGACCGTTCCCGTTCCTCGGCCCGCCGGGCCTCGCTCTTGGACGGGGCGTGCTCTTCCCGCCGGCCGGTTTCCGCCTGCTCTTCGGCGCCGGCCCGCTCCTCGCCGACGAAGCCCCGGCGCGGCTCACGGCGGCGGGTGACGACCATGACGCCGATGACCGCCGCCAGCAACAGGAACGTCTCGCCGAAGGTGTCGAAGCCCCGGGTGCCGTAGACGATCTCGTTGACCGGTTCGGTGGTGTGCCAGCGGGGCAGGGCCACCGACAGGGCGTAGCGGGCCAGGGCCGGCAGCGGGGCGTGCTCGTGGGGCGAGCGCAGCACCGCCGCCCCGAGCACCACCCCCACCGCGGCGCAGAGCACGAGGCCGACCGCCGGGCGGTGGCCCGGCTCGTGCTCCCGGAGCGGCGTGGTCCGGCGCTTCACGGCGCGGTGGCGCCTTCCTCGCCCAGGTCGCCGGCCTCCTCGGGGTCGCCGACGGCGGCCCGGATCTTCCCGATGGCCAGCAGGTACAGCGTCGGGAGGGCGATGGCGCCCACCACGACCTCGGCGTGGGCGTCGTCGGGGGCACCGAGCACGACGAACAGCAGGCTGAGGACCGTCCCGACCGCGGAGAGGGCCATCACCGATCCGTTGAGGTTCTCGGTCACGACCACGGCCACGGCGCTGACCAGCACGACGGCCAGGCAGGCGTAGTCGATGGCCCAGAACAGGCTCACGAACCGCCCTCGCCGCTCCGGCGCTCGGCGGCCTGATCGGCCACCGACCCGCGCCAGAGCGGGACGCCGGCCTTGTAGGCCGCCCGGGCCAGGGCGTGGGAGGCGAGCGGGCTCACGACGAGGAGCAGGATGCCGACGACCAGCGCCCGGCTGCCGTAGGTCGACACCGGGCCCTTGGCCACGACGAGGGCCAGGAGCACGGGCAGGGCCCCCATGGTGATCGTCTTCGAGGAGCACTGCAGGCGGGTGTAGACGTCGGGCATGCGGACGATGCCCACGGCCCCGGAGAGCGAGAAGGTCACGCCGACGACGAGGAGCGCGGCCGCCGCCACCTCCCTCACAGCAGCCCCCGCTCGAGGTACCGGGCCCAGACGATGGCCCCGAGATAGCTGAACGACACCAGCCACAGGGCGACGTCGAGGTAGATCGACCGGTCGGCGAAGACCGAGAAGCACAGCACGGCCAGCGCCGCCTGGGTCGACATCGTGTTGAGGGCCACGATGCGGTCGGAGACCGTCGGCCCGGCCACCAGGCGGACGAGGAGGACGAACAGGATCGCCACCTCGGTCAGGCAGGCGACACCGAAGATCGTGGTCATCGGCGGCCCGGCGTCCTCAACCGGTGAACGGCCGGAGGCGGCGCTCGAGCGGTCCGTTGATCTTGGCCCGGTTGGCGGCCGGGGCGGGATCGTCGATCCACACCGCGTGGTACTGCAGCTCCCGCCGCTTCCGGTCGAGGTCGACGATCTGGTTGTCGACGATGAGCGAGGTGATGAGCGCCACCGCCGTCTGGCCGCCGTCGCCGTCGAGCTCGGTCGGCACGATCACCATCCCGGGGCGCAGCGGCCGGCCCGGCGTCCAGATCCGGCGGGAGAGGGAGAGGTTGGCCCGCACGATCTCGACCGCGGCGAAGGCCACCAGCCGCACCACCGCCGCCAGCCGGGCGGGGCGCAGCAGCGCCCAAGGGGGCGCCACCGGCCCCAGGGTGGCGCAGACGAGGCCGGTCAGCACCGCCAAGCCGGCACCGAAGAGGAGCTGCTCGGCGGTGCGCGTCCAGGTCAGCAGGAGCCAGGCCAGGAAGGCCCAGGTGGAGGCGGCCACGGCGCGCGACAACACGCCGGTTTCCCTTCCCGCTCCGGGCGGCGCTGAACCATCCCGGTGCCGCCCGGACGGCGGCCTCAGTCCTGCTTGCGGGCGATCGCCTGGGCCAGCTCCAGCTTCGACATCTTGGACCGGCCCTCGATGTCGAGCTTCTTGGCCCGCTCGTAGAGCTCGTCCTTGGTGTGGCCCTCGACGTCGACGCCGCCGGCCGACTGCCCGCCGCCGCCCCGGCCGTGCTTGGCCCGTTCGTCGGACGGGCCCTTCTCGGCCTTCGGCTCCCAGTGGTCGCCGACCTTCTCGAAGCTGTGCTTCACGGCGGCGATGGCCGTCCGGTGGGCCCGCTCCTCGGAGTCGTATTCGTGGTGGGCGGAGCGCAGTGTCTCGGCGTAGGTTCGCTGGGCCTTGGCCGGGGAGCGCTGGATCGTCCCGGGCAGATCCTCCTTGGTGTCCTTCGGCATCGTTGCTCCTCGCAGATTTGTCGGGTTTTGTGGAGCTTTCCCCACTCCGGCCTTCGGAATGCCTCGGGCAGGGCCGATGAGTTCGAAGTGGTCGCGTCGTCCGACGTGGGACAGCGAAGGAAAGGACACCGAAACGATGAGCGGCGTGCGCGTGGCGGTCGGAACGAGGAAGGGAGCGTTCGTCCTCACCTCCGACGGCGCCCGGCGGGAATGGGACGTGACCGGCCCCCACTTCGGCGGCTGGGAGATCTACCACGTGAAGGGCTCGCCGGTGAACCCCGACCGGATGTACGCCTCCCAGTCGAGCGGGTGGTTCGGTCAGGTCGTGCAGCGCTCCGACGACGGCGGGCGGACGTGGAACCCGGTGGGCAACGACTTCCGGTACGAGGGCGAGGCCGGCACCCATCAGTGGTACGACGGGACCCCCCACCCCTGGGAGTTCGCCCGGGTCTGGCACCTCGAACCGTCGCCCACCGACGCCGATGTCGTCTACGCCGGCGTGGAGGACGCCGCCCTGTTCCGCTCCGGCGACGGCGGGCGGACGTGGTCGGAGCTGCCCGGCCTTCGGGGCCATGGCTCGGGGCCCCACTGGCAGCCGGGGGCCGGCGGCATGTGCCTGCACACGATCGTCCTCTCCCCCTCCCGGCCGGGCCGGATCCTCACCGCCATCTCGGCCGCCGGGGCCTTCCGCAGCGACGACGACGGCCGAAGCTGGCGGCCGATCAACAAGGGGCTGCGGTCCGAGGGGATCCCCGACCCCGACGCCGAGGTGGGCCACTGCGTCCACCACATCGCCGGCCATCCGGCCCGTCCGGATGTGCTGTACATGCAGAAGCACTGGGACGTCCTGCGCAGCGACGACGGCGGTGACTCGTGGCGGGAGGTGAGCGGCAACCTCCCGACCGACTTCGGCTTCGTGATCGACGTCCACGCCCACGACCCCGAGACGATCTACGTCGTGCCGATCACCAGCGACTCGCTGCACTACCCGCCCGACGGGCGGCTGCGCGTCTTCCGCAGCCGCACCGGCGGCGACGAGTGGGAGGCCCTGAGCGAGGGCCTGCCACAGGAGCACTGCTACGTCAACGTCCTGCGGGACGCCATGGCCGTCGACCGGCTCGATCCCTGCGGCGTCTACTTCGGCACGACCGGCGGCACGGTGTACGTCTCGCCCGACGGGGGCGACCACTGGGCGCCGATCGTCACCGACCTCCCGGCGGTGCTGTCGGTCGAGGTGCAGACGCTCCCGTGATCAGGGTCGTGCTCCCCGCTCACCTGAAGACGCTGGCCGGCGTGGCCGGCGAAGTGCAGCTCGACGTTCCCGGCCCGGTCACCACGGCCGCCGTCCTCGACGCCCTCGAAGGCCGCTACCCCGTCCTCGGGGGCACGGTCCGCGACCGCGCCACCGGGCGGCGGCGTCCGTTCATCCGGTTCTTCGCCGGCGAGCAGGACCTGTCCCACGAGCCGGTCGATGCGGCGCTCCCCCCGGCCGTGGCGGCCGGGAAGGAGCCGTTCTGCATCGTCGGGGCCATGGCCGGCGGGTGACGCCCCCCTCCCGGCTCAGGCGCCGTGCGGCTCGGCCGGGGCCTCGTCCCCTTCGGCGCCCGCCGCCTCCCGCCGGTCGTTTTCGGCCTCGGGTTCGTCGGCCGGGCCGTCGGCCCGGCCCCGGCGGAACAGGCGCTCGATCCCCCGGCTGACCAGCAGGCCGAGGAGGACGGCGAGGAGGACGCTGACCGCCAGCACGCCCACCCCGACCAGAGCCGGTTCGACCATGGGTCAACCCTAGGCGCCGAAGATGTCCACCCCGTTCGGGCGCTGGCCGGCGTCGACCTTGCAGTGGCTGTCGGTACGCACACCGCCCCTCAGAGCAGCGGGGCGGCGGTGTGGAGTCCTCGCGCCGCCGTCCACGCCTGGAGGTCGCGCCGTTCGACGGCCGCCGCCATGAGATCGGGGAACAGGTCGGGGGTGCAGGCGAAGGCGGGGACGCCGAGGCCGGCCAGCGCCGCGGCGTGGTCGTGGTCATAGGCGGGAGCACCCTCGTCGGACAGCGCCAGGAGCGCCACGACGGTCACGCCCGCCGCCACGAGGGCGGCGGTCACCCGCAGCATCTCGTCGGCGTCGCCGCCTTCGAACAGATCCGAGATGAGGACGAGGATGGTGTCACGGGGCCGCGTCACCCGGGCGGCGCAGTAGGTGAGGGCGCCGGCGATGTCGGTGCCGCCGCCGAGCTGCACCCCGAAGAGGACGTCGACGGGATCGTCGAGCTCGCCGGTCAGGTCGACGACGGCGGTGTCGAACACCACGAGCCGGGTGGCCAGCGACCGCACCGAGGCCAGCACCGCGCCGAACACCGAGGCGTAGACGACCGAGGCGGCCATCGACCCGCTCTGGTCGACGCAGAGGATGACGTCCCGCAGCATCTGCGGGGCGCGCCGCCCGTAGCCCACCAGCCGTTCGGGGATCACGGTGCCGAGCTCGGGCCGGTAGTGGCGGAGGTTGGCGGCGATGGTGCGGTTCCAGTCGATGTCGCCGGGTCGAGGCCGGCGGGTGCGGGCGGCGCGGTGCAGGGCGCCGGTCACCGCCTGCCGGGTGGGGGCGGCCAGGCGGGCCTCGAGGGCGTCGGTCACCGAACGGACGACCGCCCGGGCCGTCTCCCGGGAGTGTTCGGGGATGGCCCGCCGCAGGGCGAGGAGGGTGCCGACGAGATGGATGTCGGGCTGCACGGCACCGAGCAGCTCCGGTTCGAGCAGCAGCTGGGCGAGGCCGAGACGATCCATGGCGTCGCGCTGGAGGACCGACACGACGCCGGCCGGGAAGTAGCGGCGGATGTCACCGAGCCAGCGGGCGACCCGGGGTGAGGAGCGGCCGATGCCGCCACCCCGGCCGCCCGGCCGGGTGGCGCCGTCCCCGCCGCCGCTCTCGCTGCTCCCGGCGCCGCCGTAGAGGGCGTCGAGGACGCTGTCCCGCCCGGCGTCCTCGCCGGCCAGCTCCCGGCCGGTCCCGTCGGCGTCGCCGCCGCCGAGCACGAGCCGCCAGCGCCGCAGCCGTTCGCTGCCGCCGCTGGTGCCGTTGGTGTCGCTGGTGCCGCTGGTGCCGCTGGCGCCGCTCACCGCCGGCCTCCAGGCCATCCGGCGCTCCAGAGGAACGACAGGTGTTCCTGAGGAACGCCGGTTTGCTCACGAACTCCGGTCGGTCCCGTCATGCGCCGCCGCCCGTCCCGAGCAGTTCCGCCAACCGGGGCAGCACCCGGGCGGCCCGGTCCCAGTCGATGCCTTCGCCGTTGCCGGCGGACGGGTCGCCGCCGCCCTCCGCCAGGCGGCGCAGGTGCGAGCCGAGCGCCCGCCGGTCCGGCGCCGGGAACGTGGCGAACGTCCGCCGCAGCACCGGCAGCACCTCCTCGAACACCGTCCCCCGCACGGCGGCGACCCAGTCGTCGAGGACCCCCAGCAGGCCCGGATCGTGCAGGAGGAGGCTGGCGTCGCCGGCCAGGAACCCCTCGATCCAGGCCGCCGCCCGGGGTGCCTCGTCGGGCATCGACAGCGCCCGGGAGAGGCGGCGGGCCACGTCGCCGCCGTCGAGGACGCCGCTGTCGAGGAGGATCCGCACCGCCCGTCCGCCCAGAAGACCGTGGACCCCCCGCAGGTCGGCGACCGCCCGCAGCGCCGCCCGCCACGGCGCCTGCAGCGCCGGGTCGTCGAGGAGGCCGACGGCCCGGTCGACGGAGTCGACGAGGCTCCGCACGCCGGCGGCCGCGTCGTCGTCGACGGCGGCCACCGCCGCCGGCAGGCCGATCGCCACCCGGGTGAGGAGCCCGGCCAGCACCGGCGCCACCGCCTCCGTGTCGACCCGCCGGACGTTGCCGTAGCGGCGGGTGCGGGCCAGCGGTTCCACGGCCGCCATGAGCCGGACGGTGTCGCGCTGCTGGGCCGCCCGCTCGGCCAGCGTGGCGGTGACGGCGGCCAGGGCGCCGGGCAGCTCGGCCAGCAGCGCTTCCTCGACGAGGGCGGCGACGTCGCCGGAGTCGGCGGAGGCGGCGGCGGCGTCGGTGAGGGCGGCGGTGGCGGCCGACTCGATCGTCGTCCCCCGGGCCGACGCCTCGACGAGGGCGACCTCGAACGCCGGGTGCCACTGCAGCTCCCAGACCTCCTTGAACGTGCCGCCGGTGCGGCCGGACTCGGCCGGCTCGCCCCAGTCGACGCCGAGGATGCGCAAGCGGTGCAGCAGCTGGGAGCGCTGCCGGTGAGTGTCGGTGCGGAGGTCGAGCTCCAGCGTCTTCGGCCCGGCGGTGGCCGGCAGCCGGAGCCGGCGCTGGGCCTTGGCCAGGTCGCGGGCCAGCGGCACCATCGGCGTGTCGTCCGGGACCGAACCGAGGTCGTGGCCGACGAGGAGCTCGGAGGCGATGAGCCGCAAGGGGACGGGCGACCCGCCGGCCAGCGCCGCTTCGGCGGCGTCGAGGATCTCGCCGAGGCCCGGGCCGGGGCGGGAACGGAGGGCGGCCAGCCCTTCGGCCAGGCGGACGGCCTCGACGGTGGCGGCCGGGCTCACGTCGTGGCCCCGGTCCCGCAGCAGGCGGGCCGCCTTGACCAGGAAGCGGGTGGGGGCGGCGTCGGGGGCGGTGGCGAGGTGCCGGTACCAGCCGGGGGCGTCGACGCCGGCGCCGTAGCCGGAGCGCCGGGCCAGCAGCGCCGACGTCCAGGGCACCCAGGTGGCGGCCACCTTGAGCCGGGGCAGGCCCTTGAGCCGGGCGGCGTCGGCCGCCGGGGCGGGAACGGCGTGGGGGAGGAGGGCCGGTGCGTGCCAGGCGCCGCACACCACGACGCTGCGGCCGGCGCCGTTTCGCATCGCGGCCCGGATCACCTTGCGCATGGCCGCTTCCCGCCGCTCGTTGTGCGCATCGCCGTCGCCGGTCCCGGCGTGGCGGAGCGCCGCCATCGCCTCGGTGACGGCGGCGAAGATCTCGGCGCCGTGGTAGCGGTGTTCGATGACGTCCTCCCACCACCGTTCCGGGTCGTCGTAGCCGGCGGCGGCGGCCAGCATGGCGATCGGGTCGTCGGCGCCCGGCCGTCGCTGCGCTTCGTCGAGGGCCAGGGCGTTGGCGGCGGGCAGGTCGCAGAACCGGACGGGCCGGCCGGCACGGAGCGCCCAGCGCAGCGCCACCCACTCGGGCGAGAAGTCGGCCAGGGGGTAGAACGACGAACGCCGCGGTTCGTCGACGGCGTAGACGAGCCCCGCCACCGGGGGGACCATGTCCGGCGCCGCCGCCAGCGCCGCCACGGCGTCGAGTTCCGGCGCGCCCTCGATGAGCACGGCGTCCGGCCGCAGTTCGTCGAGCGCCTCGCCCACCGCCCGGGCCGACCCGGGGCCGTGATGGCGCACCCCGAGCACGAAGACCTCCGGCATCGAACTCAGGCCAGCTCCCGGCAGGCCCGGTAGAGGTCGTCCCAGCCGTCCCGTTCCCGCACGACAGTTTCGAGGTACTCGGCCCAGACGAGGCCGTCCTGCGCCGGGTCCTTCACCACGGCGCCGGTGAGCCCGCCGGCGACGTCGCCGGCCCGGAGCACCCCGTCGCCGAAGTGGGTGGCGAGGGCGGCGCCGCTGGTCACCACCGAGATCGCCTCGGCCGTCGAGAGCGTGGCGGTCGGCGACTTGAGCCTGGTGCGGCCGTCGGCGGTAACCCCGGAGCGCAGCTCCCGGAACACCGTCACCACCCGGCGGATCTCGGCCAGGGCGTCGAGTTCGGCCGGCAGGCCGAGGGCGGTGCCGAGTTCGGCCACCCGCCGGGCCACGATGCCGACCTCCTCGTCGGCGTCGGCCGGCAGCGGGAGGACCACGGTGTTGAACCGCCGCCGGAGCGCCGACGACAGCTCGTTCACGCCCCGGTCCCGGTCGTTGGCGGTGGCGATGACGTTGAAGCCCTGCCGGGCCTGGACCTCGTCGTCGAGTTCGGGGATCGGCAGCGTCTTCTCGGACAGGATCGTGATGAGGGCGTCCTGCACGTCGGACGGGATCCGCGTCAGCTCCTCGACCCGGGCCAGCGAGCCCCGTTCCATGGCCCGCATGACCGGGCTGGCCACCACCGCCGCCCGGGACGGGCCCTCGGCCAGCAGCCGGGCGTAGTTCCAGCCGTAGCGGATGGCTTCCTCCGGCGTGCCCGACGTCCCCTGGACCAGCAGCGTGGAATCGCCCGAGACGGCGGCGGCGAGGTGCTCCGACACCCAGGTCTTGGCCGTGCCCGGCACGCCGAGGAGCAGCAGGGCCCGGTCGGTGGCGAGGGTGGCCACGGCGACCTCGATGAGGCGGCGCTGGCCGATGTACTTCGGGGTGATCTCCCTGCCGTTTCCGAGCCGGCCGCCCAGCAGGTAGGTGGCCACGGCCCACGGCGACAGCCGCCAGCTCGGGGGGCGGGGCCGGTCGTCGGTCTCGGCCAGGGCGGCCAGCTCGGCGGCGTACTGCACCTCGGCGTGCGGCCGCACGACCTCGGCGGGCCCGACGCGGAAGGGGTTGTTGGCCTCGGACATCTCGTGCGTCATGTGGGGAACTCCTGGTTGATGACCGCCCGGAGGCTGAGGGCGTGGCCGAGGGTCTGGACCCGCCGGCGCAGGCCGTGCTGGCCGGCGAGGGTGGCGGCCCACGCCTCCACCAGCGGCAGGGCGGAGGGATCGAGCCGGGCGGCGAGGACGGGCAGCGCCGCCGGCACCTCGGCCAGGGCCTGGCCGCCGAGGCGCCGGTAGCGGTCGACCACGGCCTCGGCCAGCGCCCCGGGCCAGGGCCCGGGGCAGGCGGCGAGCAGCTCGGCGACCGCCGGCCGGGGGGCCAGGCCCCGGACCAGCCCGTCGGCCAGCTCGGCGGCGGCCACGGCCGGCGGAAGGGCGGCCAGGATGGCCGGCGCCGGACGGTGCCGGAACAGCGCGACCGCCCACGCCGGGTCGGCCCGGCCGGCCTGGGCGGCGACGGCGAGCTCCAGCCCGGTCAGGATCGCCGGTGCCTGAACCGCGGCGAGTTCGACCACCGCCGCCGGCTCGACCCCGAGCTGCTGCTCCCAGAACGAGAGCGGTGCCCCGGCGACGAGCTGCGCCAGACGCCAGGCGCCGACGCCCATCCCGGCCGGGGCGACGTCGTCGACGCCGTCCCGCCGGGCGGCGGCGTCCGGCTCCGGCGGGCGGGTGCCGGCCGGGCCGAGCGCCTCCGCCACGAGCGGCCGGAGACGGTCGGCCATGCGCCCGGCGCGGCGGGAGGCCGGCAGCCGGCCCAGCAGCTCGGCCGCGACCTTCCGGACGGCGCTGGCCCGGTCGTCGAGGGCCGCCTCCAAGAACGGCTCGTCGTCGTCGGACAGGCCGACCGCCAGCTGGGCCAGGAAGGCGGCCCGGTCGGCGGCGGGCTCCCTCGACCAGGCGGCGGCCAGGAGGTCGCGCCCCCGGCGGGGATCGGCCCGGCGGAGGGTTTCGAGGAGCGCGGCCCGCTCCGCCCGGGGCGCAGTGGCGAACCGGCGGGCGGCCGCATCGTCGCCGCCGGTGCCGATCGGATCGGCGGCCGCCCAGCGCCAGCGCTCGTCATGACCGGCGAGCCACCGTCCTCGGGGCCCGACGACCGTCTGCACCGTCGGCCGCAGGGCGACGGCGGCCGAGCCGAGATCCAGCAGCCGGGGGAGGAGCCGGGCCGGGGGCCGGCACCCGGCCCGGGCGGCGCCGGCCAGCCATTCGCCGGCCAGGAGGTTGACGCCGCCCGGCACGGGCACCTCGCCGGAGAGGATCAGCTCCAAGACGTCGACGGCGGCGTCGGAGCACGGCGGGCGGGTGTCGGCGCCGGCCGGAGGCGGCAGCGCCCGGGGCGCCGGGCCGGGCCGGGTGCCCGCCCGCCGGCAGGCGGCCAGCACCGCCGCCGTCGCCAGCAGCTCCGCCGCCGGATCCCGGCGATCGGGGCCGCGGCCGGGGAGTGACGAGAGGGGCGAGAGGCCCGGGGGCGGGCGACGCCGGGCCGTGCCCACCAGGGCGGCGCCGAGCAGCGCCTCCCAGGACGCCGTCACCGACGCCGGGGACGATGCCACCTCGGCCGGCGCCGTCACAGGCCGACCAGGACGCCGCCGGAGCGCACGCTGAGCGGGGTGAGGGCGAACCCGTCCCACTCACCGAAGACGTCGACCGGCGCTCCGCCCGAGACCGCCAGCAGGGTGAGGACCCCACCGTCGCCGCGCAACGGGAGGGCCGCTCCGCCTGGCTCCGCCACCATCCGCCGCCCTCCGTCGAGGACGGGGACGACGCCGGTCAGCGCCACCGGGAAGCGGTCGGCGAAGGGGTTGGCGGCCGTCCACCCGGCGACCCGGTCGAGGGCGGCGTCCACTCCGCCGGCCAGATCGGGCCGGCGGTCGGCCGAGCCGACCACCGAGCGGTCGCCGGTGAACAGCGCCCTTCGGGGTTCGCTCCCCGGGTAGAGCGCCACCTCGGCCTCCACGACGGATCCCAGCACCTCGGCCACGGCCAAGGTGGCCCCGGCGGCGGCGAAGTCGAGGATCATCGCCCACCGGCCGGTGCGTTCCCCGAAAAGCCAGGTGCGCTGCGACTGCAGGCGGGTGTCGGCCTCCCGGGCCAGGCCCATCACCGCCCAGCGGTCGGTGACCCGCTCGCCCCGCTCCAGGACGTCGTCGACGCGCCGGGGCCACCCCAGCACCACCCGGAGGTCGGCCAGGACGTCGTCCGGGAGGACGTCGCGCCGCCGCCAGGCCGACACCGCCAGGTACCCCCGGGCCAGCTCGGCCAGCAGCCGTTCGGCCCAGTCGCCGGCCGAGTGCAGCAGCCCGGGCAGAGCCCGCACCCGGTCGGCCAGCCCGGGCATCTGGGCGTCGACGAGGCGGGCGGCGGCGGCGTCCCAGAAGGCGTAGGGCTGGTGCCGGGCCGAGGCCAGCCCCTGGCGCACGAGGTCGAGCAGCCACCGCTCGAACTCCTCGATCCCGGCCGACATCGTCTCGATCCGCTGGGCCAGCCGCCGGGCCTGCGCCTCCGGGTCGGGCGCGCCGGCGCCGCCCCGCCCCCCGCCGCCCAGCGCCGCCGCGGCGCCGCCCGTCCCCCGGGCCGCCAGCCGCCGCACCCAGTCGGCGGCGAAGTCGGCCGGCCGGGCGTCGTCGGCCACCGATCCGCCGCCCTCGGCCCACAACAGCAGGAGGCCGAGCCCGTGCTTGCAGGGATGCTTGCGGCTGGGGCAGGTGCAGCGGAACGACGGCTCGTCGAGGTCGATCGTGACCTGGTACGGCTCCCGGGCGCTGCCCTGGCACCGGCCCCACAGCAGCGACCCGCTCGACCCGGCCTGCGACCACACGGCCGACAGCGACAGCCGGCGCGCCGCCCCGGCCGAGGCGGCGTCGGGCGCCAGCCTCAGTACGTCGTCGACCGTCCAGTGCGTCCCGGACTCCGCCACCACCGCCATGCTAAAGGCGCCCGGTGACGCTCCTACGCTGTCCGAGCATGGAGACACGGACGCTGGGCAAGGCCGGGCCGGAGCTGTCGGTGGTCGGGCTCGGCTGCAACAACTTCGGGATGGCCATCGACCGCCGGCAGGCGGCGGCCGTCGTCCACGCCGCCCTCGACGCCGGCATCACGCACTTCGACACCGCCGAGATGTACGGCGGCGGCCAGTCGGAGGAGATGCTCGGCGCCGCCCTGGGCGCACGGCGCGACGAAGCGGTCATCGCCACCAAGTTTTTGCCCCGCCCGGCCGAGGCGCACTACGAGCCCGGCGCCCTCGCCGCCCGCATCCGGGAGGGGGCGGACATCAGCCTGCGCCGGCTCGGCACCGACCGCATCGACCTCTACTACCAGCATGTCCCCGACGCCGACGCTCCGATCGAGGAGGCCCTCGAGGCGCTGGACGGGCTGGTACGGGCGGGCAAGGTCCTCCACATCGCCTGCTCCAACTACGACGCCGACCAGATCGCCGCCGCCGCCTCGGTCGCCCGGTCCCGGGGCTGGGCCGGCTTCACCGGCAACCAGATCCACTGGAACCTCCTCCAGCGCGACGTCGAGGCCGATGTCGTGCCGGCCGCCGAGGCCGCCGGGCTCGGCATCGTCCCCTACTTCCCGCTGGCCTCGGGGCTGCTGACCGGCAAGTACCGGCGCGGCGAGCCGTTCCCGGCCGGCACCCGGCTCGCCCGCAGCGACCGCTTCGCCACGGCCGCCACCGACGAGAACTTCGACCGGGTGGAGGCCTACGGACGCTTCGCCGCCGCGCGGGGCCGGACGGTCGGCGAGCTGGCCATCGCCTGGCTCCTGGCCCAGCCGACCGTGGCGTCGGTGATCGCCGGGGCAACCCGTCCCGAGCAGGTGACGGCCAACGCCGCCGCCGCCACCTGGATGCTGAGCGCCGAGGAGGCGGCCGCCGTCGCCGCCCTCTAGTAGGCCGGGCGACCGGCCGGCTGTGGGCCCAACCGGGCCCAGACGACCTTCCCGTCGGGCAGCGGTTCGGCACCCCAGCCGGCGGCGTAGGCCGCCACCAGCCGCAGGCCCCGGCCCGACCCGTCCGTCGGGACGGCCTGGCGGGGCCGGGGCAGCTCGGGGCTGGCGTCGCGCACGGCGATGCGCACCGTCCGGTCCCGGCTGCGCGACAGCGACACGGTGAACTCCGTCCCGGCGTGGAGGACGGCGTTGCCGGCCAGTTCCGTGGCGACGACGGTGGCGGCATCGACGAGGTCGCCCTCGCCCCAGGCGGCCAGCGTGGCGGCAACGAAGCGGCGGGCGTCCGTGACGCCCCGGCTCCCCGGGCAGAACGTGCGGGCCAGCTCCAACCGACCGCTCGGGGCGGTGCTCCCGGCGAGGCCCGAGATCCGCGGCAGTGACGCCGGCCCGCCGACCACCGCCGAGTGCTGCCGGCACACCGCGTCGACGGCGAGGTCGTCGCCGCACGCCTCGATCGCCTCCACCGGGTAGGCGCAGTAGAGCGAGAAGCCGGCGTCCCGGCACAGGCCGTTCCACAGCTCCTCGAGTTCGAGGGCGGCCGTGACCCTGCCGGCGGCCCACAGTACGGCCACGATCTCGCCGTAGGCCCGCACCACCCCACCGCCGGCGACGGCGTCGTAGATCAGGTCGCCGATCACCTTCTCGAAGCGGTGGGGGGCCACCCGCCCGTCGACCACGAGGATGTCGGCGGCCTCGCCGGCGTCGAGCAAGAGGAGCGAGCCGCCGGACGGGACCCGCCCGGCCCGGGCGGCGGCGACGTCGACGCCCAGTTCGGCGAGCCCGGCGGTGAACGCCGCCCGGTGGGCGGCCGTGGCGATCACCACCGCCACACCCCCGGCGGAGAGGGCCTCGGCCAGGAAGGGGACCACGCCGTCGGCCAGCTCGCCGTCGTGACGGTAGAAGTGGACGACGTGATCGTGCGGCGCCGGGCCCCCGTCACTGGTGAGCGCCACCGCTGGCTCCCTCTCTTGGGCCCGAGATGCGTCCGACTGGTCTGCTCTGTACCCGCCGGGACCGGCCGCGAATCCTGGAAATCCCCGGTTTTCAGCCTGCTCTCGGGAGCGTGAAGCAGAAGCAGGGCCGCCCGTCGGGGCCCCGTTCGTACCAGGCATCGCCGCCCTGGCGGCGGACCAGCTCCCGGACGATGAACAGTCCCAGGCCCGTCCCCCGGTCCCGGCGGCCGGCGCCCCGGACGAACTTGCGGAACAGCTTCGGTTCGAGGTCGGCCGGCACGCCCCGTCCGGCATCGCAGACTCGGACTTCGACGGCGCGGTCGACGGCCCGGCTCTCGACCGTGATCGGCGGCTCTCCGTAGCGGGCGGCGTTGGCCAGGAGATTGCCGAGGATCTGCACCACCCGCACCCGGTCGGCCCGCACGATGAGGCCGCCGGCGGCCCCCGTCACCGTGACCGGCTGCTCGGCCACGGCGACCGCCTCGGCCAGCGCCGGCCCGAGCTCCATCGGCTCCACCCGCACCTCCAGCTGTCCCGCCTCGAGGCGCGAGGCCATGAGCAGTTCGTCCAGCAGGCGGCGGGTCCGCCGGGCGCTGCGGCTGAGGTTCTGGAAATTCTCGGCCCGGTCGGCCGCCCCGAGGTCGTCCCAGTGATGGGCCAGCAGCTCGGCGGCGCCGGTCATCGCCGTCACCGGGCTGTGCAGTTCGTGGGCGGTGATGGCCAGGAAGTCGCCGGTCTCCTCGTTGGCGATCCGGAGCCGCTCGTTGGCCTCGGCCAGCTCGGCGGCCGCTCGCTCCCGGATCGCTTCGGCGTCGCGCCGCTCGGTGAAGTCGCGGGTGACCTTGCCGAACCCGACGAGGTGGTGGTCATGGTCGAAGAGGGCGGTGATGACGACACTGGCCCAGAAGGGCGTGCCGTCCTGGCGGATCCGCCAGCCCTCCTCCTCGTAGCGGCCCTCCCGGACGGCGATCTCCAGCTCATGCTCCGGATGGCGCAGGGCCTGCATCTCGGGCGGGTAGAAGACGCGGAAATGCTGGCCGATGATCTCGTCGGCCCGGTAGCCCTTCATCCGCTCGGCGCCGGCGTTCCAGGTGGTGACGAACCCGCCGGGGTCGAGCATGAAGATGGCGTAGTCCACGACGCTCTCGACCAGCAGGCGGAACCGTTCTTCGCTGAGGCGGAGCTCCTCGATCACCCGCCGCTGGGCGGTGACGTCCTCGGCCTGGGCGAAGAGATAGAGCGGTCGGCCGGCGGGGTCCCGCACGACCGTGAGGGTGGAGCGGATCCAGGCGGTGCCCCCTCCGACCGTCAAGCGGTGCTCGACTTCCGCCACCTCGTGGGAACCGCCGGTGACCCGGGCCAGGGCGTCCTGCAGGGCGTCGTCGGCGCCCGAGCCGGTCAGGTCGGAGTAGCGCCGGCCGATCAGCCTGTCCTCGGGCTCGCCGGTGAGGCGGACGAGGGCGGGGTTGATCCGCACCACCGTCCCGGCCAGCGTCATCGTCGCCATGCCGATGGCCGCCTGGTCGAAGACCGTGCGGAACCGTTCCAGGTGCTCGGCCAGCGCCGTCTCGGGGGCCGGCCCGGGAGCGCCGGCCAGGGTCGGCTCGTCGGGGGCTGCGGGCGGGGCGGTCGACCCGTCGGCGGACGGGTCGACCCCCAGCAGGCGCAACAGCCGGTCGGAGAGGTCCCGGAGCGGCGAGGCCTTGTCGATGAAGTCGACCGCCCCGAGCGCCCGGGCCGCGGTCTCGAGCGCCCGCCCGCCGAAGCCGGAGAACATGACGACCCGCGTCGCCGGCGACGCGTCGAGGATGGCGGGGAGGGCTTCCAGCCCGTCCATGTCGGGCATGGAGGCGTCGAGCACCATGAGCGCCGGCCGGTGAGCGGTGGCCAGGGCGATGGCGTCGGCCCCGGTGGCTCCCTCGCCCACGACGTCGAAACGGCGGCTGAGGCGGAGCCGGGCCCCCACGACGGCCCGGACTTCGTCGTCGTCGTCGACGACGACGACGGAGAAGGGCGCCTGGTCCACACGTCCACCGTACCCGCCGGGGTCGGAGCCGATTCCAGGTGCGTTTGGGGGCCCTCACGGCGTTGGTAGCCTGCTGTTTCGTGACCGCCGTGACCGTTCTGCTCGTAGAGGACGTGATCGAGCTGCGGTCGGTACTCCGGCAGTCGCTGCAGCTGCGGGGCGGCTTCGAGGTCGTCGGCGAGGTCGGCGACGGCGCAACGGCGATCACGGCCGCCGCCCGTCTTCAGCCCGACGTCATCGTGCTCGACCTCGGCCTCCCCGACCTCGCCGGCCACGAGCTCCTGCCCCGGCTCCGGGCCGTGGCACCGGTGGCGCGGGTCGTCGTCTACACCGGGTCGATCACCCCCGAACGGTTCCCGATGACGGCTGAGGTCGAGGCCTACGTCACCAAGGAACACGACATCAGCTACGTGGTCGAGCTTCTCAGCCGCCTTCCGGGCCGGCCGTGGCAGACGGCGTCCGTCGAACTCGGCCCGCAGCCGGCCGATGTTCCCGCCGCCCGCCGCTTCCTGGCCGAGCAGCTGCGGAGCTGGGACTGCCCCGGCCTCGTCGACGACGCCCACATCGTCGTGACGGAGCTCGTCACCAACGCCTTCGTCCACGCCGGCACCCGCTGCGCCCTCCGGGCCTGGCTCACCGACCGGGCGCTGCGGCTTCAGGTGACCGACTACGGGCCGGGCATGCCCGACCCCCGGGCGGCCGACGAGCGGGCCGAGCACGGCCGGGGCCTGCTCCTCGTCAGCGCCCTGTCCGTGGGCTGGGGCGTCGAGGTCTTGCCCGATGCCGGCAAGGTCGTGTGGGCCGAGCTGCTCCGGTCCGACGGCGAGGCCGAGGGCGGCGACGACGCCGCCGCCCTCGCCGCCAAGGGCCCGACCGGCTGACAGCGGCGATTTGGAAGAATGACGGGATGACCTCCGTCAATCAACCGTCCGGCACCTCGACCCTGGCCGACCTCGAAGCCATGCCCCGGGCCGACGGGAAGCGCTACGAGCTCGTCGACGGCCACATCCTGGTGACGCCCTGGCCCGCCCACTACGGCGGTACGTCGTTCCATCTCGGGCCGATCCTGGCCCACGCCGTCCCGCCCGGCCATGCCTCCTACCGGCTGTGCCGGCTCGACCTGCCCGACGGGCAGCGGGTCATCCCCGACCTCATGGTGGCGCCGCACAGCTCCGTCGGCGACGAGGGCGTGCACACGCCGGTGCTGCTCATCGTCGACGTCCTCGCCGGGCTGGGCGACGACGACATGGCCCGCAAGCGGGCCGCCTATGCCGCCGCCGAGGTGCCCGCCTACTGGCTCATCGACGCCGGGAAGCCGCTGTGCACCTGCCTGCGGCTCGAGAACGGTGAGTACCGCGTCTACGCCGAAGGCCCGACGATCGAGGTCGATTGGCCTCTGGCCGTGAGCTTCGACGTCGCCCACGTGTCCCGGCCCCAGGGGGCATGAACGAGAAGCGCCCGGGGGCGGACCCCCGGGCGCTCCGGTGCACCGACGTCGGAGTCGGCTACTTCATGTCGAACTCGCCCTGGCCGTGGATCTGGGTGACCGGGCTGTCCGCGCAGTCACCCTTGGTCGGCATCAGGTCGATGGTCCCCTTGACCTTCTGACCCTCGAAGGTGGCTCGGACGAGCCCGTTCGGGAGGTGCGGCGGCTCCTTGCCGAACGTGATGTGCACGTGGTCGGTGAAGGTCTGCCCGTTGATCGTGAACGTCGGGTCGCCTTCCGCCGTCCCGCCGCTCTGGCAGGTGGCGTCGGAGTACGTGCCGCTGTCGGTGTAGCTCCCGGAACCGTTCACCGCACCCTTGCAGTCGACGGTGCCGCCGCCGGGGTCGATGAACTGTCCGGAGGACGATTGATAGGAGACGCCGGGCTTCAGGTCAGGCGTGTGCTGGAACGTGCAGTGGCTCCCCGACTCCGCCCCGGAGGGAACGGTGCCGACGGCGAAGGCGCCGAAGGCCAGCGTCAGGGAGGCACCAAGCATGATGACCGCCTTGCGCAACATGTGGGTCTCTTCCTTCCTCGGCCCCGAGGGGAACGGGGCGGAAGGCAGATTGTCCCACCTCCAACGCGTGACGGCGAGCCACCCCGCGTTCAGATTTCTGTAGACCTTCTCAGCAGGCGGTCGACGGCGGCCGGCGGCCGGCTGCTAGACCGGATCCCGTGGATTTCACGCCCGATTCCGACGAGGCGCTCATCCGGGAGGGGGTCGGGGCCGTCTGCCGCCGCTTCGACGACGCCTACTGGTCGGCACGCGACGCCGGCCACGAGTTCCCCTGGGAGTTCTACGCCGCCATGGCCGACGGCGGCTGGGTCGGCATCGCCATCCCCGAGGCCTACGGCGGCGGAGGGCGGGGCATCGGCGAGGCGTCGATCGTGCTGGAGGAGGTGGCGGCCTCGGGGGCGGCCATGAACGGCTGCTCGGCCGTCCACCTCTCGATCTTCGGTATGCACCCGGTGGTGCTCCACGGCTCGGAGCAGATGCGCCGGAAGTATCTGCCCCGGGTGGCCAAGGGCGACCTCCACGTCGCCTTCGGCGTGACCGAGCCCGACGCCGGCACCGATACCACGTCGATCCGCACCCGGGCCTTCCGGGAGGCCGATGGGAGCTACCGCATCCGGGGCCGCAAGGTGTGGACGTCGAAGGCGCTCGAAGCCGAGCGCGTGCTGCTGCTGTGCCGGACGACGCCGCTCGAGGACTGCGCCAAGCGCACCGACGGCATGACGCTGTTCCTGGCCGATCTGAAGGATCCGGCCGTCACCGTCACGCCGATCCCCAAGGCCGGCCGGAATGCCGTAGCGTCCTGCGAAGTCGTCTACGACGACCTCCGGGTGGAGGAGGCCGACCGGGTCGGCGAGGAGGGAAAGGGCTTCTGGTACCTCGTCGACGGGCTCAACGCCGAGCGGATCCTGATCGCCTCGGAGGCCCTCGGTGTCGGGCGGGCGGCGCTGCGCCGGGCCGTGGGCTACGCCAAGGAACGGGTCGTCTTCGGCCGGCCGATCGGCCAGAACCAGGCGGTCGCCTTCCCGCTGGCCGAGATCCACGCTCGGCTCCGGGCGGCGGAGATGATGATTCGCCGGGCGGCGTGGCTGCTCGACCGGCGGCTGCCCTGCGGCGAGGAGGCCAACCTGGCCAAGTACCTGGCGGCCGAGGCGGGGTTCGCCGCCGCCGACCACGCCGTGCAGGTCCACGGCGGGTTCGGCTACGCCGAGGAGTACCACGTGGCCCGCTACTGGCGGGAGGCCCGGCTGATGAAGATCGCCCCCATCACGCAGGAACTGGTGCTGGCCTACGTCAGCGAGCACGTCCTGGGGCTGCCGCGCAGCTACTGATGGGGGACGAGATCCGTGGCCCGGGGTCGGGCCCCGGGCCACGGATCCGGTGGTAGGGGATCCGATCAGGCGGCGTCGTACATCCGGCGCCGCGTCCAGAGCCAGGCGACGCCGCCGATCAGAAGGGCCCCGAAGCCCAGCCCGGTCAGCCACAGCGACGCACCTCCGCCGTGGTGCTGCACGTGGCCGGCCTGGCTGAGCGGTGGGGCGGCATTGTCCACCGGTGCTGACGGGGCCGGAGCCGTCGGCGCCGGGTTGGGCGAGGCGTCGAAGTCCGGCGGGAGGTCCGGCACGGCGGCCGGGTTGGGGGTGGGGTCGGGGGCGTTGGTCGTGGAGGTGTCGCCCGGGGCGCCGGGGGCGCCGTTGGCCAGCGACGGGTCGTCGGAGGACGGCGCCGCGCCGCCGGCTCCAGCCGGACCGCCGGCCGCCGCGCCACCGGCGCCGTCCGCGGCCGGGCCCGACGCCGCCGAGCCGGACGGGCCGGCGCCGCCGGCTCCGCCGGAGGAGAGCTGGCGGCTGATGTCGGCCGGCATGGGGTCGCCCGAGCCGGCCTGGCTCGGCGGCGCCTGGTCGGGCGGGGCGCCGGCCTGGTCGGGCGGCGGGGCGGGCTGTGCCTGGTCGGGACCAGTGGCCGGCTCCCCCTGGTCCGGCGCCGGAGCCGGCGCCGCCTGGTCGGGCGGGGGAGCGGCCTGTCCGGGCGGAGGGGCCGGCGTCATCTGGTCGGGCGGGGTGCCGGGGGGCGGCGGAGCGGGCGCGCCGCTCTGGTCGGGCGGCGCAGTGGCGCCGGGCGGCGGTGCCGCGCCGGGCGGGGGCGCTGCGCCGGGCGTGCCGCTCTGGTCGGGCGGCGTCGCGGCGCCGGGCGGGGGTGTTGCGCCGGGCGTGCCGCCGCCGGCGCCGGGATCGGCCGGCGGGCACGGCGAGGTCGAACCGGACCCCGGGGCGGCGGCGCCGGGAGCGGGACTGCTTCCCGGAGCGGTCCCGGCGCTGGGGGTGCCGGAGGCGGGGCTGCCGCCGCCCGGAGCGCCGAAGCCCGGGTCGTTCGGGGCGGGGGCGGTGCCGGCGTTCGGGGCGGGGGCGGTGCCGGCGTTCGGGGCGGGGGCGGTGCCGGCGTTCGGGCCGGGGGCGGCGCCGGCGTTCGGGCCCGCCGTGCCGCCGGGTGCGGTGCCGGCGTTGGGATCGGCGCCGAAACCGGGGCTTCCGCTCCCGCCGGGACTCCCGTTGGTGCCTGTTCCGTTGGTGCCCGGGGCCGCGCTGGCCCCCGGGGCTCCGTTGGTGCCCGGGGCCGCGCTGGCCCCCGGGGCTCCGTTGGTGCCCGGGGCTCCGTTGGCGCCGGGGGTGGCCGGCTGCCCCTTGCCACCCGAACCGTGCTTGGCGGCGGCGACGCCCATCGGCGCCACGCTGCCGGCACCGGTGGGCGGCGCCGACTGGGGCGGCGCACCGAAGCCACTGAACCCGGGCGCGCCCGGACCCGTCGTGGTCGTCGTCGAGGCATCACCCGGACAGGACGTCGACCCGGTGCCGGGGGCGCACTGGGCCGACGGTGCCGTGGTGGTCGTGGACGTCGCCTTCTTGCCGCTCTTCGGCTTCGGGCACTTCGTCTTCGGCGGCGACGCCGGCGTCGACCCCGACTTGTTCTTCGATTTCTTGGTGGTCGTGGGCGTCGTGGCCGCCGGCGCGGCGGCGCGGTGCAGGGCGGTATGGGGGACGGCTGAGTTCCCCGCCACCGCCGGCGCGATGCCGGCGAAGGCGGCAGTGGCGAAGGTCGCGGCTGCTACTCCCAGTCGTCCGATGCTGATGCGTGACATCGGAACCTCCCCTGTTCCATAGAGGGACGGCACGCCGGACCGGCGTCCGGAGCACCGGCGGCGATGGGCACGCCACAGGGCATGGCTCTGTCGTTCTCCGCTGGAAAAGGGACTTCCTGCCCAACTCGTCACGAATTAGCTCAAGAGGGTGTAAAAGGTTCCGCAGAAGTGGTCCCAGAGAACGGTCTCGGCCCCGCTACTCGTCGTAGTAGCGGACCGCGAAACCGGCGCCGGCCAGGCCGGCGGCCAGCCGGTGGAACTCCCGGATCAGCTCGTCGGGCCGGCGGCCGGCGACGAGTTCCCGGTGGCGGGGGGTGGTGGCGATCCAGCCGTAGGCGGCGCCGTCGTGCTCCCAGATCTCCCGGCGCTCCCGGGCCGGACTGCGGGGCGTGTAGTCGATCTCGCAACCCCACACGAGCCGGGCCCCGGCGGACTTCAGCCCTTCGAAGCGGAGCTCGTCGTGCCATTCCCGCCCGTAGGCCGGCGGCCGCACGCCCTTGAGCCAGGCGGCCAGCCCGGTTCCGGCCGGCGACGGACGGGCGGCCGGGCCGGCGCCCTCCCCCGCCCCGAGGCGGCGGCCCACGAAGCGGGTGAACGTCGTCGGGTGGTCGTCTTCGACGAACACCTCCACGCCCGCCCGGCGGAGGTCGAGCTCGACGCCGGCGTGGACCAGCGCCGACCCGAACCGCACCGCCTGCGCCACGTCGGGCGTGCGGTCGAAGGCCAGCAGCGTCCCGCCGGGCGCCAGGCGCCCGACCAGCGCCTCCACGCCGGCGGCGCGGAACTCGAGGCCCGGCCCGTCCACATCGGCCACCGACGACAGCGCCTGCCGGGCGTCGGGCGGGTCATGGGGATAGAAGCCGGCGTCGGCGAGGGCGGTGACGGCCACCAGGGCGTCGAAGCCGCCGCCGGCGACCGACGGATCGGCGGAGTCACCGACGACGAACGAGACGTTGCCGACCGAGAGCCGCTTCGCCAGCTCCTCGGCGCAGGCCACGGCCTCGGGGGCGACGTCGATCCCCACCACCTCGGCCTCGGGGGACGCCAGCCCGTAGGCGCAGGTGAGGACGCCGGGCCCGCAGCCGACATCCAGCCACCGGCCCGCCGGTGGGTGGTGCTCGAACCACCACCGCAGCCAGGCGGCGGCGATCATGACGGGCCGGCCGGCGTACTCCGCCAGCGCCGTGTCGAGATCGCGGTACAGGAGCCCGTACCGGGCCCGCTCGGCGGCCAGCAGCTCGGCCCGGTAGGCGTCGCCGACGCCGGGATCGCCCCGGCGGATCAGCGCCATGACCGCCTCGTCGGCCTCCCGCACCCGGGTGAACCACTCCGGCTCGGCCGCCACCAGGCGGCGCCAGCGGCCGGCGTCGGGACGGCCGGGGAGCCCCACCCGGCTCAGGTACCGCTCCGCCCGCGCCTCGCCCGGCGACCGCTCCCGCTTGCGCCGGGACTGCTTCCCCATCTTCGGGTCTACGGCCGGCGCCGACGCCGGCGCCGGCTCACGGGTGCGAGGGCGAGGGGGCGGCGCCCTCGACTTCGAAGAACAGGTCGTCGGGGTAGCACCACCACCAGTCCTCCCCCGGCTCGTAGGAGCGGATCAGCGGATGCCCGCTCGAGTGGTAGTGGGCCGTGGCGTGGCGGCCGGGGGAGTTGTCACAGCAGCCGATGTGCCCGCAGGACTGGCACATCCGCAAGTGCACCCAGCGCCCGCCGGTCTGCAGGCATTCGTGGCAGCCGCCGTCGCTCGGGGCGACGTCGGCCACACTGTCGAGGTGCGTACAGGTGTCGGCCATGAGCGGCGATCATAAGGCGCCCGGCCGCCGGCTTGACCTGAAGCGAACTTGAGGTCTTATCGTCGGGACCATGAACCAACTGGAGCTGCAGATCGTGGTGGGCAGCACGCGGCCGGGCCGGGCGGCCGACCGCTTCCTGCCCTGGCTTCGCGACCGGGCCGAGCGGCACGGCCGCTTCTCGGTGCGCTGGCTCGACCTGCGCCACTGGGACCTGCCGTTCTTCTCCGAGACGACCGAGGACATGCTGGCCGGCCGGTTCACCACGCCGACCGTCGAGCGGTGGAACGAGGTGGTCGCCGGTGGCGACGCCTACCTCTACGTCTTCCCGGAATACAACCACAGCGTGCCGGCCGTGCTGAAGAACGCCTTCGACCATGCCCTCGGCGCCCGGCTCCGCAACAAGCCGGCCGGTTTCGTGGCCTACAGCGGTGGCCCGATCGCCGGCGCCCGGGCCGTGGAGCACATGGTCGGCATCACGGTCGAGCGGGAGATGGCGCCGCTGCGCAACGCCGTCCTGCTCGGCGGGGTCGGCCGGGCCTTCGACGAGGACAGCGGGCTGCCGCTCGATCCCGGCACCGAGCATGCCCTGGCCATCCTGCTCGACGATCTCGCCTGGTGGGGCGAAGCCCTCCGGGCGGCCCGGGCCGCCGGCGAACTGCCGCCCCCCCGCCAGCGGCCCCGCCGACCACCGCCGGGGCCGATCCGGGCCCGCCCCCGCTCCGAGGCGCCGGCCGGGCCGCCCCCCGAGCCGGCGCCGGAGGCCGAGGACGTTCAGACCGGGGGTCCGGAGGTGTCCCCCGGAGGCACCGGCGGATGATCGTGCACCAGATCGTGCACCAGGTAGCGGGCGCCGGGCCCCTGCCGGGCGGCCCGGTCACCGGGGTTGCGGAGCCGGCACCGTTCGAGCGAGAGGCAGCCGCAGCCGATGCAGTGGTCGAGCTGGTCCCGCAGAGCGGTGAGCAGCGCGATGCGCTCGTCGAGCAGCGGGCGCCAGGCGGCCGACAGCCGGCGCCACTCCGAGGCGGTCGGGCCGGCGTCGGGCGGAAGCAGGCCGAGGGCACCGCCGATCTCCGCCAGGGACAGGCCGACCTGCTGCGCCGCCTGGATGAAGGCCAGCCGCCGGAGGACGTCGCGCCGGAACCGGCGCTGCCCCCCGGCCGTGCGGGTCGAGTTGACCAGCCCCTTGTCCTCGTAGAACCGGATGGCCGACACGGCCAGGCCCGAACGCTCCGCCACGTCGCCGATGGCCAGCTCCGGTTCCACCGCCTACCCTCCCCGAACCTTCAAGCTCACTTGAGATTCTAGAAAGGAGCCGGGCTATGCCCGTCCAGTTGAACCACACGATCGTCCACGCCCGGGACAAGCGGGTCTCGGCGACCTTCCTGGCCGAGATCCTCGGGCTCGGCGAGCCGAAGCCCTTCGGCCCGTTCCTCGGCGTCGCCGTCGACAACGACGTCACCCTCGACTTCGTCGACCACGGCGACGGCGACATCCTCCACGAGCACTACGCCTTCCTGGTGAGCGAGGCGGAGTTCGACGAGATCTTCGGCCGCATCCAGGCCCGGAACATGCCCTACTGGGCCGACCCCCACAAGGACTCCCCGCAGGAGATCAACACCCGGGACGGGGGCCGGGGCTGCTACTTCGAGGACCCCGACGGGCACTTCCTGGAGATCCTCACCCGCCCCTACGGCTCCGGCGGCTGAGCGGAGGGTGCGGGGGCGGGGCGCTGTTTGCTCCGGGCCCGCAGTTCGGCGGCCGTGGCGGCGAAGAGCAGATCCCGTAGGTAGTCGACCGCCACGGCGATTCGGTCCACTTCCTGCAGCGCGCGCTCTTCTCGCGGTTCCATGCATGGATCTTCTTGCCGGTCGGGCGCCGCTCTAAACGCTCTCCGTCAAGTACAGTTCACCTGAAGTGGTGCAAAGACCGTAAATCAGTTGCGGAACATCCCGGCGGCGGGGCACGTTGGGCACCGACATGACGACCACGATCGACATCGCGCTGTTCGACGGGTTCGACGAGCTCGACGCTCTCGGTCCCCTGGAGGTGCTGCGGGCGGCGGCGGCCCAGGGCGCCGACCTCTCGGTCCGGCTCGTGACCCGCACGGAACCCCTCGACGTGACCGGGCAGCACGGCCTGCGCGTCCGGGCCGACGCCGTCTACGAACCCGGCGCCGACGTCCTGGTGGTGCCGGGCGGCGGTTGGGTGGCCCGGGCGGCGAGGGGCGCCTGGGCCGAGGCCGAGCGGGGCGACTGGCTCCCGCTCATCGGGGCGGCGGCCGAGGAGGGCCGGCTGCTGGCCGGCGTGTGCACCGGTGTCATGCTCCTGGCCCGGGCCGGCGTGATCGGCAACCGGCCGGCCACCACCCACCGGGGGGCCAAGGCCGATCTCGAGGCGGCCGGCGTCAAGGTCGTCGACGAGCGCGTCGTCGACGCCGGCGGGCTCGTCACCGCCGGAGGGGTCACCAGCGGGATCGACCTGGCGCTGCACCTCGTCGACCGGTTCGCCGGCCGGGAGGCGGCCGAGGCCGAGGCCCGGCGGCTGGAGTACCCGTGGTCGCCGGACGGCGCGGTGGCGGTTCCCGCCACCACCGCGCCCGGCCGCCACACGATCACCACCGAGCCGATCGCCGGCACGGTGCGGGCGGTGTTCGGAGGCCAGACCGTGGCCGAGAGCCGCAACGCCCTGCTCCTGCGGGAGACGGGCCTGGCGCCGGTGACGTACTTCCCGCCGGAGGACGTCCGGATGGACCTCCTCCAGCCGTCGGATTACCGCACGACCTGCCCGTTCAAAGGCGAGGCGTCGTACTGGAACGTCGACGTGGGCTGGCGCCGGGCCGGCAACATCGCCTGGGCCTACGAGGACCCGCTCCCGGAGCGGGTCGACATCAAGGGCCGCCTGGCGTTCTTCGAGGCCCGACTCGACGCCTTCTACGTGATCGACGACTGACGGCGTTCACGCCCTGCGGGAAAGCCGGAGGGGCCGCGAGGGTTACCGCAAGACAACGGGCGGGGTCGGGCGAAACGGCCGCGACCGGTGCCGATCCGTCCGGGCCGGCCTCAAGCGCGCCGCCCGTCGGCCCGTTACCGCGACCATGGAGAACGCCGCCGCTCTCTGGACCCGGGCCCGGTCGAACCCGCTGCTCAGCGCCGGTGCGGTCGCCGCCGGCGCCTGGGTCCTCTGGATCGTGCTGTTTCCCACCAACCCCTGGAGCAAGCACGTCTCCAACGTCGGGCTGACGGTGATGCCCCTGGTGGCCGCGGCCCAGTGCCTGCGCCACGCCCGGGAGCTGGTCGGCCGGCTCCGGCGGGGGTGGCTGCTCATGGGCGGCTCCTGCCTCGCCTGGGGGCTGGGCATGGTCGTATGGACGACCTACGAGTCGATCCTCGGCCGTGACGTCCCGTTCCCGTCGCTGGCCGACGCCGGCTACCTCGCCACCGTCCCGCTGGCGGTGGCGGCGGTGCTCATCTTCCCCACGGTCCCCCAGCGACTGGCGGCCCAGGCCCGGACGGTGGTCGACGGCGTCGTCATCGGGGGCTCGCTCCTCATCGTCAGCTGGATCCTGGCGCTGGGGCCGGTCGTTCACGGCGGCGGCGCCGGGCCCCTGGCCGACGCGCTGGCCATCGCCTACCCGCTCGGGGACGTGATCGTCGCCACGATCGTGCTGTTCGCCATGGCCCGGTCCCACCTCGGCAGCCCGCTCAGCCGCATCACCCTGCTGCTGCTCTGCGGCGGGCTGTTGTCCGCCTGCGTGGCCGACAGCGGCTTCAGCTACCTGGCGCTTCAGAACGATTACGCCAGCGGGAACCGCATCGACATCGGGTGGTTCCTCGGCTACCTGCTGATCTTCCTGGCCGCCCGCCAGGCGCCCCGCCTCGCCGCCGCCTGGAGGGAACCCCCGCTCACCCGCCAGTCCGGCAGCATCGTCTACGCCGCCGTCGGGCTGGCGGTGGGGACGACGGCCGCCGCCCTCCTCCTCGGCCGTGTCGACATGTTCGTCGCCTGGGTCGGGCTGTTCCTGATCGCCGCCATCGTCGCCCGACACGTCCTCCTCGCCCTCGACCGCGACGCCCTGGGAAAGTCGATGGAAGCGTGGGTGCCCGTCCGGAAAGACGACCTGGAGGACTGGATCCCGCTCGTGTCGCCGGGCGCCGGCCCCCGCCGGAACTGACCGACCGCCGACTTCCTCTCGGCGAGAAGGCGGCTATCCGGTGCGACAACCGTCGTTACCGGACGCCCGCCCGTCCGACCGCCCCGATTCGGCGTTCCTGACGAACACCCCCTGTTCCCCAGGAACGCCGGTTCGGTCCTGCGAGCCGACTTCCCGATTCGGCGTTCCTAAGGAACACCTGTCGTTCCTCAGGAACGCCGGTTCGTGCGACCCGCTCGTGCCGCCGGTGCTTGCGGGCTAGCAGCGGGCAGGTGCGAGGCGATCGGGGATCGGCGATACGGCGCGGGGTCGGACGCCGGCCGGCTCGTCAGAGCTCGTCGGTCTCCAGGAGGCCGTTGGCCGCCGCCAGGGCCGTCGCCGCCCGCACCGCCTCCTCGTAGATGGCGGTGAGGTGGTGGGCGGCCGTGGCCGGGTTGGGCCCGAGCGGCGGGTCGCCCAGCGAGCGGACCACGGCCCCCGGGTCGACCGTGGGCCGGACCTTGCGGTCGGACGGCGGGCCCTCGGTGGGGCGACCCCAGAAGTCGGCCCCGCCGGTCCGCCGCCGCCCGCCCGACGACCGCTGGTTGCCGGCGGCCTGGGCCGGGGCCGCTCCCTGCCGGTTGCGGTTGCCCCGCCGCTTGCGGCTGTTGCCGCCGCCGGCCGGATCGGGCGCCATCAGGCCGCCTCCTCGTCGCCGGTGCTCCCGTCGCGACCGACGTCCTCGACGATGGCGTCGGGCCGCAGCCCGAGGGCCGAGCGCAGCTCGGCGGCACTCAGGTCGCCGAGCGAGCTGCTGGCCGGGAGCACGAGATCAGCGATGCGCCGCTTGCCGGCCACGACCTCCTCCACGCGCTCGTCGACCGTGCCGGGACAGACGAGCCGGTGGCAGACGACGGTGTGGGCCTGGCCGATCCGCCAGGCCCGGTCCCGGGCCTGGTCCTCCACCGCCGGGTTCCACCACCGGTCGTAGAGGACGACGTGGCTGGCGGCG
>Ga0070741_10004331_pt1 | contig 33257 bp, 34 predicted proteins | sample Coa_R1_4_FD_66440 | JGI IMG/M metagenome (GOLD analysis project Ga0070741, IMG submission 66440) | Surface soil microbial communities from Centralia Pennsylvania, which are recovering from an underground coalmine fire - Coalmine... | ecosystem: Environmental > Terrestrial > Soil > Unclassified ... | reverse complement strand
CGCAGCCGGTCCATACATCCGGGTCAATCGCGTTGTTTAAACTCGGTTCCGCCCGCATCCGGTTGTCCTCAAACAACGGACATCATCCCATCGTCCGAGTACTTCCGAAAGGTGCCAGAAGGCGACCTCAATTGGCGCACTATGCGGGAGCGGTTGTTAGCGTCTCGGCTGTGGAAAGCCACCAGCCGTCACCCGCAAACCAACAGCTTTCATCGGGCGATCCGTCGAGGCGGAGCGAGCGCACGAGACCCCAATTCTTTGAAAACGCCTCCGTCAAGCGACGGCCCGCTTCTTCGTCCTGAAGTCCCACGCAGTCGATGAATGTGACGCGACCTATGAACTTCGCGGACCATGTGGCGCCTTGATCGGGACGCGCAACTAGCAGCATGCCTCCGAACACCCCCTTGGGAGCTAGTGGAAACAACAAACGACCGCCGGGACGCAACGCGTCAAGCCACATCTTGCTTGGCTGCGCGGCACCGGCGCAAACGTAGATCAGGTCGACTCGGGGCAAGTCCGGCGAGACGCCCGATTGCAGGCGCACCTCCACCTGATGATATCCTCTGAGGTTCTCGCGAGCCCGCGCCGCCAGCGCTTTGTCGATCTCATACGCGTACACCTTGCCGTTCAGTCCGACCAGATGCGCGAGGATCGCTGTGTAATACCCGCTACCAGCTCCTACTTGCAGAACGGTCTCTCCCGGCCTGATGTTGCAGTTTCCGAGAAAGTGTGCATGCAGGCTGGGCATGCCGATATTAATCCCTCGCTCGCGATCCAACGCCAAAAGCAAATTTTGGTAGAGGAACGCTGGATCATCGTCCGGCGTCTGCACATAGGGATGCCCGCCAAGCCCTGTCGACCACGGCCCCGGTCCAGCGAAGGGCTCGCGCTCCACCGAGCGAAATGCCTCCTCGATGCGAGGATCATCGAGCTTGGCCGCGGTGCAAATGAGCTTGGCATAGAAAGAGCGATATTTTCCCGACCTGTCCACCATCCGGCCCTCTTCGAGCTTTGCCGAAAAAACTCGGACCAGTTTTTATATGACGATGTCTCGATCGACCACCAAAACCTGACACAAAGCTTTCACACTCGCTCTGGTGGCGTGCGCACGCGAGTATGGCTGAGTCCGCTTTGGGTCAATCGCTACAGAAATGGGCTTTCCAGGCGATGTCTGCTTTTCCCCCGATAGCGACCGAAATGCGGACATCGCGGTTGGTCCCTTTGGTGCTACTTTCAGATACATACCTGAGCAGGTGCAACAAAATTGAGCGAGCTTACTCGATCAACCCATCAGCGATTGCGAGCAGCGTTGTCGGGATTTCGAGGCCGAGCGCCCTGGCGGTTTTGAGATTGATAAACAACTCGAATTTGGTGGGCCGCTCCACTGGCAAGTCTGCGGGTTTCGCGCCCTTTATGATCCGGTCGACGTAATAAGCCATGCGATGAAAGAGACGCTCGAAGTTCGGACCGTAGGACAGCAAGCCTCCGGCTTCGACAAACGGACGCTCCTGATAAAGGCCAGGCATTCGGGCTTGGCTGCAGAGGGCAAGGATACGCGCCCGATTTTCAGTAACGATTGGACCCGCCAGGACATCAATGGCGTCAAACCGTCCCGTGGCAATGGATTGAAAGATTTCGGCAAGGTCATCAGCGCGATTCACGCCAAAACTCTCGATGTCGATCCTGAGCGTGCGCGCTGCCACCTCGGTCTCTCGTATGGAATCACGGCCCGCGGCTGAATTCGGCTCCCATAGGACGGCGACGCGTTGCAGTTGGGGCAAAAGCTCCTTGAGCACCCCCAAGCGTTTTGCGCTGAGGTCGTTGGCCAGAGAAGTGACACCAGTAATGTTACCGCCTGGCCGCGCCAGACTACCCACAAGCCCGACAGCAACCGGGTCGGCCGCGGCGCGCATGACGATCGGCACAGTCTTGGTGGTTGCTTGCGCCGCAAGCGCTGAGTTGGTTGAGCTTGCGACGATCACATCGGCGCCTTGTTCGATCATGTCCTTACAGAGCGCAATCAGGCTATCCCTGGAACCGCTGGCGTCGCGATAGTCGATGACGATATTGCGGCCCTCGGCATAGCCGAGCTCCATGAGCCCGTCGCGGAATGCCGCGAGCCGCCGAGCAGTAGCAGCGGACGGCTTTATGTCACCTGGGATTGCGATCCGCCACGGTTTCCGGTTCTGCTGCCCACGCGCAAGAGCAGGCCACATCGCGAACACGCCGCTGAGCATAGATATAAACTCGCGCCGTCCGATGTTGATTGCCATGTGACCCTCCTGCGGGGGACATGCAACGAGGGGACGATATCACGCTCTAGCCAAGGAACGAATGCTGTTTTTGCGCTGCGAAAGTCTGGAGCCGATCATGTCTCTTGAGGGTCAAACTGAGAACTCCGAATGTTCAGCCGCCAAGGTCGGCTTTACCCCAACTCCGGACATGCTTGCGCTGCGCAAACTGACGCTTTGTGCCACTTCCGGACTCGTGCGCCATAGCACACTTCCAAGCTATTCGATCACCTCGTCAGCGCGCGCGATGGAGACAGGCGAAAGGGCAAGTCCGATCGAGCGTGCTGTGCGAAGGTTGATCGTCAGCTTGATCTCGGTCGGCTCTTCAAACGGCAGCTCTGCGATCTTCGCCCCTTTCAAGATTCTGTCGATGTAAACAGCCGCCCGTCGATTGTTTTCCGGCTCGGCGGGTCCGTAGGACATGAGCGCGCCGTTACGTACTTCGATAGACCAACTGTGCATGGACGGCAGGTCCCGGATGAGACATCGGTCGACGATGCCACCGCTGAGCCTGTAGGTGAGGGTATCGGCCTCCGAGAGCACGGCCTTTACCTGCTCCTCATCGGCCCGCGCAAAAGCACCAACGATATCCCCTTCCGAAGTCAGTGGTAGCGATAACAGTTCGATGCCAAGCACTTTTGCCGCGTGTTGGACAGCCGATTTGAACGAAGCTGCCGAAGGGTTTGCTGGTACCCAGAGATAGCCGACCTTGGTGCTGGCCGGCACGATCTGATGCAATATTTCCAGCCGCTTGCCTGCAAGCGAAGGGCCGGAAATGGGGAAGCCGGTAACATTGGCGGTCGGATGCGAGATGCTGTTGCTGACGCCGAGCGCGATCGGATCACTGATCAAGGTCATCACGATCGGAATCTCGCGCGTCGCATTGAAGAAGGCGACGGCGATCTGACCTGTTGCGCCGACAAGCACGTCCGGCCTCCCGGCAACGAGCTCGCGTGCGAGGGGCGGCAAACGCGTCAAATCGCCCTCGGCGCCCCGAATCTCATAAGTGATATTGCGCCCGTCGACATAACCGATCCGCGCAAGCTCGGCGGCAATCTGCAAATCCTGTGACGGCACGGCACGGCCGTTGAGAAGCACGCCAACCCGCGGCAAACGCTGTTGGGCCAATGCGGTAATCGGCCACGCTGCCGCTCCACCGAGGAGCTTGATGAACCCGCGTCGCCTCACGCGCGAACTCCGGTCTAGAACGGGCATCGTACCTGCACAAATCAGCACTCCGGAAGGCCGACATTAGGAGCAACGGAACCGTGCTCAGTTCGCGCCCGTGCGAGCGCGGGTAGGAATGTGGCCGTGAGATAACTAGCAGGAGAGGGCGCCACTGGTGCCCTACACCGAGGTTATTTCCGGAATGGGTCTTGGCTGTGTGAAAACGCCAATACGCCTGAGCGCGATAGAAGATGTTATTCGTCCAAGACCTTTTTAGCTCTCAAACTCGCAAGCGTACTCAATCCAGAGAACGAATTGAAAAATGTAATTCTCGCCGCGTTTCGATCTTTCGCGTTTTTTGCACAGCCAGGGTCAAAAACGGAAGTGCTCGCACCGAGCAGATGTTTTCCGCTCCTCATCCCAGAGCGGACGCTGCGCGCGGATGGACGACCCTGTCCGCTTCGTACCAGCGGTCCCTCTGACTTCAGGCCAGCTTCCCGTAGCTGCGCGGCAGTGTAACGATGAACTCCGTAAATGCGCCGGCCTCGGTCTCGACATCGATCTTGCCGCCATGCTGCTTGACGATGATGTCATGGGTCATCGAGAGACCGAGTCCCGTTCCCTCTCCGGTTGGTTTGGTGGTGAAGAAGGGATTGAACATCTTTTCCCTCACCTCGGGCGGGATGCCGGCGCCGTTGTCGCGAACTCGGATTTCGACCGTCTCGCCGAGATTCCTGGTGGCCGCGCTGAGCACCGGCTCGAACGCCTTGTCACCTGTCTCCGCCTTGCGTCTTGTCGCGGCATAGAAGCCGTTTGAGATGAGATTGAGCAGCGCCCGGGTAATCTCCTGCGGGTACAGCTCCAGCGCGCCCGCATTGGGGTCGAGGTCGTGCTTGAGCGTGATCGCAAAGTCCGGCTTCTCGGCCCGAGCGCCGTGATAGGCTAGGTTGAGGCTCTCTCCGACCAGCGCGTTGATGTCGGCGGACCGCCGTTCGCCCGAGCCTTCGCGCGAATGCTGAAGCATGTTCTTAACGATCGAGTCGGCGCGCTTCCCGTGCTGGACGACCTTTTGCAAATTGCCTTTCAGGAGCTCACGGATTTCGTCCAGTTCCTTTCGCCTGCCGGCCTCGTCGAGCGCGGGATTTTCAAATACCTCTGTCATCTCGTCGACGAGCTCGGCCGACAGCGCCGAAAAATTGTTGACGAAATTGAGCGGATTCTTGATCTCGTGGGCAATGCCCGCAGTGAGCTGGCCGAGCGAAGCAAGCTTCTCGGTCTGCACCAGGCGATCCTGGGCGGTGCGGAGGTCGTCAAGAGATGTCGCCAGTTCCTTGGTACGTGCCTGTACCTCATCAAAAAGGCGCACGTTCTCTACGGCGATCACCGCCTGGTCGGCGAATGTCTGGACCAGGTCGACCTGTCGCGGCGAATATTCACCGACGCGGTCCCGTGCCAGCGCGAACACGCCGATTCCACGGCCTTCGCGCATGAGCGGAACCATCAATATGGATTTAAAGCCCAATCGCTCCTGAAAAAAGCGCACGCTAGACCGAGCCTGGTCAAAATCCGGAACGTTGCCGATCTCGCCGTGGAGCACGGCGCGGCCCATATAACTGGTGTCGTCGATTGGAATCCGGGCTTCACGCAGGGACTTTTCCAATTCGGGGGCGATCTCGCTGGTCCCTTTCATAGCCAGAACGTCGCCTTCGCGGAGAAATAGTCCGCTCAGTGTAGCTCCGCACAACTCCGATGCCGAGCGGGCAAGGGTGTTCATGACGGTATCGAGGTCGAACGCCGAGCGGCTGATCACCTTGAGCACGTCCGCGGTCGCGGTCTGCTGCTGTAATGATTCGCGCAGCTCCTGAAGCAGTCTCGTATTCTCGATGGCGATGACGGCTTGGGCGGCAAAATTCTTAACTAGCTCGATCTGCTTGTCGGTGAACGGCCGCATTTCCTTTCGGTAAATAACAATCGCGCCAACCAATTTGTTCTCTTTGAGCATTGGTACCGCGAGAAAGGACCGCGCGCCTGCCAGTTCGACGGTGACGACGCGCAACGGCTCACGTTCGGCGTAAGCGGAATCGGCCTTGAGATCTGGGATATGGGCGACTTGCATCGTGCGCGCGAGCCGAGCAAGGCCTGTGTTCGGGCTTGCGCGTATCGGTCCGTGCTGCTCCCAATACTCGCGATAGGATGGAGGAACATCGTGGAGATGCGTCGCGTGAAACCTTTCACCATCGTAGAGCAAGAGGTGGCCGAACTTGGCTTCGCAAATGCGTAATGCGTTCGAAAGGATCGACTCGAATACAGGCTTCGTGTCACCCGGCGACGAGCTGATGACCTTGAGCACCTCCGAAGTCGCCGTCTGCTGTCCTAGCGCTTCCTTCGTCTCGTTGAATAGCCGCACGTTCTCAATGGCGATCACCGCCTGGTCGGCGAAGGTCTGAAGCAATTGGACGTGATGCGAGGCAAATGCTCCCGGCTGCTTGCGCGTAACACTGATCAGTCCGATTGTCTTGTTGTCACGTAGCAGCGGGACGAAAACGAAGCTGCGCCAACCGCGCAACCGTGCCATCTCCTTTATCTTTAGATCGTCAATTTCAATTTCTGTGTCGGCAATTCGGTAGATCTCCCCCTTACGGATTGTTTCACCCCACATGAAAGTCGAAAGCGTTGCCGGAAAGAAGGCCTTCAGGGCCGCATCGGCTGCCGGGCTGACAGGTGTGAACGACATCAGGTGCTGCACGTCATCGACAATGCTGTACACTGCAGTCGACAGGCCATTGACCAGCCGGTTCGATCTCTGCGCGATCGCTTCGAATACCGGCTGGGTATCGGTCGGCGAACTGGCGATCACTTTCAGGATATCGGCAGTCGCCGTCTGCCGCTCGAGCGCCTCCTGGGTCTCGCTGAACAGTCTGGCGTTCTGGATCGCGATCACGGCCTGGTCGGCGAATGTCTCGACCAGTGCTATTTGCTCGTTGGTGAAGGGAAGCACCTGGGCGCGATGCAGCACCAGAACACCAAGGATATCGTCACCGCGCAACAGTGGCACAGCGAGCGCGCTCCTAAAGTTACCTAGCGTTTGCCAGTCGCCTTGATCCCACCCGGGCTCACCAAGCACGTCTGAAATATGAACGACCTTACGATCAAACACTGCGCGGCTGACGATGTTGTCGCGGTCCGCGGAGAGGACGCGCTCTGCCGCCCACTCCTTAAATTCGTCGTTGAATGAATAGGTCGATGCCAGAATGTACCTGTCCTCCTCGCGCCGCCGGATGAGCCCCTTGTCCGCACGACAAAGGCGCACTGCGGTCTCAGTGAGGGTATCAAGTACCTCTTGTAAGTCGAAGGTTGAGCGACCGATGCTCTTTAGCACCTCGGCGGTCGCGCCCTCGCGCTGGTGCGCTTCGGCTAGCTGGCGCTCAAGCTCCTCGACCCGGCGACTGTGGCCGTCTAGAGCGCCGGTTGTCGATACTTCGGATGACATGGCGGGGATCCATATGATCCTTGGAATGCTCTATCAAAATGCGTCTGGGCACGACGGAGCGATGAAACCATCCTACGCTGATCGTCAGGTCGACGACCACAGGCAAACAATATGGTGCATCACAGCAAATAGGGCGCACCACTTCCGCCTTGGGTGGCTATAGACGGAAGTCAGCCCGCTTGAATGGTATGTCCGTTCTACCCTAGACAGCTGAAGTCTATGGCCGGAGCGGGCATGTCCGAAAAGTGGCCAATAGCGGACATCGGCCAATTATTCGATCACCTCGTCGGCTATCTATAGATGTAAAGCTTCAGCAGAACCGAGGGATGGTACGACGGCCGGCCAGTCGCTGCAGGTTCAACCCCTTCGAAGCTCATCTCCGCCAATCGAGCGCGTTCACAAATGCATCGATCACACGAACCGGATTATCCTCGGCAATGAAGTCATCGAGGCATTCGGGCAACAGCGTCCATTGCCCACGATCCGCCTCCTCAACGAACCGCCTCATCGATTTCCCCCAAAAGAATCACAGGAGAATCATAACAGCGGTGCAGCGTTTTCACACAGCCAGGGTCAAAAAGCGACATCCCAGAGTTGCTCGCGGAAGTCTGCTTCACCCCTAGAAACGGACATCGCGCAGTTCGCCGAGCCAAGGTGCGAGGCGGCCCTCGGTCAAAAGCCAATCTTGTCGATCCACCGCCGGAGCAGGGGGACGGGAAAACCTTCGCCGTAGCCTTCCGCTACAGTCTTCTCTTCATGGCCGAGAATTGCCCAGCGGCAATCTTCGGGGCAACCGGCAGCCCGGAGACGGTCCTGCGCCCGATGGCGCAGTGAATGGACGACCTTGCGACGGTCGTCGATACCTACGTCGTTTAAAAATCGGTTGAGGCGTTTCGACGCCGCTTTCGGGCCGCCGGGGAAGAGCGGCCCCTCTATCTTGAGGGGGAGAAACGGGAGCAGGGCGGTCGGGAGGGGAACACGCCGGAGCGACTGCGACGTCTTGCTGCCGATAATGATATAACGGCATCCACGCTCTTTCATTTCGCCGTCGATCTCAAAGGCTTCTGACAGCCTCATGCCGGTGGACGCGAGCGCGCGGAACAGCAATTGGTCGCCTTTGTCGAGCCGGTTAAGTTTCTGCTTCACGATTCGGATATCCGTTTCGCTCAGCGGCAGTCGCCGTTCCTTGTCGTCGCGCTCCGGCACGATACTACTAAACGGATTGAATTTCAGTTTCCCCTCATCAATCGCCAGATTGACAGCCGCAGTCAGCCATCCCACTTTCTTCTGAATGGTCGCGCTCTTCAGGCCCTTCTTCTCGAAATAATCAACGAGCTTGCGGCCATCGTCTCTGCTCGCATCCCTCAGTGGCTTGCCGTTGGTGAGTAGCTTGTACAGCGCCCACACCGCGCGGGCTTCCCGCTCGTAATAGTCAGTGATGTTTTTGTGCTTCAGATAGGTTTCGATTAGAGCATCGTCGGGGTTGGTCGCCACGCGCTCGCGTTGCTTTTCGTTACGCGCGATCGTCTTCTGCTCCCGCCGCGCCGGCACCTCCACCGCAAATCCGCCGTTCGCTTCCTTCCGTACGATCGCGCCATTGTGGCTCAGGACTATCAGCTCGCGGTCATCGGCGATGATCCGCTCGCCGTCTGCCGCGACGTGCTCCTGTCCCGGTGCGAAACGATGCTGCCAAGTAATATTGATGCCGGGCTTTGCCTCTAACAGCCGAAGCTTGTGCTCTTGGATGTGAGGCAGTGCTAGGATTTCGGCTTGGGCGCGATCTGGCGTGCCGAGCGACTTCTCAACCCGCTCCCCGTTCGGATACTGAAATTTGATCTGCCAGTTACGCGAACCGTTGCGGAGAAAAAGGTAATCGATTTTGCGGGTCATAAAGTCACCGTTAGCGGCAGTTGCTAGCGGCAGGGTTTAGTGGCAGTCTTAGCGGCAGTAAAATACTTTATGTTGCAATGGTTTACGAGAGCTTTTTCAGCAGCTATTCTCCGTCCCCTAGGGAGCGCCAGTGATCCCGATTTCCCCTCCATTATCGCCGGCGCAACGCATCAAGCAGCGTTTCGAAGGCGCGGGCGTAGTCGGCGCCGGCCTTGGGCAGGTCGGTTTTGCCCGAGCAGGCCACGGCTGCCTCGGTTACGGCGCCGAGCAACAGGCGCGACAGCGGCTCGACCGGTTGCCGCGCAATCAGGCCGTCATCCATCGCGCGGCCGAGCGCAGCCGAAAAGCGCCCGCCGAAATGACGATTGTCGATCTCGCGCCAGCGTTCCCAGCCGAGCACCGCAGGACCGTCGTGAAGAACGATCTGTCCGTTGGCGCCTTTCGCGCAGGCTGCGAAGTAAGCCCGCGTTCCCTTGGCCATCGCCGCCAGCGCGTCGGTTTCCGAGCGCGCGATCCGGTCGACCTCGGCCAGCAGCTCCCGCGAGACCTGGTCGAACACCGCCTCGAACAACGCCTCCTTGGTGTCGAAGTGGTGGTAGACCGCGCCCTTGGCGAGGTGCGCAGCGGCGGCGATGTCGTCAATGGTGGTCGCGGCGAAACCATTGTCGCCGAACAGGCGCCTGGCCGCCTTGGTGATCGCGGCCCGCGTCGTCTCCCGCCGTTCAAGCTGTGTCGCCATCGGCGCATTGTAGCCTCGTGTCAAATCCTGGCAATTGACTTACCGACTATAAGTCGATATTTACCGACTTGTAGTCTGTAAATGGAGTCCGCCGATGCCCTCCCTTGCAACGCTGCGCGCCTTCGCGCAGGCGGTCGAATCCAACGACCATGTCGGTGCCATCGAGCGGTTCTACGCACCCGATGCGGCGATCCGGGAAAATGACGATCCGCCGATCAGGGGCCGCGAGGCGCTGGCCGAACGCGAACGGCGCCTGCTCGCCACTGTCGCGGGCGTCAAGACGACCCGCCTCGGGCCGCTGCTGTACGATGGAGATCATGCGGCGATCCGCTGGCGCTTCGAGTTCACGGCCAGCGACGGCTCGGTCCGCGCGATGGAGGAGATCGCATGGCAAACCTGGCGCGGCGAGCAACTGATCGAGGAACACTTCTTCTACGATCGGAGAACGCCGGGCAAACCGTCGCGCAAGGACGCCGCAAGCGGAGTCGAACCGTGACGCCGGGCGGTATCGGCCGAAAGACGCTGACGAGCGTCGCCGCCGGGCTTGTGGCCGGGACGACGAACCTGATCGCGGCAGGCGCGATCTACCACGGCACCTTGACGCATGGCTTGCAGACGATCGCGTCGGGACTATTGGGCGAGCAAGCCTTCGCCGGCGGAAGGGCAACGGCGGTGCTGGGCGGCTGCCTGCATTACGCGATATCGATCGTCGCTGCGGGCATCTATCTCTGGGCGGCCGGCTGGTCGAGCGGATTGAGGTGGCACTGGCTTGCCGGCGGCACGGCCTTCGGCGTCGTGGCTTATGCCGTCATGAACCTGGTCGTCGTGCCGCTGTCGAACGCCGCAAATCCCGATCTCTCGCTCGTCATGATCGCAAAGGAACTGGTGGCCCACACTATCATGTTCGGCATTCCGATATCCGGCGTCGTCGCGCTGCTCTCCCGGTCGGGATAGGGGCCGCCGGCTTCCGGCGCCGTCGCGCGCGATTCGGCCTCGTCTCATTTCGTGCGCAAGGTCCCGATGAGGCCCTTGGGATCGAGCAGGAGATCGAGCGCGTTGGCGATGCCGGCGACGAAGACGCTGGCGCTCGTCATCGCCTCGACCGCGCAACCCTCGCCCACATCCACCGCAATCGCGAGGCCTCCGGCATCCCTGACCACCGCAAGCCACAGCCTGTCGTTCCTGCCATTGCCGAACACGGCGATATGGTCGAGGCCGATGCCGAGGCCGGCGATATAGTCGCGCTTGAACGCATCGTGGGCGTCCGACGCGATCTCATCGTGCAACGTGACCGGAAGGTCCGCCAGCTGCTTGCGCGCGGTCTTGCGCGTGTCCGAGGTGACGACGTGAATATCGACGAGCTCCGCGAGCCGGCGAAGGCGCGCGCTCACGCCGTCGATCAGTTCGCCCCTGAGACAAAGCGTTCCCGTGTAGTCGCTACAGATGGCTTCGATGTGCAGATGACCGAAGCCGGGGATGTTGAGTCTGATTCCGCTTTTCATGGGCGGGCCTGGGTGCGTTTCATTTACCACGGCCAGAACCCGGCTTGACAGGCACGCGTCGTGTTCTCATTATGTTCTCATTCGGAAAGTTGGTCGAAACATCAGGGGTGAGCGGTCTGGATGGCCACGACAGCCACCATCCTGCATGCGGACCTCGATGCCTTCTATGCCTCGGTCGAGCAGCTGCTCGACCCTTCGCTGCGCGGCAAGCCAATCGCCGTCGGCGGCGGGGTCGTGCTCGCCGCGTCCTACGAGGCCAGGGCTTTCGGGGTCCGCGGCGGCATGCCGGGACGGCAGGCGCGCGAGCTCTGTCCGCAGCTCACTTTCGTCACCGGCCATTTCGCGGATTACCAGCGGCTGGGCGATGCCGCCATCAAGGTGATCGGCGATTTCACGCCGCTGGTCGAGCGGATCTCGATCGACGAGGCGTTTGCCGACGTTGCGGGCTGCACCCATCTGTTCGGCACGCCCGCCGACATCGCGCGTGCGATCCGCGCCCGCGTGCGCAGCGAGCTTGGTCTGCCGATTTCGGTCGGCGTCGCGCGCACCAAGCATCTTGCGAAGATCGCTTCGCAGGTCGCCAAGCCCGACGGGCTCGTGGTCGTCGATCCCGCTGCCGAGCTGGAATTTCTTCACGAGCTCGGCGTCGAGCTGATGTGGGGCGTGGGTCCGGTCACCAGGGCGCGGCTCGCCGGGATCGGCGTCGAGACGATCGGGCAGCTCGCCAACCTTCAGCCGCGGTCGCTCGAGCGGTTGCTCGGTGCCGCGGCCGGCGAGAAGCTTGCGGCGCTGGCGTGGAATCGCGATCCGCGCCGCATCCGCTCTCGCCACCGCGCCCGATCGGCCGGCGCGCAGTCCGCGATCGGCCGCAAGCCCGCCGTCGAGCGGGTGATTCGGCCGACCCTGCTTCATCTTGCGGACCGGATCGCCACGCGGCTCCGGGCGAAGTCGAGGCCCGGCCGAACCGTGACTGTCCGCGTCCGCTTCGCCGATCTCACATCGGTCACGCGCTCGATCACGCTCGATGCGCCGATCTGCGCGACCGTGATGCTCGCCGCGTTCGCCGAGGACCTCGTGCGCGCGGCGCTTGCGGACCATCCGGACGAGACGATCATCTCGCTGCTCGCAATCTCCGTGTCGCATCTCGAGGAGCACTGGGATCTGGCGCTGGAGCTGCCGCTCGGACTTGCGGACGAAGCGCGCCGTCCCGGCACCAGGATCGGCATGGCGCGCTGGGCCGCGGACCGTGCCGTCGACAGCATCCGCGATCGCTTCGGATGGGATGCGATCGGATATGGCTCGGTCGCATTGGGGGCTTCTCGCTCGGTGCCCGATGAATTTCGCAAGCTCGCCGAAAGGGAGCTGTAACCGCCGCCTTCCGATGGGCGCGCCGCGCCCGTCATGGGTTCATTGCATACTTTGTCATTGTCCCCCGCGCCGTGGTGACACAAGATCGCCGCCACGCCCCACTCCTTCCGGAGAACCCCATGGTCGCCCAACCCAATTCGCTCGCAGGCCGCGACGTCGCCTCGGTCATCCACCCCTACACCAATCTCGAGCAGCACAAGACGACCGGCCCGACCGTGATCGCGAAAGGCGAGGGCGTCTACGTCTATGACGACGGCGGCAGGAAATATCTGGAGGGGATGGCGGGCCTGTGGAGCACCTCGCTCGGCTTTTCCGAGAAGCGCCTCGTCGAGGCCGCCATCCGCCAGATGCAGCAGCTGCCGACCTATCACATCTTCAACGGCCGCTCGAACGAGGCCATGATCGAGCTCGCCGCGGCGCTGTTGAAGATCGCGCCGAAGGGGCTCGGCAAGGTGCTGTTCGCCAATTCCGGTTCGGAGGCCAACGACCAGGCGGCCAAGCTCGTCTGGTTCTACAACAACGCGATCGGCCGGCCGCGCAAGAAGAAGATCATCAGCCGCGTGCGCGCCTATCACGGCATCACCGTGTTCTCCGGCAGCCTGACCGGGCTTCCGCCCAACCACAATGATTTCGACCTGCCGGTCGGCGGCGTGCTGCGCACCGATTGTCCGAGCCACTATCTCTACGGCCTGGCGGGCGAAAGCGAGCGCGCCTTCGTCGACCGCGTCGTCGGCAATCTCGAGCAGATGATCATCCGCGAAGGACCCGACACCATCGCGGCCTTCATCGCCGAGCCCGTGAACGGCGCGGGCGGCGTCATCGTGCCGCCGCGCGATTATTTCCCGCGGGTGCAGGAGGTGCTGCGCCGCTACGACATTCTTGTCATCGCCGACGAGGTGATCACGGGCTTCGGCCGCACCGGCAACATGTTCGGCTGCGAGACCTTCGGCATCGAGCCCGACATCATGACGGTGGCGAAGGCGCTGTCGTCGGCCTACCTGCCGATCTCGGCGACGGTCATCAGCGAGACCATTGCCGAAGCGATCACCAAACATTCCGGCAAGCTCGGCAATTTCGCGCACGGCTTCACCTATGCCGGCCATCCGGTGTCTGCCGCGGTCGCGCTGGAGACGCTCAGGATATACGAGGAGCGCGACATCCTCTCCCATGTCAGGCAGGTCGGTCCCTATCTGCAGGAGAAGCTGCAGGCGCTGGCCGGCCATCCCCTGGTCGGCGAAGCGCGCGGCGTCGGCCTGATCGGCGCGGTGCATCTTGTGGCAGACAAGCCGAGCCGCGCGGCGCTGCCGCCTGCGGCCGGCATCGGCCCGCTGATCCAGCAGAGCGCTTTTGATCGCGGCGTCTTGTTACGCGCCACGCCCGATGCGGTCTATGTCTGCCCGCCGCTGATCATCACCAGGGGCGAGATCGACGAGCTGATATCAGCGCTCAAGGGCGCGCTCGATGATGGCTATGCGGAGGCGGTGCGGAAGGGGTTGGTAGGGGCTGAGGTGAAGAAGGCGGGGTGAGGGGATGGCGCTGAACGCGCAACTGCGCGTCGCGGTCTCACTGTCAGTCGGACGAGCCCGAAGGCTCTTCGTGCTCGGGATGGTCGTCTCCGCCGGCGTCGTCGGCGTGCGCGCCCGTTGGCATCGATGCGCCGCGCAACCGAATGACCGTCGCGACCAGGTCGACATCGACCTTGAGCAGGTCGAGATCGCGCGTCATCTCTCGCACCTCCTGGCCCTTGCGCGCGATCTCCTCGGAAACGTCGCCATGTTGCGCTCGGTCACTCCGCCGGAGCCGCCGACGAACATCTTGGCCCTAATCCATGCCAGCCGCGCCCGCTGCGTATCGCGCGTGAACTTCCGCTCCACGAATTGCCGGCGCACCTCGGCATAGGCCGACAGCAGCTCCACATCGGGCATCCGGTACAGGGTATCGGCTGAAAGGCTCATGGCAGTCAGACCCAGTTCTCGGCCCTCAGTCCTGGCATGCGGCTGAATTCGCGCATGTTGTTGGTCACGACGATCAGCCCTTCGCTGCGGGCATGCAGAGTTGCTCGGCCAGTGTGTTGAACTTCCCCAGCAGGTTCGGCGGATAGTTCTTCATCACATGGATGCAGATGTTGGTGTCGAGCATGTAGGTGAGCATCAGAGCGTCTCACGCTCCTCGGCCTGCGGCTGCTCACGCCCGGCCATGAAGTCGTCGCTGGCGCGCGGCCCGTTTTGAAACAGGTCGTCCCATCGCTTGCCTTGCGGTACGATCAGGCGGCTGCGGCCGATCTTCAGGATATCGACCTCATGCACGCCCGCCGGAAAGGCCACGGCCTTCGGCAGCCGGACGGCCTGACAGCGATTGCTGATGAACACCGTGGAGCTCGTCATGGCGCGATTTCCGTGTATATCCAGTTGAGATATACATAGCTGTATCGTGGGTATTTTGCGAGGGTGGTTGTGGAATGGCTCGCTGCGGCGAACTGCTGCGCGCCGGCGGCACGCCGACCACCGAGATGGTGATCAAGATCTTAAGCAGATCGCTCTGCTGGATGCTGATAAAGCCCAGGATGCCCTCACACCGCCTCATAAAACCCTATCTTCCTGATCTGCGGCGCGAGCGCCTCTTCGGCCTTCTCGAGATCGAAGCGTGCCTGTATGTTCATCCAGAACGCCGCGCCGGTCTTGAAAAACTTGCCGAGCCTCAGCGCGGTGTCGGCCGTCACGGGCTTTTCCTCGCGTGCGATGCGCTCGATCCTGGTGCGCGGCACGTGCAATGCAGCCGCGAGGGCGTACGGTGTCAGCTTGAGTGGAACGAGAAATTCCTCCCGCAGGATTTCGCCGGGATGAACCGGCGGAAGTTTCTTAGCCATTTGCGATCTCCTACTCGCCTCCTTCGGTTGGGGCGAGCTAGTGATAGTCCACGATCTCAACGTCTTCGGGTCCCGCATCGGTCCAGCGGAACACGACCCGCCATTGGTCATTGATCCGTATCGAGTGCTTGCCCTTCAAATCGCCCTTGAGGGCTTCGAGGCGATTGCCGGGAGGCGAGTTCAGAGCCGCAAGAAACTCGGCGGAATCTATCATGACAAGTTTTCGGCGGGCGATCCCGGCGAGATTTGCCGGAAAACCTTTCGGGACCACGCGGCCCTGAAGGATCGCCTCGGCAAATTTCCCCTTAAAGCTTCTGATCACAGGTCAAACGTATCCTATCGAGATACGTTTTGCAAGGTTTGGTATCCCGGCGCGACACCAAGGGGCTGCGCGTCACCCACGCCTTGCCCGACAGGCAACACACCCAAAAAAACCGCCGCCTGTTTTGCCCGACGAGTCAAGCGCGCCGCGCAAAAATATTTCTCTTTCCGAAAGGCAGAACTTATGATTTAAAGAAGCCAGCCCGCCTCGACACGGGGGACGTGATGGCCATTCGTCACCAGACGTGAGGCGGGTTGCGATGGACGTGTTGGTCTCACAAGGCGTGCGAGATCGATGCGTACGGTCAAGTCGTGTGGTCGTGGTCCCCCGACGCTGGGATCAAGCCCGTTTAAGCGATTGAACGGGCGACGGAGGCTAACAAGCCCGGCACTCCGGCGAGAGCGCGAAGTAAGCCGTAAACCATTGCGCAGGGAGTGCCGTGCGATTTCGGCCCTGCCTGACGACTTGTGGGCGATTTTTCTTTTTAGCCCACGAGGATTGCGGGTGCGGTTGAGCGCCCGGTACTCCCTGCGCCCTCTTTTTTCCGAGGGACACGGATTTTCGCAAAGCCCGGGTGCGATCTGCGCCGCGGGGATGCGGACCTATGTCTTCGTCATTGCGAGCGCAGCGAAGCAATCCATTCTTTCTTTTTCCAGGCGAAATGGATTGCTTCGTCGCTTCCGCCTTCGCTCTGCGAGCTTCGGCGGACAAGTCGCTCCTCGCAATGACGAGGGACGGGGTGGTCACCCCATCATGGCTTTGGTAGGACATACACAAAACGATCCGTCAATCGAATCACCCCTCAAACGCTGCATTCCCCGTTCCCGATGACCTCGATTCCTACCATCACCGTGCGCGTTCCTCGAACCGGTCCCGCCGGCCACAAGGGCACGCTCGCGATTGGCGACTGGTCCGTTCCCTGCGTGGTCGGCACCGGCGGGCTCGTTGCAGCGTCGGTGAAGCGCGAAGGCGATCGCAAGACGCCGATCGGCGTGTTTCCGTTGCGCTATGGGCTGTTCAAGCCTCTTCCCGCGCTGCGCTTCCTCGAAAGCGTGAGCTTTCCGTTCGTTCCCTGCTCCGACGACATGATCTGGGAAGAGGACGGACCCGATTACAACAGGCTGGTGTTTGCCGACGGCGCGGATCGCCCGGGCGACCGGCTGGCGCGGCCGCGCGACCACGATCTGTTCAACGTGATCGTGCCGATCGGCTACAACGACGCTGTCGCCGAAGCCGGCCGCGGCAGCGCGCTGTTCGTTCACGCCGCGCGTCCGGACATGAGCGGCACGGCAGGATGCGTCGCGCTTCGGCCCGACGATCTGCTCGAGCTGGCGCGGCGGCTCAAGCCCGGCATGGTGATCGACATCGACTACGAGGCCGCGCCCGCGCAGACGGTACGCGCGGACGACGCATCGCCGATCGAGACGGTGAGCTTCGCCGCCCTGCATCCCGGCCCGAAGCTGCTCGTCACCGGCGCGGTCCATGGCAACGAGATCTGCGGGCCGGAGGCGATCAGCCGCGTCATCGCCGATTGCCGGTCCGGCAAGATCGCGATCCGGCGCGGGCAGGTCACCTTCGTTCCGATCGTGAACATGAAGGCGTATCGCGCCAACACGCGCGAAGGCGACCGCAATCTCAATCGCAATTTGCGCCCACGCGACAACCCGAAGGACAACGAGGATCTGGTCGGCAATGTCTTGTGCGCCCTGCTGCGCGAGCACGAGGTGCTGCTCGACATTCATTCGTTCCGCTCGCAGGGCAAACCGTTCGTGTTCGTCGGGCCGGAGGATAACGATGGCGAGATCGAGCCGTTTCGGCTGTCCGGGCCCGAAAGCGAATTGGCGCTGCGGCTCGGGCCTGACATCATCATGCATGGCTGGATGCCGGCCTATGCCCGCGCGGCGCTGGAGCGCCGTCGCCGCGGCGGAGCGGGCGATCCCACGGAGGGCATCGGCACCACGGAATATATGCGCTCGGTCGGCGGCTATGGCGTGACGCTGGAATGCGGAAATCACGGCGATCCGCGCGCGGTCGAGGTCGCCTATCACGCTATCGTCAATGCGCTCGGCCAGCTCGGGCTGATCGATGCGCAACCATCGAAGGCGAAACTCGAGAAGACCATTGAGATCGTCGACGCCGTGTTATGCGACGCCGCCGGCGATCGTCTGGCGCGGGAGTTCGTCACCGGCGACGCCGTGAGGTCAGGCGAGACCATCGTCGTCCGCGCGGACGGTTCAAGGATGACGGCGCCGTCGAACGGCTTCGTGGTCTTCCCCGACCGCAACGCGCGGGCGATGGACGTGATCTGCTATTTCGGAGTGCCGAGCAAACGTTTCGGCTAGGGCTCCCACAATGTCGTCGCCCGCGCAGGCGGGCGACCCAGTATCCCAGAGGCTTCTCAGTTGAACACTGCTGCCTCTGGAATACTGGGTCGTCCGGTCAAGCCGGACGACGACATCGAACGCTGTTTGACATCTTGAATCGGAAACGAGACGGCTTGCCCTCGCAATGACCGCGCCTCACGCCGCGACTTTCGCCAAGCCTTTCCAGTCGAAGCTCACGCCATGGCCGGAACGATCCGGCGCCAGCGCCATGCCGTCGTCCAGCACCAGCGGATGTTCGATATGGCGGTCGAGGCCAAAACCGTGTGCTTCGAGATAGAAGCGGTTCGGGCAGGCCGCGAGCAAATGCACGGTGATGTCGTGGGCGCCATGGCTGGTGACGGGAAGGTTGAAGGCTTCCGCAAGCCGCGCGATCTTCATGAACGCGGTGACGCCGCCGCAATTGGTCACGTCGGGCTCGGGATAGGACACCGCGCCGGCCGCGATGTAATTCTTGAACTCCCACAGCGAGCGCAGGTTCTCGCCGGCCGCGATCGGCACGCCGCCTGCCTGAAGAATCCGCGCGTGGCCGGCGACGTCGTCGGGAATGATCGGCTCCTCCAGCCAGGTCAGGTCGAAAGGCAGGAACGCGCGGGCGGCGCGGATCGCTTCCTCGACGCTCCATTTCATGTTGGCGTCCGCCATCAGCGGAAAGCCCTCGCCGAGATGCGCCCGCATCGCCTTGACGCGCGCCACGTCGGAGGCGAGATCGGGCTGGCCGACCTTCATCTTGATGGCGCGAAGGCCTTTCGCAAGATTGTCGTCGGTCTGTTTCAGCAGCGCCTCGACGGACAGATCGAGATCGATGCCGCCGGCATAGCACGGCACGCGCGGATCGAAGCCGCCGAGCAGCCGCCACAGCGGCGCCTTGGCGCGGCGCGCCTTCAGGTCCCACAGCGCGATGTCGACCGCCGAGAGCGCCAGCACCACCGGTCCGCCGCGGCCGCCATAATGCAGGCCCCACCAGATGCGATGCCAGATCGCCTCGATGTCGTCGGCGTCGCAACCCTGGATCAACTCCGGCACCTCGCGGCGCAGGATGTCGGCGATCGCGCCGCCATTGCGGCCGACCGTGTAGGTGTAGCCTGTACCCTCGGCGCCGTCGGCATCCCTGACACGAACGGTGATCAGCTCGAATGCGGCGATCTCGCCATGTGTGGAGTCGGACAGCGTTACCGGCAGCGGGATGCGATAATGTCCGGTCTCGATCTTGTCGATGCGCGCCATTCGCTGGTCTCACTCCCGGTCGTGGTGATCCATCTCACAACAACCGCGGGGGAAGCACAACAGCGTGAGCCGCATCGCAGCATTTCGTTCTCGCGCTCACCTGGCCTGCGCGATAGACTGGGGCCAAAGAACTGGGAATCGCAAGGGAGCGGACGCATGGCAAAATTCAAGATCGAGCCGCATTTCCGGCTTCAGGAATGGGTCGCGGAAGAGAAGGGCTATTTCCGCGACGAGGGTCTCGATTACGAGTTCAAGGAGTTCATCCGCTCCTCCGGCGGCGCGCATCACGCCAAAGGTCCGAGCGGCGCGTTCCAGAGCATCGAGAAGGGGCGCGAGTCCAATGTCACCTGCGCCTGCCACTGGACGGTGAACGTCGCGGCCTCGCGCGGCCACACCAAGCTGTTCGCGGACGCCTATTCGGTGGCGCCGTCGGGCATCTTCGTGCGCGCGGACTCGGCGATCCGGACGCCGGCCGATCTCGCCGGCGTGCCGGTCTCGGTCGGCTACCAGTCGGGGAGCCATTACGCGACCATCCAGGCGCTCGAAAGCTACCTCGCAAAGGACCAGATCAAGCTGTCGTTCGACGAGGGCATGCTGTTCGCCCGCATGGAAGCATTCTTCGAAGGCAAGTCGGAAGCGGCGACCCTGTTCGGCGGGCCCTATTACTTCGCCGAGCAACTCGGCTATCGCAAGATCATCGACACCACTTTCATGATCGGCGCCATGGTGAACGGCGATCCCGACATGGACGACGTCAGGCGTTACTTCCAGGCGCTGCGGCGGGCGCAGCGCGACATCGATCTCCGGCCGGAGCTCTATACGCATTATTACAAAATGGAATTTCCCGAGCGCTTCCATGCGAAGATGGATACGCGGCGCTGGGGACCGGGCGAGCGCATCGTGTTCGAGCCTTACAGCCGCGAGGTGTTCTCGGAGTCGTTCGACTGGATCGCCAAACACGAGATCTTCGAGCCCGGCAGCATGGGCTCGGGCGACTACGAGAAGTCGACGGTGTCGCTTTCCTAATATTGCGGCGGCATCGATCGGCGGTTTGCGAGGAACCCGACCTCGCGCGGCGAATCCAGCCGCGCGGTGCGCCGCGCCCTGGACGACGGCGACGGCATGATGCTCATCTCGATCGCGGGGTCGGTGGTCCGCTGCTTCCTGCCCGTCTTCGCCGTCCTGGTCCGCTCGATGCGCTTGGCCTGCGCGATGTCGGCGAACGCCTTCTCGAACTTGCGCAGGCGGTAGAGCACGATGCCGCGGTCGATATAGGCGGCGGTGAATTTCGGATCGAGCTGGATGGCGCGATCGAAATCGGCGATCGCGTTGTCGAGATCGCCGGAGCGATAGGCGAAGATGCCGCGCTCGCGAAAAGCCTTGGCGTCGGGAGGCGGCGCGATCTCGAGCGGCGGTCCGAGCGGAGGTGCCGGCTCGGTCACCGTGACGGAGGCGGGCACGATGTCGGCGCGGGATACATCCGCGCCGTCGGCCTTGTCGTTCGAGGCGATCTCAGTCCTGGCAATCTCGGTCCTGGGCGGCGTCACCGGGATCGAGACCGTCGTGACCTGAACGGGCTTGGCGCGCGCATCGGCCGAAGCCGGCGCGGACTCGAACGGCTCGCGTATGCTGGCGGTGACATCGTTCACTGCGGATGCGACCTGATCGATCGGCGCGCTCAGCGCCTCCGACATCTGCTGGAACAGGAGATATCCGCCGACCGACGCCGCCGAGATGAAACCGAGCGCCACAACAAAGGAGGTGACCGCGACGACCTTGTTCATGAAGGCGTGCCGGTCCCACTCCTTCTTCTCGCGCTCCGCGAGGTCGAGCAGATGATCGTAGGTGGCGCGCTGATCCGGATCGGCGAGGATGCCGTTGGCGCGCACAATCTGCCTGAATTTGAATCCGGCGTCGGGATCGCCCGGATGGAGATCGGGATGGGTTCCCTTGACGGCGCGACGGAAGGCTACCCGCAGCTCTTCGGCGTCATCGCGCGGAAGCGCTCCGAGCAAATCGTACAGCGTATCCATCGTCGCACTCACGGCTACTCAACAAAACTCTCTCCACCGAAATTTCCGCCGAGAATTCGTTGTGGAGAACCGTGCGCTGATCGTGTGGATAATCCCTGTGGAGGGCGGCAAAAAGATGACTGAATTGTGGGCGTTAACCATTTCGCCGCCTGATTGCCAGCCCGCCGGCGCAGCCGTTAACGGCCGGCTGCCGCGGTCTCGCAGCGGTTGGCGGCCTGCAGCCGGGCGAGGCGCTCGCGGACCCGCTTCTCGGCCGCCTGGTAGCATTGCCGCTCATATTCGATCTTCATCTTGGACCACAGATCGGGGTCGGCGGTCTTCAGATCGCCCCGCCGAAACACGCAATCGGGAGGCGATTGCGGCATCAGAAGCGCGGCCTCGGGCCGGCAAAGCTGTGCTTCTGCATGGGCTTGCGGGGTGCCTGCGGCAGGGGCGGGCTCCGGAGCCGAAGCCTGCGCGCATCCCGCCAGCACGAAAGCGAGCGCGATCGGAACGCCGCGCGTGCAGCGCGGCCGCACTTGTCCTGGTCTGTCGGGCATCGCTCGGTTCGGCCTCGTTCGCGCACACTCCGCTGCGGATGCAGCAATGGCGCCTGGGCCGCCGACCAAGCATCGGTATCATGGGTGCAAAGCTTGAAGCAGGTCTTAACAATTAAGGTTAACGCGCAGTTAAGTTCCGATAGGGTGCGCGCGGCTGAGGTCACGCAGGTCGAACCAATGAACAGAACAATGAAAAGACGGCATTCAAGATCGTCGGTGATCGCAGCGCTCGGCCTGATCGCGATTGGCTTGTTGCTGCCGATCGATGCGCGCGCCGAGCAGTCGTTCTCCTTCGACAACACGCCGGGCAAGCTGCCGAAAACGGCAGTGCCGACGCATTACGCGATCGAGCTTGCGCCCGACCTGCAGGCGCTGACGGCCGAGGGCAGCGAGGTCATCGACGTCGAGGTGCGCGAGACCACATGGCGGCTGCAGCTCAATGCCGCGAACCTTGCGATTGCGGAGGCGAGCATCGACGACGGCGCGCAGCGCGCCGAGGTCACGCTCGATCCGAAGGCCGAGACGGCGACGCTGACTTTTCCGACGGCGCTCACGAAAGGGCTGCACAGGCTGCGCCTCGCCTTCACGGCGAAAATCAATCCGTTCGGCCGCGGCCTGTTCTTTGCCGATTACCCGACCGAGGCCGGCAGCAAGCGGATGATTTCGACCCAGCTCGAGCCCGCGGACGCGCGGCGGATCTTTCCCTGCTGGGATGAGCCGGTCTTCAAGGCGACGTTCGCATTGACCGTGACCGTGCCGCAGAACTTTCTTGCAATCAGCAACATGCCGATCGCGAAAGAAGAACCGCTGGCCGACGGCAGGAAGCGCGTCGTCTTTCCACCGACGCCGAAAATGTCGAGCTATCTGTTCGTGCTGTCGGCCGGCGAGCTGGAGCGGATCACGGCGGATGCGAATGGCGTCACCGTCGGGGTGGTCACGACCGTGGGCAAGGCGGAGAAGGGACGCTTCGCGCTGGATAACGCGGTCAAACTGCTTGCCTGGTACAACGACTATTTCGGCAGCAAATATCCGCTGCCCAAGCTCGACCTGATCGCCGTGCCCGGCGGCTTCGGCGGCGCGATGGAGAACTGGGGCGGCATCACCTTCTTCGAGAGCCGCCTGCTGTTCGATCCTGCGACCACGCCCGACACTGCGCGGCGGCGCATCTTCAGCGTGCTCGCGCATGAGATGGCGCATCAATGGTTCGGTGACCTCGTCACCACCGCGTGGTGGGACAATCTCTGGCTCAACGAGGGCTTTGCCAGCTGGATGCAGGAAAAGGCGGCCGAGCATTTCTATCCGCAATGGAAGAGCTGGCTCAACGGCTACAATCAGAAGCAGCTTGCGTTCTCGCTCGACGCGCGGCGCACCTCGCATCCGATCCAGCAGCCGGTCGCCGACCACAGCGTGGCAATGACCGCCTTCGACCCCATCACCTACAACAAGGGCCAGGCTTTCATCCGCATGCTGGAGAATTACCTCGGCGAGGACGCGTTCCGCGACGGCATCCGGCAATACATGCAGGCGCACGCCTATAGCAACGCGACGACGGCCGATCTCTGGCAGGCGTTGGAGCGTGCAACGGGCAAGCAGGTCAGCGCGATCGCGGCGTCCTTCACCGAGCAGGACGGCGTGCCGTTGGTGATTGCCGAGACGGTATGCGACGGTGACGCGCAGCGCCTGACGTTGAAACAGGAGCGCTTCATGATCATCCCTTCGCAGGCCAATGCGACCTTGCCGCCGCTGAAGTGGCGGGTGCCGGTCACGGTGGGAAAAATCGGTGCGACAGAGCCGCAAAAGCTTCTGCTCGACGGCAACGCCGAGGTCGCTGCGGGTAAATGCGGCGACGCCGTGAAAGTCAATTTCGGCGATATCGGCTATTACCGGGTCGACTATGGCCCAAGGCTGCGCGCCGCGCTGACAAAACAGCTCGCCCAGATGGCGCCGCAGGATCGCGTCAATTTCCTCGCCGACGACTGGGCGATGGTGCAGGCCGGCCGCGCCGAGCCGGCCTCCTATCTTGCACTGATCGATGCGCTGGCGGCGAACGACGCCCGCGCGGTCTGGGATCAGGTGCTCAACACGCTGAATGGGCTCGACCGCCTGGCGCGCGAGCGCCCGGAGCAGCCGGCGCTGGAGGCTTACGCGCGCGCCAAATTGCGGCCGGTGCTCGACCGGCTCGGCTGGGACGGCAGCGGTGCCGGCGATGATGACGATACGCTGCTGCGGGCCGACCTGATCTGGACGCTGGGCGATCTCCGCGATGCCGATATCATCAGCGAGGGGCGGCGGCGCTTTGCCGCCTTCCTGAAGGACCCGACATCGCTGCCTCCGGCCCAGCGCGAGTTTGTCCCCCACGTCGTCGGCGTTGCCGCGCGCCGTGAGGACTATGACGCGCTGTTGGCGCTGGCGCGCAGGAGCACGGCGACCAATGAACGCGTGCGCTATTACTATGCCGCGGCGAGCGCGCGCGATGGCGCGCTGGCGCAGGATACGCTGGCACTGACGCTGACCAGGGAGTTGCCGAGCACGCTCGTGAACGGCCTGATCAACGAGGTCGCGCAATCGGGCTGGCACCGCGAGCTGGCCTGGGATTTCCTGCAGAAGAACCTGGCTGCGCTCACCGCGCGGCAGGGACCGGACTTTCCGCACGAGTTCGTTCCGAACTTCATGACCACTTTCTCCGACGAGGCTCATGCCGATGCGCTCAGGCAATTCGCGCCGGCGCAGGAGACTCTCGGCGGGCGCGTGATGACATCGCGCGCGCTGGAAGCGATCGCGATATCGGCCGATCTGAAGGCGCGCGCGCTGCCGGCGATCGACGCCTGGATCAAGGCGCATCCGGTGAATCCGTAAGGAGAGCATTAATGACTTCTTAAAAATCCGAAGCGCGCTTGCATGCTGAAGAGCGGCTTAAATTTTATGGTTAGCCAATCCTCACCGCTCAGTCTTTCTTAAGCTTTTCCGCCGATCTTGGTTAACGGTTGGTACCGTAACAAGTTCGGGTTGTGTCGTGAAAACAGTCTCCGTGGTTGCTCTCGCTCTGCTTGCGAGTTCAGGCTTCGCCCACGCGGCCGACATGCCGATGGCGCCGCTGCCGGTCAAGCTATGGACCTGGACCGGTCTCTACATGGGCGGTCATTTCGGCGGCGGCTGGGGCAACGCGGCGGTCACTGATCCTGCGGGCGCTGCGATCTACGGCAACAATGTCCGCAGCGATGCCGTGCTCGGCGGCGTACAGGCCGGCTACGACTGGCAGGTCCCCAACACCTTCTTCGTGCTCGGCGTCGAAACCGATGTCAGCGCGATCGGCGCCAACGGCAGCGGCACTTGCCTCGCCTCATCCGGCTACTTCATCTCGGCGAATTGCCGCACGCGCCCCGATCTCGGCGGCACGCTGACCGGCCGCGCCGGCTACGCCATCGGTCCGGGCGGCCACACCCTCGTCTACGCCAAGGGCGGTCTCGCCTGGCTCGACGACCGCATCGATGTGACGTCGAATGGGCTCTATCCGCCGCCGCTACAGACGAACTTCAACGGGGTGCGCTGGGGCTGGACCGTCGGCGGCGGCGTCGAGCGCGCGCTGACGCCGGCCTGGTCGTTCAAGGTCGAATACGACTACGCGAGCTTCGGCGATCTGACGATCCCGACGCCGCAAAGCTTCCTGCAGGTGATTCCCGGTTCGCCGTTCGGCTACGTTCCGACGCCCGGCGGCACCGCGTCGATCAGCCAAAACCTGCAAACCGTCAAAGTCGGCCTGAACTACAAGATCGGCGAGGGCATGTATTCGCAATGGGCGCCATCGCCTGCGGACTATCATTTGCGCGGCGCCACCGACGTCGCCGTCGTCCCCGCGGCGCAATTCGAGTTCGGCGGACGCGTCTGGTATTCCTCCGGCCGCTTCCAGAAGGATCTCGGCGGACTTCCCGACCAGAGTCCTTCGAATCTCCTGGTCTCGCGGCTGACCTATAATTCAACGGCGGCGACGGGCGAATTGTTCGGCCGGGTCGACACTCCGATCAATGTGTTCCTGAAAGGCTTCATCGGCGGCGGCAAGCTCACGTCCGGCAACATGAACGACGAGGATTGGGTGCTCTTCAACGACACCGTGCCGTATTCCAACTCGTCGTCGAGCGTGAAGGGCGATCTCGCCTATGGCACCTTCGACGCCGGCTATTCGGTGTTCAAGGGCCCGAACGCCAATGTCGGCGGCTTCATCGGCTTCAACTATTATCGCGAGAACAAGCAGGCCTATGGCTGCGCGCAGATCGCCAATCCGTTCTCCGATTGCGTCCCCAGCACGCCCAATTCGGTGCTCGGCATTGTCGAGGACGACAAATGGTACTCGCTCCGCCTCGGCGTGAACGGCGTATTCACGGTCTGGGATCGGCTCAAGCTCACAGCCGACGCCGCCTGGCTGCCGTTCGTCTCGTTCAATGGGATCGACAACCATTTGCTGCGCGCCGACGTGAGCAACACGGTCTCCACCGAGACCGGCGGCGGGCAGGGCTTCCAGCTCGAGGCGATCCTGTCTTATGCCTTTGCCAATGGCCTGAACCTCGGCGCCGGCGGCCGCTACTGGGCGATGTGGGCGCCGGGCGCCTACACCAATATCTTCGGCACGCCATGTCCGTGCCAGACGCTGCCGGTGCGCACCGAGCGCTACGGCGTCTTCGCGCAGGCGTCCTACAAATTCGACGTGCTGCAATAGGCCCGGTCACCGAATCCTGAAACTTCCCGCTTGACTTTGACGTAGCGTCAAAGGGCCATAACGCTCCTCGCAAGACACCAGGGTTGAGCCCGGAGAGCGCAGGATGTTTCGGATCGGTGAATTTGCCCAGATCGCCCAGGTCTCGGGCCGGCAGTTGCGGTTCTATGACCAACTTGGTCTGCTGCAGCCGGCGCATATCGATGCGCAGACCGGCTATCGCTATTACAGCATCCGGCAATTGCCGCGGCTGAACAGCATCCTGGCGCTGAAGGAGCTTGGGCTGTCGCTGGAGCAGATCGGCCCGCTGATCAAGGACAAGATCTCGCCGGCCGAGCTGCGCGCCATGCTGACCATGAAGCGGGCGCAGCTCGAACAGTCGCTCCGCGAGGAGGAAAGCCGGCTGCGCCAGATCGAATCGCGCATCGCCCAGATCGACAGTCAGGGGAGCGTCGGCAATTACGACGTGGTGGTGAAGCAGATTGCGGCGATACCGTTCCTGTCGCTGCGCTGGAGCTGCGAGGGCATGGACGAGGCCGTGCGCATGGTGCGAACCGTTGCCGAGGACGGCATGCGGCTGATCAAGCCCGCGTTGCGCGACAAGCTGACCGTGGTGGCACGTAACGATTTCGACGACGACAAGCTCGATCTCGAGATCGGCTTCTCGCTCACGTGCGCGTCGAATACGAATGTCCGCATTGCCGGCAGCCACGTGCTGACTGCAAGCGAACTTCCCGCCGTCGATACCATGGCGACCCTGGTCCGTACCGGCACCAATGCGGCGAGCCACTGTGCCTTCGGCACGATTGGCGGTTGGATCGAGGCCAACGGTTTCGAGGTCGCGGGTCCCTGCCGCGAAGTGTTCCTGGAGCCTGTCACCGGTCCGCCAGGCTTCGAGGGCGCGCTGGTGGAGATTCAATTCCCGGTCCGCGCCGCCGCCTAACACTCCGGTCTCACCTCCAATCCAAATCAAACCCGTACGCGACGCGTCCGGGCAACGCGATCTGCTGCGCCATTCCGGCCAAGCGATAACAGGAGAGAAGTCATGATCACGATCTACGCGTTCCGATTTCCGTTCACGCGCGCAAGCCGATCGTCACCGCGCTCGTCAAGAACATCAGCTACAAGATCGATCCCGTCATCCCGTTCGATCCGCCGGCGAACTGGTCCTCGCTCAGTCCGACCGGATTGATCCCGGCGATGCAGGACGGCGCGTTCTCGGTCGCGGAATCCAGCGCGATCTGTCTCTACCTCGAGCGCAAGCAGCCAACGCCGGCGATCCTGCCGGCCGGCGATCAGGATTATAGCCGCGCGATGTTCTGGGACGGCTATTCGGGCTGGGTGTTCCGCAGTCTGGTCCACGGACTGTTCTTCCAGAAGGTGATCAATCCGGTGATCCTCAAGGGCAAGACCGACCAGTCCGTGATCGACAATCTGCTTGGCCAGCAGCGGCCGAAGATCTTCGGCTATCTCGAGTCGCAGCTGAACGGGCCATTCCTGGTCGGCTCATCGCTGAGCCTTGCCGACATCGGCATCGTGTCGAACCTGGTCAACTACCAGTATCTCGGCTTCGGCATCGATCGCGCGGAATACCCGAAGCTTGCGAAATATGCGGAGCGAATTGTCGCGCTCGATCCGTTCCGGAAGGCGTTGGCCGCCGAAGCGCCGGTTGCGGAGCAGATGGGGCTCGATCGACGTTTTCTGAACTGATGGACGCGTGACGGGCGCGTGTGACGTTGCTCACATACGCCCGTCGCCGCTTCTCCTAATCCTGCTCCACACGGACATGAAGGGCTCCGTACGGACACCCCATCGATCACTCAGGAAAGGATATCGTCATGAAGAAGCTGCTCTTGACCATTGCGACCGTCTCCGCGCTGGCTGCGGTTGCCTCTGCTCCCGCCGAAGCGCGCAGCCTGCGTCCGCATCATGGTGTCGGTATCGGCGTCGGCGGCCGTGGCGCCGCGATTGCCGCTGCTGCGACCGCCGCTGCCATTGCGGCCGAGGCGTATGGCTACGGCTACGCGCCCTACGGCTATTATTATGGCGGCCCCGTCGCGTACGGCCCGGGTTACTACGCCTACTAACCGTTACCGAAGCGATGGCTCGTGGCTGCCCACGAGCCATCCTTCTCTTATCGGGCACGCACTGCTTGCGCCGTGCCGTGCACCCGCTATATCAGCGGCCGTCATGCCCGATTTCCACGGCGTCTTCCCCTATCTCGTCTCCCCCATCGATCCTGCCGGCCACATCCGCGAGGATGTCCTTGCCAGGCTTTGCGATGATCTGATCAAGTCTGGCGTGCACGGCTTGACGCCGCTCGGCTCGACCGGGGAGTTCGCCTATCTCGACGCCGAGCAGCGCACGGCGGTGGTGCGCACCACCATCGCGGCGGCGAAAGGCCGCGTGCCCGTGATCGCGGGCGTGGTCTCGACCTCGACGGCCGATGCGGTGGCGCAGGCCCGCGCCTATCAGGCGCTCGGCGCGAACGGAATTCTCGCGATCCTCGAAGCTTATTTTCCACTCGCCGACGCGCAGGTCGAATCCTACTTCCGCAGCATTGCGGACGCGGTCGACATTCCCGTGGTGATCTACACCAATCCGCAATTCCAGCGCTCGGATCTGACGCTGGACGTGATCGCGCGGCTCGCGAGCCATCCGCGCATCGGCTATATCAAGGACGCCTCGACCAACACCGGGCGGCTGCTGTCGATCATCAATCGCTGCGGCGACGCCATCAAGGTGTTCTCGGCCTCTGCGCATATTCCCGCCGCCGTGATGCTGATCGGCGGGGTCGGCTGGATGGCAGGGCCCGCCTGCATCATCCCGAGGGAAAGCGTCGCGCTCTACGATCTCTGCAAAGCGCAACGCTGGGACGAGGCGATGGTGCTGCAGCGAAAACTCTGGCGCATCAATGAAGCGTTCGCGCGCTTCAACCTCGCCGCTTGCATCAAGGCGGGATTGGCGAGCCAGGGCTACGACGTCGGCGATCCCGTGCCGCCGCAGGCGGCATTGACGGTGGATCAGCGCAAGGCGGTCGAGGCGGTGCTCAGGGATGTTACCTGAATGCCAACGATTGCTTGAACCTTTCGCTTCATTCCCGCGACATACGCCGGCATTTGTTGCTGCGGCTTTGCTCGCTTCCCCGACAAATTCTGTTACGTTGCCGACGGCAATCTTACGGAGATTTTTCGATGCGCAAGTTCTTCACCGTGTTGGCGACGCTGGCGACGTTGAGCCTGACCAATTGCGGCTACAACGCGATCCAGACCAATGACGAGCAGGTCAAGGCCAACTGGTCGGAGGTGGTCAACCAGTATCAGCGCCGCGCCGACCTGGTGCCGAACCTCGTCAATTCCGTGAAGGGCTTTGCGCAGCAGGAAAAGGACGTGCTGCTCGGCGTCACCAACGCGCGCGCCAAGGTCGGCAGCATCCAGGCGACGCCGGAGGTGCTGAACGATCCCGCCGCGTTCCAGAAATTCCAGCAGGCGCAGGGCGAGCTCACCAGCGCGCTCTCGAGGCTGCTCGTCGTCACCGAGAACTATCCGCAGCTCAAGTCGGATGCGCTGTTCCACGACCTGATGTCGCAGCTCGAGGGCACCGAGAACCGCATCACGGTGGCGCGCAACCGCTACATCAAGTCGGTGCAGGACTATAATGTCGGCATCCGCACCTTCCCGAACAATCTGACGGCGATGGTGTTCGGCTACAAGGAGAAGCCGAATTTCACGGTCGACAACGAGAAGGAAATCTCGACCGCGCCGAAAGTCGATTTCGGTACCAAGTGATCCGGGCCCCCTTGCGCGCGATATCGGCAGCCAGGGCGTTCGTCCTCGCGCTCGTCCTGTGCTGGGCGCAGGCCGCGTTCGCCGATGTCGCGGTGCCGCCGCTGACCGGCCGCGTGGTCGACACCACCAACACGCTGTCGAGCAGCGACATCGCCGCGCAGTCGTCGCGGCTGGCCGACCTGCAGCGGCGCAAGGGCAGCCAGATCGCGGTGCTGATCGTGCCGACCACCGCGCCCGAGACGATCGAGCAATTTTCGATCCGCGCCGCGGAAACCTGGAAGATCGGCCGCAAGAAGGTCGACGACGGCGCGCTCTTGGTGGTCGCCAAGGATGATCACAAGCTGCGCATCGAGGTCGGCTACGGCCTCGAAGGCGCGCTGACCGACGTCACGGCGCGGCGCATCATTGACGAGACCATCGTGCCGCGATTCCGGAGCGGCGATTTCTCCGGCGGCATTGCCGCGGGGCTCACGCGCATGATCGGCGTGATCGACGGCGAGCCGTTGCCAGTCCCGGCGCCGCAGGCCTCGCACGGTCCCGACACCGCTTGGGACGCGCTCTCGTCATTCTTGCCTTTCGCTATCTTCGGCGCCTTGTTCGTCGGCGGCGTCATGCGCACGATTTTCGGCAGCCTGCTGGGTTCGGCGGTCGCGGGGGGCGTGGTTTCCGTCATCGCGTGGTTTGTATTTGGATCGCTGATCGCATCGGCCGCACTCGGCGGACTCGGCTTCCTGATCGTGCTGGTTGCCAGCGCCTTCCAGACCGCAGGGCAGCCGGGTCGGAGCTATGGCGGTTCCCCGAGCGGCTGGAGCGGCGGTGGCGGCTGGAGCAGCGGCAGCTCGAGTTCAAGTTCGAGCGACAGCGGTTTCAGCGGCGGCGGCGGCAGCTTTGGCGGCGGCGGCGCCTCGGGGAGCTGGTAGCCATGGGCATCGGGCGCATCGCAAGGCATTTGATCGAGCATCACTGGCGCGCACGGCGCATTTTCACCCCTGCGGTGCTTGATGACATCGAGCATGCGATCAAGGCCGGCGAGGCCACGCATTGCGGACAGCTGCGCTTTGTCGTCGAAGGCGCGCTCGACGGCCGTCCGCTGTTCCGCAATCAGGGCGCGCGCGAGCGCGCGCTCGACATTTTCTCGCATTTGCGGATTTGGGACACCGTGCACAACAACGGCATCCTGATCTATCTCCTGCTCGCCGACCGCAAGGTCGAGATCGTCGCCGACCGCGGCATCGATGCGAAGGTCGGGGCGGCGCGCTGGGAGGCAATCTGCCGCGACATGGAGACGGATTTTCGAAGCGGGCAGTTCAAGTCTGGCGTCCTCAAGGGGATCGCTGCGGTGTCGCGCGAGCTCGCGAAATATTTCCCGCCCGACGCCCATCCGCGCAACGAGCTGCCGGATAAGCCGATCGTGATCTGAGCGCCCCTCAGGCCGAGTTTCGATTGACCAATTCGAGCAGCGCTCGCCGCGCTACGCTGTTCAAGTCCGCGAGAGTCGCCCGGCCTTCGCGCGCGGATTCCATCAGGCGCTCGGCGATGAACTTGCGGCTCTCGTGATCGCCGCCATGGCTCATCTCCCGGCAGATCTCTTCCAGCACGACGTCCATGTTCGCTCTGGTGCGGTCGTCGAACTCGTCCATCAGCGTTTCCCCTGCTGCGTCGCCTCGATGCTATCGCGCAAGCAAGCGTCCGATGCGTGCGACTTTAGTTCTGAATAGCAGGGCGTTGCGCGCACCTTCTGTCCAAAAGTGCACACAAAACGCCAGCGGCGACGTCCGGAAGTGGCCTTCTTGAATTGATATATCTGCTCCGCGCGAGGACAGCTGAAAGCAGCCGCGCTCGCCGCCATACCCGATCTCAGGCATCCTCCAGGACCATGGCTGCGCATTTCTCCCCGATCATGATCGAAGGCGCATTCGTGTTACCGCCGACCACCAGCGGCATGATGGAGGCATCGGCAACGCGCAGCCCTCGAATGCCATGGACCCGCAGACGGGGATCCACGACCGCGTCGCGGCCCGTGCCCATCCTGCAGGTGCCGACGGGATGCAGGTTCGAGACGCCGCGATTGCGGATGTCCTCTACGAGTTGCTCGTCCGTTTCGACTGATGGCCCCGGCACCACCTCTTCGGCGATATATGGCTTGAGCGCCGGCTGTTCGGCGAGCTTTCGCGCCAGCCGAACGCCGCGGATCATGGCATCGACGTCATGTGCGGTTTCCATGAACCTGAACTCGATCTTCGGTTGGGCAAACGGGTCACGGCTTTTGAGGCTCACCCTGCCGCGCCCCTCGGGGCGCAAGTGGACGGGAGACATGCTGAACCCCGGCCATCGATGGGGGTGCATGCCGGTGCGGTCTCGGGTCTCGATCGACCAGAGATAGGTATTGATCTGGAGATCGGGACGATCGAAGCGGGGGTCCGTGCGGGTCAGGATGCCGGCGTGGGTCGCGATGGCCGTCATCGGCCCGTCTCGACCAACCAGATATCTGGCGCCGGCCGCAAGCTTTCGCAGCGGCGAGCGATGGAGCTCGTTGAAGGTGCCGGTCCTGGTCGAGCGCCAGGCGACATAGGAATTGAAATGGTCGTGCAGGTTGGCGCCGACGGAAGCGAGGTCGTGCATGACCTCGATACCCATCTCGTTCAGATCGCTGCCCGGTCCGATGCCAGACAGCAGCAGGAGTTGCGGCGAGCCGTAGACGCCGCCGGAGACGATCACCTCGCCCTTGGCCCTTGCGATCTCCATGCCACGGGGCGTGCGGAATTCGACGCCGACGGCGCGGCCGTTCTCGACGACGATACGTGTCGCATGTGCGTTTGGCTTGACCACCAGGTTCCGGCGACCTCTCGCCGGTTTCAGATAGGCGGTCGCGGCGCTCCATCGGCGCCCCTTGCCGACCGTTGCCTGATAGTATCCGGCGCCTTCCTGCGTCGCGCCGTTGAAGTC
>Ga0070741_10004330_pt1 | contig 33268 bp, 24 predicted proteins | sample Coa_R1_4_FD_66440 | JGI IMG/M metagenome (GOLD analysis project Ga0070741, IMG submission 66440) | Surface soil microbial communities from Centralia Pennsylvania, which are recovering from an underground coalmine fire - Coalmine... | ecosystem: Environmental > Terrestrial > Soil > Unclassified ... | reverse complement strand
TAGCCGTGCCATGAGGCGTTCCTGTGTGGCCGTTGCCCGAGCTGTCAGTCACGGCGGATCCGGTGTCATCGAATTTCCACTCGGCGACCGCACCGGCCGGCGCCTGTGCCGGGAACGTATGAAAGTCGTCGGCGATTTCAACCGGTGATTTGGCGGCAGGCCACAGGCAGGCTTCATCCAGGCTCGCATTCAGGTAGTAGCCGTCGTACCAGGACGCCCGTCCGAAATATAGCGAGGTGGAAAGCGAAGGCGTGAAGCCCGCCAGAGCCGCCTGGGCATCCGCCGCGCCGTCAATGTAGATGGTCGCGAGGCGCGCCGCGCCATCCCACGTGGCGGCGACGTAGTACCAGCGATGGAGCGCCAGCGATGAGGTTGAGAGCAGCCAGGGTGAACTGGCCGGCAGGCTCGCTGCGGAAAAAATGATTCGGCCGCTCGAGTGCACCCCCAGATACCAGCCTTGGTAGTTGCCTCCGTAATCGGAGACCGCTACGCCCCATCCTTGCGGGTAAGCGGCCAACTTTAACCACAGGCGAACCGTAAACGAGCTCGGGCCAAAGGAGCCGGAGGCCGGTACAACGGCAGAGTCGGTCAGGCCGTTGAAGCTTCGGCTCGAGTTCAGCACGCCCGTGTCACTCGTGGCGCCCTGGACGGCGCCGTTATGGGCGTTGCCCGAACTATCCGCGAGCGAGGTCCCCGCGTCGTCGAATCGCCAGTTGGCCACGACGCTGGTATTGGCAGGCGGCGCAGCAGTTGCCGGGAAACTTTGGTAATCGGCGAGCACCGGCGCAGCCGCCTGGCTCTGCCCCAGCAGGCGCGCTTCATCGATCATGGCATTGAGGTAGTATCCGTCGAACCAGGAGGCCCGGCCCATCGTCAGAGAAACCGTGGCTGGCGTGAAACCCGGAAAACCCGATTGCGCATCCAGCGCCCCATTGATATAAATGGTTCCCAGCTTTGTCGCGCCGTCGTAAGTTGCAGTGACACAATACCAGCGGCCGAGAGCGAGGGAGCCGGTGGAGACGAGCCAGGGAGAACTGGCTGGAAGGCTGGCGACCGAAAAAATCACGCGGCCGGCCGCAGTTGCGCCAACGTACCAGCCCTGGTAGTTCCCTCCATAAGCAGGCGCAATCACGCCCCATCCGGCGGACGCCGGATACGAGAGCAGCTTGACCCAAGCGCGGAAGGTGAAGCTGGCCGGGCTTAGCGAACTCGACGCTCCCATCTCAGCCCAGTCGGTGAATCCATTGAAGACGCGAGCTGAACCCGCCACCCCGGCGGCAGGCACCGATCCGTAGCCGTGGGTGATTCCATCGTGGCCGTTGCCGGAACTGTCGGCCAAGGTCAGGCCCGGGCCCGAGCCGGATTCTTCGAAATGCCATTCAGCAACGGGCGCAGCGACGATCAAAGTCACAGGAATGACTGCCGGGGAATGGACGGCTCCGGGTGCGGTGACTGTGACCGTGCCGTTATAGGTCCCCGGCGGAAGCGCACCCGCTGCCGCACTGACTGTCAAGGCGGCATTTCCGCTTCCGGAGCCGGGAGCAACAGCCAGCCATCCCGTGGAAGATGCGCTGACGGTCCAGCTCAGAGAACTGGCGCCGGAATTGCTAATATTCAGCGTTTGCGACAGAGTGGAGGCGCTGCCCGCCGCGGCCGAAAAGCTCAACGCAACCGGCGCGACAGCAAGTACCGGAACTCCTGTCACGAGGGTTCGCAGCGCGACGTTATCGATGTACCAGCCTTCCGTCGTGTTGGCGATCGAATCCAGGGTGTTGAAGTAGAATCGCACCAGAATTGTGTTGCCGGCGAAGCGGGAGAGATCCAGCTTGTAGTGGTCGAAAGCAGCACTGTCGCTGTTGTGGGCAATCGTGGTAAGCGTGAACCAAGTCGAGCCGCCGTTCACGCTAGCCTTCACCCAGCCGGAATCATAGTTGACATAGGGATTGCAGCCCTGGCCGGCGAAGGGATAGCAGCGGCCGAAGCCCTCGCCCTGGAAATATTGGTCCCATTCCAGAATCACTTTGGCTCCGGCTGGAATAGCTATCGGGGGCGAGGTGAGAGAACCACTATTGGCCGAGCCTGTCGAATAATTACCGGTGGATTCCTGACCGTACCACCAGGAGTGTGCTCCACTCGCTGCCCGCCGCGCCGTAAGGTGCCAAAGGCCGGTCGCCGTCCAGCCGATGGCGCCGGTTTCCATGTCATCGGAGAAGATAGTTGCGCCCGGCGCGGGAGGCGAGCCGCCGCAAGCGGCAGGCAGATCATAGGCTTCGTATACGCTGAGGGCCGTGTCGGCCGACTCTCCCGCCTCGATGTGATTCAATGCCGCTGAGGCGCCAAGGCCACGCCGGGCGAATACAGTCCATACATCGCAGGAAGAGGCGCCTAACACCTGGCTGGCCTGGAGAATGGCATTGCGCGCGTCAATCATCGAGGGCCGGGGCGGCGTCAGCTTGAGGGCGGTTGTGACCAGAGGCTCAAAAACAGCCTTCCCCAGCACGGTGCGCAGGTCCCACAGCAGGCTCGCCCAGATCTCGCCGTCCCGGTGCACTTCCGGCAAATCGAGAAGCCAGGCTCCAACGCTGCTGCGGTACAGCGTTCCGAACTGGCCGAAAGTATACGGACTGTTGTTGTAGGCGACGGAGCGAATGCCGACCGAGGGCGTGGCTGAAATATAGGGCGCGAAAACCGGATTATTCATCAGGGAACAGGCGTAGGCGTCGCTCCAACCTTCGCCCATGCCGCCGCTCTGCCATCTCGGCAGGACGTTCACGTTGCCGGCCCCGCCTACGAGGCGCGTAGTGAGACCATGCACGTATTCGTGCGTGATGACATCGCCATCGAAGTCAGCGTCGCGCCGCACATACGTCCCATTATTCGTGAACAAAAAGATCTGCATGCGCGGCGACGAGCCGTCCGGAGGCGTGGCGAAATTCGAGTTATTCAACCCCGATCCGTCCTGGGCATCCGCAAGCACCGGATCTCCGCCGAAGCCGCCCCGGCCGAAGTTATCGGCCTGAAAATTGCCGGACGCTTCGTCGAACCCCAGGCTGTAGAGCCAGTCATGAATTACGTTGGTCCAGTAGAAAAGGTTCGTAACGGCGGCGCTCTGGTCGGGAACCGCATTGCCCATGGCCGCATAGCCGTCGGTGAAAGCAAATTCAAAATCGGCCTGCGCGTTCGAGGCCTGCCAATCGCATCGATTTGCGCCGCTGGCATCGAGACAGGCGACGACATTGTTGCCCGAGGTCTGCGTCCCGCTCACCCAGCACTGATTGACTTGCGGCCCCGAGCGGTATTGCGGCGGATAAATGGAAGCAGGGCAGTTGCCCTCCGCCGCCGGCCAGCCGGTGAAGTTCTCGACGGTTTGCGCCCCGAGGCTCGGATTCGAGACATCCGGGGCGCGAAATACGCTTCCACGCGGGTTCTGATCCCGATACATGTTATGGCTGAAGAGCAGCTCGCCTGTCGCCGCGTCGACCACCGCGCAGTACCAGCGCGCCGGGCCGACGTGCAGATAAAGCTCCCAGGCAAGCACGGCGTCATTTGTCCGGGGAAACCAAACCAGCTTTGCGGGAATGGGATCGGCGAAGCCGCTGGCGGCCAAGACCGTCTGTCGCTCGGCGCCGGACTCCGGGGAGAGAACATGCACGCCGGGGGCCGCCGCGCGAGGCGGCTCATCCCCGGGAACGTCCGGCAGAAGCACTCGGGCCGCTGCCGCCAGGGCATCGGCCGCGCCCAGCGGCGCAGCCAGGGCGGGGTTGGCCTGAGACGGCCATCCGGCGCCCGATTGCACCCGGAGGATGCTGCCGTCGCGTGTGAGATGCACGCGGACCTCCCCGCCAAAAACACCGATGCCGGCATAGCGCTGCTGGAAGACCAGATGCGTCAGGCCGGAGGCGGCGCTCTCGATCCGCCTTTCCAACGGCAGGGAGAAAACCGATGTGCCGGCCAAGGCAAGCGGCGCCCGGTGAAATTGGAGAAAAGCGCGAGCGATGGTTTCCGGATCGGCGGCAGCCGGAGCCGTGAGTGCGCCGGCGAGCCGGTAAATTTCCGCAATACTGCCGCCCGGCTGATTCGGGACCGCCGTCACGTCCTCCCCGAACTCGGCGGCCAGGGCGCGGCGCGCGGCACTCGCCGCGCCCGCCGCAGAAATGCGATTCCAGGTTCGGCTGTCGTAAAAGTTGTAGTCCGGCCGGCGCTGCGCCTGGAGAGATGAAGCAGCGAAGACGACGCCGATACAGGCAACGAATCGGAAGCGCCATTTTCCATCGTGCATGCCGAGCGGTAACAGTTCCCTGTAGTGTCATCGGTCAATCCACGCTATAACGGTAGGGTGACTCGACCCAGACCGCTGGTATTGACCATCCTCGATGGATGGGGCTATTCACCCGAGACCAAAGGCAACGCGATCGCACTCGCGCGCAAACCAATCTACGACTTTTTACTGCGGCAATATCCCAACACGCTGATCCACACCTCCGGCCCCTACGTGGGCTTGCCCGAAGGGCAGATGGGGAATAGCGAGGTAGGGCACCTGAACATCGGCGCGGGGCGCGTCGTTCATATGGACGTAACGCGCATCGACCTGATGATCAGTTCCGGGGAGTTTTTCCGCCATCCCGTTTTGCTCGAAGCGATGCATCATGCCCGCAATCACAGGCTTCATTTGCTGGGCTTGTGCAGCCAGGGCGGCGTTCATTCCCAGCTCACCCATTTGTACGCTCTTTTAAAGATGGCCAAGGCCGAGGGCGTGAAGGACGTATTTGTTCACGCCTTTCTGGACGGCCGCGATACGCCGCCGCAAAGCGGAGTGCATTTTATCGCCGAGCTCGAACAGCAGATGCGGACGATCGGCGCCGGCCGAATCGCTTCGCTGAGCGGCCGCTACTACGCCATGGACCGTGATAGACGCTGGGAACGGATTGAGCGCGCGTTCCGGGCGATCGTCTTGGGGGACGGCATCCGCGCCACAGACGCCTGCCAGGCGATCCGGCAATCCTATGAACGCGGCGTGACTGATGAATTCCTTGAGCCGGTTGTGATCACCACGGCGAAAGGAGATCCGGTAGGGACGATCCGCGACGATGACAGCGTGATTTTCTTCAACTTTCGCGCCGACCGGGCCCGGCAGATGACTCGGGCCTTGATGGATCCGGCCCTCGAACGCCCTTCTCGATCCCTGGTCCCGAAAAACCTTCATTTCGTAACCATGACGCGCTACGACAAGACGTTTTCTCTGCCTTACGTCCTTGACCAGGAGCACCCGCACAACATTCTGGCCAATGTCTTCGCCGAGCTCGGGTGGAAAAATCTGCGCGTGGCCGAAACCGAGAAATATGCGCATGTGACTTACTTCTTCAACGGTGGAACTGAAAAGCCGTTTCCCGGCGAAGAGCGGGAACTGGTCCCGTCCCCCAAGGTCGCCACTTATGATCTGAAGCCGGAGATGAGCGCCGAAGGTATTACTGATGTCGTCACGCGGGCCATCGCATCCGGCAGCTTCGATGCCATCGTGATGAATTTTGCGAACGCGGATATGGTGGGACATTCGGGCAAGCTCGAGCCGACCATCCGCGCCGTCGAAGCCGTGGACGCTTGTTTGGGCCGCATTTATCAATCCATCCGGCAGGCGGGCGGAGCCTGGCTGATCACAGCCGACCACGGCAATGCCGAGGTGATGATCGATCCGGTCACCGGCAACCCGCATACCTACCACACCACCAATCCCGTGCCGTTCATTCTGGTCAACGCCGCTCGTGGGCTGCGCCAGGGCGGCGCGCTGCAAGACATCGCTCCCACCGTGCTCGGCCTGTTGGGAACGGAGAAGCCTAAGGAGATGACAGGGCGCGATCTCCGCTGCTGACGAACGCGCGCCGGCGGCGGCAGTCTGCGGCGAGATCAAGCCGGGGGGTCAACGCGGAAGCAGGCCCGGTATTTTTCGGGCAGGCGCATGGGCCGGCGGTCGGCGCCGCAAATCACATGATTGGTTGAGCCGGTCGCCAGCAATTGGCCGCGGGTTCCGCCGTGGCCGGCGGAGCTCATTTGGTAGGCGAAACGGATCGATCGCGTGCGCGCCTCGGTCACGCGCGTTTCGATGATCACCTCGTCATCGAAGAAAGCCGGCGCCAGATAGCGGCATTCGGCCTCCGCGACGACCAAAAAGGCGCCGTCGTCGCGCTCCATATCGCGGTAGTTAAAACCGTGGGCCTTGCAATAGTCCACACGTCCCACTTCCATCCACACCAGGTAATTGGCGTAATAGACGATTCCCATCTGGTCGGTTTCTGCATAGCGTACACGAATGCGGGATTCAACAGCGGCCATAGATTCTCGAGATTAGCGCCGCGAACCTTCGTTTCACAAGCCTTACCAGATCGCGCCTTACGCGGCTGCACAAATTGCGGTAACATTGATCCAGTCCCGATCGAGAAGAAGGTCATGCGCTCCAGTTACTGCGCGCACGCTTCGATCATTAGAGCCCAAACGGCGCCGGCTGCGGCGGGCGCCGGGAAGCAAGACGCCGCAACCGCAGCCGCAGGTTCCCCCCGCTGATGCCCAAGGTATTGGTGCTAGGAGCGAGAGGGCAACTAGGGACCGAGTTGGTTCGCGAATCGGCCGCCCGGGGCTATCCCACGGTGGGTCTGGGCCGGGAAGAGCTCGATATCGCCCGCCCCGACCTCATCGAGCAAGCTATCCGGCTGCACCGCCCCGATTGGCTGATCAATGCGGCGGCGTACAACCAGGTGGATGTGGCCGAGAGAGAGCCGCTGGCGGCCATGCAGACAAACGGGCTGGCCGTGCGCCACATGGCTCTATGCTGCCGGGATTCAGGAGCAACCCTGCTTCATTTCTCTACGGATCATGTTTTCGACGGCAAGAAGGCAGAGCCCTACACGGAAGAGGACATCCCCCGCCCCCTTTCCGCTTACGGCATCTCCAAGCTCGCCGGCGAACTATATGCTCAGGCCTACTTGGAGCGGTGTTTCGTAGTCCGGACGGCAGGCGTGTACGGGCCGGCTGGCCGAGCGACGAACCGAGGAAATTTCGTTGAACTCATGCTCCGGCTGGCGGCCGAAGGCCGGGCCATCCGCGTGGTGGAGGATTTTTACGCTTCGCCTACTTATGCGCCGGCTCTGGCCGCCCGCTCGATAGATCTATTGGAGAAGGCTCGCTTCGGCGTCTATCATATTGGCGGCGCAGCCGCCATTTCCTGGTACGCTTGGGCTCTGCTGATCTTTAGGGAAGCCGGCGTGCGGGCGGAAATCACCCCCACGAACGAGCGCGAATACCCAACGCCGGCCCGGCGGCCAAAATACTCGGTGCTGTCCAATGCAAAAATGGAGGCGGCTGGCATCGCTCCGATGCCCCCGCTCGAGCAGTGCATCCGCGATTACCTGAAGTCCCGCAGCCGGGCTTGACAGGCAAAGCGCCGGCCCTCGGTTTCCTGTCTTTCGCGGGCGCGATCACGGCTTTGTGACGCGGCGCAGCGTAAAGCGCTCCGGAGTCATCGTCGCCTGCTCGAGGCGCTGCCACTCGTCATGGACACTGAGGAGCTTGCCGGTGATGTGGTTGGAACGCGGGGAGATGAGAAACAAAGCGAGGGCGATCTGCTTATCGGGCGAAACGCCGCGGGTCTCCCGGGTGTGCCGTGCGTCTTCCAGAGCCTTGTCGCCCGCCCTTTCTCCCGCTGCCAGCACCTGGTCGGTCATGGCCGTATAAGTGGCTCCCGGAGCCATCGCGTTCACCTGGATGTTGTGCTCGGCCACCTCCTCGGCAAGCGTCTCGGTGAATCGAACCAGGCCCGCGCTGGCCGCGGCGTAGCCTGAAAAAAAGGGCTGGGCGCTGCTAGCGCCGCTACCCGTAATGTTTATGATTTTTCCGGAGCGCCGTGAGATCATCTCCGGGAGAACGGCCCGGGCGCAGTTGAAAGCGCCGGCCAGGTTGATGCGAATCACTTCCAGCCAAGCGCATGGGTCTACACGCGCCGTCGGTCCTATGGGACCTAACACGCCGGCAGCGTTGATCAGAATATCGATCTCGCCGAAACGCCGGCGCGCCGCATCCATGGCTCCTTCCACCTGCCCGTAGTCGGATACGTCAGCCGGAGCGACCATCGACGCTCCGCCGGCGTGGCCGATCTCCATATGCGCAATGTGCAGTTCCGGCAATGTACGAGCGATCAAAGCCACCCTTGCCCCTTGCGCTGCCAACGCAATAGCCAGCCGCTTGCCGATGCCTCGGCCCGCCCCGGTGATTACGGCGTTTTTATCTTTGAATTCCGGCATGACCGAATAGAATTTTTTCCCCCAGGCGCCGGACATTCCGGCTTTCGGCGTCCGGAGCAACCCGTTTAGTCAGGCCCCACGGTGAAATCCCGATTCGCCGGCAGCTCTCCCGCAGGCCGCCGACGGCCATCGGGGCACAATGGCCCCGAGCGGCGGCCCGCCGCGAAGCGCTCAGGTTCGATCTGCCCCGTTCCTGCTCGGGCGCGTGCCCCTCTCGAAGCACCGGCAGAGCGGCATTCGGCCGCAACCTGTTCGAAAATTGCTTTCTGAATTGCCGGCTCAAGAGAGGAGTGAACCGGCGGTTGTGACCCAGGCCGCTCATCTTCGCCGTGTTGGAGTGAGCCGGACCGAAATGGAGCCGGCCGCTCTTCGCTTTCATTCGAAATCCGGCGGCTTCCCGGAAAGTCTGCACGCTACACACCCGTCCATCGGAGACGTGGCTGCTCCGGTATGATGATCGCAATCCGGCAGAGTTTTGCGGAGAAAACAGAATGCCGGCTGTGGTTTCAGGGGTCTGAAGGCGAGCCAGCCGCGCCGCATTCCCGCTGCTCGAGATAGCCCAAGCTGCCGGATCATGACGGCAGGTAATCCTCAAAGTCTTCCAGCAGAGCGCGGGCCACTGTGATGGGCGCTTCGTCGCGGCGGCCTCCCGCCTGGTTGTAGTCATCCTGCACAGCCTTCCATTCCTCGTGGATGGAGGTCTGAACCTGAACCAGATGTGGATCGTCAATCTCTTCTCCTGCCGCGAAATTCAGTTCACAAGCAAAGACGCGGCCAGGCTTTTGCGGGTTATAGAGCGGGATGCCAAACTTGCGGCAAATCAGCGGCCGGCAGCCGTAAATGCGGCATGATCCGTCATCCGCAAGGGCAGGACAAGCCAGGCGTGTTCCCTCAGGCGGCAAACGGCCCCAAGCTTCTACCACGCCATGACGGCGCATTATCTCTTCCCGGCGAGGCAAATAGGCCCGCGCGCGGGCCTGCAAATCGGCGCGTTCGGGCTCGGGCAACTGTTTCACGGCCCCGGAAATCGCTGCCGCTTCAATTTCAGTGATCTGGAACAAGTGATGGCAACAATCGCTGCACCCGCGGCAGCAGTGAATGCGAGCGCCATGTAAGCCAACATTGCGGTTGAACTCTTGTGCGACGCGGGTACATGCCGCCCGATAGCGCACGACAAAGCGATTTTCAGAACCCGACGGCAGGCTTGTTTGCGCGGCTGAAGCCTTTGCCGCCATTGCCGAAGTGCTCTCGGAAAACCGGTTTCGCGGTCTGGAAGGCAATCCAACTACCCGATGGCTTCGCACACCGCTTTGCCGACATCTTCGGTGGAAGCGGGCGGGCCCGAGGGTTTAAGATCCGCCGTAACACGTCCGGAGGCCAGCACTTTCCCGATCGCATGCTCGATGGCCTTGGCCTCCGCGGACAGATTGAAACTGTAGCTCAGCATAGCGGCGACAGAGCCGATGGCGCCGAGCGGGTTGGCTTTGTTCTGGCCCGCAATATCCGGCGCCGAGCCGTGCACCGGCTCGTAGAGGCCCGTCCAGATGCCGTTCGGCTTGCGGTCGCCGATCGAGGCCGAAGGCAGCATACCGATCGATCCGGCCAGAACCGCGCCTTCGTCGCTGAGGATATCGCCGAAAAGATTTTCCGTCAGCAGCACGTCGAAGCGGCGCGGGTTCAACACCAGTTGCATCGCGCAATTATCCACCAGGAGGTGATCGAGCTCCACATCGGGGTAGCCCCGTGCGATTTCGGTCACCGTCTGCCGCCACATCTGCGAGTTTTCGAGAACATTGGCTTTGTCCACCGAGGTTACCTTTTTGCGGCGGCGCCGGGCAAGGCTGAAGGCGACTCGAGCCACGCGCTCCACTTCCGACTGGTGATAAACCATCGTGTTGACAGCCACGCGCTGCCCGTTCGAGACGTTAATTCCGCGGGGCGTTCCATAGTAAATGCCGCCAGTGAGCTCGCGCACGATGATCATATCGACGCCGTGCACAATCGCGTCTTTCAAAGGAGAAGAGCTAATCAAGCTCGGGAAAGCCACTACGGGCCGCAAGTTCGCGTAAACGCCCAAAGCTTTGCGAATGCCCAGCAATCCCCGCTCCGGCCGTTGCTCGGGCGGAGCCGCGTCAAACTCCGGCAAGCCCACCGCGCCCATGAAGACGGCGTCGGCCTCCCGCGCCAGCCGCTCCGTCTCGTCCGGCAGCGGGCGGCCGGTTTTGTGAATGGCGACGCCGCCCAGAAGACCTTCTTTCACCTGCAACCTGTGGCCAAACTTGCGGGCCACATGATCCAATACGCGCACAGCTTCCCGCGTGACTTCCGGCCCAATGCCATCGCCGGGCAATGTGAGAATGTTGAGATTCATGTTAGCGGAGGGCGGTCTCCTGCAAGGCTGCGTCACGCCGCCGCACCCCTTGCTGATAGCGGTTTACAGCCCCGAGGTATGCGCCAGCCAGAGCCCAATAGGGGTCGGCGCTCTCGGCCGAGCCGGAAAACTCCAAGCCCTCGATCGCGGCGCGCAGATCGACCCTCGGGTGCGGTTGCTGCTCGGCCGCTCGCATCGTATAACTTTGAATCTTGCCGCGCACGCCCGTTATGCCGGCAATCGCCTCGGTGAGGGCGGAAACGAGGTGCGGCGAGCGCGCTTCGTGCGACCGCACCTCGCCCTCGTGTTCGAGGGTAACACGCACTGCGAGTTCCGGGGTCCGGCTGTTTACCGGAGCCCCGTGAGCGCCGTTGGTGGTAACCAGGACGCTTTCCAGCCTCCAGGCCGCGGATTCCTGTTCCAGTTCGCGATGCACCAGGGTCAGGATGTCCTCGTCCAGGATTCCTTTCTTGCGGTCGGCCAGCGCGATAAACGCCTCGTACACGCGCTGCAATTCCTCCTGGCCCAGCGGGTATCCAAGGTCCTTGCAGCGCTCCGCCAGTGCGTGCCGCCCGCTGTGCTTTCCGAGCACCAATTTCCCCTGCGGCACGCCGACCGTTTCCGGGCGGATGATTTCGTAAGTAGAGCGCTCCTTGAGATAGCCGTCCTGATGAATGCCGGCCTCATGGGCGAAGGCATTGCTCCCCACAATGGCTTTGTTCGGCTGGACGCCCACGCCGATGATTTCAGTCAGCAACTGGCTGGCAGGGTAAAGCAGCTCCGTACGAATGCCCGTGCTGTAGCCGACGCGATCCTGACGCGTCTTCATGATCATGACGACTTCTTCAAGGGAGCAATTCCCGGCTCGCTCTCCGATGCCGTTGATCGTGCATTCAATCTGCCGCGCCCCGGCGGCCACGGCGGCCATCGCGTTGGCCACCGCCAGGCCGAGATCATCGTGCGTATGAACGCTGACCACAGCGCGGTCGCCGACTTCCGCCACTACGCGGCCGATAATAGCGGCGTACTCATCCGGCACAGTGTATCCAACGGTATCGGGTATGTTGACGGTTCGGGCTCCCGCCTCGATCACCGCCCGGGAGATCTTGCAGAGAAACTCGGGATCGGTGCGGGAGCCGTCTTCTGCCGAAAACTCAACATCATCCACGTATTGCCGCGCCAGCTCCACGGCCCTCACGGCGTCTTCCAGCACCTGCTCCCGGCTCTTCTTCAACTTGTACTTCAGGTGAATGTCGCTGGTCGCGATAAAGCAGTGCAGCCTTGGCCGCCGCGCCGGCTCCAGAGCCTTCAGCGCGCGTTCGACATCGAGCCGGACGGTTCGCGCCAAAGCCGCTACCTGCACCCAGCGAAACTCCTTCGCAATCGCGTATGTGGCCTCGAAGTCGCCTTCTGAGGCGATGGGAAAACCCGCTTCCAGAATGTCCACACCCAGTTCGACCAGTTGGCGCGCCATTCGCAACTTCTCTGCGGTGTTCATGCTGCAACCTGGTGACTGCTCGCCGTCGCGCAAAGTGGTGTCGAAAATATATACGCGATTGCTCATTACCCTCTCCTGTTTCAGCCTAGTAAACCAGAAGCAGGATGATAAAGCAAATTTATAATTTTTCTCAATCTGATAATCTAGTATAATTTTATAATTAAGATTTATGGGCCTATCAAAATCTATGAACTAGGAGAATATCTTGGACCTCTCGCAACTGGACACGTTTCTCGCCATCGCGGCGGAAGGCAGCTTTTCCAGAGCCGGGAAGAAGTTGCTGCGGACGCAGCCCGCGGTTTCGCTTGCTCTGAAGCGCCTGGAGAGCGATCTGGGAGAAAAGCTCATTGATCGCTCTTCGAAGGAGCTGGTGTTGACCGATGCCGGACGGATCGTGCTGGATTACTGCCGGCGCTTTCACAACGTTCGCCGCGAACTTTACAACGCCCTTTCTGAATTGCGCGACAAACAGGCCGGCAAGCTGACCATTGGGGCGAATGAATCCACTGCGCTTTATCTGATCACGCACATCGAGAAGTTCCGCCGGCTGCATCCGCGCGTCAAGGTGGAAATCCGCCGCAGCCTGTCCAGCCAGATTCCCGATGACGTACTGGCGGGGTCGCTCGATCTGGGGGCCATCAGCTACCAGCCAGGCGGCAGTGAACTGATTTCCACCGTGATTTACCACGATGCCTTGGCTTTTGTGGTCTCCTCATCTCACCGGCTGGCGGGCCGCGCCGAAATCGACATTCAGGAACTGGCGATGGAAACCTTTATTGCCCACAACGTTGTCTCGCCGTTCCGCGAGAAGGTGCTGGAGGTCTTTGAGCAGCATGGCGTCCCACTGCACATGGACGTGGAGATGCCCACGATTGAAACGATCAAAAAGCTCGTTCAATTGAATCTGGGCGTAGCGTTCCTGCCCCGGATGTGCGTTGAGCCAGAGATCGCCGCTGGGCTGCTGGTAGAGGTACCCGTCCGCCAAATTCACCTGGAGCGGAACATCCGGCTGGTGAGGCCCGCGAAACGGACGCTTTCCTACGCCGGGCAGGCCTTCCTGGCGCTGGTCCAGGGCGCGGGAGCGGACGCAAGCCCCGCAGAATAGGAGTTTTTCAGCTTGCGGCCATCAGCCGGCGGCCGCAAGGTTGAGACGCGGCCGCCGTGACGATCCGCCTCACTTCGCGATCCTGGTAGGGCTCAACCAGTACATCGAATCCTCCCGCTTCCAGGACCTGGGACCACAGCCGTTCATCAGCCACCCGCGCACAGACCACGACTTGGGCGCTTGTATTGATATCTCCTACTTGGTTCAGCACATCGAACCAACTGCCGTCGGGAAGGCAGAGATCCGTCAAGACCACCCGCACTTCCGGATCGCCCCGCAACCGCTCTGTGGCTTCTGCGCAACTGGAAGCTGTGAGGACATTGGCATTGAGAGCCCGGATGTGATGCAGTAGAGCAGAGCGCCTTTCCTGAGGCATGACGAGGAGAGTGTTGAGTCGATTTGCCATGCTGGCCTCCTGCCGGCGCACAGCGCCCCGGCTGGCCTTTTCCACTCTCTCATCTCATGAGAGGGCTCGAACTAGTACGCAGAGTATCCCTCCTGGAATTGGAAGTCAATGATTGTATTGCGCCTGTTTTCAGGCTATTAGAAGCCGCCAGCCCACCTGTGATATTGGTAAGTACTAGGGCTTGGGGGAGCCGGGCGCGGATGCCGGGGGACGCACCGGCGTAGTCTTGGGGGCGGCCGCAGGCACCGGGCGCGCCGCGGCCGGAGTCTTGGGCGCCGCAGCCGGCGGCTGGGCCGGAGCGGAGGTGGTTGCGCCCGCCGCCTGTGTCTTATCGTACAGGCTTACGATGTCGTTGGTGATGTCCACCGTATTGACCGCGTAAAGAACAGGGCTTTGCGGTGATGAGATGTCGAGAATGATCGCGTAGCCCTTCTCCTTCGCGTATTTATCGATGACCCCCATCATCTTCTGGCCGATGCTGTTGATCAGCTTGCTCTCCTCTTGCTGATAGTCGGCCGTAGCATCGTCGTTGTCGCGGGTCAGGGTCTTGTTCTTCTGATCGATCTGGCGAATGAGGCTGTTGCGGGCCTCTTCGCTCATGGTATTGCGGCCCTTGTTGAACTGAGCTTGCAGGTCGGCAAGTTCCCGCTTTTGTTTTTCGAGCTCCGCCTGCCGCGGCGCAAACTTATCCTGCAAGGCTTTGGCCGCTTTCTGGCCCTCTTCGGTGCGAACAATGGCATCCTGGATATTAATAATTCCAACCTTAGTGCCGGCGTTCTGGGCGCTTGCCGTCACGCCCGCTGCAAACGTGCACGCCGCCAGTATTGCCAAAGGCCTGATTCTCATCTGACTTCCTCTTATGTTACGGGACAAACCACCGGGAACACGAATAGTGTAGCACAGCCTCAAAAAGTCCTGCTGATGGTGAAACGAAAGCTCTTTTTAGGCTCCTGGAAGGGGACGGTCTGCCCATACGTGCCGATCGCATTCAGATAGGTCACCAGATTGGGGAACATGGAGCGGTCCGCCACGATCGGCGGCTGGAGCACGGTATTGAGCCGCAGGGGGTTATACGCGTAATAGATCCGAAACGGCGCATTCACCACGGGCATCATGATCTGAAGCTCGATGCCCGTAGAGGCGCGGATGGATTGCGTCTGCGGAATGATCCGGATCTGCTTGTCGAACGCGCTCTGGGGAAACAGCCCGTTCAGTTGATCGATGCGGCTCTGGTTCATAGTTAACTGGCCCAGCAGCGACACTCGGTTTACGCCGGCGTCGAAGAACGGAGCCAGGGTGACCGGACCGAAAATGGGGATGCGGTATTCAAAGTTCGTGATCAGTTGGGTGTCTCCCCCGGGGAAGATCAGCCGGTAGATGGGGGCTTGCATGGTCACATTGGTCTGCTGGAGCGCGCCGTTCACGATGGTGTTCTGAGTTCGCGGAGTGCCGTTATCGTTATAAACCTGCACGTTGGCGACATCCGGGATGAAAGCCATGGGGCTGATGGAGAAGAAATCAAATCCGCGGATATCATTTTCGCCGCCGATGTAGAAGCGTGAAAACGGCGGAGCGACTTTGCCCCCGTATCCGGTCATCAACGATCCCATGAAATGCAGGCCGATCACGTTGCGCTTGTGATTCACGGCGTGGAAGTACTTCGCCTCCACGGTGGGGCGTATGATATTCACGTTGCCGCCGAACACGCTGCTGGCCACTTCCGTCGCAACGTAAAGGCTCTTGCCGCCGGTCGGATTGATCGGGTGGTTGACCGTGTTGTAAAGGTAATTGGGAATGATCTTCGCTGTCTTGATTCCGGAGAGCGAATTGGGGCCGCTCACGTTCTCGAAATTCAGGTATTCGAAATAGGCTTTGGACGCGTCGCTGTACGTGGTCACGCGCGAATCGTCCCAGCCGTAGGTAACGCCGACGCGCGCGAAGCTGCGCCGGAGAGGGTAGCTGGCGAAAACGGTGAAACCGTGGCTGGCCTGAGCGAAATTTTGCAGATTGTTGGCGCCGAAAAGATTGTAATACGGCGTCAGATCCTGGCCGGTCAGGATGGATGCCTGCTGCGCCTGGTTGAAGTGATAATCGCTCATGTAGACGGTAAAGCCGGTCTGAATCGGCTTGTCGAGAAAGTAGGGTTCGGTGAAGCCAAACAGAGCCGAGCGCTGGATCGTGCCGAGCTGGGTTTGCAGCGTCAGCGTCTCGCCGAGTCCGAGGAAATTGTTCGTCTCGTAATTGAACCCGATGAAGCTGCCGGCAAACCCGGAAACGCCCCCCGTCAGCCCAACCGAGTTCTTCCCGCGCTCCTTGACTTTGAGCGTGAGATCCACCAGGCCATTGCGCGTGTCGCGGTCGATTTGCGCGGCTTCTTCTGCTTTGAGAGGCTCGAAATACCCGAGCTGGTTGAGGCGCAAAATGCTCAAGTCCCAAAGCCGGGTGTTGAACATATCGCCCTCGTCGAGCAGCAGCTCGCGCCGGATCACCTTGTCGCGCGTGGTCGTATTGCCCGAAAAATTGATGCGGCGGATGAAGAACTGCTTGCCCTCGTCCACGGTCAGGTTTAGGTCGATTTTCGGCGGCTTCTCGTCCTCCCGGAACTCGAAATTGGGCTCGGACACAAAATCGATGTAACCGAATTCGCCGTAGACCTTCTTGAGGTTCTCCATGCCTTTGCGGAGCTTGGAAACGTCGAAGATCGCGCCCTCCTGCATCTGGAAATAGGGGCGCAGCACGGCCTCGGGAGTGCGGAACAGCTTTACGTCGCTGAACGTGATTCTGCCCACATGGTACTGCTTGCCCTCTTCCACCGGAATTCGCAGATCGGCGCGTTTGCCCGGCTTGTTCGGGTAGAAGACGGGAAGGCGCAAGCCGCTGCCTCCGACATTGCGCATGGTGAGCGTCTGCTCGCCCACGGTGGCGCGGAAGTAGCCGCGCTGCTGGTAAGCGTCGCGCAGGCGGTCCTTATCCTCTTCGAGCTTGCTTTGATCGAACGTCTTCGCGAAAAGATTTTCCAGAATGATCGAGTGGGGGATGCCGATCGGCCGCAGGTTCTTCATGGCCCGCACCGCCTGCCGGTCTGACATGACGGTATTGCCGACGATGTCAATCCGCCCGACCTTGACTTTGGGGCCCTCCACCACATTGAACACCACCTCAATCGACGACGGCGGAATTTGGTGGATTTCGGGAGTGACCGTCGCGTACTGGCGGCCGCGCTCGCCCAGGAATTCCTTCAACACGTTAGCGGCCCGCGCGATCTTCGTCGGGTCGTATCGCGTTTCCACGGCAAGTCCCACCTTGCGTTCCTTGAAGCGATCCAGAATCTCGGAAACGGTCACCGATTTATTGCCCTCGTATTTGATCGAGCGGATCATCCGCCGCTCAACGACAACGAAGCGCACAATCTGACCGAGCGTGCCGGGCTCGACCTCGAGGCGCACGTCGTCGAAGTAGCCCGTATTCCACAAGAGCATGAAATCCCGCCGCAGCTGCTCGGGGTCGTATACGTCGCCTTGCTTGGAATAAAGGCGGGCCATCAAGGTATCGCGCGGAATACGCCGGTTGCCCCGAAACTCAATGCGTTCGATGATGTCCTGCCGCGCCGGCCCTTGCGGGGCTGCCGGAGCGCCGGGAGCAGAGGGCGCCGCCGGCGGCGGAGCCTCCTTCTTTTCCTCGGGCACAGCCTCGAATGGAGATTTCTGCTGAGACGGCGGCTGCGCTGGCGGCTTTGGGGCCTCCGGCTTGGCTTCGGGCACTTCTTCGAACGGAGACGGAGGTTTTTGCTGCGGCTGCTGCTGAGAAGCGGGCGGTTTCGGATTGCCGGGAGACGGCGCCTGACCCCAGGTTTTGCTTAATGAAAACAGCAAAACAACAATGGCCGCGGACACAATCCGGCTTCGAATTGCTCCTGCGGCCGCTTGCAACTGCATATTAGGCCCAGTCCTTTCGCGCTATGTATCTTTCTCTTAAACGCACGCTCATTTTCTATGGTTACACACTCGCGCGGCCATCCGGTAATTTTACACAGCCTGCCGCGCGCTTCACACGTCCCACCCATATACCCGGCGAGGACGTCCGGCCCCGCAGAGCCTCTCGCGGTAAGCCTGGATTACTTAAAGCGGATTTCACAGACTCCGTTGGGACCTTTGTAGCTCAGGTAAAAGTTCTTGGCCTTCTGCTGAGGATCAACCGGAAAGTAAAGATAGCCGCTCACCGTCTTGCGTGTCTCACCGAGAGGCAGTTCCTTCGCCTGCAATGCCGCGATCAAAGACGCGCTGGTTTTTTCCGATTGCTCGGACTGCGCATCTTCTCCGGAAACCGCTCCTTGTTCCGGCGTCTTGTCGCGGTTCTTTTTCCGCTTTCGTCCGCTCAGCCCCGGTATGCCCGTGGGCATGCCCGGACTTGCGTAACCGGGCCGTGTCGCGCCGGTATCGGTAAGCACGAGCACGGCGGGACCGGCGATGAGGTCCGGGGAATCCGCCGTGGCGTGTTGGTTATCCCGCTCGGAACGGAGCAGGAAATCATCGCGCGACAGCGTTACCGGGTAGTTTCCTTTCGGAGTCACCTTCAGTTCCACCAGCGAATATTGCCTCTTCAAATCGGACCCAACCGCGTCGATCACCGCCTGCTTGTCGATGATAAGGCGGGCCGAAATCTCGACATCCATGCTCTGGGCGGAGAACCACCCGCCGGGCGCTTTAGTTTCTGCGGCCGGAGCGGGGCCCGGAGACAGGCAGAAAAAGGGGATGAGAACAAAACCGATCGGCAGCCGCGTGCGCGGCCAGCTCCAGGCAGCCATAGCGACCCGCATCGCCCATTATCACACAAAGAGGGCCCGACTCCCTGTGTTAAGATGGTCGCGAAGCACACCTTCCGTTCGGTATGGTCAAGTACACGAATTTTCATCACGTGTCGTTCGCTTCGAAAAATTTGGCCGCCAGTCGCGCGTTTTTCGGGGAGGTACTGGGGCTGGAAGAAATTAACAGGCCCGCCTTCACGTTTCCAGGCGCCTGGTATGCGTTGGGCGACCGCCAGCTACACATCATCGAGAACCAGGAGGCGGGCGGGACCACGCCAGCGCGGCAGAGCCGCTCCGATCACGTCGCGCTGGAAGTTCCGGACATCGCCGCCGTGAAAAACGCTCTCGAATCGCACGGCATCGGCTTCGAGGAGGGAACCAATCAGCAGCTTGGCATGGCGCAGCTATTTTGCCGCGACCCTGATGGACACGTCATCGAGTTCATCCAATTTCTACACAAGGGCTGACAACAATCCATATGCGGAATCTGTTGATTTTAGTACTAGGATGCGCATGGGCCGCTTTCGGCGCAGCCGCTGCTTATGGCCAAGCGGCGGAGGCCTCTCTTTCGATGGGCGCCGGCATTCTGAAGAACAATGATTTGGGCAGCTTGGGCGTGACGGTAAACGGCGTAGAGCAAAGGCTGAGCGTCGGCAATGGGTTCCGCCTTTCGGCTCGCCTCAGCCTCAATACCTGGGAGCACTTCGGCCACGAATTCGGCTACGGCTATAACCATACGAGCCTTCAAGTGGGCACGCAGGGCAGCGTGGGGATGGGAGTCCACCAAGGGTTTTACGATTTCATGGTTTACGCGACGCCGACCGACAGCAAAGTGCGGCCCTTCGTATGCGGGGGGGGCGGTTTTGCGAGTTTCTTCCCACCGGGCAGCTCCGCGTTTTCGGGCAACGGCATCACAAAGTTCAGTTACAACTACGGCGGAGGCGTCAAAGCCAAGATCACTTCCATCTACGGCGTCCGCTTTGACATCCGCGATTATGTAACGGGCAAGCCCTTCGGCAGCTCGAGCGGGGTGACCGACGTGCACGGACTGCTGCACAACGTGGAGGTCTCGGCCGGCTTCGAAATTTTGTTTTGAACGTTGGCCGCGCAGAGCTTGCCTGCTCGGGAAGGATCGCCGCTTTGGCGCAGCCTTCCGAAGAGCGCCGGAACGCGCCGCCACGACGTGCTATAGTGAGTACGAATAAACCCCGGGTGGGCGGCTAGCTCAGTTGGGAGAGCACGGCGTTCGCAACGCCGGGGTCGAGGGTTCGAATCCCTTGCCGTCCACCAAATATCTTCTCCTGCGGACGCTCCTTTTTTCCAAACCGCCGCCGCGCGCAACGACCCTTGCAGGTATTTGCAATGCCCAGCACCGCCGCGGCCTGACTCACCTTCGAGAGCCTTTCCAACCGCCGCGGGGCCACGCTACAATACAAAATCTCTGATGGTAAAGACCGAGCAAGAGCACCGCCAGGACATTATCGAGGTCGGACGCCTCGTCTATCAAAAGGAGTGGATCGCATCCAACGACGGCAATATTTCCATCCGGCTCGATTCCGGGCGCATCCTGGCTACGCCGACCGGCGTATGCAAAGGGATGATGCGGCCCGAAGACCTGATCATCCTCGATTATGAAGGAAACAAAATCGAGGGCCGTCTCAAAGAAACCTCCGAAATCCTCATGCACCTGACGATTTACAAGATGCGGCCGGATGTGGGAGCCGTGGTGCATGCGCATCCGCCGGTGGCCACCGGCTTCGCAACCAGCGGAAGGGCTCTCGACCAGGCTCTGCTGCCCGAAGTGATCATCGGATTAGGCTGCGTGCCGCTCGCCGCTTACGGCTTGCCCGGAACGCCCGCTTTGACCGAGCCCATGCTGCCGTTCATTCCCAAGTACGATGCCATTCTGATGGCCAACCACGGCGTGGTCTCCTACGGCGCGACTGTATGGAACGCTTTCTTCAATATGGAGACCGTCGAACATTGCGCGCGGATAAATCTGGTAGCCGAACTGCTGGGCGGCGCGACCGTGCTGCCACGCCGGGAGGTAGAAAAACTGTTCGCCTCCCGTCCTCGCTATGGCGTCAAGACGCAGACTCAGCCCGAACCCAGCTTGCCTGTGGTGGCGGAGGATCTCGAAAGCGCCAAGAACGCAGGCGGCGCACGGCGCTCCGAAGGCGCTACCGCCTCGGCCGACGGGGAAGAACGCTATTGCGTCACCCGCGGCGAGCTGCTGGCTCTGGTGAACGAGGCGCTCCGCACGAAGCGCTAAAAGCACCTGGCCCGCTCAAGCCCCGCGACGGGCCCCAAAGAAACGCCGCTGGCAAGGGCCAGCGTGCTTTCGGGATATCGCTCGACCCCTGGTGACGATCCCCCAAAGTTCGCTCCCGGCGAATCCCAGCCTCCGCGGTGAGGCTCGAGCCGCACGCTTCCCGGCTCAGGACCTCTGGGCGGCGTCCGCCCAGGATTTATCTCGCAACAAGCCGGCCGCTACGTAAACGCCCAGTAAAAACTTGAGCATGTCGAGAGCAGTGTAGGCGGCGTGCAGGCGCCAGAAGAAGACCTCTTGGGGCGGTGGAGGCGTGCGGACGGCAAAATCCAGCAGCCGGCCCAGCCGGACAATTTCGGGAACCACATAAATCTGGAGTACGGCGGCGATCAGCAGCATCAAGAAGATGGAAATACGAATTTTCCGGGGGAAAGCCGCCCGCGAGACGAGAATCGAAAGAATGACGCCGAGGCCCAGTTGGGTCCACCCCCAGCGGTCAAAGAACCAGCGGTTTACTTCCGAGGCTTGATAGCGCAGGAGAAGCCGGGCTTCGCCCGAGGCCAGCCCAGCGATGCGCCGGGCGAAATCCGGCGAGGGCGCCGCGAGCAACCGGTCGACCAAATGAAAATTTTGAGTGGCCACCAACCACATGAAGAGCGTCGCAGCCAGCCAGGCCCCGAGCGCCAGCGCCGTTCCAATTCGTTTGCTCATGGCGGCATGATCGCGATCTTGCCGGCTGCGCGTCAAGGCGCGATTTTCGAATCAACCTCGCTGAAAACTGCCCACGTTGCCTACAACACCTCCCGAGTCTACTCTATTAGTCATGTTGCGCCTGCTTTTAGCGCTGCTCCGCCTGAGCTGCCCCGCCTCTTCTCAATCGCGTTCCTGGAGCGGGACCTGGACGGCGACTGGGGCCGGGAGAGTCTTCAGCGGGACGTGGACGGCCAGCGCGGGCGAAAGCCGCGATGCCAGCTCCGGCACATGGATTGTTTTGGATAGCTCGGGCAAGCCAGTGGCTGCCGGCGCCTGGTCGGCGCGCAAAAAGAAAAAGGGCTGGGAAGGCGTTTGGCAAGCCCGGGCTGGCAACGGCGCGCCCTTTGCGGGGACTTGGAGCGCCCGTTCACCCCTCGAAGCGTCGGCCGCGCTTACGGATCTTTGGGAACTGGCGCTGAGCAACGTGATCACAGGCGCCTGGCAAGCGGGCAGGAAGTCGGGCGGCTGGTCGATCCGGGCTTTCCGGAGTCGATAGGCCGCAGCGCAAGGCGAGCTTCCTCTTTCATTTGGCTCCCTTTATTTTTCTAACGAGCATTCGGAGCGGGTCGTAGAAATCGTCCACCACGCGTTCTTTGAGCGGGATTATGGCGTTATCAGTGATGTGGATGTCTTCCGGGCAAACCTCCGTACAGCACTTGGTGATGTTGCAATAGCCGATGCCGAGATCCTCTTTCAGCAGCCGAGTACGGGAAAGGCTGTCCAGCGGATGCATCTCGAGTCCCGCGACACGCACGAAAAAGCGCGGGCCGCCGAACTGCTCCGTCTTGTCATGATTGCGCAACACATGGCAGACGTTCTGGCACAAGAAACACTCAATGCACTTGCGAAACTCCTGCACGCGATCGACGTCAGGCTGGAACATCTTCCATTCGACGTTCTTGGCCGGCGTAAAGGGCGGGATTTTTTTGTTGACCTTGAAATTCCAGGAGACGTCTGTAACCAGATCCTTGATCACCGGAAAGGATTTCATTGGAAGAACGGTGACCGGCTGATCGAGAGGGAGAGAATCCATGCGCGTCTTGCACATCAGCCGGGGCCTGCCGTTCACCTCGGCGGAGCATGATCCGCACTTGGCGGCTTTGCAGTTCCAGCGAACGGCGAAATCGGGAGCAAGATGCGCCTGGATGTAGTGCATGGCGTCCAGCACGACCATGCCGGGGGAAAGGGGGACGCGATATTCGACCATTTCGCCCCCTTGGGCGTCGCCGCGAAAAACTTTCAGAATTGCGTCAGGCATCGAAAATCTCCGCCAATTTTTTATCCCATTACTGGTCTTCCGCCAACAGTTCTTGCAGCTCCCGCGGCATTTCGGGCGTAGGACGCTGCGTGAGTTTCATCTGATCGCCGTCGCGCGAGATCACGTTGTTAAGCTTGGCCCATCGCTCATCGTAGTTCGGGAAATCAATGCGGCTGTGGGCCCCGCGGCTTTCCTTTCGTTCCAGAGCGCAGCGGGCGACGGCTTCCGAGACCGTCAGCAGCGAACGCAGTTCCTGAGCGAGATGCCAGCCGGGGTTGTAAAGCCGCGAGCCCTGCACGCTGACCTTCGCCAGCCGGGCTTTCAGCTTTTCCAATTCATCGAGCGCCAGCTTGAGGTCTTCTTCATTGCGGAAAATGCCGACCCGGTTCTGCATCACGTCCTGCAAATCGCGCTGGATGTCATAGGGATTTTCGCCTCCGTTACGCTCGAACGGCTCGAGCAGTTCCCGCGCAGCCTCTTCGATCTGACCGCTGTCCACCACGGCGGGCGGGGAACTGCACGCGTACCTTGCAGCCGAGGCTCCGGCGCGCCGTCCGAAAACCAGCAAATCGGAGAGGGAATTGCCTCCGAGCCGGTTAGCCCCGTGGAGGCCCGCCGCCGCCTCGCCGGCGGCGAACAGGCCGGGCAGAGTGGATTGCGCCGTCTCCGCGTCTACGCCGATGCCGCCCATCACGTAATGGCAGGTCGGCCCCACCTCCATCGCCTGCTTGGTGATATCCACGTCGGCCAGCTCAAGGAATTGATGATACATACTGGGCAGCTTCCGCTTCACGTACTCCGCGGGCTTATGCGAGATGTCGAGGTACGCCCCGCCGTGTTCGGTGCCGCGCCCCTCGCGGACCTCGGTGTAAATCGCGCGGGCGACTACGTCGCGGGTGGAAAGCTCCATGCGCTTGGGATCGTATCGCTCCATGAAGCGCTCGCCGTTCTTATTGCGCAGGATGCCGCCCTCCCCGCGCACAGCTTCGGTCACCAGGATGCCGCGCACACCCGGGGGCCAGACCATGCCCGTGGGATGAAACTGAACGAATTCCAGATCCATCAGCTCGGCGCCCGCCTGATAGGCCATGGCCATTCCGTCGCCGGAGTATTCCCAGGAGTTGGACGTGACGTGATAGGCTTTCCCGATGCCTCCGGTGGCGATGACGACGGCTTTCGCCTTGAACACCACGAAGCGCCCTTGCTCGCGCCAGTAAGCGAAAGCGCCGGCTATCCGGCCGCCGTCGGTGAGCAGCCGCGAGACGGTGCACTCCATATAGACATCCACGCCCAGGCTTACGCCCCGGTCTTGCAAGGTGCGGATCATTTCCAGCCCGGTCCTGTCTCCCACGTGGCACAGCCGCTTGTAGGTGTGCCCGCCAAAGGCGCGCTGCAAGATCTCGCCTTTATCCGTCCGGTCGAACAGGGCGCCCCACTGTTCCAGTTCCCGCACGCGGTCGGGCGCTTCCTGCGCGTGGATCTGGGCCATGCGCCAGTTATTGAGGAATTTCCCGCCGCGCATAGTGTCCTTGAAGTGCGTTTTCCAGCCGTCGGCCGGATCCACATGAGCCATGGCGGCGGCGATGCCGCCCTCGGCCATGACCGTATGCGCTTTCCCCAGCAAAGACTTGCAAACCACTCCCACGCGCGCCCCTTGCGCCAAAGCTTCAATCGCCGCCCGCAAGCCGGCCCCGCCGGCCCCGATAATCAACACATCGTGTTCGTGAGTTTCGTATTTGTCCATCACAGCAGCCTCAAATCAGTGATGGCGTGAGCTGCCAGCATCCTGATGTACGCGTCCGTACTGCCCACGGAAATCAAGCTCGTCCAGGCCCAAAACATATGGTGCTCGTTCAGCCGGGTGACCCATTTCCACGCGTTATGGCGCGGGCCGCCCGCCACCGCGCAGGAGAAGCAATCCAGCTTGCCGCCAATCAAATGGCGCAGCGAGTGGCAGCCGAGGGTGTAGCCGGTGAGCAGCAAGACATTCACCAGCATGATCAGCGAGCCCAGCCCGATCCCGAAATGACCGTCAAAATCAAAGGCCACGATCGCGTCATACCAGAGTATGGCCAGGATCACCAGAGCGATCAGGAAAAAATACCGGTGGAGGTTTTGCAAGATGAAGGGAAACGACGTCTCCCCCTGGTAGCGATGCTCTCCCGGCTCTCCGACCGCACAGGCTGGCGGATCGAGGAAAAACGCACGATAATACGCCTTGCGGTAGTAATAACACGTTACGCGGAAGAGAAGCGGGAAGGGCAAAATCAAGATCGCCGGCGAGAGCGGCCACCATTGATGCTGCGCGTCAATGAGGGGAGAATAGAAGGGCGAGAGATACGGCCCCCATTCATAATAATTTCCCTCAAACGCCCGGACGGTGGCGTAGATGCCGAACAGCCCGAGCAAAATGATCACCGGCAACAACTCAGTCCACCAGGCGTCCCGCCGCAATGTGGCGCCGAACCCTTTACCCTCCAGCGTGACTCGAGATTCCGCCATTAGCCCCCCTAAACTTCTATCCTAATGTATTCGGGAAACAACTCGGTGCGAAGTAAGCCGCTAGTAGACCACGCTGCGCGCCGCAGCCGCAAGGGCTCTCGGGAAATTAGCCGCCGTATTTTTCCCGAACCTGCCCGCTTCCCATTTTATTTCCCCACCCAGCATGGCCGCCGTTTTTCCAGAAATGCTTGGATGCCTTCCTGCGCGTCTGCCGCTGTCGCATTCATACTCATTACTTCCTTGGCGTACGCATAGGCCCTCGGCTGGTCGAGGTCGATCTGCGTATAAAAAGCCTGCTTGCCCAAGCCAACCGTGAGCGGGCTCGCCGACGCGATTTCACAAGCAAGACGCCAGGCCGCTTGCGCCAGGTCCGCCTCGGGCGCCACGCAGTTCACGAGTCCCCAATCGCAGGCCGTCCGTGCATCGATCGTCTTGCCCGTCAGAAGCATTTCGAGCGCCCGCTTGCGCCCCACGGCGCGGCTCACTTCGACCATCGGCGTGCTGCAAAAAAGTCCGATTTTCACCCCCGGCGTGGCGAACGAGGCAGTCTCTGACGCTACCGCCAGATCGCAAGCCGCTACCAACTGGCAGCCGGCCGCTGTGGCGATGCCCTGCACCTGGGCAATGACGGGCTGCGGGATGGATCTGATGCGCGTCATCAGTTCCGTGCAAATATCGAAGATGTAGCGATACCGGTGAATCGGCTGGCCGGTCATTTCACTAAGATCGTGGCCGGAGCAAAACGCCGGGCCCTCGGCGGCCAGGATCACGACGCGGACGTCTTTCTGCGCGCTGACCTCATCCAGGCAGGCGATTAATTCCTGCATCATCTCGACGGACAGGGCATTGCGCCGCGACGGACGATGCAACGTGATCGTTGCTACGGGCGGAGTCGCAGCGAGCAGAAGATTTTTGAACTCCATACCTCCAGCCTAGCGCCTGGCGGCCGCCTCCGCAACGGGCCGGCGGGCGGTTCCTCGAGCATCCCAGGTTGAACGCGCTCGGAGAATTACCGAGCCAATGCGCCTGCGTTACGAGTTCGGGCTACGAGGCTCGCTTGTGCGGGTCATCTACGCAGAACGGCCATGCAGCGCGCTGGCCCGGTTGCAACCGAAATTTCTTGTGTTACGCTTACGGCTATGAAATTGGCGAATACCGAGCGTTCTCTGCTGCCGGGGCGCCTGCTTGCCGCGCTCAGCTTGGGCGCGATTGTTTGGGCTCAAAGCGCGCCAAGCCAAGCCGGCTCCGGGCAGACTTCCTCTCCCCTGGTCACTGATCAAGCCGCCCGGCGACTCAAGGCCGTTCAGGCCAAGTCCGGCGAAGTTATGTCAATAGAGGATTACCAGCCGCGCTCGACGTTGGTCGTTCCGCAGCACCCTGTGCCTCGCGCCAAGTATCCCTTTATTGACATCCACAGCCACCACCGCACGCCCGCCGACCAGGCGTATTTGCGCAAATTGCTTTCGGAAATGGACACGATCAACTTGCGGATCCTCGTCAACTTGAGCGGCAGCACGGGCGATAAGCTGAAAAAGGGAATCGAAGCTTTCCGCGAGGCGAGCCCGGACCGCCTGAAGATGTTCGCCAATCTCGATTTCAGCGCCATTGATGAGCCGGATTACGGCCGCCGCGCCGCCGCGCAACTCGAGGAAGACGTGAAAAACGGCGCGGTGGGCCTGAAGATTTTTAAAAACCTCGGCATGGACCTTCATTACAAGGACGGCCGCCGTGTGCCAGTGGATGATCCCATGCTGGATCCGGTATGGGAGGCGTGCGGGAGATTGAAAATTCCGGTTCTGATCCACACGGCTGAGCCGTGGTCATTTTTCCAGCCGATCGATAAATACAACGAGCGGTGGCTGGAGCTCAAAACGCATCCCGGCCGCGCCCGGCCGCCCGACAAGTATCCGTCCTGGGAAACTCTGATGGCCGAGCAGGAACATATCATCGCCAAGCATCCCCACACCATCTTCATTTCCGCGCATCTGGCGTGGCGAGGGAACAATCTCGCCGCCTTGGGATCTCTGCTGGACCGGTATCCCAATATGTACACAGAATGCGGCGCCGTACTGTACGACCTCGGCCGCCAGCCGCTCACCGCTCACGACTTCTTAGTGAAATACCAGGACCGCGTCCTGTTCGGCAAAGACACGTACGCGGTCAACGAGTATCCTTACTACTTTCGCGTATTAGAGACGCGCGACGAATATTTCGATTACTACCGTAAATATCACGCGTTCTGGCAAATGTACGGCTTGGGTCTGCCCGACGAGGTATTGAAGAAGCTGTATTACAAGAACGCTCTGCGGATCGTGCCAGGACTCAATCCCACAGGTTTTCCCGAGTAATCGCCGGCATTTAGCTCCGGCTCGTTTGGCTGCGCCCCGTACAATGTAAGTAGTCGGGGTGAAAATGCAACCAAAATCGAGGCGGGGATCAGTGTCCCCTAAAAGCGAACGGCTGGACTTCGCGGCGCACGTGCGGGAAGCGATGCGTTTCAGCTCCGCGTACCGGCTGAAAGGCGAACTGGTGGAGCGGGCGCTGGCGCGCGGCGGCCGCGCCGGCCTTCTGGAAAGCTATTTCGGCGCGGAGGACTATCAAGAGCTGAGAGAACTGGCGTACCGCGCCGCCGAACGCAGCGTTCGCGGCGGGCCGCGGGTGCTTATATTGCCCGGCATCCTGGGCTCGACACTCGGCCGGCGCCGGCCGATTCTCGACGACGTCATCTGGATAAATCCGATTGAAATCGCTCGAGGACGGCTTGCGGCCCTGGCGCTTCGCACCAGCCCCGGTTGCGGCTCCTACGAAGCCCTCGGAGCCGTTTTATTCGCTTACCTTAAGCTCAAGCTCAGGCTGCGAATCGCGGGTTTCGACGCCGATTTTTATCCGTACGACTGGCGGCAGAATATCGACGTTTTGGGCAACCGGCTATGCCGGCGGCTGGAATCCGAGAAGGCGTCGGCAATTCAAATCGTCGCTCATAGCATGGGCGGCCTTGTGTGCCGCGCCGCGATTCAATCCGGGGCGAAGAAAATCGGCCGGCTCATTCTGCTGGGAACCCCTAATTTCGGATCTTTTGCTTCGGTACAGGCGCTTCGCGGGACCTACCCTGTGGTCCAAAGAGTTGCTCTGCTGGATCTCAAGCACAGTGCGAGCGACCTTGCTGCCAACGTGTTCAACACCTTTCCTGCCTTGTATGCGATGCTGCCATGGCCGGAAAAACTCCAAGGTTTCGACCTTTTCAATGCGTCGGCATGGCCCAGGGGCGGGCCGCGGCCGGCGCAGAAAATGCTGGACGAGGCAAAGCAAATCCAACAGCAGCTCGCTCCGGCCGATGAACGATTTTTCTTGATCGCCGGAGTCAACCAGGAAACAATTACCGGCTTGCGCTGCGATGGGGAGGAATTCATCTATGAGACATCCCGCGCCGGCGACGGCACCGTGCCGCTAGATCTGGCCGAGCTGCCCGGCGCGAAGACCAGCTACGTGGAAGAATCGCACGGCAGCCTGCCAAACAATCCCGTTGTAGCCCGGGCCGCCGCCGACTTGCTGGGAGCGGGGAGAACGGATGCTCTTCCCGCATCGTGGCAGCCGTCGAGTTCCGGCTTGATTCGCAGAATTTCCGAGAGCGATCTCCGCGCATCGCATGACCCAGGCCGCGCGGGCAGTTTGGGACCCGCGGAAATCAGACGGCTTTGCAAGGAGTGGATTTCCCCCGACGCTGCCAGGCTCTCCTCAGAATCGAGACCGGCCGCTCGAGTGTCTTCCTCTACCTTCGAGCCGATCGTCATCGGCCGGCGCCGGCAGCGGCGTCTGGAACTGAGATTGGCCTACGGGAGCATAGCGGATGTCAGCGCGAGGGGATATGTGCTCGGGGTTTACCGTGATGTCGCCCCCAGCGGAGCGGCGCGGGAACTGGACGCCAGGCTCGAGGGGACCATCACCGAATTCGCCCGCCGGCGGATGTTCGCCGCTAACGCAGGCGAGGTGTTCCTATTGCCGGCTGCGAGGCATGCAATTCGTGGCGATTGGATTTTACTGGCCGGTCTCGGCCCGTTCGACCGCTTCAGCGGCGACGTGCAGCAGCTCGTTGGCGAGCAGGTGGTTCGAACTCTGGTCCGGACCAATGTCGAAGAGTTTGCCACGGTCTTGCCTGGAGCGGGATCCGGCTGGAGCGTTGCCGCAGGTTTGGAAAATCTGCTGACTGGGTTTATCCGAGGCTTGCGAAACGCCGATCGCGACAGGCGCATCAGCGGCCTTACGGTTTGTGAAATCGATCGGGTCCGGTACGAAGAAATCAAGCGCGAACTATGCCGGCTTTCGATGACCTCTTTGTTCGGCGATTTTGAAATCAGCTTGGACGAGGTTCGGCTGCCCGCGGCCATTTCTGTGACCGGGCATTCCGGACGCACCCGAGATGCATCCACGAGACTTGAGCCGGTTTATTTGCTGGTACGGCAGGAGCAGCCGGGGCGGTTTCGGTCCTCGCTGCTCGGCGCCGGCGAAAAAGCGACCGTGGTCACCGCCGTGAAAGAAGCGCCGGGAGCGCGCGTCGATCAATTGCTCTCGCAAATTCAAAATCTCCGATGCGCGGCGCTGGCGGATTTCGGCGACCAGCTCGCGGGCCTGACCTTGCCCGGCGAGATCGCCTCTCTGCTCCAGGAATTCCGGAATCATCACGTCGTTGTGGTGCACGATGCGGCGTCGTCCCGCCTTCCTTGGGAAGCCATACGCATCGCGGGCCGCTTCCCCGCGGCCGAAGCCGGCTTGAGCCGGAAGTATATCGCCGAGAACTTGTCGGTCGCCAAGTGGCTCGAACAACGGCAACTCGATTCGGTTCTGAATCTCTTGCTAGTGGTGAATCCAACAGCGGATTTGGATGGCGCGGACCGCGAAGGCCGGCGCATGCTCAGGCTCTTTGATGCGCACGCAGCGATCAGGACGGAGCAACTGCGCGGCGCCGCAGCGACCAAAACCGCCGTGCTGGATGCCTTTCGCTCGGGCCGCTACGACGTAATCCACTATGCGGGGCACGCGTTTTTTGATCCGGCCACTCCCGCGCACAGCGGCATTGTCTGCCACGGCGGGGAGGTGTTGAGCGGAGCGGATCTCGCCGGGATTGGCAATCTTCCGAGTCTCGTATTCTTCAATGCCTGCGAGGCAGGCCGGATACGCCGAAGAGGCGGCGCTGCGTACCGCGCAATCGAGCAGAACACGGGCTTCGCCGAAGCCTTTCTGCGCGGGGGCGTCGCGAATTACGTAGGAACTTACTGGCCGGTCGGCGACCGCGCCGCGGAAGCGTTCGCCGCTGCATTTTACGGCGGCCTAGCCGGCGGGCAACCAATCGGCGAGGCGCTTGCGGCCGCGCGCCGGGTTGTCAAAGACGAAATACAGTCCCCCGACTGGGCCGGCTACATGCACTACGGCGCTCACGATTTTGTGCTGAAACAGCGGTGAGGATCGCCGGACGTTTCATCGAACGAATGCTGTTTTCAACCGATCAATTCCTGAAAGGCGGCCAGGGTTGGGAAAGACGCGTCCGCTGAAAGTTCATGTCCCGCGCCTTCCATGGGAAGCAGTCTGGTTTTCGCGGGGATAAGAGCGAGGGCGCCTCGCATCTCCTCCAGCGTTCCGAAGGGGTCCCGCGAACCATGTACGAAGAGCGCGGGTCCTTGAATGCGGGAGAAATGGGCCGTGCGAAGTTGATTTGGTTTTCGCGGCGGGTGCAGGGGATAGGAAAGCAGCAGCAGGCCGTCCACGAGCTCCGGATTGGCGGCGGCAGCCATGCTGGCCTGGCGGCCGCCGTAGGAATGACCTCCGAGAAACACCCTCTGGGCTCTCCCGCCGCCGGAGATTGCGGCGGGTTCGGCAAGAAGGTCCCGCATCGCCAATGCGGCGCGCCGCAAACCCTCGCGATCCTGATCCGAAGAGCGCAGCGGCGGACCCTTGGCCCGAGCCTGGCGGAAAGGCAGATCACACCGCAGCACGAGAAATCCGGCTCCGGCGAAAGCGCCCGCCATTGCCAGCAACAGGGGAGAGCGGCAGTTCGATCCCGCGCCGTGTGTCAGCACCAGGCCTCCGATACATCGTTCTGGGGGGCGGTGCAGAAATCCGTGCACAGAGACGCCATCGCTGAAGTTTTTTTCAAACGGCTCAAAGCGAGCTTCGGGCGATTCATGACGTTTATATTTCACGGGCGTTAAAAAAACCGGCGAAGACGAAACGGAAAACGCTAAGTCCGCGTCCCAGATTGTTCAATGACAGGCTCCCCGCTGCCGCCGCTCTGCACGCGTCTGCTTGCCGTCATTCTCACGTTGATTTCGTCCCTCTGGGCCGATGGGGTGATTATACATTCGGTGGATGTGCGAGGGACCCGCCGGCCCCTGGTGCTGGAAACGCAGGCTGGAGAAGCGCTGGACACTGCCCGGGTCAGCCGCGACGTGCACCGTCTCTGGGCCACGGGCTGGTTCAGCGATGTTCGTGTAGAGAGCACCGAAACGCCGGCTGGGCCCGACATCGTTTTCCATCTTACCGAAAGACCTCGTTTTTACCTGCGGCGTGTCGAGTTCGAGCCGAAAAAAGAAAAGCAGGCACTCGGGCTGGAGCCGGGGTCGCCGATCGACGATTTCCGTGCCCAGAAGATCGCTAACTCGATCAAAACCGCCCTGGTTGAGGACGGCTACGCCAATGCCAAAGTAAACGCGGAAGTGGCGCCCGTTGGACCTGACCAGGCGGACTTGCGCCTGCGAATTGAAGAAGGCTCTCAATGCCGGATCCGCGAGGCGCGCTTTACCGGGAACACGGCTTTGCCGGAGACCGACTTGCGGCGCGCCCTGCGCGCGACCCGCGTGCGGCGCATATTGTTCTGGAAAACCCACCCGCCCTTGACGTCCAGCGCCGTGGATGCCGACGTGGCGCGATTGCAGTCGTTCTACCTTTCCCGCGGCTATTTCGACGCCCGCGTACAGCAGGGTCCGGTTCAGAAAGAGGGCGAGCTGGCACGCGTAACCTATTCCATCGATTCCGGCCCGCAATACAAGACGCCGGAGGGGGTCAATTTCTCGGCCGGCGCGCTATGCCGCTGTCTGTTCCAACAGCGACGGGAATCGGAGAAGGAAGGCAAGCTGGATTTTGCAGCGCGCATCGAAGCCGAAGAGATCCGGGACGAGCGACTGGTCCATTTAACAACGAGCATCGACGCCGGCCCGGCGTACACGGTTGGCCGTATCGATTTTCGGGGAAATCACAAGTTTCGAGACGGCACTCTGCGGCGGGCGATGCTGCTCGACGAAGGCGCTTTATTCAACCTGGATTTACTGCGGCGCAGCGTAGTCCGTCTGAACCGGATGAACATTTTTGAGCGCATTGACGAGAACAGCGTGCTGATCGCGCGGCAGCCCTCGGCTGGCCGGGCGAATATCGTGATTTCCGTGAAGGAGAAGCGCCCGGGCGTCTGGTCGATTTCCGGTCCCGTTGGTCCTCCTTCGATTGCCGGTCCCTTGCAGGCTACGGTCGCCTCGCGGCTGCCGGCCTGGGGCCGGGGACCGTTTGAGACTTCCACTTACTTCGCGACCCTGAGCCTGGTGGGCTTTTATCGTCCTCTCGTGAAGTTTTTGCCGTACACGCTCCCCAAGCCGTTTTTCCCGGTGCTAGGCATCCAGCGCCCTTTTTTGCCCGGACAGCAATGGCAATCGGGCTTCTTCTTGTCCCCGCAACTGGCTCCGCCGGCAATGCTGGCGAGTTACGGAATCGCGCAGTTTCGCGGCCGTGTCACGCTGGGAAGCAGCAGCACGCCGCCGCCTGTCGTCGCGCAAGTGGAACGCACAATCCGCGCGCGGCAGGATGCGGCGCCGGAGCCGGCGGAACCGCGCCCGCTCATCTGCGAGATGCCCCGATCGCGCTGGGCTCCGCTGCGATCGGCGGCAAATTTTTTGCTGAATCTGCTGCCCGCCTATCTCGTGGGCTTGTAAGCAATGCAGTCAATCTCGACTTTGGTGCCGAGCCCTGGCAGCGT
>Ga0070741_10004329_pt1 | contig 33270 bp, 33 predicted proteins | sample Coa_R1_4_FD_66440 | JGI IMG/M metagenome (GOLD analysis project Ga0070741, IMG submission 66440) | Surface soil microbial communities from Centralia Pennsylvania, which are recovering from an underground coalmine fire - Coalmine... | ecosystem: Environmental > Terrestrial > Soil > Unclassified ... | reverse complement strand
ACGTCGTTCGACGACTGCCCCTTGTTCACGTCGTCGTTGGGATGGACGAGCCGCTCCTCGCCCCGGCGTCCGCCGAGGATCTCGCTGGCCCGATTTGCAAGCACCTCGTTCATGTTCATGTTCGTCTGGGTGCCCGATCCGGTCTGCCAGACCGCGAGAGGAAACTCGCCGTCGTGCTTGCCGGCGATCACTTCGTCGGCGGCCTCGATGATCGCCTTGCCCTTCTTCGCGTCGAGCACTTTCAGATCGAGGTTGACCTGGGCCGCGGCGCGCTTCACCTGCGCGAGCGCCTTGATCAGCGCCGGAGGCATCTTTTCCGTGCTGATGCGGAAGTTCTGCAGCGATCGCTGCGTCTGCGCCCCCCAGAGCCGGTCGGCGGGAACCTCGATGGGACCGAAGGTATCCTTCTCGATGCGGTTGGCCATGCACGCTCCTCTTCCCGGGCGCGCGGTGCAATAGCGCCCTTCCCGCCGGCAAACAAGCGGTGCGACGATTTGTTGACCGCGCCCGGAACCGCCGTAGGTTTCGCGGCCATGCAGCACCGATTCGACTCGCAACCGGCGGCGCCGGTGGGAGTGGCCATCTCGGAACCGCCCGTCGCCCCCGTGGCGCTGTCGTTCGACTCGTCGCCCGCGACGGTGCCTTCTCCGCCACAGGGGCGTCAGGTTCCGCGCGCGCCGGCGGCAGCGCGTCTCCTCTGCGCCTGGGCGGTCGATCTCGCGCTCCTCGGGTCCACCGTCGCCGCGAACCTGCTCGCGGCGACGTCGATCGCCGGACAGCGCGGCTGGAGCGAGGCTCTCGCGGCCGCCGCCTGGCTCTGGGTGGCCCTGGCGGCCGTGCTGGCGATCGCCTGGTCCTGGATCTTCGTCGCGCTCTGCGGCCGGACACCGGGGATGGCCGTTGCGGGACTTCGGGTGCAGGCTGCGCAAGGCGGCAGACCGGCGCCCGCGCGCGCGTTGCTGCGCGCCATCCTCGCCCTCCTGTTCGCGGCGCCGGGCGTGTTCGGATTCGTGGTTGCGCTGTTCGATCCGCGCGGGCAGACGCTGCACGACAAGGTGAGCCGCTGCGTCACAGTCGTTGACTGAGGCGCGCCGCCGCCGTTAGGCTGCGCCGCCGTGTCGGAAGCGAAGCAATACATCCTGCCCATCCCCAGGCGCCGGGGAGTGATCTTCTTCCTCCTCGCGAACGCGTTCGCCTTCGCCCTCTGCGGCTGCGTCTGGGCGCTGTTCTGGTACGGCGACTTCTTCACCCCGGCAGCGCACGCGATCTGGGGCTTCCTCGCCGCGCACTCCGGGTGGACCGTGGGCGCCGCTCTTTCTCCGCTCTTCGCCGCCCTGGTGCTCGGGTACGGATACATGCGCCGCGCGATGGCCCGGCGTGCGCGGGAGAAGGCGGAAGCGCTCGCCACCGCTGCGCAGCGCGCGGGAACACAGCTCCCGAACTGATCCGCCTGCCGCCTCGCCGGCATCTGTAACGTCATCCACGGCCAACCGATCCTGCTGCAGCCGCGTGAATCGGCGCTCCCGATAGCACGCCGCGAAGGCTCACCCGGCGCCGTCCGCTGCGGCCCGGATGACCCCTGTCGACTGGTACCCGATTCTTTCTGACCCGGCGCGCCGCCGTCCGGTGTCAGAGAGGAGCCGATGGCCGACGAGACGAGATCGGCGGCCTTGTCGCTCCCGGCCTCGCTCACGTACGCGGGCGTGACGACGACGGCAGGCTCGTGCACGGGTGGGTCGACGATCTCGTGCACGCTCGGTGATCTCGCGAACGGCGCACAGGCGACCGTCGCCGTCACCGTCAGGGCCCCCGGCACGTCCGCGCCGATCGCCAACACAGCGTCGGCGAGCCTGACGATGCCGCAGAGTGACACGAACGCGAACGACAACATCGTGACGATCACCGTCACTCCCAGGTAAAGGCGCTGGCAAACGGCGACGGGAGAGGTTACACCGGGCCGGGAAGCAACCGCCTGCGCCGATGGTGATGCCTCGTCTGAAGCTCTCCAGAGTCTCCTGGCGCGATCTCGCGGTGACGTTCGGACCCTTCGTCCTGCTCGTCGTGCTGGCGTTCTGGGTCGCGTTCCACTACGTCCGCCCTGCCCCGCCCCATACCATCGTCATGACCAGCGGGACCGAGGGCAGCACGTTCCAGGTCTCGGCCGACCGCTATCGCGCGATCCTCGCTCGCCAAGGCGTCAGTCTCAAGGTCGTCCCCTCGCAGGGCTCGCTGGAAAATCTCAAGCGCCTGAGCGATCCGGGCTCCGGCGTCGACATCGGATTCGTCCAGGGCGGGCTCTCCGCCCTCGGCGACCCGGGCAGGCTGATGTCGCTCGGCAGCGTCTTCTACGTCCCCGTGCTCATCTTCTATCGGGCGCCAAAGCCGATTCGTTTCCTTTCCGAGCTGCAGGGGAAACGAATCGCCATCGGTCGCGAGGGCAGTGGAGCGCGCGTGCTCGCAGAGACGCTGCTCAAAGCGAACGGGATCGCGGCGGGCGGGCCGTCGACGCTGCTCGACCTGGAAGGCAAGGCTGCGGAGGACGCCCTTCTCAAGGGCGATGCCGAGGCGATCTTCGCCATGGGTGACTCGGCGACGCGGGAGACGATGCGCGAGCTGCTTCACACCAGCGGCATCCGCCTCTTCGATTTCGTGCAAGGCGATGGATACGTGCGCCGCTTCCGCTATCTCACCAAGATCGAGCTGCCTGCCGGATCGATCGATCTGGGGAAGAACACCCCCGCCGAGACGCTCACGCTGGTGGCGCCGACGGTCGAGCTGATCGCGCGCACGGATCTGCACCCGGCGCTTTCCGACGTGCTGATCGAAGCCGCCCGCGAAGTGCACGGCCGCGCCACCCTGATGCAGAAAGCGGGCGATTTCCCCGCGCCGCTCGAGCACGAGTACCGGGTGAGCGACGACGCCATCCGGTACTACAAGTCCGGCAAGGGCTTCGCGTACAAGCACCTGCCGTTCTGGGTGGCGAGCCTCGTCGATCGCGCCCTCGTCCTCCTGCTCCCGATCGCGGTCCTGCTGATCCCCGGGCTCCGCGTGGTGCCGTTGCTCTATCGCTGGCGCCTCAGCGGGCGCATCTACAAGCGCTACGGCGAGCTGATGGCGCTGGAGCGTGCGGCGTTCGCGCAGACCACCGCGGCGGAGCGGGCGAGCCTCCTCAAACGGCTCGACGACATCGAGAAGCGGGTGATCACCGCCAAGCTGCCGGGTTCGTTCGCCGACCAGCTGTATGTCCTGCGGCAGCACATCCATTTCGTGCGCAACCGGATCGTGCAGAGTGGCGGCGAAGCCGCGCCTGGCCGCGAGGCGCAGATGTAGCGCGGTGCCAGGGCCGAAAACCGTGGCGTCGCGTCAGGCTCGCTTCTCCACCTTCTCGAACATGGGAAGGCAGTGCTTGTCACAGCGGACGTCTTCCGGGTTGGAGTGCGCGCTGCAGCGGCGGACGCCGACCGGTTCACCGGTCTTCCGGTCCCGCACCAGCAGGAGATGGACGAGCTGGTTGTCGTGCGTGCGGCAGCGCACCGTCGCTTCCTCGACGCTGTAGCGCTTCGACGCGTATCGCGAATGGAGCCAGAAGGCGAGGACCGGCGAAATGGCGATGAGCAGGATGACGAACGGAAACCAGTGGACCTGACCAGTCATGGCGGTCCTCCTTTGCGCGGCACGGCGAACGCTTTGCCGACACTCTGCAAGCCCCGAGCCCCGGATGAGATCGAGCCTCGGTCCGGCGCGCCAAAGGGGTGGAACGCGCGCCGAACGGAGCGTTGCGTCCCGCCGGCGCACGAATTGCGCGGCGGCGAGATTCCCGGGAGTACAGACGAAAGAATTTCGTCTCGGCCTTGCACGCGGTCGCGGCGAGCGGCGCGGGAAGCGCGGCGGCTCTCAGCGCGCTCCCATCTCCTTCACGATCTTCGGACGCGCGTCAGCCTCCCCTCGGCGTGCTCCTCGCGGAACACCGGCGCCGACTGGCAGGGGATCGCCGGTTGCTCGCTCGCCGGGTTTACCTCCGCGCCCATGCCCGCCTCCTGCTTCCCTCCCGTGCGTCCACAACGCAGTTTCGATCCTGCGCACGCGGAGGGAAATGGGCGAGACCACCAGTTCGGCATCGATGGAGGGGCTGTCGCCTTCGGCGGAGGGCAAGGGCCCACTGCGGCTGGGCGACGAGATCGACATCGCCATCGCGAGAGCCGACTGATGGCGGAATGGCGCCTGCTGCGGACCTGGACCCGCGAGGAGCTGACGCCGCGGTTCGCGGCGGCCTCGGCGCTGCCGCCCAGCGCTCCGGAAGGCGATCTGAGGCGGGAGGCAGGATGGAACCACGTCCTCTCGCATGCGGCCATCGGCGTGGAGGAGCCCGGACCGCCGCAGGCCGGCGGCGTGTACGAGCGCGCACGGCTCCTCGTCTCGCGGCTCGGATTCTCCGACCCGCGCATCGTCGTCGGCCACTGGCGGGACAACGCGCACCTGCGCAACCGGACCGTGCTCCTCGAGCTCAAGTCGCTGGGGCTCCACTTCCTCTGCCCCGTCCGCATCGGCGCCGTCCGTGACGAGCGAGACGAGCGGCACAGCGTGTTCGGCTTCCGCTTCGAGACGCTGCGAGGACACGTCGAGACCGGCAGGGAGTGGTTCGTCCTCGAGAAGGACCACCGGACCGGCGAGATCTCCTTTCACATCGAGGCGGACTGGCGCCCGGGCGAGTTCCCCAACTGGTGGTCCCGCCTGGGCTTCCACCTGCTGGGGCGCAGGTACCAGCGCGCCTGGCACCGCCTCTCGCACCAGCACCTGCGCGAGGCGGTCCGGCGGTGGGGCCGCGAAGACCGCAAGGCGCGCGGTCACGCGGCGGAGCATCCGGCGGTTTCCGCGCCGGTACAGCTCTTCGCACAGAAGGCGATCCCCGGCGTCCGGGTGGACCAGGAGGCAGAGCAGATGCGCAAGGACCAGAGCCTGTTTGCAGCGGCCGCATTCGGCGCCCTCTCCGGCGGACGCAGCGCGGTCGGACCCGCGTTGCTCGCCCTCGAGAATGGACAACGGAAAGGACGGTTCCGTGGGAAGCGGATCCGCCGCGTCGCGAGCGCGCTGCAGGCGGTCGCGGCGGCCGAGCTCGTGGCGGACAAGCTTCCCTTCACTCCGTCGCGGACGAGGGCGGTCTCACTCGTCGCGCGCGCCACATCGGGAGGGATCGTCGGCGCCGCACTTTCCCCGCGGGTGCGCCTCGCGGGAGCAGCGGTCGGCGCGAGCGCGGCGGTGGCTGCGACGTTCCTCCTCCACCGGTTGCGGGCGGGGCTGACGGGCCGGCTGCGGCTGCCGAACGTGATCGCCGGAGCGCTGGAGGACCTGATGGTGATCGGCCTCGGGTCGCGGCTCGCTTCCCGCATGCCGTGATCGAGGTCGCCACACGCCGGCTTGCCACGTTGGGGGCCACGGACGCGGCCCAGCGACGATGGCGCAAAGAGAACGAACGCGCTTCCGTGTGCAGCGCACTATTGCAACGCGTCGAAGCCCACGGTGATGGTGTCGTTGAGAGCGCTGGCGCTCGTGTAGGCCCCCACGCCGATCGCCCGCGAATCGAGGGGAGCCACGGCAAGGGGCGTCGCGGGAAGAGGGTTGGGCAGTGTCGAGACCGGGATGCTCGCCGTGATGGCGTCCCAGGTGTCTCCCTGGTTCGTGTCCTCGCTGCCGGATCCCGCGACCGCCGACGGCTTGACGAGCACGTGCAGGCCGGTGAGCTGGACCACGGCCGTGCTCCCGGCGATCTTCGGGTTCGTGAAGCGGTACTCGGTCGGGTTCGGGGCCACGATCTCGAGCTCCAGGATCGCGTTGGCGAGCGGCGCCACCGCCGGCTTGAGGTTCGAGAGCGCGAAGCGGAGCACGGCGGTCTTTCCCGCGGTCAGCGTGGGGAGCGTCGAGATCGGCGGGATCGCCATCGATGCGGTCAGGTAGGCGGGGCCTGCGGGAGGCGGGCCGCCGTCGTACCCGGGCGAGGTCTCGGCAGTGGCCCACTGGACGAGGTCCTGCTGCACGATCGCTGTGCTGCCCGAGCTCGGCCCGCACACGGTCGCGATCCCGCAGTGGTTGTTCCCGGCATACGCGATGAAGCGGGAGTTCGTCGGGTTCGCGAAGTCGACCAGCGCCTTCGAGGCGGTGTAGGCGGTCTGGACGTCCGGGTTCGCGAAGAACGGCGCCTGCACGCTCGCGTGGCACCCTCCACAGCTCGTCGACGGAGACGCGAACGCGTAGAAGCCGGAGCGGAACGCGTCGAGCCCCGAGGCCGGCGGGTCGCCCGCCGATGTCTGGTCCGCCCCTGGCATGCAACCCAGCAGCGCCATGACGGCGGCCACGCCTGCTCCGACGGCCCTCCGAGCCGCGCCGGGTTTCTTCGGATGATCATCGAGCCGATGCCGCATCATGGGGAACCTCCGGGAGCGGTTGCCTAGAACAGCATCAGATCGGACGGGGTGCGTGCGATGCCGGCCTTCTGCATGGCCGCCGTCGCCTTCCCCACGTCGGCGCCGATGTGCTGGAGAGCCGACAGGTAGAGGCCCGCCACCGCGTCCTTGCTCGAGGCGATCTTCGAATCGATCTTGACGTTGCCGTTCAGGTCCACGCTGCCGGTGAACCTGGCCGCCGGTGGAGAGCCCGCGGGGTCGTAGAAGATGATCAGGCCCGCGTTGTACGATCCGCCGGCGTCGCCGTCGGCGATCGGGGAGTTGAGGGTGACGGCGTTGCCCCCGATGGTGTTGGCGGTCTGCTGGGCGCCGGCGGCGATGGCCTGGCCGTTCGAGAGATAGATCAGCGCCCCCCGCGACTGGGCCTTGTCGCAGGCGGCGAGGAACATCACGATGGCCCGCGCCTCCTCGATGTCCCGCGGGGCGATGACGGCCTGCGGATCCTCGCCGTGATAGTCGCGGCCGAAGTACTCGATGAACACCCCGCCCGCCATCCCCGCTCCCGACTGGTAGAACGCGGCGAGGAGAGCCAGCTCCTGGGTGCTGAAGGTGTTGGTGATGGTGTTCCCGGCGCCGTCGGTCGAAGTGGTGGCGGCGGCGATGCCCGCCAAGGCGGGGACATTCGCCGGGGTGAAGAGGTTGAGCCCGTAGTTGGGATCCGCGAGCGCCGCGGCCCCGTAGAAGCCGCAGCTCGTCGTCCCCAGCACCTCGGAGCCGCCCTTGCGCTTGTCGATGCCGAACACGCGCGTGAGGATCTGCCCCAGCGCGGTGGCCCCGTCGGCTGCGGCGGTCATCGCGGAGGAGTTGGTGAAGGCGCCCGCCGCAGGCGTCAGGCTGAAGATCTTGGCGAGGTTGGCGGGTGTCGGGGTCTTGACCAGGCTCGAGGGCAGGCCGTTGGCCCAGGCAGCCAGCTTGTTGGCGTTGCTGATCCGGATGTCCTTGCCGATCTGCGACGACTTGAACGGGCTCGCCCCTCCGAGCAGTCCGGTGTCGGACCCCGCGCCGTCGTCCTGGTTGAACTGTCCCCGGTGCCCGCCGCCGCTGACCCGGGAGAGCACGGCCTGCCACTGGGCGCTGGTGTAGCCGGGCGGACCCTGCAGCAGGGTGGCGCCGAACGGGCTCGTCTTGTCGACGCGGAGATTCCCGATGCTGACGAGGTTGGCCTGACCGGAGATGCCATAGTTGGCGGCCATCGTCGCGTTCATCGATGTCGCCTGATCGTCCCCGATGAAGCGGGCGCCCATCGTCGGCCCGCCTTCGGAGAAGATCTGCGCCAGCGCCCCTTTCGCCAGCGTCGGCACGGGGCAGCCGGGCGGCAGCGCCGCCATCGCATCCTTGATCATGGCCTTCGAGAAGACGACGGTCGCGAGCCCGGCCGACAACCCGCGCCGGAGAAAGGTCCTTCGCGACGGATCGTGATCATGGCTGTGGCAGATCGCGTCCTTGTGGGTTCGCTTCAGCCGGATCAGCATGACGTTCTCTCGCTCTCTGGGCGCATCAGGCCCGCAACGTTCCTCGATCGAGTCCGCGATCCCGCTGCCTAGTACCCGACCATCGAGACCGCCGCGGTGGTCGCCGCCATGCACACGGCGATGAACGAGGTGGTCATGGTCTGGGTGGCCGACTTGTCGGCGGCCAACGTGCTCACCAGCGCCTGGAGCGCCGCCTGGAAATCAGCGCTCGAGGCGCCCTGGCTGGCGAGGCCGGCGAGCCCCGCATCCAGCATCTTCATCCCCGCGGCGACCAGGGCCGCGGAGTTGGCGGTGATGGTGCCCGTGGTCGGGACGCCGTAGGTCGCGAGCTTCGCGTCCGTGCAGGCGCCGTAGACGAGGAGCGGGATCTGATCGAGACCCGTCGCCTGCACCGGGTTGGTCATCTGCGGCAGGTTGGGTTTCACCTGCGCGATCGCCTTTGCGAAGTTCCCCGCCAGCGGATCGACCCCCGTGAGCGTGTTGCGGATCCGGCCGATCACCGCGTCGGCCGTCGGCGCCGAGGCGCTGCCCAAGCCCGGCAGGTCGGTACCAGGCTCCGAGGGAACTCCCGAGTCCGGAGGTCCGACACCCACGGTCTCGTTCGCCGGTGCGCAGGCGATCGTGGCCAGGCTCGTGACCAGTGCGGCGAGTAGCACATGGCTCGTCCTCTTCATGGTCGCTCCGTGCCGAGGTTGGTTCACGACGCTTCCCTTCGTCTGCGGGATCGTTCGCTCTCTCGCTCCGAACGACTTCGGAGATCAGATGCAGGTCGAGCTGGAGGCGACCTGGGCGAGGATCACCCGGATGTCGTCTGCGGCCTTGCCGGCGGCCGCGATCCGGTCGATGTCCGCCTGGCTGAACGTGCCCGTGGGGCAGACCTCGCGGATCACGCGCCAGGTGAAGTTCTGGTAGACGATCGTGGCCTGACCGAGCGCCGCGCCGAGGGCCGCCAGGCCCTGGCCGTTCGTCGGCCCGCTCCAGCCCAGCTTGTCGAGGAGCCCGCTCGATCCCCAGGTGGTGCGCAGGTCCCAGGCCTGGTTGGGATCGGTTCCGGAGCTGTCGGGATTGCACACCGGCGTCGGCGTCCGGGTCAGGTTGCACGTGGCGTTGGCGGAGCGCTTCTTCAGGTCCGACGCGAGCGACTTCCGGGTGGCCGTCGTCGGGGCAGCGAAGTAGACGAGGCCGTTGGTGGCGTCGAAGTCCCAGAGGTCGCCCACGGTCGAATAGCCGTGATTCAGGGACGTCAATCCTCCGCCGTGGCAGGAGATGCAGGCGTTCTGCCCGCTGCCGTGGAAGAAGTTGGGATCGTATTCCGGGACGAAGCGGGGGACGGACTGCACCGCGGCGTCGCTGGAGGCGAAATCGAGGACCTGCAGCCCGGTGGAGATGGTCCAGACCCCTTCGATCATCCGGAGATTCGTCCCCGCCGTTGCGCCCACCATCGCGAACGAGTTGTCGTTGGGGCGATCGCTCAGGGTCACGTATCCGCCGACGTGCTTGTCCGGGATCGCCACCGGTGTCGCCGTGCCGTTGGCCACCGCCTTCGCGTTCTGCCCCGCCACCCGCACCAGCGCGGAGCTCCAGTCGAGGGCGACGAGATCGGCCGCGGTCAGATCCGCCCCGTGCACCTGGGTCGCGACTCCGTTCCGGGTCACCGTGACCAGATAGGTGGCGTTCTCGGACCAGAGGCCGCTGATCCCGTTCTGGGCTCCGGCCGCCCGGACGAAGTGCGCCATCAGGAACGTGGTGGCGTCGTTGTCGGTGACCTTGGTGGAATCGAGGCCGGGGTTCTGCATCTGGAAGGCGAGCCTTCGCAGGAGGTATCTCGCCGCGTAGCTGCTGTTGGCGGCGATGGTGGCGGCGCGGAGCGCGTCGCCTCCCTGGATGGCGGCCACCATCTGGGTGAACTCCGGGGCGCTCGGGGGCATGAGGCCTCCGGTAACGGTGCCGGCGAGCCGGAGTGCGGCGATGGTCGATGGAGCGTCGATCGCGGCTCGGGCCGGCGAGGCGAGAAGCATCGCCGCGATCGCCGCGCCGGGAAGCCGCTGGATGAAGCGCAAGGAGATCCGTACGATTCTGGAGGAAGCGCGCGACATCGAGTCACCTCCGCGATCGAAAGCGGTGTCTGGATGGCGAACGAATAAGGGCGGTCGTCGGCGGGCGTCAACGCGGGGAATGTGGGCGGATGAGCAGGGACGGGCAAAGGGCCGCGGCGATGTACGAACGGCGGCTGGCCCCATGCGCCGATGAAGGGCCCTGCGCGGCGGGGTATCGGCACCTTCTCGATTCCGTCGCCACCATCCTTGAAGTTGCGCCTCGTCGCGCTCACTTCCCGTCGGCGAATGAAGGAAGGAACGGCTGCCGCTCTCGCATGCCACTTGCCGGATCCCACTCGATCATTCGACGCCGCGGCACGATCGAAGATGGGCCGACGCCGAGCTGCCGGGCGTCCGTTTTCGGCTTGCCGGTTTCACGTACAATGCCGGAGCTTGCTCGCTCTCGTCGTCGCCGCCGCGGTGTTCCTGCCGTCATCCGCGGACGCGGTCCTGTCCGTCGAAGATGCGTCCGGCGTGCGCGCTCTCCTGGAGAAGGCGGGCGGGTACGCACCCTCGCTCTCGCCCCAATCGATCGGCGCCACGCTGCGCGACAGGGTGGGGATCGATCTGCTCGGGGATTCCACGGCGTGGGGACTCGCGCCGCGGGGCGCGCAGCTGCTGGTGTTCGGCCGCGATGCCGTCGGCCTGAGCGCGCCGGTTCGAGACCTCAAGGCCGCTCGCAGGCAGATGACCGCATGGCTGGCCCAGAACGAGCGCCGGGCGGCGCGGATCGGCCGCGGGCGCCTGCTCACTGCGTCGGGCCGAGGCGCGAAGGCGCTGCTCGCGGCGATGGGTCGCGCGGCGCCGCTTCCACCGGACCTCGCGGCCCGTGCGCGCGGTCCGGTCTGGCTCTGGGCGCGCCTCGAAGAGCCGTTGCGCGCCGTCGTGCTCGCCGTCGACGCCAGCGGAATCGGCCTCGTCGCGCGCGGGCTGGCGACGGCGAGCGGCCCGCTTCTCGCCGGCCCCGCGCCCGCCGGTTGCGCGGACACCGTCGCCTGCCTGCGGGCCGGCGTCGCGGAAGCGGGGCGAGCCGCCATCGCCGTCGCGCTCGCCCGGCTCGGCGCGGCGCCGCAGCCAGAGCTCTCCGCCGCGTCGCGGGTGGAGGAACGCGTCGACGCGATCGACGTCCGCGGCCTCTCGGACCGGGGGTCGTTGGCGCGCGCCCTCCGCATCACCGCGGTCTTCGGCGGGACGGCGTCTGCCGGGCCCGCCCTCGACGCGCGCATCGACCTCGCCGAGGTCGACGCCGCGCTCCGGACGATCACGCCGCTCGACGCCATCCGCGGCGGGTTCGCGGCGGGCGCGTACGCGGTGCACGCCGTCTACGGCGAGCTCCTGGGCAATGCCGGGCCCCTCACGCTCACCGGCTCGCCGTCGCGCGGCAACGCGGCCGAGATCGATATCCGGCTGCCGTTGCGCTGACCTCGTCGGACGCCGGCTCAGTCCCCGTCGTAGATGCCGACCGCCCCCTGGCGAAATGCCACCAGGACGCGGCGCTTCGACCCCGGCCCGCTCGCCGGCTGGACCTGGATGTCCCAGACCGCGCTGCCGGCCCGTCCTCCGAGAGCCGCGCTCCCGTAGAGCAGCACCGTGCCGTCCTGCTTGATCCGCGTCACTCCCGAGCCGTCGCGATAGCCGATCCAGATGCTCTCATCGGTCGGATCCTTCGCCACCGCCCCCACCTGCTTGCTCGGGAGCACGGACGTCGCGTCCGCCCGGAAGTGCCCGTCGTGATCGACGATCCGCAGGCCGTTCGTGGACGACCCGATGAACGCCTCGCCGCTCTGGAGCACCGCGATGCCGGAGACGTTGTCGAACACCCACTGGCTCTTGTTGGTGAAGTCCGGCTCCGACGAGAGCCAGTTCCCGTTCGCCGCGTCACGCCGCTCGGTCACCGGGTCGGGCCAGATGTCCATCCGGTTCCAGAACGCCGCTTGCGCCGCCGGATCGTCCGCGATGTTCGCCGGATTGTGTCCCGCGCTGGCGTACAGCTCCGTCAGCGGCTGCGCGGCCCAGTAGTCGCCGAGCTTCTCGCCGAAGCGGAAGCGGGTGGTGCGAGCCAGGCCTCCGAACCAGACGTCGAAGAACGTGTTCCCCGCGCCGTCGGCATGCGGGAACGTGTCGACCGCCACCCCGTAGTAGTAGTCGGTGATCAACCACCCGTGGACGTCGTTGACTCCAGGGTGCACGTGCTCGTACACGCCGGCGCAGCCGGGCTGGCCGTTGCAGGTGGGGTTGCCTTCGAAGTCGGCGAACCCGAGCGCGAAGCCGTGGCTCGCGCCGAACCACACGTAGCGGCTGCCGCGCTGCCAGACGATGCGGAAGACCGAGCAGAGCTTCTCGCGTCCGGCGGGCTCGTTCCCCACCACGCCCGGACCGCTGAAGATGTCGTAATGGGCGACGCGGATGCCGTTGCCGCTGAGCACCAGCTTGTCGGCATCGCCGCTCTTGTAGATGGAGGGATCGGCAAGCTCGTGGTGATCGCCGTGGCTGTCCCACTCGTCCTCGCAGCCGGACTTGCCGCCGTACCCGACGAACGCGCTCGAGCCAGGACCGCCGCTGACGCTGAGCACCGGGGTCGCACCGAGGCTCGGGCTTCTGTCGGCCGGCGCACCGCCCGGGAGATATCCGTACGGATGGAGTCCGTCGGCGAGCGTGAACTGCTGGAACCGGCCGTTGCCTCCGCGCTGGACGAACACGCCCGCGGCGCCGCCGGCGACCCAGATGTTCCCGCTCTCGTCGGCGGCCGCGCCCATCACGCTTCCGGGCAGTCCGTCGGAGGAGAAGTGCCAGCCGTCGCCGTTCGGGACGGAGATCACCGTGCCGGCATGCCAGACGCCCGCATCGGGACCGGCATCGGGCCCGGCATCCGGTCCCGCGTCGCCCGCGTCAGGCCCGGCATCGCCCGCATCCGGCCCCGCATCGCCCCCATCCGGCCCGGCATCGGGGCCGCCGTCGGTATTGATGGTCGGTGGCGGAACGACTTCCTTCGACCCGCCCGAGCCCTGGCCGCAGGCGACGGCGATCGCGATCGCCGCCGCAGCGACCGCCCCCACCCGCGCGCGCATGACTAGGGCAGCCCCCGGTAGATCGCGATCGCGCCGGCATATCCCCCGTTCGCGCGGAACCCCACCATGATGCTCCGCGACGCGCCGCTGCCTCCGGCGCGCACGGTGGACGGCGCGGTGTACAGCACGTCCCCGAAAGTCTCCTTCCCGTACGCCGCGAGCTTCGCGCCGCCGGAAGTGACGCGGGAGACACCCAGGCCCCACACCATCCCTGCCCAGAGGCTTCCGTCGAGCGGATCGGCGGCGAGCGAGGAGACGAACTTCGCCGTCAGACTCGCGGTCGCGTCCGCCATCCGGCTCCCGCTGGAATCGATGCGGATCAACCCGTTCGCGAACGAAGAGACCCAGGCCGTGCCGTCCCCCGGCGCCACGATCCCCGAGACGAGATCGTCGAGCCGCTGCGAAGGCATCACGTACACGATCGGGTCGCTGCGGGTCGGATCCCACTCGGGCACCTGGTCGGGCCAGAGGTCCCAGCGATTTGCCATTCCGCCACTCGCCGGCGACTGCTCCGTCTTGTCGGCGGCGGCGGAGAAGCCGCCCAGCGAAGCGCTGCGGAAGAGCGTGGTGCGGTTGGAACCACCGACCCAGAGGTCATGGCTTGCCGGATCCACCCCGAGCCCGAAGTAGAGATCGGTGACCCACTGCGTCTTGTTGCTCGGGCAATACCCTCCCGCGTAGTCGTAGTTGACCGCGCAGCCGCTGATCGCGGGATGCGAGTGCTCGATCACGGGACAGCCTGGCTCGCCATTGCACGTCGGCGCGTTCGAAGCGTCGGCCTTGCCGACCGCGAAGCCGTGATTGCCTCCGAACCAGATCTGGTTGGTCGTCTTGTCCCAGGCGAGGCGATACACGGTGCAGATCTTCTCGCGTCCCTTGATCTCGCCGGAGACGATGCCCGGGCCGCTGAAGATGTCGTAGTGCACGACCGAGATCCCGCTCGCGGTCAGGGTGACGCGGTCCGCGTCGCCGCTCTTGTAGACGGAGGGGTCGCCCCACTTCGAAGGCGGCGTCCACTGATCGCCGACCCAGGCGTCCTCGCAATGGTCCTTGCCCTGGTAGCCGACGAACACCGTCCCGGCGGGCCCGCCCGCGACCGAGATCACCGGCGTGGCTTCGAGGCTCGGGTGCGCATCCGCGGGCGTGCCGTCGGCGACGCCCATCCCTTGTGCCGCCTCGCCGTTGAGCCACCCATAGGGATGGAGGCCGTCGGCGATGCCGAATTTCTCGAAGGTGCCGCTCAGCTTCCCGGACGCTCCGGCGCGCATCAGGAACAGGCCTTCGCTGCCGCCAGCGACCCAGAGGTTTCCGCCCTCGTCCATGGCGACGTCGCGCACGTCCTGCGGACCGCCGTTTTGCGGGCCGTAGAAGTCCCAGTTCGCGGTCTGCGGGAACGCGATCGTCTTCAAGCCGCCCGCATCCGGCGGGCCCGCGTCGGGCGGACCCGCGTCGGGCGGCCCGGCGTCCGGCGGCCCCGCGTCGGGCGTGCCGGAGTCTGGAGCTCCCGCGTCAGGGCCCGTGCCCGACCCGATGCCCGCATCGGAGATCGCGACCTCGTCGCGAGAGCCGCCACACGCTCCAGCGAGCGCCACCGCAACGAACAACCCACCGACCGATCGCCAGCTCGACCGCATGCCTGTGCTCCCCCCGCGCTCGCTGCGGAGCATCGGCCGTGCCAGCGGGCGCGTGCGCGGTCAGAGCCACGCAGCGAGAACGACTTGGGAAATGGCCTTCACATCAGTGGGTACCCCGGTACAGTGACGGGCAGCCGCCGCCGCCTGGTCCGCCCGCGTCCGGACGCGCGCCCACGCCGCTGCTATTCACACGTGCAATGGCTGCCGAAGCCTGCTGCCGCGCGCTGCGGCTCCCGTTCCATCCGCCGCTCGACTTCGAGGCGCTGTGCGCGTTCTTCGCCGTCCGCGCGCTGCCGGGCCTCGAGGAGGTGCGCGACGGAGCCTGGCGGCGCAAGCTGCCCGAAGGCTGGCTGGAGGTGCGACGCGACGGGCCCGGGCATCTCGAGGCGCGCATGCCCGCCGCGCTCGCCCGGAAAGCCCGGCAGATCGCCGCGCGCGTCGAGCGCGTCTTCGATCTCCGCGCCGATCCACGCCCGATCCTCGAGCACCTGTCGCGCGACGAGGTCTTGAAGCCCTTTCTCCGCCCGGGGCTGCGCATCCCCGGCGCCTGGGATCCGTTCGAGATGGCGGTGCGCGCGATTCTCGGGCAGCAGATCTCGGTGCAGCGCGCGCGGTCGATGGCGATCGCGCTGATCGAACGGTTCGGCGCGTTTCCCTCGCCGGATCAGCTCGCGCGCGCGAACCTGCGCGGCATGCCCGCGACCCGCGCGAACGCGATCACGCAGCTCGCGAGGAGCGTCAAGAGAGGCGAGGTGCGGCTGGACGGATCGCAGGATCTCGACGCTGCATCCGCCGCGCTCTGCGCGTTGCCGGGCATCGGCGACTGGACCGCGCAGGTGATCGCGCTGCGCGCGCTCGGCGAGCCGGACGCATTCCCCTCGGGGGACCTCGGGTTGTGCCAGGCGCTGCAGCTTTCGCCGCGCGCCCTTCGCGAGCTCGCCGAGGCGTGGCGGCCCTTTCGCGGGTACGCGGCCTCCGCGATCTGGCTCTCCTGAATGCCGCGGCGGAAGACACTTTCCGGCGCGCGCGGCTCAGAGTAGGTTGCGCCCTCCATGGGCGAACAGACGAAGGCCGTAGCGCCGGAGCCGTCCGGCGGATTGTCCTCGGCGCAGCGGCAGGAGCGGCTGGCGGAGCTCGCCGCGCGCGAGAAGCTGGCTGCGCTCGACGCGCAGGCGGAGCTGGGCGGCGGTCCGGAGCGGATCGAGAAGCAGCACCAGGAAGGCAAGCTCACCGCGCGCGAGCGCATCGAGCTCCTGCTCGATCCGGGCAGCTTCATCGAGCTGGACAAGTTCAAGACGCACCGCGCAGACGACTTCGGGATGTCGCAGAAGAAGATCCTCGGCGACGGCGTGGTCACGGGGTACGGCACGGTGGAAGGCCGGCAGGTCTTCCTCTTCGCGCAGGACTTCACCGTCTTCGGCGGATCGCTGAGCGGCGCGTATGCGGAGAAGATCTGCAAGGTGATGGATCTGGCGGTCAGCACCGGATGCCCGGTGGTCGGCCTCAACGACTCCGGCGGCGCGCGCATCCAGGAAGGCGTCGTCTCGCTCGCGGGATACGCGGAGATCTTCTACCGCAACGTCTCTTCCAGCGGAGTGGTGCCGCAGCTCAGCGCCATCCTCGGCCCCTGCGCCGGCGGCGCCGTGTACTCCCCGGCGATGACGGACTTCATCGTCATGGCCAAGAGCTCCTCGTACATGTTCATCACCGGCCCCGACGTGATCAAGACGGTGACGCACGAGGAGGTGAGCAAGGAGGATCTGGGCGGCGCGCAGACGCACAACGCGCGCAGCGGCGTGGCCCACTTCGCGGCCGAGGACGAGGCGGGCGCCATCCGCGTCCTGCGCGAGCTGCTCTCGTTTTTGCCCTCGAACAACCTGGAGGATCCGCCGGTGGTGGCGACCAGCGATCCGCTGGACCGGCGCGACGATGCGCTCAAGACCCTGGTCCCCGAGAACCCGAACAAGCCCTACGACATGAAGGAAGTGATCCGGGCGGTGGTCGACGACCGGCACTTCCTCGAGGTGCACGAGCACTTCGCCCGGAACATCGTCTGCGGATTCGCCCGCCTCGGTGGCCGCAGCATCGGGGTGGTGGCGAACCAGCCGGCGATCCTCGCCGGAGTCCTGGACATCGACGCCTCCCGCAAGGCGGCGCGATTCGTCCGCACCTGCGACGCGTTCAACATCCCCCTGGTCACCTTCGTCGACGTGCCGGGGTTCTTGCCGGGCACGGCGCAGGAGTGGGGCGGAATCATCACCCATGGCGCCAAGCTGCTCTACGCCTTTTCCGAGGCGACGGTGCCGAAGCTCACCGTGATCACCCGCAAGGCCTACGGCGGCGCGTACGACGTGATGGCGTCCAAGCACATCCGTGCGGACGTGAACCTCGCCTGGCCCACCGCCGAGATCGCGGTGATGGGACCGGACGGGGCGGTGAGCATCGTCTTCCGCAACGAGCTGGCGAAGGCCCGGGATCCGGAAGTGGCGAAGAAGGAGCTGGTCGCGAAGTACCGCAACACCTTCGCGAACCCGTACAAGGCGGCGGAGCTGGGGTATGTCGACGAGGTGATCCTTCCCGAGGAGACCCGCCCGCAGCTCTGCCGTGCCCTGCAGATGCTCCGGAACAAGCGGCAGGAAGTCCCGCAGCGCAAGCACGGGAACATCCCGCTCTGATCCGGAGTTGCCTGCGGGGCACTGGCGCGCCGCTGCCGTGCTCCACACAGTTGGCCGCATGGACGAGCCGGACAAGGCAAGCCTGCCGCAGCCGCCCCGGAAGGTCGTGGAAGAGGCCGAGGAGCGGAGCGCCCCGCATCCGAGCGTCGTCTACGAGGCGGTGTACAGCGAGGGCCGCGACGAGCTGCAGCGCGCGGGCAGCTCGCTCTTCTTCTCCGGCCTGGCAGCCGGCCTCTCGATGGGCTTCTCGCTGATCAGCGAGGGCCTCCTGCGCGGTTTCTTGCCCGACGCTCCCTGGCGTCCGCTGCTGACGAAGTTCGGGTACTGCGTCGGATTCCTCATCGTGGTCCTCGGGCGCCAGCAGCTCTTCACCGAGAACACGCTCACCGTGGTGCTTCCGGTCCTGCGCCGGCGCGCGCTCTGGGTGTTCGCGAAGATGATCAGGCTGTGGGGGATCGTGCTGGTCGCGAACCTGATCGGCGCGTTCGGCGTCGCCTGGGTGCTCGGGCACACCGCCGTCTTCGACGACCGCATCCGCGAGGTCTTCGTCCAGGTCGCGCAGCACGGGAGCGGAGACCCGTTCGGGACCGTGCTGCTCAAAGGCGTCTTCGCCGGCTGGCTGATCGCCCTGATGGTCTGGTTGATGCCCGGCGCGCAAGGCAGCCGGCTCGCGGTGATCGTGATCATCACCTACGTGATCGGGATCGGCGGGTTCGCGCACGTGATCGCCGGATCGGTCGACAAGCTCCTGCTGGTCACCCTGGGCAAGCTGTCGGCCGGCGGGTATCTGTGGGGATTCCTCGCCCCTTCGCTGCTCGGCAACATCATCGGCGGCGTTTCGCTGGTGGCCGCCCTGAACCACGGCGCTGCCGGACGCGAGCAGATGCAGGAAAGCTGACGGTCGGCCGGATCGCCCTAAGATCCGCCGGTGCGCTGGAACGTTGCCGAACGGGTGAACCGCGTCCGCTGGATCTTCCTGCCGCTCGGACTCTGCGCGCTGGCGGCGGTGGGAGCCCACGCCGCCGCGGACGTGGTGGGCGATCGAGTGCTCTGGGCCGTCGACCGCGTCGACGCCTTCTTCGATGCGCTCTGGTCGAGCTGGTCCTTCACCGCGCCGCTCGTCGATCTGGTCGGACTGACGCAGCGGACCTGGTTCGCGCGCGCGGTCGCCCTCGCCTGGGAGCTGGCCGCGGATGCGCTGGTCGCGGTCCCGCTGCTCGGGTACGACGAGCGCGAGGCGGCCCGCGAATGGAAGCTCGGCCGCGATCTCCTGCTGCGGATCCGTTCGCCGCTGGTGGCGGTCCGGCCGGCGGCGGCCCTGCTCGTCTCGCTCGCCGGAGCATTCTCCGTCGCCCGGATGGTGCAAGGATCGCTGCAGCTCGCGCTCCATCTCTCCTGGTTCGCCCAGCTGGCGCGCGCCGCCACGCTCGTCTGCCTCGCCGTGGTGCTGGTGCCGCGCGCGGTGTTCCGGTCGCTGGAGCATGCGCGCTCGGCGCGGTACCGGGTGCCGGCGGCGGTCGTGCTGGTGCCGCTCCTGGTGGCGGCGGTGCTCTCGTTCCGATGAGGACCCGGCTGCCGCTGCTGGAGTTGTTCCTCTCGGCGCTCTGCCTCTGGGCCGCCTGGTACCACACGCCCGCGGGCGCGCTGGTCCGCACCGCCGGGGCGTGGCTGTTCAGGACGCGGACCACCGCGCGGCCGCTGCTCGCCTACTTCGGCGCCGGCACCCTGGTCCCGCCTCGCCTGCCGCCGTTCCTCGCCGGCCCGGTGCCGCCGGCGGAAGCGCTGGCGTATGGAGCGGCCGCGGTCCTCGAAGGGTCGCCCGTTGAGCTGGCGCCGCGGCTCCGGACGCTCTCGGGCCGGCTCGGCTCCGACGATGCGGCGCTGCTCGCGGTGTTCTGCGGGGAAGAAGCGGCGCAGTACGCGATCGACCAGGCGCGCTCCGCGGCGCTGGAGGATCTCGCGCGTGCGCTCCCGCCCCGGGCCGAACCGTGCATCGCCCGCACCGCCCAGGCGGCGATGCTCGGGGAGACGTATGCGCTCGGCTGGCCCCTGCCGGAGACGGTGCGGATCACCTCCCCGTTCGGGGTGCGGGAGCACCCGATCCTCGGCGGATGGCGCCTCCATGCGGGCATCGATCTGGGAACCGCGATCGGCACGCCGGTGCATGCGGTCGGCGCCGGCGTCGTGCGGCGGGCGAGCAGCGACGGCGTGAACGGGCGCATCCTGGTGCTCGACCATGGGCGCGGCGTGGTCACCACCTACTGCCACAACGAGGCGCTGCTGGTCCGCAACGGACAGCGCGTCGAGAAAGGGCAGATCATCGCCAGGACGGGCAGCAGCGGCCGGAGCACCGGGCCGCACCTGCACTACCAGATCGACCTGGCGGGTGAGCCGGTGGATCCGCTGCGCTTCCGCGCGCAGCGGCCGCGGACGATGTCCGGCGCCACCGACTGACGGGAGCGACGATCGAGCGGGGCGGGGAGCCGGCAGTTCTGCTAGGGTGCGCCGCCGTGACGATCCGGAAGATCCTGATCGCGAACCGCGGCGAGATCGCCGTTCGCGTTGCGCGCACCTGCAAGGAGATGAGGATCCGCACCGTCGCGATCTACAGCGACGCCGACCGGGGCGCCCTGCACGTCCGCTCCTGCGACGAAGCGGTCCGGGTGGGTCCTGCCGCCTCCCGCGAGAGCTATCTCTCGATCGAGAACGTGATCGGCGCCTGCAAGGCCACCGGAGCCTCGGCGGTCCACCCCGGATACGGGTTCCTCTCCGAGAACGCGAGCTTCGCCCGCGCCTGCGCGGCCGCCGGGATCGTCTTCATCGGCCCGCCGCCGCAGGCGATGGAAGACATGGGCGAGAAGACGCGCGCCCGCCGCAAGGTGATCGAAGCCGGCGTGCCGGTGGTGCCGGGGCTGAAAGAGCCCATCCCGGAAGGGGGCGAGCCGGCAGCGAAGGAGTATGCCGTCTCGATCGGGTACCCGATCATGCTCAAGGCCGCGGCCGGCGGCGGCGGCAAGGGAATGCGGCTGGTGGCGGACCCCAGGGATTTCGACTCCGCGCTGGCCACGGCGAAGCGCGAGGCGATGGGCGCGTTCGGCGACGCGCGCGTCTACATCGAGAAGGCGATCGCCAGGCCGCGCCATGTCGAGATCCAGGTGTTCGCGGACACGCAGGGCAACTGCATCTGGCTGGGCGAACGCGAGTGCAGCGTGCAGCGGCGGCACCAGAAGGTGATCGAGGAGACTCCGAGCCCCGTGGTCACCCCGGAGTTGCGCGCCGAGATGGGCCGCGTCGCCGTGAACGCGGCGAAGGCCGTCGATTACGTGGGCGCCGGCACCTGCGAGTTCCTGGTCGACGGCAACACCCGCAGCTTCTACTTCCTGGAGATGAACACCCGCCTGCAGGTCGAGCACCCGGTGACCGAGTGGTGCACCGGCCTCGACCTGGTCCGCTGGCAGATCGAGGTCGCCTCCGGCGCGCGCCTGCCCTGGGCCCAGGAAGACGTGCTGCGGAACCTGCGCGGCCATGCGATCGAGGCCCGGCTCTACGCGGAGGACCCGGCGAAGAACTTCCTCCCCAGCCCCGGCCAGATCCTCGACCTGCGCCTCTCGCAGGGACCGGGAGTGCGCAACGACGTCGGGGTGGAGAGCGGCAGCGAGGTACCGCGCTACTACGATCCGATGATCGGCAAGCTCGCGGTCTGGGCGCGAACCCGCGAGGAGGCGATCGCCCGGCTGAAGCGCGCGCTGGGCGAGACGGCGATCAAAGGCATCACCACGAACGTCTCCTACCTCAAGCGCGTGCTCGACCTCGACGAGTTCCGCAAGGGCGACTACGACACCGGATTGCTCGGCCGCGCGCAGGAGCGGTTGCTCCGGCGCGAGCAGACCGGCGAGGAGGAGATCGCGCTCGCGGCCGCGGCCATCTGGCAGTTCGGGCAGGACCAGCGCGCGGCGCTCCGCCCCGCCGCGGCGGAGGCGGCTTCCGAATCCGCCTGGGCGCGCGCCGGGCGGCTCTCGGCGCTGCGGAGGTCGCGATGAGGTACACCACCATCGTCGACGGCGAGGAGCGGGTGGTGGAGGTGAGCCCGCGCGAGAACGGCTACCGCGTGACCATCGGGGACAAGCTGCTCGAGGTCGATGCGGTGCAGCTGCAGCAGTCGGCGGTCAGCCTTCTGGTGGGGACCCGCAGCTATCGCTGCGACATCGAGCAGGCGAAGGACGGCAAGGTGAACGTCCTCGTCGGCGAGACCGTGTACCCGCTCGAGATCCTCGACGAGCGCAAGCTGCGCCTGCGCCGCGCCGCGGGGAAGTTCACTTCCGAGGGCCCGCAGCGCATCGACGCGCCCATGCCCGGGAAGGTCACCCGCGTGCTGGTGAAGGTCGGCGACGAAGTCCAGGAGGGTCAGGGGCTGCTCGTCGTCGAGGCGATGAAGATGGAGAACGAGCTGAAGAGCCCCAAGGCCGGGAAGGTGACGGAGCTGCATGCGGTGGAGGGCGCCGCGGTGGAATCCGGCGCGAAGCTCGCCGTCGTCAGCTGAAGCCTCTCAGAGGAGCATCTTCAGGTATTCGTAGCCGCCGCCGTGGATGTCCTCCAGCGAGAAGCCGTCCTCCTCGCTGCCCGGCGCCATGTACACCGCGTCCGCCACCACGTTCGCGAAGTTCAAGAGCGGGACCGTGGCGATCAGGCGTCCGAACGTCAGGCGCGTCCAGTACTCCGATTCCGGGACGTCGCAGCGCTCGGACAAGGTGCGATCGCTGTTGGTGTCCGCCTCCACGAGGAAGATCAGCGTCACGACGATGTACCGCTTCTCGGCGGAGATCCGGCTGATCTCGTCGGGGGCCTCGCCCAGCTCTTCCTTCTCCGTCGCCAGGCTGCCTTCGATCTCGCTCGACCACGATTCGAACTCCTCCTCGGCGTGGTCGCCCGTGATCAGGTCCCAGTACCCGAGCTCGAACGCGGGCACCGCCTCGTTGAGGACGGCGGTGACGCGTTTCCAGAAGGTTCGCTTCTCCGTCAACGACTGCTGGTCTCCCGAGCCGGCGATCAGCTCGTGAAGCTTTTGCCGCAGCGGGTCGCTGACGAAGTTCTTCACTGCCACCTGGATCCCGAAGAAGGTCTGCGCCACCATGCCCCCGATCATCCGCCGGAGGAGCCGGCGCGCCCGAAGGAGCCGGTCCGGCCGGTGCGAACGCCGCTGATCCTGCCCGTCGATTTCGACGTGCGGACGGAGACGACCCCGAACCCCGACGGCTTCTGCTTGCCGATGCCCGGCCCGCCACCGGTTCTTCGCGCCGAGAAGATCGTCGCGCGGGGAGCCGGCCGGTACATCGCCCCTGAAGAGACGTTCGCCGGCGGCCGGACCGGGATCAGCGCCGGTCGCACCGGAGCCGGACCCTGCGGAAGCGCACGGGGCGCATGCCAGCCGTACGTGGACCAGAAGAGCAGGTGCGTATGGGGCGAGCCGCCGTAGTAATGCGTCGCGGGGGCGCCGCCGGTCGCCGCGGTCGCTCCCGTCGAAGGACGGTCGAGATCGGTCAGCGGCATGATCTTCACGTCCAGGCCAGCATCGGCAAAGGCCACGAAGTCGTCGTTGAGATCGTCGAGCTCGCGCAGGTCGGAGCCGGTCGGCGGGACGTAGAGGACATGGCGGACGCCGAGGGAGCGAAGGTTGCCCGCCGTCGGCAGCTTCGCCACGTACCGGTTGTCGAACTGGGAATCCTCGTCGGTGTAGTGGGCGAGCCTGCGCCGGTCGAGGACGAACACCGGCGGCGCGGGGGCTCTGCGCTCTGCGCGCGCCTTCAGGAAGAGGGGCCGTTGATACAAGACCGCGCCGAGCGTCAGATGCGAGGGGACGACCCCGAGAGGATGCGGCCAGTTGTCGAACGTGAACACCGGATCGAAGCCGGCCGCCATTCCTGCAGCCACCGCCACCGACGACGGTCCGTAGAGATCGAGGATCACCGCCGTGTCGGTCGGCATCTCCACCGCCTTGAACAGCGAGAGGATCGCTTCGCCGCGGAGGCCGTCGGCATTCCCTGCCACGGGCGGCACGGGGCGCATCGCCGCCCGCAGCGACGCGCTCGAAGGCGCGCCGAGCGACTGGAACAGCGTCGGGACGTAGAAGGGAGCGAGGGCCGGCTGCTGCGGAGCCATGTCCGCCGCGAGGGTGGTCAGGCCGTCCGCCCAGGCCTTGCTGCCGGCGGCGTCCACCTCGGACGAGAGGGGAAATCGCAGCGCCGCCTGTTGCCCGACGTTCCACCCTTCCCTCCGCTGGAGGGCGAGCGCATCCATGCTGATGTCGACGTGGTCGTCGGAGCGCGAGAGCGTGGCGATGAGGCCGAATGCGGCCGCCGAGCCTCCGACGAGCAGGAGCGCCTTGAGCGCATGGCGGCGGCCGACCGGATCCGGCGCGAGGCGCAGCGACTCCTGCCACCACCGCGCTCCGATCAAGGCCTGCTCGTCGAGGAAGGCCTTTCGCGAAAATGGCCGGTCCGCCATCACATCGGTCATCCGGCGACCTCCGGCGCGATCAACACCGGCGCCGAGAGCGCGTGCCGGTCCGTCGCGTGAGGGGCGAGCCTGGTGTAGATCCCGCTCGCCTCGCCCGCGATCAGGTAGACGCCGTGGTTGGCGCACTCTCCGGCGCTGTCGCGGAGCGCCTCGAAGTAGCGCTGCGCCACCCAGCGGCCGGGGATCGCAGCGTCGAGAGCCTGCGCCCAGTCGCCCGGGTCGGTGTCCCGTCCGATGACCACCTCATCGCCTTCGCATCCATAATCCGATTTCAACACCCACTGCTCCCGCTCCGCCAGCAGCGACTGTCGCGGGAGCGATTCGAGGCGGAACGTCTGCGGCAGATAGCGCCGGACCGCCGCGCGGCTTGGCGCCGAGAACAGGTCGAGCCGCTCCCACAAGAGAGCCATCGCGCGTTTGTTCTGGGGGACGATCGCGCCGAAAGGGTTCACCACCGCGCAGGTCGCCGAGAGCGACGCGTCGAGGAGGATGCCCAGCTCGTGCGAAAGCGGCTCCGGGTCGGGGACGGGCGGCTCGTCCGCCCAGGCGGGAATGCGCTCGGTCCACCAGTCCGTCTTGTAATGGCGGAGGAAGACGTCGCAGGGGGTCCCGAACAGCCCGGCGCGGTGCCCTCCGAATCGGCGGAGATTGAACGGCGACCCGAGCGTGGCGTTCCACCCGCGCTCCTCGAACCATTGCCGATAGAGGAGGACCATCGAGAGGTCCTCGGGCATCTCCGTGGGGTAGACGATGCCGATCGAGAGCGGCGCGTCCGGCCGTCGGGCCGTGAGCCCCCGGGCCAGAGCGGAGATCATCGCGCAGAGCCGGTCGCCCAGCATCCGATTCGGGTCCGCGTGCTGCGGAAACCCGGGTGCGACGGCGTCGTTGAGCAGGACGGCCTCCGCCTCGCCGCTCGGCGTGTCGCAATTCAGCTCGCACACCACCGGTCCAGAGGAGGTGAGGAAGACGTCGGCGCGGGCGATCCCGTGCCAGTGGGGGGCCGACGCGCACCACAGCGCCTGCTGCACCGGCGTGAGCCCGAGGAAGCTCGCCGCGAGCGTCGGGTCTGCCGCGCAGAGCGTGCAGAGCTCGTTGAACACCTCGGCAATCTCCTCCGCGGCGCGATAGAGCGTTCGCTGCGTGTCGGCGGTCAACAGCACCGGCTCGGAGCGGAACCGCGGCCGCCCTTCGAACCATGGATCGGAGATGATCCCCGTGGCGGTCAGGCGCGCGGCGAACGGCGCGTACCCAGGATCGGCGGCCGTCAGAAGATCCCCGTCAGCAGCAAGGCCGCGGCGACGTACGACACCGCCTCCACCGCGCTCGCGCCCACGTCCCGGTCCTGCGCGATCCGCCTGTCGAGCGCGCCTCCCCGGAGCGTGAACGGTTGCCCGAGCAGCAGCGTCTGCACCACGAACTGGCGGGTGGGGTAGAGCACGAGAGACGAGGCGAGCGCGACGAAGAAGGCCCGCAGCGAAGGTCCCCAACCCTCGAAGGTGCCCTCGGCTGCGTGGCCGACGATGATCGCGATCGCGAGCATCGCTCCCGCGTAGCTGACCGCGGCGGCCACGTTCTCCCCGAGGATCTCCTCGTCGTCCGCATAGAGCGTGAGGGTGCGGAAGAGAATCACCAGCACGTGGAGCGTCACCTGGGCGATGACGAAGAAGACGATCGAGATGCCGAGGGTGGCGACGTCGTCCCCGTAGAGGCATCGGGCGATGATCAGTCCCGTGGCCGCATAATGCGCGCCGGCAGCCACACCCGCGGCGACATTCCCGCGCGCGATCTCGACCGGGAGCCGCGAGCGCAGGAGCAAGCGCACGCCCAGGGAACCGGCAACCGCGAGGCAAACCAGTGCGCTGGCGCCGAAGACCGCGGTCCAGAGGACGTCCGCGCGCAGGTCTTCGCCGTGCACGCAGCCGTCGATGGCCGACACCACGACGAACGCGGCGCCGCAGACGAGTCCGGCGCGCGCGATGCCGCGAGCGGCGTTGCGCTCGACGGTGGGCTCCCTGGCGATCTGAGGCCCCACGGGGCCACGCTAGCAGAAAAGAGGCGCGGGTCGGGCGCCGGCGCTAGCCCTCGCCGGGCGCGCGCACCAGCGCGGCGCCCTGGGACAGTCGGCCGCTGCCTTTCGGCAACGGCCTCCTAGTGGAGGACGCCGGGCTCGCGGGCGTCGCGCTCGATCATCCGCATCAGCGAGACGAAGAAGCTGACGATCAGCGGGCCGAGGACGACGCCGAGAAGCCCGAAGACCTCCAGGCCGCCGAGCAGCGCGAGGAACATCAGCCCCGTGTGCATCTCGCCACCGGAGGTGGCGCGGAGGATGAACGGCTTCGCCAGGTGCTCGAGGCCGACGACGATGACGATGTACCAGACCGCGAGGGCGATGCCGGCGCCGCCATGGCCCGAGAGCGCGAGCATGGCGATGGCCGGCACGGCGACGATCGCGGTCCCGACCACCGGGATGAAGGATGCGATGGCAGTCAACATCCCGAAGAAGACTGCGTGGGGCACGCGGAAGATGGCGAACCCGACCCCCATCGCCACGCCCTGGAGGAGCGCGGTGGCGACGTTGCCGACGATCGACCCGGTGGCGACCCGGTGGAACTCCGCCAGGAGCTCCTCGGTCTGTCGCGCCTGCAAGGGCGACACGTTCCAGAGCCAGGCGATCAGCCGGCGGCCGTCGGTCAGCAGGAAGTAGAACGCGAGCAACATGACCACGGTGTGGAACACCACCTCCCAGCTGCTCTTGAGCAGCTCGGGACCCATCTCCTGCGCCTTGTCCGCCGCGCGGCCGGCGAACTCGTGCACTTGCGCGCGCGTGAGGTGGAGCGCGCGCAGCGACCGCTCCACGGCCGCGGGAAGGCGGACGGTCTTCAGATCCTCCACGGTCTGCACGCCCATGGTGTCGCGGACGAACTGGAACCCGCTGATCGCCTCGCGCGCGGCGAAAGTGCCGATGCTGGCGAAGGGCATGACGATCACGACCACGATCCCGAGCGCGATGACGAGTCCGGCGGTCTTCCGGCGGCCGCGCATCGCCCGCGTCATCCGCTCGAGCGGCCACTGGAACACGGCCGCGAGCACCGCGGCGAGGAGCAGCGGAGAGGCGAACGGGGAGATCACCCAGAGGAACAATCCGGTCGCCACGGCCGCGAGGATGCCGAGGGTGATCCGGGCGGCGCGAGGGTTGCGCCGCGCAGCTACGCGCTCGAGAGGCCTGGGGGAGGCGGCCACCCGCTCGAGAGGCCTGGGGGAAGCGGGACGGACCTGTGACTGCACAGGGTTCAGGTAGCCACTGAGCGCTCAGGAGGGAATTGCGTTACAAGCGGCACATGAGCGCCGAGGCCGCCTACCTGCACGGCACCTCCCCGGCCGAGCAAGGGCGGCTGGCGCTCTTGAACCGCCTGATGAACGAGGCGGCGGTCCGCGAGGTGAAAGCAAGGGCCGGCGACCGCATCGTCGACTTCGGCTGCGGCCTCGGACAGCTTTCGCTGGAGATGGCGCGCGCGTCCGGCGCGCGGCTGGTGGGAATCGAGCGCAGCGCCGAACAACTCGCGGGAGCCGAGCGGCACCCGCTGCTCGATCTCCGCCGCGGCGACGTCGCCGACCCGCCGCTGCACGAGCGCGAATGGGGAACCTTCGATCTGGCGCACGCGCGCTTCGTGCTGGAGCACGTGCGCGACCCGCTCGCCGTCGTTCGGCAGATGATCCGCGCGGTCCGCCCCGGCGGCCGGCTCGTGCTGCAGGACGACGATCACGACGTGTTCCGCTGCTGGCCCGAGCCGCCCGGGTTCGAGGCGATCTGGCGCGCGTTCCAGCGCACCTACGATCGGCTCGGCTGTGATCCCTTCATCGGCCGCCGGCTGGTCTCGCTGCTGCACGACGCGGGTGCGGCGCCGGTGCGCTCGACCTGGATCTACTTCGGATCGTGCGCCGGGGAAGCGAAGTGGCCCGGATTCGTCGAGAACATCCATACCCAGCTCGCGGGCGCCCGCGCCGCGATGATCGAAGGGGGCCTGCTCGGCGCCGCCGAGATCGACGCGGCGCTGGCCGCATTCCTCGACTGGGCCCGGCGTCCCGACGCCGCCATCTGGTACGCGATCTGCTTTGCCGAAGGAGTCCGCAAATGACTGCGCTGGAGAAGTGGGCGCGCGAGGTGTACGGGAAGACCGCGGCGAAGCCGGGCGCATTGCGCAAGGCGCTCTTCCAGACCGCCAGCGGCATCGGGATCGAGCCGCTGTATTCGCCGCCCGAGCCCCCGGCGGCGATCGGGTTCCCCGGCCAGTACCCGTTCACCCGCGGCGTCCAGCCGACCATGTACCGGGGGCGCTTCTGGACGATGCGCCAGTACGCCGGGTTCGGGTCGGCGGAGCAGACGAACGAGCGGTTCCACTACCTGCTCGCGTCCGGGCAGACCGGCCTTTCCACGGCCTTCGATCTCCCCACGCAGATGGGGCACGACTCGGACAGCCCGCGCGCCCGCGGTGAGGTGGGCCGCGTCGGCGTGGCGATCGATTCGGTCGACGACCTGGAGCTTCTCTTCAAGGGCATCGATCTCGGCAAGGTCTCCACCTCGATGACCATCAACGCCACCGCGGCGACGCTGCTCGCCCTCTACCAGGCGGTCGGCGAGGCGCACGGGACGAAGGCGGCGGAGCTCTCGGGGACGATCCAGAACGACATCCTCAAGGAATACACGTCGCGCGGCACGTACATCTATCCGCCCGGTCCGTCGATGCGGCTGATCACCGACACCTTCGAGTACTGCTCGAAGGTGGTGCCGAAGTGGAATCCGATCTCGATCTCCGGCTACCACATCCGCGAGGCGGGCTCGACGGCGGCGCAGGAGATCGCCTTCACCCTCGGCGACGGCATCGCGTACGTCGACGCCGCGGTGAAGCGTGGCCTGGACGTGGACTCGTTCGCCGGACGGCTGAGCTTCTTCTTCAACGTGCACAACAACCTGATCGAGGAGGTCGCGAAGTTCCGCGCCGCCCGGCGCCTCTGGGCGCGGACGATGAAGGAGCGCTTCCGGGCGAAAGACCCGCGCTCGTGCACGCTGCGCTTCCACGCGCAGACCGCCGGCTCGACGCTGACCGCGCAGCAGCCCGACAACAACGTGGTCCGCGTTTCGCTGCAGGCGTTGGCCGCGGTGCTCGGCGGCTGCCAGTCGCTGCATACGAACAGCCGCGACGAGGCGCTCAGCCTCCCGACCGAGGCGAGCGCGCGGATCGCGCTGCGCACGCAGCAGATCGTCGCGTACGAGAGCGGCGTCTGTGACTTCATCGACCCGCTGGGAGGCTCCTGGGCGCTGGAGTCCCTCACCGACGAGCTCGAGGGCAAGGCGGTCGACTACCTGCGCAAGATCGACGAGATGGGAGGGATGGTGGAGGCGATCTCGCGGCAGTACCCGCAGCGCGAGATCGAGGACGCCGCCTACGTGGCGCAGAAGGAAGTCGAGGAGAAGAAGCAGATCGTCGTCGGCGTCAACGAGTACAGGACCTCGGGCGATCCGCCGTTCGAGATGCTGAAGCTCGACCCGGCGCTCGAGGAGCAGCAGGTCGCGCGGGTGCGGGCATTCCGCCGGCAGAGGGACAACTCGGGCGCAACCCGCGCCGTCTCCGACCTGAAGCGCGCCGCCGAAGGCACCGAGAACCTGGTGCCGCGCATCGTGGCGGCGGTGAAGGCGAGGGCCACGCTGGGCGAGATCGCCAATGCCATGCGGGACGTCTTCGGCGAGCACACTGCATAGCCACCCTCAGCGTGCTGCTGCCCGCGAAGGATGCCGCCTCGACGCTGCCGGAGGCGCTCGCCGGCATCCTCGCCCAGCGCGAGGCGCCGCCGTTCGAGGTGATCTGCGTCGACGACGGATCGGTCGATTCCACCCCTTTGCTGCTCGCCGAAGCTGCGCGCAGGGACCGGCGCATCCGCGTCGTCCGTGGCGTCGGGAGCGGGCTCGTCGCGGCGCTCAATCTCGGCCTCTCGCATTGCCGCGGCGAGTGGATCGCGCGGATGGACGCCGACGATCGCGTGCATCCCGACCGGCTGCGGCTGCAAGCCGCGCTGCTCGCGTCGGATCCGTCGGCCGGCGCGGTCGGCAGCCTCGTCCACTGCATTCCCCGCCCGCTCTCGCCCGGGCTCGCGCGCCTCGAGACCTGGCTGAATCAGACGGTGACGAAGGACCAGTGCCGCAAGGCGCGCTTCGTCGAGGCGCCGCTGGTCCATCCCAGCGCCACGTTCCGCCGGGAGGCCCTGCGCGAGGGATGGGAGGACCACGGCTGGGCGGAGGACTGGGACCTCCTCCTGAGGATCGTCGAGCGCGGCTGGGAGCTCCTGAAAGTGCCGGAGGTGCTGCTCGAGTGGCGCGACTCGCCGGGCCGGCTGACGCGCACCGGTTCGGCATACAGGGAAGAAGCGATGTTCCGCCTCCGGGCGCACTACCTCGCCCGCGGACCGCTGCGCGGACGGCCGTTCGACGTCTGGGGCGCGGGGCCGACCGGAAAGCGCCTCGGGCGCGAGCTGGAAGCACATCAGCTCCGGCCGCGGGCCTTCTTCGACGTGGACGCGAAAAAGCGCACCGCGCGCGGGAGGCCCGTCCTGGGCGAGCGCGATCTGCCGCCGCCGGGCGACGCTCTCCTGCTCTGCGCGGTGGGCGCCGCGGGAGCTCGCGACGAGATCCGGGCCATGCTGGAGGGCCGCGGGTACCTCGAAGAACGGGACTTTCTCTTCGCCGCCTGATCCCACCACCGCCGGGGCGGGCTGTGGTAATCAAAGGGTTCCGTGGCATCGCTGGATCCCATCGTCCGTCTGCTCACGGAGCGCAAGACGTTGCCCGAGGCGGTGCTCCGCCGCGCGCAGAGCCAGTCGGCGACGACGTCGGCGTTCCTGGGCACGATCCTGGACGCCGGCGTTCCGGAGGTCGACCTCGTCGCGGTGATGGCCGAGCATCTGGGGATCCCCGGCGTCGACATGTCGCGCACCTCCATCGACCTCTCCGTGCTCGAGTCGGTGCCGCGTGCGGTGGCGGAATCCGACATCGTCCTGCCTCTCTCGATGGAGGGCGGCCGCCTGCACGTGGCGGTCAACGCCGCTGCGGAGAACTTCGACGTCCTCGAGGAGCTCCGGTTCATCACCGGCCAGGAGGTGTCTCCGTACGCCGCGATGCCGGCGGCGCTCGAGCAGGCGATCACCGCCGCCTACGATGCGAAGGAGAAGGGGGAATCGGTTTGGCGGGGAATCGCGGCCGAGGCCTCTGCCGCCACCTCGTTCGCGGCCGTCCTGCCGGAGCCCCGCGCCGGCGAGCACACCGAGGTGATCGCTCTCGGCGAGGTCGTCGAGGACGCCGAAGAGCTCGAGGAGCTGGAAGAGCTGCCCGCCGAGGAAGACGTGGAGCTGGAGGTCGGGGCGGACACCGACGACGACGAGGTGCTCGAAGCGGTGGCGGTGCGCTCCGGGCCCGCCCGCATCCTCGCGGTCGACGACGATCCCGACATCCTCCGGATCCTCGACCGGACGCTGCGCTCCGCCGGATACCTCGTGGAGCAGGCGCGCGACGGGCGCGAAGCCGAGCAGAAGCTGAAGGCGGGGCGCTACGACCTGGTGGTGCTCGACGCCATGCTGCCGCACGTGCACGGATTCGAGATCTGCGCCCGGCTGAAGGCGAGCCCGCGCACGCGCACGCTGCCGGTGATCCTGGTCAGCGCGGTGTATCGCGGCTGGCGGTACGCGCACGACGCGCGCGAGACGTTCGGCGCCGACGATTACCTGGAGAAGCCGTTCCACATCCCCGAGCTGTTGCGCAGGGTGGAGGCGCGCCTCTCCGGAGGCGCCGCCGCCGCGACGGCAGCGTCCACCGCCAAGGCGGACAAGCTCTACGAGGAGGGCCTCGAGCTCCTCGAGAGCAAGAAGCCCGCGGAGGCGCGGGCGGTGCTGGAGAAGGCGGTGAAGGAAGACGCGTTCTCCCCGCGCGCCCACTTCGCCCTCGCGCGCGCCATGCACGAGCAGGGCGAGCTCTTCCACGCCATCACCGCCTACGAGCGCGCGGTGGAGCTCCGGCCGAACCTGTTCCAGGCGCTGCGCGCGCTCGCCGGCCTGTACGAGCAGAAGGGGTTCCGCCGCAAGGCCGTGGAGGCGCTGGAGCGCGCCGTGCACGCCGCGCCCGATCCGCAGACCCGCGACAGCATGCGCCAGCGGCTGCTCCGCTTGCTCTGAGCCTCCATGGACCCGCGCGCGGCCGCCACGCCGTCGATCCGCAACTTCGCGCACGCCATCGATCGGCAGCGGCAGCGGCTGGAGCGGATCCCGTTGCTCGACCCGAAGCGGGCCGATCTCGTCGCGGTCGCGCAGGCGCTGGACGAGGCCGAGGCGGCGGCGCTGGCGGTCTCCGGGACCGCGTTGCCGGCGTTCGCAGCCGTCGCGGGTGCGGTCTCGATTCCCGTGCTCCGCGCGGATGCGCTCGCCGAGGAGTACCGGATCTACGAGTCGCGGACCGCCGGAGCGGACGCGGTCGTGTTCAGCGCCGCGTCGCTGCCGCAAGAGCTGCTCACCCGGCTGGTGCAGGCCGCCAGCTCCACGCACATGGCCGCGTGCGTGGCGTGCGCGAGCGCGGAGGAGGTCACCCGCGCGGCCGCGGCGCGCGCCCCCGTCGTCGCGCTCGCTCCTGCCCTCTTGCACCTGCGCGTTCCGCCGCGCACCTTGGTCCTGGCCCTGTCCTTCTCCGCGGAGGTCCGGGGTCGCGCCGATGCAGCGCTCGATTCCAGCCTGGCCGATGTCGATTCCTTCCGTCGGGCGCTGAGCGAAGAGGATTCCTGATGCCGCCTCCCTTCCGCAAGCACGTCTTCGTCTGCCTCAACGAGCGTCCGCCGGACTCGCCAAAAGGCGACTGCACGCGAAAGGGGTCGCCCGCGCTGCTCAAGGCGTTCAAGGAAGCGCTGCGCGCGCGCGGGCTCGACGACGAGATCCGCGCCAACAAGGCGGGGTGCCTCGACAATTGTGAGAACGGCTGCTCGGTCGTGGTCTACCCGGAAGGGGTCTGGTACGGCCGCGTGACGGCCGCCGACGTCGAGGAGATCGTGGAAAAGCACCTGATTTCCGGAGAGCCGGTCGAGCGGCTTCGCCTTTACCGGAAGCCGTAGCAGGGTCGCCGGACGGAGTGCGTGTTAGCATCCTCTGCGTGGACGGAGCAGATGCGTCTCGCCGCTTGCTGAAGAGGTTCGTGGGCCAGGAGCCCATCGACCTGGCGCGCGCCGCGCTGGCCGTCGCGCGCGAGGAATACCCGGACCTCGACGAACGCCGCTATCTGGAGCTGCTCGATCGGCTCGCGGAAGGCGTCCAGGCCGGCCTGCCGCC